>JABAHR010001896.1_pt1 | contig 18896 bp, 19 predicted proteins | sample 7062101 | NCBI WGS metagenome assembly JABAHR01 (sample SAMN14534553, study PRJNA622989) | marine sediment metagenome | biome: marine biome [ENVO:00000428]; feature: marine pelagic biome [ENVO:01000023]; material: deep marine sediment [ENVO:00002113] | place: India: Gulf of Kutch | collected... | reverse complement strand
TTGTCATAGTCGCCGGCCGCGCTGCCCATGCCGTTGCGATCGATGATGACGTCCTTGTCGGTGATATCCGTGAAGGTTTCATCGCCGTTATTCAGGAATACCTTGCTCGTCGTGAAGTCGGACGCGAACAGGATATCCGGGTCGCCATCGCGGTCGATGTCCGACATCATCGGCGCGAACGTGTAGTCGAACAGGCCCGGCAAGCCTGCATCGGTAATCAGTTGGTCGGCAATCCCGGAAGGAATGCTGGTGCTAACGAACGTGCCGTCGCCGTTGTTCTGCCAGATCGTTTCTGTATCCGGCGACGGATCATGCCCCCAGTGTGCAAGGATCAGGTCGAGATCGTCATCGAGATCGTAGTCGGAAAAGCTCGCGGACATCGTGTTGTCGGCCGTAATCAGCAGCCCGGAATTCGCAGTAATGTCAGTGAATACCCCGCCATCATTGCGGAACAGGTAGATCGGGTCGCCCTCTACTGCGCCGACGAAGAGATCGAGGTCGCCGTCGGCGTCGATATCCGCAAACGCAGGCCCGCTTCCAAGGTGCGTCACGTCGAGCGCCGACGCTGCGGCGATATCCGTAAACTGGTTATTGCCGTCATTGCGATAGAACGCGTTCGGCTGGCCGTCTCCGCCCACGAAGTACAGGTCGATGTCGCCATCCCGGTCGACGTCGGCGGCCGCCAGTCCGCCGCCGATCTGCGCCGGGTCCGCCGTGTTGAGCGTGGCAATCGAAAACGAATGGGTGATGCCGGTCATTGCACTGACATTCGTGAAGGTCGTTTGCGGCACGAATGCGGGTGGTGGTGGCGGCGGTGGCGGCGGACCGGGCGGCGGCGCAGGCGCAGCGGTGCCTCCTCCGCCTCCGCCACAGGCGGCAGTGCCGAGCGCCGCCAGTATCGCAAGGATGGACGGCAGGCCACGCAGGCCGGTGCTATTTGTCAGTGTCCGGATATTCATTGCGGTCGCGAAAAGTAGTATACGAAAGAACCCGGAGGCAAGCCGCTGGTCACAATGGATGGCGATTTGCCATAATTTTGGCGAGCCCGCCGCTTTTGCGCACAGATCGGAGACGTTCATCGTCATGCATCTACTGAAGAGACTGCTTGTCGGCGCAGCTACTTTCATCGTCCTCCTGGCGGCGTCGCTCTGGGCGACCTCGCTGGCGCTCGAGCCGGACGGCGTCGGCGAGGCACGGGCACCCGATCCGGTCAGCCATCCCGAGGCCGTCGTCCAGGTCTACGGCGCGGACGTATGGGGTTTTCGGGGAAATTTCGCCATTCACACATGGGTGGCCACCAAGGCGACTCATGAGGCCGATTACACCGTCTACCAGGTGATTGGCTGGCGCCTGCGTCGCGGTCGTCCAGTCGTCAGTGTGTCCGATGGTGATCCTGCAAGACCCTGGTACGGCTCGCCCGCCGTGCTGCTGCATGATATCCGCGGAGCAGAGGCTCAAGCGCTCGTCGAGCGGATTCGCCAGGCGGTCGATGATTACCCGTTCCCCCGTGAGTACAAGATGTGGCCCGGGCCGAACAGCAATTCCTTCGTTGCCTGGATTGGCCTCGAAGTCCCGGAACTGGGGCTCGAATTGCCGGCCAAAGCCATCGGCCAGTCCTGGATGAAGAGCGTCTACCCGGGCATCCGCGCCAGCGAACCCTGAATCCGCAATGTGATCCCTGCCCGCGACCCGCCCGACCGGCGCCCCCATACTGCGGTACATGACCTATTTCGCACTCATCGGCCCGATTTTACTGCCGGTCCTGTTCTGGGCCTGGTATCACTACCAGAAGGATCGACACCTGCCAGAGCCGTTAACGCATCTGCTGCTTGCGTTTTTGCTGGGTGGCGTCGCCTACTGGTTTGGCAAGCTGATGTATGCCGGCCTGGGCTACCTGGACCTGCGCTATGACGCATTCCTGCTGGCGGATACCGATCGGCTCCTGCTGCTGCTGTATGCGCTTTTCGCCATCGGTCCCATCGAAGAAGTTGCGAAACTGATCCCGTTCCTGCTGATCATTCGCTACTTTCCGGCGTTCGACGAACCGATCGACGGCATCATCTACGCATCATTTATCGCGCTCGGCTTCGCGGCCGTCGAAAACTACTTTTACCTGCCGCTCGTGACCTCGGCCGAGGCGCTCGCCCGCGGTTTCGCGGGGCCGGTCGTGCACATCGTATTTGCGTCAATTTGGGGTTATTACGTCGGCAAGGCTTGCCTGGACGAGCGTGGATTGTTGCGGATGATCGCGCTGGCGGTAGGTGCTACAGCATTGCTGCACGGGCTGTACGATTACCTGGTTATTGCATTGCCCGCGTTCGCGCTGCCGACCTCCGCCGTGCTCGTTCTCTGTCTCTGGGTCTGGCGGATGTTCCTGATCCGGAACCTGCAGGCTGCCGCCGGCGACTCGGGCTAACTGCGCGAGTAGGGATTGAATTCGTCGTCGATCAACGGCGCGCCACGTTCGGCGTCTTCCAGGCTGAGACCGTCGAGATCGTCTTCCTGCAGCTCCTCGAACCGCTGCCGAATCTCGGCCAGGCTCATCGAGACGTACGATCCTGTGCGTGAAGTGTTCATGCTGTCCTACCCCCTTCCCTGCTGCGGTTGCCGCATCTGTCAGCGATCAGCGACAGGTCCATGTGTCGCAGTATAGAGACAGCTGCGAGGGCGATTTGTGAACCGGATCACACAATATTTCCCGTTTCCGGCCTTTTTTGTCGCTTATGTTGCCTCGGCGCAGCGTCGACCAAAAGAAAAGGCCCGCCGAGGCGGGCCCTTCCGGTGACAAGGCTTTGCGCTATCAGGCTTTCAGGCGATCGATGACCTGCATCACGATGACCGTGCACGCCCCTGCATTCGCCACGGCGCTGAGGCTGCCGAGGATGCCGGTAAGGAATTCGCCGACGACCGGGATCGGGCTGAGCGCACCGTGCACGAGCGCGAGCGTCAAGGTCAACACCATGTACGGGACACGCCGGTCTTCCTCGATGAAATAGCCAGCGACCAGGCCGAGGATGGCAATGATTACTGCCGACTGAGGAATCGCGACCACTCCCGCCACGACCGCGAAGACGACTGCGACCAGTCGAACTATTTTGGATAGATCCATTGTTTTCCCCTTAAAGTTGTCGTTTTTCTTGTTTTATTATTGTGCTTGTTACGTTCGCCGGCGCCGCTAAACGCGCGCCTAACTGGCGACTTTTAGAACCAGTTTAGTCTAGCAGTAATTGGTAGGAGAAATAGAGATATATATAAATCAATGGTTTATAGATTATTTATAGAAAATTTCAAGAAAAACCGCAGGTTTTTGTGCTTGACGGGAGCGCAGCCTATTGGCCGGCTGAACTCCTGCCCCCTGGGGTGCTCGTGACGAGCCTGGCGTCAGAATCTGACCAGGGCAGAGCCCCAGGTAAAACCGGCCCCGAAAGCCTCAAAGAGCAGCAGGTCCCCCTGCTTGATCCGTCCGTCACGGACCGCGACGTCGAGCGCCAGCGGAATCGAAGCGCTCGAGGTATTGGCGTGTTCGTCGACCGTGACGATGACTCGCTCCATCGGCAAGCCCAGCTTCTTTGCCGCTGCCGTGATAATGCGCAGGTTGGCCTGGTGGGGAACCAGCCAGGCAATGTCTTCCTGCTTTATGTTGTTGCCCTCGAGGGTCTCTTTGGCGATCGAGCCCAGCGTACCAACCGCCTTGCGAAACACTTCGTTGCCTTTCATCTGGATGAACGCGGCTTCCTGCTGGATGTTCTCGTAGCCGCTCGAGATACCGGCCGGCACATGCAGTAATTCCTCGTATTCGCCGTCGGAATGGATATGCGTAGAGATGACGCCGGCCTCGTTGGAAGCCTGCAGGACGATGGCCCCTGCCCCGTCGCCGAACAGCACGCAGGTGGAGCGATCCGTCCAGTCAAGGATCCGCGAGTAGGTCTCGGCGCCGATCACGAGCGCATTTTTTGCGCCACCAGTGGTAATGAAACGCGTCGCAACGTCGAGCGCATAGATGAACCCCGAGCAGGCGGCATGCACATCGAACGCCGGCACGTTACTGATGCCAAGCTGGCGCTGAATGATACAGGCGGTGCTCGGAAAGACCTTGTCGGGGGTCGTCGTGGCGACAATGATCAGATCGACGTCTGCGGCGCCAATGCCGGCCGCCTGCAGGGCGTTCTTTGCGGCGGCGAGCCCCATGTCCGACGTTTTCTCGCCTTCCGCGGCGATATGGCGCCGCTTGATCCCCGAGCGTTCGCGGATCCACGCATCGGAGGTCTCGACCATGTCCTCGAGCTCGCTGTTGGTCATCACCCGTTCGGGCAAGTAGCCGCCGGTGCCGGTAATTCGGGCAAAAGTCATCGAGTCGGGGTCCTATCGGGGTCCAGGGAGGGCGGCGCCGCTAGCGCCGCATGAAATTGGCCAGTTCCCGCAGCGTCGGGTAATCGAACAGGTCGCTGATGTCCAGCTTGCCCGGGTATTTTTCGTCCACGGCCAGCACGATTTCGGTCAGTGTAAGAGAACTGACGCCGACTTCAAACAGGTTGTCGTCAGGACCGATGCGGCGTTCCTTCGAGAATTCCCGGCAGATCAGCTCCAGCTCCCGGACCAGCGGGTCGTCATCGAGATCGTCGGCATCCCCGATCGATGCCCTGAGCTGGCCGACGACGTCGTCGAACGCGCCGTCGAGGTAGGCGTTGGCGAGGTGCGAGCGCTGGACCTTGCCGCTCGTCGTCTTGGGTATCCGGTTGACCGGCACGACGTGGTCGATTTCCAACCCGGTGTGTTCGCCGACGATGGTGCGGACGGCGTCGGCGAGCGGCCGGAATGACCGGGTATCCTGCCGGTAGAGAATGAAGGCGATCAGTTCCTCGGTATGGCTGGCGGTCAAGCTTACGCCCGCGACAACGACTTTGCCGAGGTCGAGATCGTCCAGCTGGGCGATGATCTCTTCGATGTCATGCGGGTAGTAATTCTGCCCATTCACGATAATGATGTCTTTGGAGCGACCCGTGATGACCAGCTCGCCCTCGACGATGACGCCGCAGTCCCCGGTCCGCAGCCAGCCGCCGCCCGCAAACAGGGCGGCGCCCGCCTCTTGGTCGTTGTAGATGCCGGTGGTGACGTTTTCGCCGTGGATATGGATGTTGCCGACCTTGCCGTCCTCAAGGGGCTGGTCGTCGTCATCGGTTATGCGCACGCTGACGTGGCGAATCGGCTTGCCTACCTTCAGGAAGCTGACCGCGTCTGCTTCGCCCTCGGCCGAGTCTTCATATGGCTCACCGATCTTCAGGCTGTGGCGGTGCACGAGTATCCGCGAATACTCGCTGCCGAGTTTCGGAAATGTTACCGCCAGGGTTGCCTCTGCGAGTCCGTAGACGGGGAACATGGCCGTGCGCTTCAGGCCGAACGGCGCCATCGCATCGAGGAACTCTTCGCACAGATCCCAGGAGATCGGTTCGGCGCCGTTCAGGATCAGTTTGACGGCCGACAGGTCGAGCCCCTCGATGCCCTTGCGCGCGAACAGCTTGAGGAAGTGCTTGTAGCCGAAATTGGGCGAGCAGAGCTGCGTGGATTGCAGTTCCGTCGCTTTCTGCAGCCATAGAAGGGGGCGGCGCACGAAGACGTTCGTATCCATGATGGCGTGATCCATGCCCGCAGCCACGGCGCACAGGTGGTAGCCGATCAGTCCCATGTCATGGGTGAGCGGCATCCAGCTCAGGCTGCGCTCACCTTCGTTCCACTGGATGCCTTCGTGGATCGCCTCGATATTGGCAGTCAGGTTGTTGTGCGTCAGGCAGACGCCCTTCGGGTCGCTCGTCGAGCCCGACGAGTACTGGATGAATGCGATGTCGCCCGGGTCAGGGGAGATCAGCTCGCCATGCCCTCCGCCGTCGATATCATTTTCCGTCACCGAGCGACCGGAGAGCAGCGATCCAATGTCTTTCCGCTCGTGTTTGGTCGCAAATTCCTGCAGGCGGACAAGCAGCTCCGGTTCGGTAAACACCGTGCCGTTGTTCAGTTGGGTCAGTATGCGGAACAACTTGAGCCGGTGTTCGTCGCTGATACCCACGGCGACAGGCACGGGCACGATGCCGCCAAGGATCGCAGCCCAGAAGGCGACAACGAAGTGCTCATTGGAGCGTGTGAAGATGACCAGTTCGTCGCCAGCCTGCATGCCATGCGACTGCAATGATCCGAGCAGTGACCGCGCCCGTTCCCAGGCTTCCGCGTAGGGCATGACGGTTTGGTCTTTTTCGCCATTGATGAAGCGAATCTCGCGTGGTCGGTCGCGCGCAGCCGTCAGGATCTGCGCCAGGCTTTCGTAACGGTCCATTCAGGTAGCTTCGCGTAAGTGCGGTTGGAGGATGATGCTGCTCTTGCTGCGCAGGTTGATGCCAAGATCGAGCCCAGGATCCGGGTCGCTGACAAGTGTCATACGAAACTTCTGGATGAGCAAGCCGAGGTGGACTTTCATTTCCAGGAACGAGAAATATTCGCCCAGGCAGCGCCTTGGACCCAGCGAGAACGGGAAATACGGCCGGCTGCCCTTTTTGTAAGGACTGTCCGGCCCGAACCTGTGCGGGTCGAAGCGCCCCGGATCCGGCCAGTACTTTTCGGTTCGGTGCAGGATGTATGGCGACAGGTAAATGTCCGTGCCTGCCGCAACCTGATAGCCGCCCAGTTCGTCGTCTTCGATCGCGCGGCGGCTGAATATCCACACCGGCGGATAGAGACGAAGGGTCTCCTCCAGGAGTTGCTGGGTGAACGCCATGTCGGTCAGCTGCTGCTGGTCGATCGCCCCGGACCCCGGGAGTTGCTGCTGCGCTTCGCGGAGAAGATCCGCTTCGGCTTCCGCATTGCGTGACAACAGGTACCAGGCCCAGTTGAGGGTGCCGGCCGATGTTTCGTAGCCGGCGACGATCAGGGTGACGAGTTCGTCCAGCAGTTCCTCGTCCGAGTATTTTTCGCCGTCCTTGTCGGTGGCTGACATGTACATCGACAGGAAATCGAAGGCGTCGTGTTCGGCCCGTGTGCGGCGATCATTGATGACCTGCATGATCAGGTTGCGGGTTTCCCGTACCTGCATGACGATCCGCAGGTTGCGCTCCGATTCCTTGCTCAGGAACTCGAAAGGGTTCTCGCCGCTCGCCAGGATACTCGTTTCGTAATCGGGGCCGAATATGCACCTGAGGATCAATTCGAGCGCGAATTCGCTCATTTCCTGGGTGATGTCCAGCGTGCCGCCCGCCTCGGCGACCGGCTGCCAGGCGGCCGCCCGCGACGCTGCGCACTCGACCATGAGGCCGATCAGGCGGTGAATGTTCTGGCGAGTAAAGGCCGGCTGGATCATGCGCCGGGAACGCCGCCATTCCTCGCCATCACTGACGATCAGGCCGTGTCCGAGCAGCATCTTGACGCGCTCGAAGCCCGGCCCCTTCTGGTAATGATGGTGGTGGCGGACAAGGAGCCGGCGAACCTCGTCAGCTTCATTGATGAAGAATGCCTGCCGTCCGTTCGGCTTCGTCACCGCGACGAAGTCGCCGAATTCGCGACGCAGGCTCTGCAGGCGCTCGAGGGTCTCGGGGTCCACGCCGAGCGGCTGCGGTTCATCCGGCCCCGGCGGCAAGCGGCTTTCTTCTCTCGCTAAGCTCATGAAATACTGACGTTGGTCCGGCTGGCGTAAGCAGCGGCGAGTCCCCGGCAGCGGCCATACTACATTGACCGGCAAGCGACCGATACTGCAAACTCGCTTCGTTCATGCCCGGTTCACCCCGCGCGGTGCAAAATTGCGGAATGCTCAGTACCGCATTCACTAGCCCGAGCGCTGCGTACACCGATCCTCGCCAGAGTGTCCTGATGCCCGATCCCGATTCCAGTAGCGAATTTTCCGACGTCGAGGCGCGCCGCAGTACGCGTTCTCGCCGGCGTATGAGCGCCGGCCGAAAGCTCTATTACGCGCTCGGTATGCCGGTGCTGAGATTCGTTTTCTGGCTCATTTCGCGCAGCTACCGCGTGCAGGCGGTCATCGGCGAGGATATCGCCGAACGGATTCTCGCCGATACAAGGACCGTCTATGCGCCCTGCTACTGGCACCAGCACCACGTTTTGTGCTCCAACATGATGCGCAGCTGGATCCGGCGCGGATTCCGGGCCAGTTTCCTGGTGTCTGCCTCGGTGGACGGAGACGTTCCGGCCCGGATTGCACGGTCTTGGGGAGCGGACGTGATTCGCGGCTCGGCGAACCAGACCGGTGCGCTGGTGCTGCGCGATATGCAGGAGAAGATTCGCAGCGGCATCGCCATCGTGACGACGGCGGATGGCCCCAATGGCCCGAAATACGAGTTCAAACCCGGCGCTGTCTTGATGGCGAGGATCGGCGGCACTCCCCTCGTGCCGCTCGCCTGTGCAGCTGATCGCGCCTGGTACCTGGATCGCTGGGATGACTTCATGATCCCGAAACCCTTCGCGAAGGTCGTGCTGGCGGTTGGCGAGCCGGTGACGGTGCCGCGTAACGCGCCCATGGATGGCCTGGAGGAATACCGGCTGGAAATGCAGTATGCAACTAACGCCCTGATGGCGGAGTCGAAACAATTGTTGACTTCAGGAAAGGATTGAATGGTGGTATCTCGTCAACCCCTGGCAACACTGAGCGCCCTGCTGTTGCTCGGACTGGCGGGCTTGGCGCAAGCCGAGCCGGCGGCCGGCCTGGTCCCGCATGCGGCCGAATACAAGGTCAAGATCAGCGTGCTCGGCGGCAGGCTGACGACGATGCTCGAGGCGACGGAGGACGGTTATCGTGCCGAGTCCCTGATCCGTGCAACCGGCATGTCGCGCATCATCGCGCGGGGCGAGATCCGGGAAAGTTCGGAATTTGCGCTGACACCCGATGGCGTGAGGCCGCGGCGTTTCATCTCTTCTGACGGGCTGTCCAAAGGCAAAGAAACAGTCGATTTCACATTTGACTGGCAGACCGGGACGGTCAGTGGCATGTGGAACAATGCGCCATTCGAGAACCAGTTTGATGGCGTCATGCACGATCGTGTTTCGCTGCAGTATGGATTGATGCATGACCTCATGAACGGTATACAGCGCGCGGAGTATTTCCTGCAGGACGCGGAGAAATTCAAGCCATTGACGATAACCACGCTTGGCGTGGAGTCGGTGACGGTGCCGTACGGCGTGTTTGAAGCGACTGGCATACAGCACCAGGCCGAGGGTTCGTCACGAATTACGACGTTGTGGGTTGTCGAGGAACTCGGCTATCTGCCCGTGATCATCGAACAGCATCGCAAAGGAAAATTGCAGGTTCGAGCCGTATTGACTGATTACCAGCCCGCAACGGGATCCTAGCTTTGCGCAAACGGCTGCTCGGACTTCTAGACGCGCGAGTCAGCTTTGACGATCGTAGCGCTGCACGACCGTTTCTTCGTCGCCTTCCCGGCTGCGAAACGTGATTGCTCGCTCGAGGATGCGCCCGGCATCGAGTAGCTGAAAGCGCTCTGTCATCTTCATGCTGTTCTTGTCGAGCGTCTCGACGACGAGTTGGGCGCCCTCCCAGCCGGTTACCCGCTGGGCCTCGACCTCACCGACGTTGATGATGCGGTTCTCGCCAAAACGATACTCCTCGACGACCGATCGGTCGAAACTGATGAATAGACCGTGCTCGGTCTGAGTCACTTTGAGTGATGCACCCGTCTCGAGGAACACGAATACGAGTCCGCCTTTGACGCCACTGCTCCGGGAACGCCGGTCGCGGTCCGTGGATTCCCGGTCAGGGCGGCGAAACAAGTCGTCTTCCTTGATGCCGTCAGTGCGCCGTATCGCTTCCCGGAGCCTGCGTTGATCCGCGCGCTGGTCGGACTGGATCAGCCAGTTACCACTGAAGTCGACGCCCGACGGTACCGTCCCGTCCCGAGGAAGAAGGACTTCCCGAGGCGCGCAGGCAACGAGCAGAACCGTGAATGCCGTCAGTCCGAGCAGGCTGCGACGCAGAGTATTGATGGACATAAAAACTGGAAACACCCGCGAGCCTTGTCGATATAATCCTTATCGCCTAAATGGGAGCGGTGTGCAACNNACAGGCTTGTCGCCGGCTCCTGGTCCGGTCAACTGCAGCCACCCGACAAGATCCCGGCCACCGCGGACGTTGTCATCATCGGGGGCGGCATCGTCGGCGTGTCCACCGCCTGGTTCCTGGCGCGTCAGGGCGTCGATGTCGTCCTGTGCGAAAAGGGCCTCATCGCCGGCGAACAGTCCGGCCGCAACTGGGGCTGGGTGCGCCAGCAGGGGCGTGATCCCCGAGAATTGCCGATGATGATCGAGAGCATGCGGATTTTCCGTGAGCTCGCGAACGACATTGGCGAGGACGTCGGCTTTACCCAGGGCGGCTGCCTGTTTACGGCAAATACCGACAAGGACATGCAGGCTTTCCACGAGTGGCTGGAAACGGCCAGGGATTTCGAGCTCGACACCCGGGTAATCGACGCGGCTGAATTATCGGCCATCGTCAAAGGGGCGAAGCCCGATTGGCGAGGCGCGATGTACACGCCGAGTGACGCACGTGCGGAGCCGCACAAGACAGCGCCGGCGATAGCGCGGGCAGCTGCCCGCGCAGGCGCCACGATCATGACCGGCTGTGCGGTCCGCGGCATCGAAACCGCGGGCGGTAATGTAGCCGCCGTCGTGACCGAGCATGGGTCCATCAGCACCTCGACTGTTCTCTGCGCAGCAGGTGCCTGGACGTCGATGTTCTGCCGTTCGCTCGGGATCTCGGTACCGCAACTCAAGGTGCGGGGTACTGTGGCGCGCACGGCGCCGGCGGAGAAAGTCATTGATGGCAACCTGTTCGATGATCGTATCGGCATCCGGCGTCGCGATGACGGCGGCTACACCGTCGCGCACGGCTCCATCCTGGATCATGGCATTACCCCGTCGACGTTTCGTTACGCCTTCAAGTTTATTCCCGCGCTCATGAAGGAATTTACCGTGTTGCGCCTGCGCATCGGACGGGACTTCATCGATGAACTATCGTTGCCGAAAAGCTGGGCGCTGGATCGTCCGTCGCCTTTCGAAGACAACCGGGTGCTGGATCCTGCGCCGAGCCGTCGCGTGCTCAACAAGATCCGCAGGAATCTGGGCGAGGTCTTCCCTCAGCTGGCGGACGTCGATCTGATCGAGTCCTGGGCGGGCATGGTCGAGACGTCTCCCGATGTCGTGCCTATGATCGGAGAAGTCGGCGCTGCGCGCGGCTTTCACATCGCGACGGGGCTCAGCGGCCACGGGTTCGGCATCGGCCCTGGCTGTGGCAAAGCGGCCGCTGCGATGCTCACGGGCGCCGACAATCCTGTCGACCTGACACCGTTTCGCCTGAGTCGATTTTTTGACGGCACGCCGATAAGGCCGCAAACCACGGTCTGATTCATGACGCTGTCGCATCACATCCCGCTGCTGTTGCTGCTCGTGGCGAGTATCGCAGTCGCCGACAATCCGCCAACCATGCGCGTGGACTATTTTCACAGCGGTAACGTCCAATCGGAATTATTCAGCCTCGATCGCGTGGTCATCGAACCGTTGGCCTTCCCGGGCAACCTGGGCCGACCTATCGATGCCACCCTGCGCGGCAAGTACGCGTTCGAGATCGTCAATCCGGAGACCCTCGACATTGCCTGGTCGCGGAGTTTCAGCAGCATCTATGGTGAGTGGGAAACGACGGGTGAGGCCCGGACGATGCATCGGACTTTCCACGAGTCCGTCCGCTTCCCGCTACAGGACGAAGCATTCGATCTGGTGCTGAAAAAGCGTGACGCGCAGAACGCGTTCGCCGAAATCTGGCGTATCCGCATCGACCCCGAGGACTATCTCGTCCACCGGGAATCTGCCGCCTACGCCGACTACGTCGTCGCTATCGAGATGAATGGCGATCCGGCGAAGAAAGTGGACCTGCTGCTGCTTGGCGACGGTTATACCTTGACTGAACAGGACGACTTTCTCGATAAAGCCCGCGAACTTGCCGAACAGCTGTTCGCAACGTCCCCGTTCCGCGAAAGACGCGCCGATTTCAATATCTGGGCCCTTGCACCGCCGGCACGGGAATCCGGCGTGTCGAGGCCGTCCACCGGTGTCTATCGCGACTCGCCCCTCGGCGCGACGTATGACGCTTTTCGCAGCGAGCGCTATGTCCTGACGAACGCCAATGACGATTGGCGCAGGATCGCTTCATCGGTTCCCTATGATTTCGTCGAAATTCTGACCAACAGCGAGACCTACGGCGGCGGCGGCATCTACGGCCTGTTCAGCACGGCCGCGGCCAACAGCGACTGGGCCGGGTACCTGTTCGTTCACGAATTCGGTCACCATTTCGCCGGACTGGCCGACGAGTACTACACGAGTTCGGTCGCTTACGAGGCGCCGGCCGAGATCACCGAGCCGTACGAGCCGAACGTCACGGCGTTGCTTGACCCGGACAACGTAAAGTGGGGGCACCTCGTAGACGACGACACGCCATTGCCGACGCCGTGGCCGAAGGCAGCATACGAGGCGCACTCGCTCGCGTACCAGGCGCGTCGCGCCGATATGCGCGCGGAGAACGTTGCCGAATCGCAGATGAACCAGTTGTTCGAGGACAACCAGCGGGTCGTCGAGGGGATGTTTTCGGAGGCGCCCTATGCGACCAGCGTTGGCGCATTCGAAGGCGCGATGTACCAGGCGGCTGGCTATTACCGCTCGGAGCAGAATTGCATCATGTTTACCCGCACTGAAGCATTCTGCAGGGTCTGCTCCGCGGCTATCGAAGCCGTTATCGACGAATATTCCCGCTAACCCCCGCTGCCGCGAACATAGTCAGCCAGTGCGCGTGCAAATAAGCCGCGCCGCGATACTCTGAGGCTGTCCAGTTCAAGCCAGTCCGCGACCGCTCTGAGTTCCTTCGCCAGTGCCGGGATCGTCGCAGCATCGTCGGTATGCGCCTCACGGTGGGTTGCGAGGACGAGTAAGGCGCTGTTTTTCCGGTCGGCCTTAAGGTCCACACGAGCGACGATGCGCTCGCCCATCAGGAACGGCAACACGTAATAGCCCCAACGTCGTTTCCCGGCGGGGATATAAATCTCGATTCGATAGTGAAAGTCGAAGAGCCGCTCTGCGCGCGGCCGGAACCAGACCACCGGATCGAACGGCGACAGCAATGTCGTTGCCGCCAGCGAGCGAGGGATCCTCGCCGTTCGTGCCAGGTAGGCCGGCGCCGACCAGCCTTCTACCGCGACCTCCCTCACCTCTCCGGACTCGACGAGTTCGGCCAGCCGCGGCGCCGCGTCACGCGGCGACATGCGGTAATAATCCGCGAGGTCATGCAGCGTCGCTACGCCGCTCGCGCAGGCAGCCCGCCGCAGCAGTTCGCGCTGTGCCTCATGCCGCGTGAGTTGCCTGTCCAGGTGGCATTCATCGATCAGTTTCTCCGGCAGGTCATAAACCCGCTGGAAATTCGCCAGGCGGTCCGCTACGGCGACATTGCCGCAACCGAAGTGGCACTCGAGTGCCCAGCGCGGCACTGATCGTTGCCAGTCGCCGGGTTTCCTCGTCGGGCTTTTAGCGGGTGGCATGTCATTCGCCGTCACGGGTCCCCTTGCCCGGGTAATCTTCATGGCCTCGTCGAGATACTGCTGCCTGCCCGCGAGTTTCATGATCGGGCTGTTCGGCCAGGGCGCGTAATCCTCCCGCCGGTGCGCGAGTACTGGCCACAGCTCTGCAGGCACGATCGAGGCCTCGTGCGCCCATTGTTCCGTGAAATCCCGACCGTGATAGACCAGTTTATGGAATCGTGAGATTTCGTACCCGCCGAGGCGTGAGAAGAGCACCATCAGGTGGGCTGGCACCAGCACATTGACATAGTCGAGCTGCAGAAGCCCGAGTCGGTCGATAACCCGGCGGATGTGGCCCGCGGTCACCGAGCCACCCGGCCTTTTGCGGTCGAGTCCCTGTGCGGCCAGCGTGATGCGACGTGCTTCAGACAGTGAGATTTTGGTGCGCGCCATCTATGCTTGGACTCTTGATCCTGCCAGGGGGGCTTTGATGGGCAAAGAATATACGGAAATAGACGACCGGCTTCAGGCATGGCTGGCAAAACAACGGGTATTTTTCGTCTCGACGGCGCCCACCTCGCCGGACGGGCTGATCAACTGTTCGCCCAAGGGCCTCGATTGCCTGCGGGTGCTCGGGCCGCTGCAACTGGCTTACGTCGATACCGGCGGCAGCGGTATCGAGACCGTTGCCCACCTTCGCGACAATGGCCGGATCACATTGATGTTCTGCGCATTCGAGGGACCGCCGAAGATTTTTCGGTTCTACGGCAGGGGCACGGCCGTGGAGCCCCAAGACGCTGCATTCGCAAGGCTTCTCGAGCAGTTTCCGGCGATGCCGGCAGCGAGGAACATTATCGTGATCGACGTCGAGAGAATCATCGACTCCTGCGGCTATGGCGTGCCGCTCTATGACTTCAGGCAGCATCGGGACTCGCTGGGCAACTATTTCAGCAAGCAATCCGAGGCCGACATCCTCGAGTACCGTCGCACGCGCAATGCCGAAAGCCTGGACGGCTTGCCGGGATTGACCGGACAGGCCGACGAGCAATGAGGCGAGCCAGCTGCATCGCAGTCGCCGTTGGATTGCTCGCAAGCCCTGCGGCGCTCGTGGCCGAGCCGGGCGACATCGAAGGTAGCTGGGTGAATGGTGACGGCGACGGCCTGATCGAACTCGTCATCGAAAACGGCGAATTACAGGGTCGGATCGTCGGCAGGACGGACGATCCGGACAACCTGCGGCCGCCGCGGCTCGACGACAAGAACCCGGATCCGGCGCTGCGCAGCCGCAAACTGATCGGTCTCGTTTTTCTCAGCGGCTTNNACCTATCGCGGCACGATAACGGTCATCGATCGGGATACGCTTTCTTTACGCGGCTACGTCGGCCTGCCGCTGTTCGGGCGCAGCGATACCTGGAAACGGCATACCGATTAAATTAAAGTAAAATCTAGAAAAAGTTATTAAATACTTGTAATAAAAGTATTACTTCTTTCTTTATTATCCGCTGCGCTAAGCAGCAGGGTCGAAACGAGTAGGTAGCCGGCCAGGGCTGCCCAAAGCGCCGGCATCGCATCCGGCGGCACCGTGCCGAGCTCGCCGAGCCACCAGGTGCCCGCAGGCATGGCGACGAACAGCCGGAAGTACTCGACGCGGGCAGCGTACGGACGTCCCTCGCTGATCAGCCCGATCGTGTACAGGGTCAGCCACAGCAGCGCGCACGGCAGCAAAACGGCCATTGCGCCGCGGGCTGCAAAGACCGTGCCGATCCACAGGATTGCCGGGGCAGCGGCCACAAACTGGCCGATGAGATAGCGCCTCGCGCCGGCGCTGAGCGGCGGGTCGAACTTCTCGAAGTGGTCGCCATCGGCGCGCGGCTTGGGGAAGGCTGCCTCGACGTCAGCCGGTCTCCAGCCGGTGCGCCGGAACCAGATGCCGAGCTTGTCCCGCCAGCGGCGCGTCCGGATCGGCATCGAACCACAGGTAGTCGTAAACCTGCAGGTTCGCCCAGAACGGGTTCCAGTTGGCCAGCGGCTTGCGGACGCCGAAAACCACGGGCTCTTCGTCCAGCTCGTCCTGGAAGGTGCCGAACATGCGGTCCCAGAGCACAAGGATCCCGCCGTAGTTTTTGTCGATGTAGATCTCGTTCTGCGCATGGTGTACGCGATGATTCGACGGCGTGACAAACACCCGGTCCATCCAGCCCATACGACCGATCATCTGCGTATGCACCCAGAACTGGTAGATCAGGTCGAGCGCGTTGACAGTGACGAATACCTCGAAAGGCATGCCGAGCAGGAACAACGGCAGGTAAAAGATCCAGCCGAACAGGAACCCGGTGCTGGTCTGCCGCAGCGCCGTCGACAGGTTGTAGTCCTCGCTCTGGTGATGCACCGCGTGCGCAGCCCAGAGTACGGAGATTTCGTGGCGCATGCGGTGGGACCAGTAGTAGCAAAAGTCGAAGCCGAGCAACGCCAGGGCCCACAATGCGAGGCCGCGTGGCGAGAAATCGAACCACGCGGGGTCGACCTCGAGCAGCGCGAGATTCTGCAGGACGTAAGCCCAGATCGCGCCCGGAATCAGGCGGGTGAAGTAACCCAGGGTGGTGCTCAGGGTGCCCGCGCTGAGACTGTTGATGGCGTCATTCGTGCGGTAGAAACCCGTGCCACGGGCACGGTCCGCCGCCAGCTCGACCAGCAGGGCCAGCAGGAAGAACGGTACGGCGAGGGCAATCAGGTCCATGGCGAGTGCATTGTACCGGATGCTAGTCTCTGTTCCTGTCGGGGCAGGGAGATTATTCGATGCGCGTGACCATCAAGTTACTGGTCGTTCCAATGCTTGCAGCCGTGACCCAGGCGTTTGCCCAGGGCGAAGGTGAACCGATTGTCGACGTTCATCTGCACGCTTTTGCGCACAACGCCATGGGACCGCATCCGGCTTATATTTGCGCGCCGTTCGACGTGTTTCCTGCCTGGGATCCTGCTCAAGGTCCATACCTGCAGACCTTCATAACGGCACAGGCCCCGGTGAACTGCAAAAATGCGATTCAGTCGCAGCCCGATGACGAGGCTTTCATGCGGCGCACGCTGGAGATTCTGGAAGCCAACAATGTTTATGCAATCACCGGGGGATCCCTGGATTACACGGGACGTTGGCATGCGGAGTCGCAAGCCCGGATCTTGCCGGCCTTGCATTTCCGGCTGGGCCCGGATGCTGCTTCACCAGACGAGATCCAGCTGCTTTACGAAGCTGGCCGGATTCATGCGCTCAGTGAAGTGACGCTCCAGTACCAGGGCGTCGAGCCGGACGATCCCCGTTTCGAGCCCTGGCTCGCCAAACTGGCGGAAATCGACATGCCGATGGGCATTCATATCGGCACGGGACCGCCGGGCGCGCCGTATCTTGGCAACCCGGCATACCGTGCGAGAATGCACAGTCCGCTGAGCCTCGAAGAACCGCTGCTCAAGTATCCCGGATTGCGCGTATACGTCATGCACGCTGGCTGGCCGATGCTGGACGATACGCTCGCCCTGCTCTGGGCGCATCCGCAGGTCTACCTGGGAATCGGCGTCATCAGCTATGCGCTCCCGCGCGCCGAGTTTCACCGTTATCTCAAGACGCTGGTGGACGCCGGGTTCGGCAATCGAATCATGTTCGGTTCCGACCAGATGAGCTGGCCAGAGACGATTGAAATTGCAATCAGCAACGTCGAATCAGCGGATTACCTGACGGAGCAGCAGAAGCGCGACATCTTTTACAACAATGCCGCACGCTTCTTCCGCTTCGATGACAACATGATCGCGGCACACCACGAACATTAGGCCTTCAGCTTCGTCCTCGCCGCTTCGTATTCGCTTGCCATTCGATCCACGAGCTCTGCAACCGGGGGGATATCGTGCATCGTGCCGACGCCCTGCCCCGCGCCCCAGATATCTTTCCAGGCTTTGGCTTTCGAGCTGCCGCTACTGAAGTTCATCGCGCTCTTGTCGGCCTCGGCCAGGTTGTCCGGGTCCATGCCGGCTCTCTCGATGCTGCCTTTCAGGTAGCTGCCATGCACGCCGGTGAACAGCGAGGTGTAGACGATATCGGCTGACTTGCTGGCGACAATCATTTCCTTGTATTCCGCGGGCGCATTCGCCTCTTCCGTGGCGATGAATCGCGTCCCGATGTAGGCAAGGTCGGCGCCCATCGCTTGTGCAGCCAGCGCATCACTGCCAACCGACATGCTGCCGGACAGGATGATCGTACCGTCGTAAATCTCGCGTATCTCCTTGACCAGTGCGAATGGACTGGTCGTTCCGGCATGGCCGCCGGCACCTGCGCATACGGCAATGACGCCATCGACGCCCTGCTCGATCGCTTTCGTTGCATGCCGCAGGTTGATGACGTCGTGGAAAACAACGCCGCCATAGCTGTGCACGGCCTCGACGACCTCCGCCGGCGGTCGCAGGCTCGTAATGACGATGGGAACTTCGTGTTTGACGCAGGTCTCCATGTCGGCCATCAGGCGTTCGTTGCTCATGTGCACGATCTGGTTGACCGCATAAGGCGCGACGGGCTTGTCCGGGTGTTCCTCGGCATACGCGGCAAGCTCGTCCTTTATTCGCGTGAGCCATTCGTCGAGCATTTCCTGGGGCCGCGCGTTCAGCGCCGGGAACGAACCGACGATGCCGGCTTTGCACTGCTCGATAACCAGTTCCGGGCCGGAGACGATAAACATCGGCGCACCGATGACGGGAATGCGCAGGTTTCCTTCCAGGCAGGGCGGTAATGGCATCGGCGGCTCCGTCGCGGGATCAAAAAACGCGTGGATGCTACCACGGACGTGACTGTGGTCACACATGACGGTATGTCCTGTGGCCTGGCTGGGGTGGTTATGCCGGAGATCGTACGCCACGAGGCAAAAGGTCAGGACACATATCTTGACGCGATCAATGCGTTATCGGCCGTGGACCTGCACACGTCGTCCTTCGTGCAGCTGAAGCGGCTGGAACAATCCTCAAGCAGGCCCGCGACATCGTCGCGGTGGAGTCGGAACGCCTTACTAGCGAAGATCATTCCGGCGATACGGCCAGGTGCCGTCGCCGAATCTCTAGACTTTCATGAAGCTCGCTTCCGCGTCGGCGACCAGCGAGTCGTCATCCGCGAGCCGCATCTCCCCTTTGAGCACGACGAGTCTGCGCCGTTCGCTCTCGACCCAGCCTTTCAACCGGACCCGGCGCCCGACTTCGAGCGCCTGCCGATAACGAATCTCACAGCGAGCCGTGTGCGCCTTGATGTTCTGCAGGTAAAGCACGTTGGCCATGACGTCGTCCAGCGCCGAATAGATGATGCCG
>JABAHR010006923.1_pt1 | contig 18928 bp, 17 predicted proteins | sample 7062101 | NCBI WGS metagenome assembly JABAHR01 (sample SAMN14534553, study PRJNA622989) | marine sediment metagenome | biome: marine biome [ENVO:00000428]; feature: marine pelagic biome [ENVO:01000023]; material: deep marine sediment [ENVO:00002113] | place: India: Gulf of Kutch | collected... | reverse complement strand
ACAATTTCGTTATTCTTACCTAGTTCTCTTGTCAGTGCCTCATTCATATAATCCACTAGTTCTTGCAACTTTTCCTGTGGCATATCGGCTAGTTTTGACCCTTCGAGAACAACTATGGCAATAGTCTCAAGCCATACCTTATCATATTTAGCAAAGTCAACATTTTCATTAATATAAAGTAACGAAACTTTACCTTCAGGATCGGCTTCTAACATTGTAGGATCAGAAATAAAACCCTTCGGTTCGACATTTTCTTTTTTGACAGTTTTCGAACATCCCACTATTAAGAATGAGAACAAAATAAAAACGGATAAAGTGTACAATATTTTACTATGCATGATATTTCTCCTTAGGATAATCTTAACCGGAACGTATAGTAACATGATTTTAAATTTATGTTAAATAATCTTTATTCTATCGTCCAAGGAACTTGCTCCCACCTGTCAGGAGATGTTCCTATTTTGCAACCTGTATAATACAACTCTATCATCTCCATACGGTCAAAAGGCTCTTCAGCAATAAATTCAAAATCATCAGGTATGCCCACAAAACTAATGTCCAGCCCCTCTTTTTTAGACATGTTATAAATACGCCTTAAATCGCTAATTGCCGATGCTTTTAGGAGTGTAGTCAAAGACCGGTCTGTGATATCAAAAATATTACGATCAATTACCTCATCGTTAGGTTGAACGGTTCCGTTAAGAATAATATATATTTTTCCCTTTTTATAATTTGTATTTTCACCGAGCGTTTCCTTCCTAACGTCTTCAATGTTCATAACAGCTGCAGTAAAAAATACTTGAGTAATAACACCCCCGTCCACATGCATCTCGTCATATACTTGCCCATCCGATGTGACCTCTATCATTACAGGTGGATATACCACCGGGATTGATGCGGACGCCAGCATAATTTTTCTAAAAAACTCGGGCACCCGCGGGTCATTAATGTTAGCAAGGGCGCCCATGTTCCAAATAACAAATCTTTGAGCATCTAAATTTGTTGTCCCTATATATAACCTTCTTCCCTCATTATGTGCCTGGGCCACAAGTTCAACAAAATCTTCATCGATATATACCTCTAATATCTCCATCAAAGGAGCAGAATCTGCTAGCGAATCGTTCCATAGTGCGGATATCCCTCTTATATTAGCAACATCTTCAGTAGAAACTCCAGTATACATTTTCTGTAGAACAGCATCATATTGTTCCCCTACAAAGGCAAGTGGTGCTATAAGTGCTCCAGTACTTATTCCCGTAACCAATTTAAATTCGGGTCTCGTTCCCGAGCTGCTCCATCCATTTAAAAACCCGGCACCAAAAGCTCCGTATGATCCACCTCCCGAGAGTAATAAAGCATTGTTTTGTATCGTAGACAGTTCGTCTTTAGGTATCTGTTTAAGGGACAATAAAAGGTCTTCTTGAAATAGAGGATTTAACACTCCACCGAATGTACGTATCCCTTTTGTATTTAGAACCTCTGCATTCTCAAATTGATCTGTAGGCAACGGGTTCCTTTTACCGCTAGCACAACCTGTAACTAGAGCTATAGATAGAAACAGGATGGGAAGTAAGAACATAGAAAATCTGTGATATCGTTGATTCAACATGGTTTATTTTTCTTAGTACAAAATGAGATCAGACCATACCCTTACAAAGGTATGTATGCACAACTATATTACAAAAATTTATGATGTAATGTCAAGATTAGGGATATACTTTCGGGTTTATACTATGTTTAACTAAGAAAAAGGCGTCATTAGCTTCTGTGCTAAAGACGCCTTTATACAAACTGTATGATCTAATTATAGTGAATATTTATATCTATTTTCTTCTAATGCTGGCAAACTGACGCGCTGCCTCAGGAAGCACTTTATCTATATTCTCTTGAGTAGGCGCTAGGTTGTTTATCTCAACAATTGCCCTTGCCATACCCTGGATGATTATTTTTCTATCAGCATTCTCTTGATTAAATGCTGTATTCTGAGCAGCCGTAAGAGAACCCTTTTTAACAAGAAGACCTTGGCTTCCCTCTACTACCTTGCGTTGAGATAGAAGACTATCTATTACATCCTGGCGTTTAGCTCTTGCCCTATAGGCATTAATAACATCAGGAATTGCTCTTAATTTCTGATCAATTTGCTGTGAGATATTTCCCTGTGCCCAAGCATAGTTGCTAAAATCTATTGATATTTCTCTTTTAATCACAACCACTTTTGTATCAGATAAAGTAGGTTCATCAGGATAAATGGTACGACTCTGTGGCTCTGGTGTAGGGGTTACAGTTTGAGTATCGGAGGTGCCATCACCACTTGATTCATCATTACCATCTTGCTCTAAAAATTCTTCTTCCAAGCTTGAATATGCATCTCTAACCTCTTCAGCAGGGAAGTACACATTCACTGTTATTGTTGCACACGATACAACTAAAAAACATAAGAATAGAACTAAAGGTTTTGCTATACTTATTGCTAATTTTTCCATAATTTCACCTCTCCTAATTTGTTTCTATCATTGGCAGACCACTCTCAGAGCGTCGTGATAACTCTCTGACTGTAGATATTAGTTGAGAAATGCTAATAGAATTTCTTATCGCATCGGCCCGTATCGTCAAGTTTCTTATACCCAAAAAGCTGTTTGAAATTTCAAACTCCCTAAACGTTATCAAACCATCATTAATATAACCTGAAATATTCCCGTTATCATAGCCACCGCTGGAGCCTAAAACTAACCTCTCTCTAGCACCCATTTTGGCTAATAGTGCAGCTCCAATTCTCCGCTGTTCTTTGCTTGATCTCTTGGACCAGAACTTAAACGGACCATCAACAGTATCTAAATCTGCTCCATCTGCAGTTAACCATATAAGACCGTTTACCCTCCCCGTTATGTATTCTTGGCCAGGGGAGAGTCTCTCAGAGATGCTTTCCAAACTTATCTCGTTGAATAGTAGGGAGAAATTATATGAACTCTGTTCTTGATTAAACTTTATTAGACCTGCACCATAGAAACTTCCTCTGAACAATTTAGAAAGCATTCTTCTGATATTAATTTTTTCCCTATCAACCTCAAGAGCAACCTCAACATTATCAAATTGAAGGATGCCGTATTCTACTTTTTTGATACTAAGAAAATCCAACTCCTCTTCATGCAAATTTGTTTCATTAAAAGATTTAAGAAATTTTTGGAATATACTTTTTGATAACTTTAAGTGTCCATCCATAAAATTGGCTAAAGGATTTTCCGAGCTAACATTATCTTTTATTGTAATAGTTCCAACTACATCACCAATTACTAGAGGTGCTCCTCCATATTCACCAGAGAAAGAACCACCTCGCAAACTCAGCTTACCACTCCAGCGGCCGTCGGGATAAAATAGATTGTGAAATACCACATCCATCTCGGCATATCCTTTTGTCTTAAAACTCCTGAAATCCGAAGGAACTAATGGAGAGAGAATTCCAAGAGCTTCTGCTATTGGAACTTCAGGAAATTTTAAGCTCAAAGTCCTGTTTTCACTAAGAGAATTAGTCATTTCTCCTGTAAAGTTTATAGTTTGATTATTGATATCCTTTATTAACCCTCGATCTATGTATAAGGTTTCAGCCACTGTACGGGCGTCTATGCTCGCATTAAGTTTTGTACTGACATCATTATTTTCTAAAACTACATTTTTAAGCACCACATTGCTATTACCCTCCGGTAGTGAACCATTTGGGAGAGTTCCAGTAAATGTAAGCTCCGAAAGGGGCATTTTGATATTTAGACTGTCTGAGTTTGTAGATGCATTTATAAGTTTAAGAGCGACATCAATACCTGAGGGACTTGTTGTGGTATCAATATCTATGTTGCCAGATACTTCGCCACTAAGAAATTGACCGGTTATTCCTTGAAGTTTAATTCCGCCCTGTGTAGGAATAACTTTGTTTGAGATATTATAGACAATAGCTGATGCAATTTTGGTTTCTTCAATATTAACATTCCCGTGCCAATTGAGATCGTTATTTCCTGGTTTGTTTACAGCGAAGTCACCGTTTATACCTTGGGAATCTAGTTTGCCTTCAAAACCAGTAAATGTTGCATCTTCAAAATCGACATTATAGGGGTAGCCACCCGCTTGAGAACCAACACCTACGTATAACTCGTCAGTTTTAAATTCACCAATGGTGCTTATCTGAGTAATGACATTTGAGACTATTATTCTGTCACCAACAAAGTTGTAATCCCAAGACAGAGTAGGAAAATCTATACTTTTATACCTTCCCCCAGTGCCGCTAACAGACCCTTTGAACCCTTCCCTTCCACTGTTTGGAATGCTGAGACTCTCGTTAAAACTCTCAAGCGAAACATCATGGCCTGCAATACTAAATCCTGATCCCTGGGAGGCCATATTTAGATCCCATCTGTCACGACCTAGCTGTAGAAGAAACTCAAAATTCCTTACTGTTCCACTGTTGATATTGTATTCTTCAAAAGAAAGACTTTGGTAACTTACGCCTCCCCCTTTGATAAGAATATCTTCTTGATTGGAGGAACCGTTTTCTTGATTCTGTGATTTATATTCAAAATCCACTGGAGCAGAGGTTCTAATGTTTGCAACTCTGAACTCTCTCTCTTTTTTAGATTTAAGAACAAAGTCGTTGGCTGTAAGTGATATAGTGGCTTTGTAGTTGTTAGAACCACCTTCAAATTTTGCACTAACAGAATGAGCAATGCCAGCAATATTTGCAGGAATAATAGTTTTTGGAGTTTTCTCCAGATTTAAATTACTACCATTTACATTACCACTGATGGTAGTGATACCTCCCCCAAAACCATCGGAGAGAAAAAAGTTTAAGCTACCAGAAGCAATACCTTGCATATAAAGGCTAGCTATATTTGATAAAGTAATTTTATTATCTGACCATTTTTCTTTTGAACTCAAGGCAAACCGGGCTTTTATATCATCAACCACCCCTGTTTTATCCCAAAGGAACTTCTGAGCAGTACATTCTCCTTTTGAGGAAAGCGAGAAACTGCTCGAAGACCCCAGATTTTGATTAATTTTTAGCTCACAATTAACAGTAGATACAGTTGGATCATCTTTTTTTCCCGATTTGAAATTAAAGCCTTTTAGGGAACTATCACCACTTAACCGAATGTCCCCTTTCGCTCTTGAGCCTACGATTTTGAGATTTTTTGTAGTAAGTTCTCCAGAGAGTAAGCCCCTATCATCACCAAAAATCTGCACCATGAGTTGTTCTATATTTAGAGGGTCGGCAATTCCTTTAAGATTGAATACCATATCTTTTGTAACCTTGTTTATTTCACCTGAAAAAGATCCTTGAAAAAGATCAGGCATGCTGAAATTAAGTGACTTTACATTTGCATTATCAGAAGCTGAGTCATATTCTAGATTGAAATCAGCTTCAGCAAGAGATTTTTTAGAAAATATGCCTTTATCTGCATCAATTTTTAATTCACCACCGACAGTTACTAACTCTGAGATAGTAAAACTTATTTGATTAGAAGCTCTTAAGTTTTTTGAGTCACTAAATAAATCGGGGGGAGAAATCTTATCTAACTGAATATTTAAGTTACCGGTGGTCTGACCTGATGAAACAACTACAATTCCATCTAGAGCAATTCTTTTTTGAAGCAAGTCTATAATTCCTGTAACATTTATTTCCTGTCCCTCTTTTGAGTCTCTATTGGATAGCTCAACAGACAAGTTTGGAACAAATACTAGAAAATCAGGTGTCATTTGTAAATCAGCATTAAGAATCTTAATTGTTCTAAACTCAACCAGCTGGTCTTGATCTTCTTTTCGATCTTTGGTTATAGATTCAATAAATTCCCTAAGATTATTAACATTCTCTTTGTTTGGGTGAATCTTAGGGTAGTGTAAAACAATCTCTCCAAGTACCGCTCTTTGGCCTAGTAGAGAAGACAAGATATTAGGCCTAACTGTAATTTTATCTACATCTAACACTTCCATTTTCTCAATGGAGGGATCCGTAATTGATACATTATCAAACTGCACTCTAAAGAGGGCATCTAAACTTATCTTCTCAACATCTATCTGATAGGGAGTTTCTTTTGAGAACTGCTTTATGAGACCTGGAATATCTGCTCTGAGTTTTATGTTCAGAATAATATTCAAGGCTATTAGAATTACACATATAGCAACTACTGCTAGCAAGAGGATTCTTCTGAATCCACTACCAAGGAGGGTCATATAAAAAGATATTATATGATTATTTACGCGTTTTTAAAGATGAATTTCACAATTTTCTTAAATTGTACGAATTTTATATTCTAATTCTCTATTTTTTTGACCGTTCTGGCCTTTATCACATTTTTTATTTTGTAGAGAAAATATTTTTTTTGCTTCTTGTACCTTCCCTGAATTTGCACTTTATCCCCTTTGGAGAGAGCTAAATGCTCATCTTCATAATAAACTCTCACTTCATCATCTGTGCCGTCATTTAATCTAAATAGTGTAAAGGGCTCTCCTTTGTTTGACTCTGTATATTCAACCTTGTCTACAAAGCCATCTAGCCTAACTCGAGTGCCGTTATATTCGTTTCGGTTAGAAAGAAGTTCGTCGATTGTAACATCTATGAACTCTTCGGGACTTGGAGTACTTTTAGTATTTTGACCAAAACTGTCAGTGAAAGACATGCAGCAAACAATGAAAAAAGAAAAAATTAAAACTCTTATCATAATATTGATTCCCTGGCACCATGATTTATATAAGAGTAGTATTATAAGGGTACATATTTCATTTTCCAGTTAAATTATTTATTAATGCTGTAAAATCAAGGAAAACAATATGACATCCTCAATGATAAGAAAGTTAAATGGTTTGTTGAGAACAGAATCACTTGGAAAAGTGATCCGATATCAGGATGAGGTGGAATCTACTAATACTACTTTGCTTGAACTTGGAGAGAAAGGAGCCTCTGAAGGTACTGTAGTAATTGCGGATAAACAAACCCGGGGCCGGGGCCGCCTTGAGCATAGCTGGATATCACCTGCGGGTAAAAATCTATATATATCTATACTGTTCCGGCCGGAGATAGTGGCTATTGACGCTCCGGTGTTTACTCTAATTGCATCCATAGCTCTAGTAGAAGTAATACAAAAGCTTGGATTAGATGATGTCAATATTAAGTGGCCTAATGATATAAGGATTGCTGGGAAGAAGGTATCAGGTGTTCTTACTGAAATGCGTCCAAGGCGGGAAATGACTGATTTTATAGTTGTAGGTATCGGAGTAAACATTAATATGAGTAGAGAGGAGATTAACTCTGAGATGGGAGATGTAGCTACTATAGCAACTTCGATCAAAGAAAATCTTGATAAAGATTTAGATAGAGCAAAGTTTGCAGCCGATCTGCTTATTGAATTAGAGAAATGGTATAAGGTCTTTACGAATAGAGGAAGAGGCAAAAGCACTATTTTAAGTGAGTGGGCCAGTAAATGGGGTGACAAAGACAAAAGAGTAAGCGTTAGCATCAATGATGAAGAAGAATTTGAAGGTAAAGCAGTTGGTATAGATGATAAAGGTTATCTAATTGTTGAGTTAAATAGCGGAGATACTACCAAGGTACTTGCAGGGGATGTGAAAACTATATAATTGCCTAAAGAATGGCTTGATGTTTATCAGGCAAATTTTATCATCTCGTCACGGACACTTTCCATTAGGTCTGTCCATTCACTAACAAGATCAAAGTCATTTTCAGGAAGTGATTTTCTTATCTCAATACCAGAATCTTTCGGCTCAACCTTGCAGTCCTTGTATCTCTCACAAATTAAAAACCCAAATCTATATAGCTTGTTAATCGCCTTGGGCTCAGAGCTTGTGAATTTACACACAAGTACCACTTCCTGATCAAACCCCTCGAATATGATATTCCACAGGCTTGCACTTGACTCCATTGCAAAAGATAAATCAATTAAATCAGATTGTACTGATTCATTTTGCATAATGCCTCATTAAAACAGTTTATTACATTATTTCCCAGATAGAGCCGCAAGTCTTTGTTTTGCTGTTTTAACATATATGGAATATTCATCCTGACCTAGGGCTACTTGAAGAAATTGATTATAGTAGCTCTTGGCTTGTGCATAATTCCTTGCTTTTTCATAACTCTGGGCCATAAAGAAATATGCATCAGGTACATGTGGGTTTAATGAGATGGCCTTTTGCTCCGCAGCTATTGCATCATTAGTATTGCCTAGATAGTAATATGCAATACCCATATTCCTATACGCTGCTGCAAAGTTCGGATCTAGCTTAAGAGCACTCTGGAACTGATTAATAGCCTCATTGTAATGACCCTGATAAAGCAGGGAGTTTCCAAGATAGTTATATAGCTCAGGAGAAGATGCAGTTTCTGCAGCTTTTCTATAGTATGCTTCAGCCTGACCGAATGAACGCCTCTTTTCATAGTAGGCGGTTCCAAGGCCTATTAGAGCAGGTACGAGTTTTGGATTTATCTCCAATGCTCTTTTAATATCTGGGTTGTTTGGGTTGTGCCCCTTAGCAGCCCATCTAATATAAAGTGCTTCAGCATTATTAGGATTCTTAGCAAGAATAGCTTGTGCTGTATTAATTGCGCTCTTCTCATCACTTATATGTAGATAGGTATAAGCCAAAGCTACCTGAACAGGCTCAAGATTTGGATTGATCTTAAGAGCCTTTTTCATATTCTCAATGGAATCAATATAATATTTCTCGTAATCTTCTTTTACTTCATATCTATAATATCCCTGGAAAGAATACAGCTCACCCAGTCCCGCATATGCCGGGGCATAATTAGGATCCGCAGCAATAGCTTTTTTATAAAAGGATATTGCGTTCTTAAAGCCTTCCGGAGTAAAGGTCATAAAAGCTTCTCTACCTTTTTGATAATCCTGAGCTGCCTGCCCTTGGGCAAATGTATCTGTATATAACAGATTAAAGGCAAAAATTACCCCCACAATAATTAGTGCACCATTTAGTAATCTATTCATGTATCCCTCCTGCAGAAATACGGTCTGTTTTTTTTAAATTAGTAAATCTCTAACATATACTTTACTATCTCTTTAGCCATGCTCTCATATATATCCTTAGCCATAAATCCCAAAGAGCTAAAACCATTAATCTCACCTGTGGCTATTTCATTCCCTGTTGCTTTATCTAAGAGAGCCAATTTTAAGGTGATCGAAACTTCTCCAAATTTCATACTACCACTTTCAAAACTTACATCCGAACTTGGTCTAAATTCTGCAACCTCTCCCAGCACAATAATAGTGTCTGAGGCTGGAATATTTGTTATCTCGGAGTTGCTTACTTCTTTAAATTTATTTTTGCTATCTAATAGAGCTGCAGATTCAGCAGGTATTCTGGCCAATGCTTCTTTTGGGAAATCTTCAATTTCTGTCTCAAACTCCTCAAATTGGACCGCTTGAAAATCTCTTAGCTTTGTTTTAGTGGGAGTAAAATATGAAGTTGTTTTAATTTCTCCACATCCGGAAAGAGCGAAAGCAATAAGAGCAATTGGAATTAAAACGAATATCCTAATATTCTTTTTCATTTGGGTTTGAGCCTCCATGCTTATGAGTAGTATAAAATATCATACATAAGACATATCACAAAGTATTATTAATTATGATATTTCTAGAACAACAAACTCCCTTACCCCTCCAGGGGCCTGAACTACAACATCATCATCTACTTGTTTTCCAATAAGAGCTCGTCCAATTGGAGAAGTGATTGAAATCATGCCATTCTCGGGCTCTGATTCATCAGGACCTACAAGCTGATAGGTCACAGTATCACCTGTATCCAAATCTTCAAGTTTGACATGTAAACCAAAAGTTACTCTTTCCTTATTTTTTAGTGTTGCAGGATCAATGACTTCAGCTCTACTAAGTTTACTTTCAAGCTCCTGAATTCTTCCTTCAACAAATGACTGTCTCTGTTTAGCAGTCTCATACTCAGCATTTTCAGAAAGGTCACCAAGCGATCTGGCATACTCAATAGCCTTAATAACTTCTTGCCTTTCAACCGTTTTAAGGTGATGCAATTCTTCATGAAGTTTCTTATGCCCATTGGGCGTCATAGGAACTCTTTCAACAGACAAAATATTTACCTCCGTATTAATAGTAGAAAATACTTAGAAATTAAAAGTATACAACATCAATAGTAGTCCTGAATGGCTTTTACATCCAGACCTTCATTTATCATAACTTCAATTGCGCCAACTGCAGCTATCGAGGCTTCTATAGTCGTAAAGTAAGGAACCCTGTTGAGGATCGATGTCCTTCTGATGGAATAGGATTGAGCAACTTCATTTTCGCCAAACGTAGTGTTAATAACTAAATGGACTTCACCATTTTTAATGTGATCTACTATGTGAGGCCGCCCCTCAGCCACTTTCTTAACATACTCACAATTGAGCTCTGCACCCTCAAAGTATGCGGCAGTACCTTTTGTAGCCATTATCGTAAATCCTAGCTCTGAGAGCTTCTTAGCTATAGTAAGAGCTTTAGGCTTGTCATCGTCTTTTACGCTTATAAATGCAGTTCCTGCAAGTGGAAGATCATTCCCTGCTGCAATCTGGGATTTAGCAAAGCTCTTTCTTATCTCGTTGTCTATCCCCATAACTTCGCCTGTGGATTTCATCTCAGGTCCTAGTATTGTGTCTACACCCTGGAATTTTATAAATGGGAAAACAGATTCTTTTACACATATATGTTCAGGAACAATTTCTTCAGTAAAGCCAAGTTCATCTAAGGTTTTTCCAATCATCACTTTTGTGCCTAGCTTAGCTAGTGGAACTCCTATTGCTTTGCTAACAAATGGAATTGTGCGACTTGCTCTTGGATTAACTTCAATTAAATAAACTTCCCCATCTTTAATGGCGAACTGTATATTCGCTAAACCTTTGACCTTGAGAGCAAGAGCAAGCTCTTTTGTCTGACGTTTAATTTCATCCACAATTGAGTCGTCTATAGAATATGGTGGGAGAACCATGGCANNNNGGCACTGTCTCCAGAGTGAACACCAGCCTCTTCTATATGCTCAAGAACGCCTCCAACAACTACGGTTTTTCCATCAGATATGGCATCCACATCAACCTCTTTAGCATCCTTTAAAAATTTGTCTATAAGAATCGGGTGATTAGGCGATACTCTTACGGCTTCAGTAATATATCTTTTAAGCGATTCTTCTTTGTAAACTATCTCCATTGCCCTTCCACCAAGAACATAAGATGGCCTCACCACTATCGGATATCCAATATCCTCAGCAATACTCAGCGCTTCTTCTTGGCTTCTAGCAATACCACTCTCAGGCTGCTTGAGCCCAAGCTCCAGAATGAGTTCTCTGAATCTTTCTCTATCTTCTGCCAGGTCAATGCTGTCAGGTGAGGTTCCTATAATCTTAACCCCGCGTTCCTCAAGAGGTATCGCAAGCTTAAGTGGTGTTTGTCCTCCGAGGTGAACAATCACACCCCAGGGGTTTTCCCTCTCTATAATTGATAAAGTATCTTCTAACGTAAGTGGTTCAAAATACAGTCTATCAGATGTATCGTAGTCAGTACTTACGGTCTCTGGGTTGCAGTTGACCATAATCGACTCAAAACCCTCTTCCTCCAAGGAATATGCTGCATGAACACAACAATAATCAAACTCTATGCCCTGTCCTATTCTGTTAGGACCCCCACCAAGGATAACAACTTTCTTTTTATCTGTAGGTGGGGCTTCATCTTCTGTTTCATACGTTGAATAGAGGTATGGGGTGTAAGCTTCAAACTCGGCAGCACAAGTATCGACCATTTTATAAACAGATTTCATATTACCTTCGAGCCTCATCCCTCTAATTTCGTCCTCGCTTTTTCCTAGAAGCTCTCCTATGCGGATATCAGAGAAGCCGTATTCTTTGGCCTGCCTAAGCAAATCAAGACCAGTCTGACCATTAGTTTCTTTAAGCTTATCCTCTAGATCGAGAATCTGTTTTAAGTTCTGCAGAAACCATCTGTCTATATAAGTGAGGTTATATATTTCTTCAATTTCCATTCCCGCTCTAAAGGCATCTGCTAGATACCAAAGCCTCTCAGGGTTGGGTATCTGCAGTTTCTCTCGAATTAGAGATTTGTCATCAGAAACAGATTCCAGACCCCAAGAATCTATCTCAAGGGAGCGAAGCGCTTTTTGAAAAGACTCTTTAAAGGTCCTTCCAATCGCCATTACCTCTCCCACTGATTTCATCTGTGTAGTTAGAAGTGGATCAGTTTGAGGGAACTTTTCAAAAGTAAACCTTGGAATTTTGGTAACAACATAATCGATTGTTGGTTCAAAAGAAGCAGGTGTATATTTGGTTATATCATTTGATATCTCATCAAGCGTATAGCCAACCGCAAGCTTTGCTGCAATCTTGGCAATTGGAAACCCTGTTGCTTTTGAAGCAAGTGCTGAGCTTCTAGATACCCTTGGGTTCATTTCTATAACAACCATTGTGCCATCTTCAGGGTTTACTCCAAACTGTATATTGGAACCACCAGTATCCACACCTATTTCTCTTATTATTTGAAGAGACGCATCACGCATCCTTTGATATTCTTTATCTGTAAGAGTTTGAGAAGGGGCAATGGTAATAGAATCTCCAGTATGCACTCCCATAGGATCAAGGTTTTCAATTGAGCAGATTATAACCACATTATCTGCTTTATCTCGCATGACCTCGAGTTCATACTCTTTCCACCCTAGCACTGACTGCTCTACAAGTATTTCAGTAGATGGACTTAGATCCAGTCCAGCTTTAGCAAACTCTTCATACTCCTCTTTGTTATAGGCTATATTTCCTCCAGCGCCACCCAATGTAAAAGACGGCCGAATGATTGCTGGAAAACCTATTTCTTCTACAATTTTCCAAGCCTCATCCATAGTGTGGGCAATTCCGCTCTTAGGAACTTCAAGCCCTATATCAATCATGGTTTTCTTAAATAACTCTCGGTTCTCAGCTTTATGTATGGCAGGAAGTTTCGCCCCTATTAATTCAACACCATATTTCTCAAGTACTCCTGATTCGGAGAGGTCAACAGCTAAGTTTAGTGCTGTTTGACCACCCAAAGTAGGTAAAAGAGCCTGGGGCCGTTCTTTTTCTATAATCTTCTCTACAATATCTGGATGAAGTGGCTCTATATATGTACGGTCAGCGAATGAGGGATCGGTCATAATTGTGGCAGGATTGCTATTTACAAGAACTATCCTGTAACCCTCTTCTTTAAGCGCTTTACATGCCTGTGCTCCGGAATAGTCAAACTCGCAAGCTTGACCTATTACAATTGGTCCTGATCCTAATAGTAAAATAGTTTCAATATCTGTACGTTTGGGCATATTCTTGCAACTCTATAGTGTTTTTGCTATCTATTTTTATATATAGATCTCCTTTTATAATGGAGAAAAAAACAAGCTATATAGACTACTTAGAAAACATGAAAATTTGACCTATGCGTAGGATTGAACACAATTAGGCAATGAATTTATACCTAAGAAATCATAAACTATCAAATAGTGTCTATTTTGCTGATAAATATTAGGATTGTGATTCTGGTTCAGTATCTTCTTTGGGAGCAATATCATCCTCGCTTTCTCTTTTCTTTAATATTCCCATTACATGTACCATTCTTTGAATGGCTGTGTAAGAAGAGAAGACCAATATAATTATTAAAGCGAGTTTAAGCAGATAATTTTCTGATCCATAACCAAGTGCGTTTGCGATCAGGTTACCAAAGAAGTTAAATACAGAGAGCACTCCCAAATAAACAACTCTCTCTGTTCTCTGCATAATACCAACTGTACAATCTACACCTAGCCCCTCAGCTCTAGCTCTGGTGTAGCTGACCATAGTTGTGGATACGAGAATAAAGAACACTATGTACATAAAAATGGTTCCCTGAAATAAGCCCAGTAAACCAACATAAATAAAAGCCTCTGATACCCTATCTAGGCTTGAGTCAAAAAATGCACCACTCTCACTGTTAATACCTAAAGCTCTGGCTACGCGGCCATCAAATATATCAAAAGTAGATCCTCCTAGTACAAGGATTCCGCCAACAAATATCCAACCATAATAATATGCTAGACCGGTTATTACGCCGACTACTAGAGTTGAAACTGTTAAAATATTGGGGTGTATTTTAATTTTGAGTAGATAGTCCTCAATTGGAAGCATCAAAAGCAACCACCAGGTTTTAATTCCACTACCCAATAGTTTAGACGACTGTGGCCCTTCCTTGTTTTTGGACCTTTGAGTTATTTCTTCAGGTTGAGTCATTTTAGGACATAACAATATCAGCTTTGAGGTAAGCAGGCAAGCTGGTAAATAATCTGATTATAAGTTGCTAGTAATAAAAACTGACTTAACTTCAGGCTGCTGTTTTTTTAATTGGTCCCCGTACTCTGCAGCTTTCTCTTTTGTAGCAAATGTTCCAACTCGAACCCTATACCAGGTTTTTTTATCAGCAGACTGATACTGTTTGATAAATGCTGGATAACCATTTGATTTTAAAGAATTCATAAGACTTGAAGCCTGCGCTTGATTTTGAAATGCTGCCAGTTGAACAGTGTATTGACCTCCTGGATCGGTCTTAGGCATAGAGGTTTTAGCAACTGGGGGGGATTCTTTAGGTGGTGTTTTCTTAAGGGTATTCTCTTTAATTTCCTTAATTACCTCTTCTCTAGAGGGAGCCTTAGGTTTTTCTGTCGCCTTGACCGTTTTCTCTACAGGCTTTGGTGCAGGAGAACGTGTTACAAGATGATCTGTTCCATCACCTACCTGATCCTCAGCTCTTATACTCTCATCTTTTTTCTTGTCATCTTTCTCTGTAGCAATATCTTCAGGTTTTATTTTTGCAGCCGGTGATTCGATCTCATCTTTCTCTGTATCTTCGATTAACACTTCTTCAACTACCTCTACATCTGGTTCTTCATCAGGTACACCAATTTCATAAGTTTTCTCAATTGTAGGAGTCTCTGGTTCACCCAATCCCTTTCCAATAATTATTCCCAAAGCAAAAACAACAATAAAAAGAACAGCAAAAGTGACAAATAATGGAACTATTTTACTTTTTTTTGAACTAGGTCTATTATCGCTCATTTACATTTTCTCCGGAGCCGAAACACCAAGTAGTTTCAGGCCATTTGCTAGTACAGTTTGTGTACACTTAATTAAATAAAGCCTAGCTGCGCTCATTATAAGGTCATCGTCTACCACTCTACACTTATTATAATACACATGGAACTGCGCTGCTAGCTCCTGTAGATAATAAGCAACTTTATGTGGAGCAAGAGACTTAGCACTATCCTCTATAACTTCCGGGAATAATAGAAGTTTTTTAACAAGCTCTATCTCTTCAGTTGCCTTTAACAATTCTAAATTATCACTAGATTCAGAAACACCTTCTTCCTGAGCTTTTCTAAATATACTGCCAATTCTTGCATGAGCATATTGAATATAGTAGACAGGGTTTTCACTTGATTCTTTTTTTGCTAGATCGAGATCAAAATCCAGATGACTCTCTGAGCTTCGCATTAAAAGGAAAAAGCGCATTACATCAGAGCCGACCTCTTCTACAACATCTCTCATTGTAACGTAGCTTCCTGCACGTTTTGACATTGCAACTTCTTGGCCTTGTCTCATTAGTCTTACAAACTGTATTAGCACAACCGTAAAGTGAGAATCATCCAACCCAAGTGATCTGAGTGCTGCCTGAAGCCTTGCAACATGACCATGATGATCTGCACCCCAAATATTAATTACATCCTGAAAACCACGCTCGTACTTATCAAAATGATATGCTATATCTGCAAGAAAATATGTCGGGCTGCCATCGCTCTTAATAAGAACCCAGTCTTGTGTGTCGCCAAATTCTGTTGCCTTAAACCAAAGTGCTCCTTCTCTCTCTTCTAAGACGCCTTTGGAGTTTAGAAGATCTTTCGTTAGCTCTAATTTGCTTGTTTCTGACCCATTATTACTGCTGTGAATATTGCACTTTTCACTATACCACTCATCAAAGAAGACATTTATATCAGCTAAATCTTTCTTTATTTCCTCAAGTAGAACACCTTTAGCAAACTCACGGCAATATTCCATAGACTCCTCTAGAGAATAGTCATTAAGAAGTGAATCAGCTTTTTCGGATTTAATTTGAGAAGCGATTTCAACCACATACTCACCCTTATACCCATCCTCAGGAAGGTGTTGGCTTTCACCAAAGAGTTCTTTATATCTTATGTATACAGACTCTCCAAGGAGATTCATCTGCCTACCTGCATCATTTATGTAAAACTCTTTTACTACATCATATCCTGATGCATCGAGTATTCTTGCTATTGTATCTCCTACAACAGCATTTCGCGCATGTCCCATATGAAGAAACCCCGTTGGGTTTGCACTTACGAACTCGACAAGAACCTTCTCTCCCTGTCCCTCATTACCTTTACCGTAATCTGCCCCATTGGCTTCAATTTCACCAAGTTTATTTACAATTGCAGCTTCTTTTACATAGAAATTAATAAACCCCGCTCCAGCAATTTCTATCTTGTTAAATAGCTCATCTTTTTCTGAAGGTAGGTTTTCTATAATTAGCTCTGCAACTTCACGAGGCTTCTTGCCAAGCTTGTTGGCAATAATCATTGCAGTATTTACAGAGAAGTCTCCAAACTCCTTTTTCTTGGGCATTCCGACCTCTATATCAACAGGCAAATCTGCAAGATCAAATGTTTGCCCTATGCTCTCTAATGCTTTGGAGACAACTAATTGGATATCTTCTTTCATATTGGTATGCAATTACACCAGATTAATTCTCACCTTACAACAGCCATAAGGCTGTTTTTTTATTTCTTTATAACTTACGTTATCGCCTCGACTCAAAATCAGGCACAGACTCCATGGGTGAGAGGTGCGACACATCATTAATCATATCAACCCTAACATTGCCGTTTTCAGAGATAATTATGTTTTTAGAAGTGGCTTGAACATTAAACTCTCTAAATCCCTTCAAACCCACTCCGGTTATTTTGCATAAAAGAGTGATTATAGTAAGGTTGTGACTTACAGCAACTACAGTTTCACCTAGGTGATTTGCATGTAACTTCTCAAATGCTTGCCATGCCCTGTCCTGAACCTCTACTAATGATTCTCCATTAGGGAGTCTCAGGGTTTCAGGAGTTTCTCGCCATTTTTTTAAAACCTCAGCATAACGTTCTCTGATATCTGGGAAACTCAGTCCTTCAAGATCACCCTGATCCATCTCGTGCAACCCTTGCTCTATTTTAACTTCAAGATTATGATGTGCTGCAATATGCTCCGCAGTCTCAAAGGCTCTTTTTAGGTGACTTGAGTAGACTGCCTTTATATCATGGTCTCTAAGAGAATGTGCAAGCTCCCTTGCCTGCTTTTTGCCGTTCTCATTTAATACTATGTCGGCCACACCTTGGCATCTACCAAGTCTGTTCCAATCTGTCTCGCCATGTCTGATAAGAATCAGGTTCATTATTTCTCCAAATTAAACCTAAGGATCATTTCTAAAGGTTAATTCGACGCCACTATTCTTTGCTTCCTTTGCAAGCTCTGATGGCGGTGCTGGGAGCGGTGCTGATTTAATAATTGCCTGTTTACAATAATTGTCAAATACTGAGTTGCCTGAGGAGTTTGTAACCCTTACATCGCTTACATTGCCCCTACCATCTACTTTAAAAAGTAGTGAAGTAGATAGTCCTCCATCTGTCGGCACGCCTGGAGGAATTGTCCAGTTTCGGCTTATTTTACGGTGCACTTGATTGCTATATGTCTGAATAATTAGCGGACTTATCGACGATCCTCCACCGCCTGCGCTTGGAGACCCGCTAGATGCACTTTCTGCGTAAGATTCATCGCCATACCTTTCATCATCAGCCATAGCTAAGCGTTGCTCCTGTCCCATTTCTTCCTCTAGCTGTTCTTCTAACTCGTCAGTTGGGTCTTCAGCCACTGGTTTGTCATTCTTGAGTTCATCTAAAACTTTTTGTTTTTGCACTTCTTTTAGTATTCGCTCTCTTTCCTTGTCTAAATCTTTTTTCTTAGCCGGTTTCTTTGTAGGTTTTGGTTTTGGCTTAGGTGTCGCCTCAGGCTTAGGTTTTTCAGTTGGCTTCGGAGTCGCTTTTGGCGTAGGTTTTGGTGTGGCCTTCGGTGTTGCCTTAGGCGTTGGCTTTGGAGTTGCCTTAGGTGTAGGTTTAGGTGTAGGATCAGCTTTTGCTATCTTTTTTTCTGTCTCGAGTGGAATTGCTTTTTTATCTGGCTCCTTCTCTTCTACTTCCTTTTTCTCAGGTGGAGGAGTTGGCTCTGGCTCCTGCTCAACAAATTCTTCCTCTTCTGCTTCTTCAGGCTCTTGAGTAGGCGCAAGTTTCTTCGGTTTAGGAGGTTTTTTTGAGCTTGCCCCTCCCGTATCTAGATCTGAAATAGACACTTGTATAGGGCCTGGGTTGCTGTCACTAAAATGAGACGCGCCCCTAAAACCCCAATATAGAATTAATAGAATTATGGCTGCATGAAGGGTGATGGAAAAAATCATACCCAAGCGATTTGATGAGTCTTTTTTACCTGGTTTCATTATCCCTTGCTGCCTCTAATTTTTTGGAATGGGCTCTGTGATAAGTCCTAATTTGGTAACTCCGGCATTTCTAATCTCAGCCATAGCCTCAACTACAGCTCCGTAGGGAACAGTCGTGTCCGCTCTTAAAAATACGTCTTCTTCTCTTACTTCTTTTCCTTGTTCTGACATTATTCGTCTGATCTCAAGGCGTAGTTCGGAGAGAGAATATTGCTCTTCTTCTATAAAAATTTCTCCCTCAGAATTAAGAGTAACAACTACTTTCTTTTCGCGGTCCAATGAAGGCATGGCTCGGGATTCAGTTTTAGG
>JABAHR010007715.1_pt1 | contig 18953 bp, 21 predicted proteins | sample 7062101 | NCBI WGS metagenome assembly JABAHR01 (sample SAMN14534553, study PRJNA622989) | marine sediment metagenome | biome: marine biome [ENVO:00000428]; feature: marine pelagic biome [ENVO:01000023]; material: deep marine sediment [ENVO:00002113] | place: India: Gulf of Kutch | collected... | reverse complement strand
GTTGTCCGGCTCCTCCTGGGTCCCGCGCGGCGGGCCGTCATCACCGCCGCCGCTGGTGGCAATGATGCCGCCGATAATGATCGCGCCGAGAATGCCGGCGGCCACCGCGCCGTCTGACGGGCCGCTGTCCATCGTGCGTGCCACGCGCGGGGCCATTTCGTCGATCACCCGTGCCAGCCCGGCATCGGAGATCATGAACGGGCCGATCGGGGCCGCGCCCTCGCGCGGGATATAGGCGGCAAGGCCCGGCTGGGTCAGCTCCACCGTCACCCCGTCGCCGGTGACCGTGGCATAGCCCGGAGTCAGCCCGCCGGCGGTTTCGAAGCCGGGGCCGCGCAGCACCACCAGCGTCGCCTCGTCATTGTCGCTGCGGCGGCTGCCGACGAAGTCCTCGTCCTCGGCAATATCCTCTGCCTCCTCGCCGACGAGCATGTCGATGGCGGTGCCGCGAATGCCGATGCGGCCGGCGCGGGTCTGCACCTCGCCATCGGCGCTGCCGACCTGCCTGCCGGAGAAGAACCGCAAGGCGCCTTCCACCAGCGTGGCGAAGAAGGAGCGCTCGTCGGCATCCGGGTCATAGACGTAGCGATCGATCCGCACGCGCGAATTGGCACCGATGCCGAAGGAGCTTTCGTCGAGCAACAGGATCTGCAGCTGCGAGCGCCTGCCGGTTTCAATGAGATCGTCGAGGGCGATGCGCTGGAGCCGCTCGACCTGGCGCGGGCGGCGGGTCTGGTCATTGCTCAGCTCGACATCGCCGACCACGCTGGCGGCATTGCCGACCTGTGCGCTCTGCGCCGCTACCGGAACGGCCAGCAGGCTGGTAGCGAGAATGGAGCTGCAGGCGAGCGCGGCGGTGAAGGGTCTTGCTCTGGGCATGGTCTATCCCTTCTTGCCGGTTGGAACGGGGTCTGCCGGGGCAGGCAGGGCGCCCTTGCCGCCATCGTCTGGTGGAGGAGGTGGAGGGGGCGGTGGAGGAGGCGGAGGAGGGGGCGGTGNNCTGCCGCCCGGATCGATGGAGGGAATCGGCTGCGGCAGGTCCTCGACGACCGGCGGCTCCGGTTCGGGCTCGGGCTCGATATAGGGCGGATTGCGGCATTCGTTGCGGGCCCGGTCCAGCCGTCCGCGCGGGTAATCGTCGGGATCGAGCCGGTCGAGCTCCACCCGCGCGCCCTGCTGGTCGTCGATCCAGCACAGCAGCAGCGCATGCTGCAGCCGCGCTTCGTGGGATTCGGGAAAGGCGGCCAGCACCCGGTCGAGCGTCGCCAGCGCCCGCAGATAGTCGCCGCGCGCAGCCTGGTCGCGGGCGACCTCTATGCCGCCCTGCTCGTCTGCCGACTGGTTGGCCAGCGCGTCGATCTCGCTGAAGTCCTGGGCGATGGCGGGCAGACCGCCGGTGAGGCCGAGCGTCAGCAATGCGCCGGCAAGGCAATGGCGGGTGTGGGATTGCGGCATGCATGCCTCCTGAAAGCGGCGGCAGGATGCCACAGGCAGGCCACGCGCGGCAAGCAGCGCCTGCGTGGCTGCCCGCAGGGCGGGATCAGCTGTGCGGTTGAGGAGACGAAAGGCTGGCGTGGCCGCTCGCCTCCTCTACCGACATGGCGACATCGCCGAACAGGCCAGCGAGTTCTTCGCCTGCCGACATGATGCCGCCAATGCAGGCGAGGGCGATGAGGATTGCGACATGCGTCCGGTCGACCCCCGTCCTGCCTTCCACATGCCTGTGACGCGGCGTGAAGGCAGGATCCGGATGCGTCCTCATCGCCCTATCCTGCTCAGGCGTTCGCAGCGGTNNGGTGATGTATTCGAACGTGGTCACCAGCTCGTTGCCCAGGGCAATCAGCGCGCTGCTGCAGGCAACGGCGATCAATGCGGCGATCAGGGCATATTCGATCGCCGTGGCACCTTCCTCGTCGTGCCAGATGCGGTTGATGATAGCGGTCATTTTCGACTCCTCAGGAATTCGGGAGGTCCCCCCTCGAATAGCGGTGGAGCGGTTCTTGCCGGCGAGGGGAAACCCCTTCATCTGCCGTCCCCGAATCCTCCGCACGATGCGCCTGCATCGCGGTTATCGTGAATGCGACAGATGGGGTTAGGAGCGGGTCATTAGGCGTGATTACGCAACGCCGCTAACCCGGATTTTACCATCTATCAGGTTGAAAGAACGCAGGAATCATTCCTGCGCGGAGGAATATTCCTGCTCGACGCCTTCCATCTGCGTGCTCACCGCATTGCCCAGCGAAGCGAACCCGCTGGCCAGCACCACGGCGATCAGCGAGGCGACAAGGGCATATTCCACGCCCGTCGCGCCGCGCCTGTCGCGCAGCATGTCGGAAAAGTGTCGCATATTCATGCCTGCCCCCAGTTGATCGGCGCCGCACAGCGCCTGGACGAGGGACACGATAGGCCAATCCGTTTCAGGCAGGGCTTTCACCTGCCCAAGTGAAATCACCTAGTCGTCTTCATCCAGCCGCCAGGGATTGGTCGTCGGGGCCGGATCTCCGGCACTGCCCGCGTCGCTGCCATTGAGCTGCTGAAACTCGGCGTCGACGTCGCCGATCGTGGAGGAAACCTCTCCGCCCAGCGCGCCGAGCGAGGCGCTGATGGCCATTGCCACCAGCGATATGATCACCGCATATTCGATCACCGCCACGCCGGATTCGTCGGCGCACAGCCGCTTCAGGTGCTTCAGCCTGTCAGGTCCCATGATGTCGGATCCCATGTCTCCACGCGGCAATCGGATCGCCGCAGCTATCGGTTAGGGCGGGACAGTCTACCAAATTGCTGTGACATGCGCTTAAGCCGCAATTCACCATGGCGGGGCAGGGGAAGGCCGCTCGTTCAGGGCTTTTGCGCGCTGACCAGCGAATAATAGCCGCCGCCGGTGCGCTGCGCGCGAACGTCGATAAAGCCTGCGCTTTCGAGGATCTCGCGGAACTCGGGCAGTGTGTATTGCTTGCCCAGCGTGCCGATCAGCATCATCAGGCTGAAGGATGTTGCCGCCCACGGGCCGTCGCGATTGTCGTCGGTGAGAATTTCCGACAGCAATATGCGTCCGCCCGAAGGCAGGGCGTCGAAGCTCTTCTGCGCCAGCAGCCTGCACGTATCTTCCGACCAGTCGTGGAACACGTTGGCGAAGAAATGGGCGTCATGGCCCTCGGGCCAGTCCTGTTCGAACATGTTGACCGGCGCGGTCGTCACCCTGCCGGTGAGGCCCGCCGCCTCCACGAATTTCGCCGCCTCGGTGCACATTTCCTTGAGGTCGAGCAATGTCACCTGCAGGCGCGGATGGGCGCGGGCGATCTCGATTCCGTAGACGCCCGAGCCACAGCCGACATCCATCAGCCGCGTGACATCGGCAAACACGCTCTGTCGCGCCGCGCCATGGGCCGGGGCGATGGAATGGGAATGCATGAACTTGGCGATCCGCTCCGCCATTTCCTGGCTCATCGTGCCCTTTTCCCATTCGGCGGCGCCAAGCGGCCGCTTGTCCGGCCTGTCGCCGGTCTTCAGCGTGGCCAGCAACTGCCCGTGGGTCGGGTCGCTTCCGCGATAGCGGAACAGGAAGCCGCCCCAATACCCCTCGGCATCCGGGTGGAGCCAGGTCCGCGCCGAGGCCGTGGCGGACCATTTTCCGTCGCGCCTTTCCAGCAGGCCGACCGACGACAAGGCGCCGAGGTGCAGTTCCAGCGCCCGCGCATCGAGGCGCAGCTTCGCCGCCAGCTCCTCGCCTGTCATCGCCTGGTTGCCGAGTTCGCGGAACGTGCCGACCTCGTCCGCCACGGTCACCACCGGCAGCAGGAATTGCGATTGCCACACATCCCAGATCAGCCGGTCGTCCGTGCTTGGCGGTAATGGTCCCATCTTGCGCTCTCCCGTTCGCATGTAACGGCAATGACTATAAGGCCAAGCTTGCCTCGCGCCAGTGCCGCGTGGCATGTTTCCGCAAGCACACGGGAAGAGCGGGAAGGACGTTGCATGGCCACGCTGGCTGATCACGATATCGAGGACGGGGCACGGCAGGTCCGCACGCTGATGCGTTATGTGGATCCGGGCGATTTCGTCACCCGCCGCTATGTCAGCCAGGGCGAGGAGATCAACACCGGCACCTATTCCGATCATGAGGTGGTGGTGCGCGACGGCATGCCGATCCGCGATCACTTCACCCTCGACACGCATGGCTTCATGCTCGCCCGCAGCAGCAGCGCGATCGGCGACTTCCATAAAGGCGAAGAGGTCGATCGATCCTATGAGGCGGAAGTGGAGCGCGAGGTTTTGCGCCTGACCGGGGCCGACAAGTGCATCGCGCGCGGGTGGATGCTCAGGACCAGCGCCGACCTCAGCGAACATGCCGCCAGCAAGAGCGGCAATTACCAGCACCGCGGCGGATTGCAGCCGACCGCGGGCGAAGCGCATGTCGATACCAATGAGGCGACCGCCCTGCGCATGGCCGAGGCGACCTATCGCGAACGCTATCCCGACGGGCCGGGCTTCAAGCGCTTCCTCGTCACCAGCTTCTGGCGCACCTTCTCGCCGCCGCCGCAGGACGTGCCGCTGGCGGTGTGCGACGGGCGCACCTCATTCGCCGGGGAGGAGAAGAACAACACGCTGTTCATCGTCGACGAGTTCCCCACCGGCGATGCGCTGACCGCGCCGGTGCCGGGCGAGGAGGAGATGCTGGCAGCGACGATCTTCTCCTACGATCCGGCTCACCGCTGGTGGTATTTCAAGGGCATGACGGCGAGCGATGCGCTGCTGTTCAAGTTCTACGATTCCGATCACTCGGTGACCTGGCGCTGCCCGCATTCGGCCTTCTTCGACAATAGCGAGAAGGCCGCCAACATTCGTGAGAGCATCGAGTGCCGCAGCGTCGCCTACTGGGAGTAGCGCGGGCGAATCGCTAGTCGACCCGCTAGTCGACCCGCACCGGGATTTCCCCGCCAAGTCCCTCGGCAATGCTTTCCGGCTCGTGGTCCAGTTCCGCAGGCTTGGGCATGCGCAGCAGGGCATAGCCAAGGCCGGCAACGGTGAACAGGCCGGCGGCCGTGCCCACCGTCAGCGCCAGGTTCTCCGATCCGCCGAGCTGGCCGAGCATCCATGCACCCAGCGCCACCGGCAGGTTGGCGAGCGAATTGTAGATGGTGAACTGCGTTGCGCCCACGCGCTTGTCCGACAGCTGCATGCGCAGCGGGTTGGAACAGATGCTGGAGAGCAGGGTGATCAGCGACCAGCTGACCAGCAGGACGAGGAAGACGGGAAATTCGATCCACAGCGACTGGCCGAAGATGATGAACAGCATCAGCGCGGCATAGGAAGCCATGACGACGACCGTCGCCTTCTGCGCCCCCAGCTTGAGCGTCAGCCAGCTGCCCACGGCAAGGCCGGCAAAGGCCATGGCGAGGTCGATCGTGCCCATGGTGGAGGTGTATTCCGCCGTGCTCAGCATCAGGAAGCTGGTGGCAAGGATGGGGATCATCGGAGTCATGATCCCGCCCGCCGTGCGGCCCAGGCTCTGGGCGAGGATGAACCACAGGCTCGCCCCCTTGAACAGGCTCCTCAGCGTGATCATCAGCTGGCCGTTCCTGCCGAAATAGCTGGGCGTGTGGATCGACAGCGTGGTGGCCGAGGCTTCGCCTTCGCTCCACGGCATGCACTTCTCGCCGCGATGCTCGCGAATGATGATGGCGTAGATCGTCGGGATCAGCAGCACCGGGATGAACAGCAGGAAGGTGGTCTGCGCACCGAGATATTGCAGCCCCGCGCCGCTGGCTGCGCCCGCTGAAGCCATGCCGAAGGCCTGGCCGCCGAACATGAAGCCGCTGGCGGTGCCCTGTTCCTTCTCCGGCAGCACGTCGACCGCCAGCCCGTCCACCGCCACGTCCTGCGTCGCCGCGCCGGTCATTACCAGCATGGTGACCGCAACCAGCACGGTGTAGTCGGTCGGACCCGGATCGAGCAGGGCGGCGGCGACGAAACCGCCGGACATCAGGAACTGCGCGCCGATCAGCCAGATGCGCCGGCGGCCCATCGGCAAATAGGTGAAGCGGTCCATCAGGGCGGCGACGACGAATTTGTAGGTCCAGGCGAAATAGGCCCACGCAACCAGTTGCCCGACCTGCCCGTCGCTGACGCCATTGGCGGCCATCCATGCCGGGATGGCGGTCACCGTCAGGCCGACCGGCAGGCCCTGCCCGAAGTAGAAGAGAAAGAAGGAGAACAGCCGCAGGTTCCGGCTTTCGGACAGGATCAGGCCCTTGCGGGCAGTGCTTTCGGCCAAGTCTTCATTCCCGCTGTCTGTGGTGCGATGAAGGGCCGGAATATGAAGCGCTTTCGGGCGAAGTCCAGCGCTCTTGCGATTTATCCGCCATCGGGGATGGTGACTTCACTTGGCGTTCACGCATGCGCTGTCTATAGGCCCTTGGCATGAGGAACCGGATTCTCAAGACGATATCGCTTGCCGCGCTGGTTGCGCCGGCCGTTCTGCTCTCTGGCTGCTCCACCCTGGGTGGCGGCGGCGGCAACGAGGAAACGGCCTATGTCGCCCGCGATGTCGAATCGCTCTACACCGCTGCCAAGGCCCGCCTCGATCGCGGCGACCTGCAGGTTGCCGCGGCCCTGTTCGACGAGGTCGAGCGCCAGCATCCCTATTCGCCGTGGGCCCGTCGGGCACAGTTGATGAGCGCCTTCGCCTATTATGCGCGGCGCGATTACAACCAGGCGATCCAGTCGGCCACGCGCTTCCTCAACATCCATCCGGGCAACCGCGATGCGCCCTATGCCTATTACCTGATTGCCATTTCCTATTACGAGCAGATCAGCGACGTGGAGCGCGACCAGGCCATCACCCGCCAGGCGCAGCGTTCGCTGAACGAGGTGATTCGCCGCTATCCGCGCAGCGAATATGCCGCCGATGCCCGCCTCAAGCTGGACCTGGTGAACGACCACCTCGCCGGCAAGGAGATGGAGATCGGCCGCTTCTACGCCCGCACCGGGCAGTGGCTGGCGGCGCAATTGCGCTTCCGCAACGTGATCGACGATTACCAGACCACCAGCCATACGCCGGAAGCGCTCTTTCGCCTGACCGAATCGAGCCTTGCGCTGGGCATTCCCGAGGAGGCGCGCCGCTATGCCGCCGTGCTCGGTGCCAATTATCCCGGCAATATCTGGTACGACCGGGCCTTTCGCCTGATCAACCGTTACGGACCGGAAGCCGGGCTGGAGCTCTGATCAGGCCGCCGAGGCGCCGTGCAGGGCTCCGGCCGATTGCGCGTCGCGATTGGCTTCCAGGAAATCCTTGAGTTCGGGCGCGTGCAGCGTGCGGTCGAGCCTGATCCCGGCAAGGCCGTCATGCGACCAGCGCACCGTGCCGGGCAGTTCGCGCCCGCAGTCGGTCAACACCGTCACCTCGTCACCGAGCTGGTAGGCCCTGCCGCCGAGATTGCTGATCCGCGCGCCCTGCTGCGAAAGCTCGATCAGCAGGCCTCTCGCCGGCTTGCGACCCTTCTTGTGCAGTTCGACCGGCAGGCGCACGGCATAGCGTTTGTGCGCTCTGATGGTCAGCACTGACATGGTCTGCATTTCCCCCATTGGAATCATGGCCTTTGCGAAGCGCTCCCATTGAGCCATGGAATGGTTAAGATTCTGCAGCCATCCACCGTGATCGGTGGGGCGGAGATTGCACAGCGGCCACGCCGCCCGTATTGACCGGAGCTTGCCATGCTGACCTCGCTTGCGATCCGGAATATCGTGCTGATCGAGGCACTCGACCTCGCGTTCGGGCCGGGACTCGGCGTCCTGACCGGCGAGACGGGTGCCGGCAAGTCGATCCTGCTCGATGCGCTGGGGCTGGTGCTCGGCAATCGCGCCGATGCCGCCCTGCTGCGCGCGGGCGAAGACAAGGCCAGCGTTTCCGCCACGTTCGAGTTTGCCCGCTGGCCCGCAGCGCTCGCCGAGGCCCTCGACGAGGCAGGGGTCGAGCTGGAAGCCGGTGAACCCCTGATCATTCGCCGCAACCTGCGGCTCGCGGGCACGGCGACCGATGGCGAGGACCGTGGGCTGGGCTCCAAGGCTTTCATCAACGACCAGCCAGTCGGCGTGGCGCTTCTGCGCAGCATCGCCCCGCTGCTGGTCGAGCTGCACGGCCAGCATGACGACCGTGGCCTCGTCAATCCGCGCGGCCATCGCGCCCTGCTGGATCGCTATGCCGGGGGTGACGTGGCGGGCGTGGCTGAGGCGTGGGAGGGCTGGCGAACGGCCGTGGCACGGCTGGAAGAGGCGCGCGCGGCGATCGAGCAGGCGCGCCGTGACCAGGACCTGCTGCTCGCCCATCTTGCCGAACTCACCGCCATCGAACCGCAGGCAGGCGAGGAAGAACAGCTCGCCAATGCCCGCGCCGACATGCAGAAGGGCGAGCGGCTGTCCGGTGACCTCGAAGAACTGCGCGCCTTCTGGGATGGCTCCGACGCAGCGCTCGCGCAGATGCGCAGTGCCGCCCGCCGGCTCGACCGCATAGCCGAGCAGCATCCGCTGCTGGCAGAGGCGCTGGCCAGTCTCGACAGGGCGGTGATCGAGGCGGGCGAGGCGGAGGAGAGATTGCAGGCCGCCGCCGAAGCCTTGCAGCACGATCCCGCCGAACTCGACCGGATCGAGACCCGCCTGTTCGAACTGCGTGCGCTCGCCCGCAAGCACGATTGCCAGGTCGACGACCTGCCCGAGACGATGCGCCAGCTGCGCGCCCGGCTCGAGGCCATCGAACATGGCGAAAAGGACGTCGCCGACCTCGAAAGCGCCGAACGCGCGGCGCAGGAGATCTACCGCGCCCGGGCCGAGGCGCTGCATGCGGGCCGCGTCGCCGCAGCCATGCGGCTGGACGAGGCGGTTGCCGCCGAGCTGGCGCCGCTCCGCCTCGATGCGGCGCGCTTCCGCACCGCCGTTACCGCGCTGGAAGAGGAGAAGTGGGGCGTCCACGGCATGGATTCGGTCGAATTCCTCATCGCCACCAACCCCGGCGCCGATTTCGCCCCGCTCGCCAAGATCGCCTCTGGCGGCGAATTGTCGCGCTTCATCCTCGCGTTGAAGGTGGCGCTGGCCGAACAGGGCGGGGCGGCAACGGTGATCTTCGACGAGATCGACCGCGGCGTGGGCGGGGCAGTGTCCAGCGCCATTGGCGAGCGGCTGGCGCGGCTTGTCGCTGNNCCCACAGCCCGCAGGTCGCCGCGCGCGGCGGCACGCATTACCTCATCGCCAAGAGCTCGCAAGGCACCGTCACCCGCACCTCCGTGGCCCTGCTTGACGAGGCCGGGCGGCAGGAGGAGATTGCCCGCATGCTGTCAGGCGCGGAAGTCACTCCCGAAGCACGGGCGCAGGCGGACCGCTTGCTGGAGGGAGTGTGATGAAGCGAATTGCAGCACTTTTCGTCCCTGCCCTGCTCTCCGCCTGCTCTGGCTCCGACAGCGGCTCCGGGGACGGCCTGCCCTTGCTGGCAGAGGACCGGGCGCATCCGCAGATGGCGCTGGCCGATCACGTGCTCGGCAATTACTTCTCCAGCAATGCCGGCCCGCGCCTGACCACCTGCATCGCCACCTTTGCCGGCAGCGAGGCGGTGGCGCTGGCAGCGGAGGACGAGCTGGTGCTGATGCGGCGTTATCCCTCGCTCGCCCCCTTTGCGCGCTGCGTGCAGATCGATGGCGGCTGGCAGGATGCGGACACGGGCGCGCCCGCCGCGGTGTTCACCCTCCACTCCTTCAGCTGCGCCGATCTTGCCACGTGCAGCGGGTTCGGCGGCTTCATGGCGGGCGCGACGAGTTCGATGACCAGCCGCTATGACATGCAGTTCGACGGCAGGCGCTGGAACATCACCCGCGACGATCAGATCATTGCCGATCAGCCTTCCGCCGGTTCTTCCTGAGTGAGGTAGACCAGCAGCAAGAGGGAAAAGGTGCATAGCTGCCAGGCCCCGTTATAGGACTGGCCGCCTACCTCGGTCTGCCACATGCCGTAGGCAGCACCGCCGAATACGCAGAACAGGCCGAACCAGACCAGTACCGCCGCTCCCAGGCCGAGCTTGGCGGTTGTTTTGGCAGCACGAAATGTTGCCGTATCCGCATTGCGTGCCTGCCACAGCTTCCAGCTTCCGAGCAGGAGCAGCACGGCTGCACATGCTTCGAGGAAGAAATCGACCCAGGCCGCGATCTGCACGAATGGCGTCCCCAGAGCCGGAAAGATGTCGTTTGGATAGGCTGCATGGTCCTGAAGGCTCAGCACATAGGCGAAGCTGGCATAGGCGGCGTCGAGGTTGATGATGTTGCTGACGACCCAGAACAGCGCCATCACACCCAACAAAGCCGTAAAAAGCGCCTTTAGCTTGCGATCCAGCATGGTATCCCCTCCCTGTTGTTCGGGTGATAGGTTATCCCGATTTCCAGTTGAGGCAAAATTGGCGCGAGAGACGAGGCAGGCCATGGGCGAGATCAGCGAAGCCGAAGCCGCCAATGAGCTGATGCGGCTGGCGAAGCAGATCGCCCATCACAACCGGCGCTACCATGCCGAGGACGATCCCGAGATATCGGACGCCGAATACGATGCGCTGGTGCGCCGCAATGCCGAGCTGGAGGCGGCCTTTCCGCACCTGGTTCGCGAGGACAGCCCGAGCGCCGTCGTCGGCCACGAGGTCAGCGCATCGCCGCTCTCCAAGGTGAGCCATGAGGTTCGCATGATGAGCCTCGACAATGCCTTTGCCGACGAGGAGGTGGAGGAATTTGTCGCCCGCGTGCGGCGCTTCCTGTCGCTCGGCGAGGACGAGGCAATCGCCTTCACCGCCGAGGACAAGATCGATGGCCTGTCCTGCTCTTTGCGCTACGAGCAGGGCGAGCTGGTGCTGGCGGCCACGCGCGGCGACGGGCAGGTGGGCGAGAACGTCACCGCCAATGTCCTTCACATAGAGGATATACCCCAACGTCTCCGTTCGTCTCGAGCGAAGTCGAGAGACGATGGTGCAGGCGTCTCGACTGCGCTCGACGCGAACGGTGAGTGGGATGGACCAGACGTGTTCGAGGTGCGCGGCGAGGTCTATATGGAAAAACAGGCTTTTGCTGCGCTCAATGCTGCGCAGGAGGAGGCTGGCGGAAAGCTCTTTGCCAATCCCCGCAATGCCGCCGCCGGCTCGCTGCGGCAGAAGGATGCACAGGTCACAGCGAAGCGACCCTTGCGCTTCCTCGCCCATGGCTGGGGCGCGGCTTCTGCGCTTCCCGGAGCAACCCAGATGGAGGTGATGCAGGCCATTGCCGCATGGGGATTTCCGATCTCGCCCGATCTTTTTTTATGCCAGGATATCAAGTCTATGCTGCAGCAATATCGCAGCATCAACGAAGCGCGGCAGGGCCTGCCCTACGAGATCGACGGGGTGGTCTACAAGGTCGACCGGCTGGATCTGCAGGCCCGGCTCGGCTTCGTCGCCAAGGCCCCGCGCTGGGCAATTGCCCGCAAGTTCCCCGCCGAACGGGCCGAGACCGTACTGGAGAACATCGACATCCAGGTCGGACGCACCGGCAAGCTGACGCCGGTCGGGCGGCTGGCGCCGGTGCTGGTCGGCGGCGTCACCGTCACCAATGTCACCCTGCACAATCGCGACGAGATCGCCCGCCTCGGCGTGCGTCCGGGAGACCGGGTGGTGATCCAGCGCGCCGGCGACGTGATCCCGCAAGTGGTCGAGAATTTGACGCGGGAAGAGCAGCGCCCGGCATTCGCCTTTCCCGACAAGTGCCCCGAGTGCGGCAGCGAAGCGGTGAACGAGGAAGGCGAAGTGGACGTGCGCTGCACCGGCGGGCTGATCTGCCCGGCGCAGCGGACCGAGCGGCTGAAGCATTTCGTCAGCCGCGCGGCGCTCGATATCGAGGGGCTGGGGGAAAGGACCATCGACCAGTTCTTCGCCCTCGGCTGGCTCGAAAGCCCGGCCGACATCTTCCGCCTCAAGGACCGCGAGGCGGCAATCCTTGCGCTTGACGGGTGGAAGGAGAAGTCGGTCGAGAACCTGCTGGCGAGCATCGAGGCCAAGCGTTCGCCCGATGCCGCGCGGCTGCTGTTCGGCCTCGGCATCCGGCATGTCGGAGCGGTCACGGCGCGCGACCTGCTGAAATATTTCCACGAGCTGCCGGCCTTGCGCGATGTTGCGATCCTCGCCAGTTCCGACCGGCTTCCGTTCGCCTCGAGCGCAGTCGAGACACGCCTGCGTGACCGCCTCTCGACTTCGCTCGAGGCGAACGGAGAGATTGCCGAGGAGGCAAGGTCCGAACTCACCGCCATCGACGGCATCGGTTCCGCCGTGGTCGAAGCGCTGGGCGATTTCTTCCACGAGGAACATAATCGTGCCGTGTGGGAGGACCTGCTCTCGGAAGTTTCCCCGCCGCGCTACGAGGTCGAGACCCTCGACAGCCCGGTTGCAGGAAAGACCGTGGTGTTTACCGGCAAGCTCGAGACGATGAGCCGCGACGAGGCCAAGGCGCAGGCCGAGAGGCTGGGAGCCAAGGCATCCGGCTCGGTCAGCGCCAAGACCGACCTCGTGGTTGCCGGCCCCGGCGCGGGCAGCAAGCTCAAGAAGGCTGCCGAACTCGGCATAGAGGTGATCGACGAGGCCGGCTGGGCTCAGATCGTCGCGGCGGCAGGATAGGAAGGGCGATCCGGAGAACGGATGCGGCGATCGATCTTCATCGTTGCATGACGCCGCCAAAGGCCTAAAGCGCGCCTCGCAATGAAGTCCCCGAGTCACTCCTGGCGCAACGCCCTGTGCATGCTGCTGGTCGCAGCTGCGCTGGTGCTGCGCGTGGCCGTGCCGCAGGGCTGGATGCTGGAGCAGGACGCTGCGGGTACGATTACCGTCTCCGTCTGCAATTCCGATGCGCGGATCGTGATCCCGGTAAAGCAGGGCGACAGCCACCAGCAGGATGATGCCGGCAAGGCCTCCTCGCAATGTGTCTTTGCCGGCCACCAGGCCGACACCGCGCCGGTCGATGGCCTCGCTCCGCTGCCTCTGCCGCAACTGGCCGAAGCGCAATGGGATGCGCTGCGTATGCGGGCGCTCTCGCCCGAAAGCGTACCCGACCTGCCGCCTGCCAGGGGTCCGCCGATCGCTGTCTGACAAGCCTGCCGGAGCTCCCGGCATCTCTTGCTTTCTTCAGACAGGATACTCTTTCAATGCATTTTCTGCTTCGTGCCGGCGCTGCTGCGCTGGCCATCTCGCTCGCCGCGCCGGTCCTGGCGCAGGAGGGCGAGGAACCCGCCACTGACGTCATCGAGGTCAGGCGGCAATTGCTCACCCCCTCGGCGGGGATGATGAACGACCACATGCACAATGGCGGCGAGATCATGCTCGGCTTGCGGTTCGAGCGTGAGCGTTCCTCCGGTGCCAATGTCTCCGGCAGCGCCAGGCTCACCGATACGCAAGTGCTGGCAGCGGGCTACACGGTGCGCGCGCGCAGCATGGAGATGGACATGCTCATGCTCGACGTGATGTTTGCGCCGACGCAGGACCTGACGCTGATGGTGATGCCGCATTACATGTGGCACCGCATGGAAATGGTCGGCATCGACCCTGCCAATACCGGCATGATGATGGGAGGCATGGCGATGGACCATGGCCATTCCGGCCTGCCATTCGGCGAGGTGCATGCCCACGGCACGAAGGGCTTTGGCGACACGCTGGTCTCGGCATCCTACCGCCTTGCCGACCAGCCGGGCCTCAGCGCCCATGCCACGCTCGGCCTGTGGCTGCCGACCGGCGATATCGACCGCACCAATGCCGATGGCACCTTCGTCCATTACGGCATGCAGCCGGGCAGCGGCACGTGGGATATCGAGCCGGTGCTGACCGCCAGCGGTCATCAAGGCGCCTTCGGCTGGGGCGGGCAGCTGTCCTATCGCTGGCGCAGCGAAAGCGCCAATTCCTCCGGCTATGCGCTGGGCGACGAGGCGCGCGCGACTGCCTGGCTGAGCTACCTGCTGTCGTCCGATGTCGGCGCGGTGGCGCGGCTGGAATACGAGCACGAGGGGCGCATCCTTGGCCATTACAACGGTGCGCACCGGCATGCCTCGCCGCCCGACCGGCAAGGCAATTACGGCGGCGATATCGTCAGCGCAGGGCTGGGGGTGAATGTGTTGCTGCCCGTGGGCAATGCCCAGCGTCCGCAGCTGGGCGTCGAGTTTGCCGTGCCCGTGCACCAGGACCTCAACGGCATCCAGCTGCCGCGCGACTGGAGCCTGTCCGTCTCGCTGGCAAAGACCTTCTGATCATCGGCAGTTGCGGGGGAGGGCGCTCAGCTCTCTCCCGCTTCGCCGGGGCGGGGGATCCATTTCATCACCCCGCCGGCAAAAGGCGTCCACCAGCCCATCTGCACCCCGCCTTCGGCGAGCATGTCGCCGACCCAGCTGTTGCAGGTCTGGGCCAGCGTGTAGTGCCCGCGTGCCCGGTAATAGGCGGCAGCGGGATCGACTCCGCGCAATATCTCCCGCGCTCCGCCTTCCTCCGGTGCATCGAGGCTGGCTTCGATCGCCGCGACCATGCGCGCATAATCGGCGCGCGAGATGACCAGCGGGCGATGGTTTTCTCCCGGCATCGGACGCAGGTAATGGCTCACCCGCATGATCGGCTCGCCGCCGACCAGGGCGATGCGCGCCGCCGTGCTCGCCTTGAGGTCGCCCCAGGTCGGCGTGTCGAGGAATACCTCGCGTTCGCCCCAGCCGACCGCGACATGGGTGATGGTCTCGCCATTGCGCAGCTGGCGGGCGCTGGGAAAGCTCTCGCGCCAGTCCTTTTCCGGTGTCACCACGGGCATGACGATGCCGGTATGCGTGCCGTTTGTCTCGACCATGATCTCGACCCCGCCCGGCGCGGGCGGGCTGGCGCCATTGCGCGGGATCGAACTGCCGATCCAGCCGAACACGGGGAACAGCAGTACGGCCAGCACCACGCCGATCAACACGGCGCGGATCAGCCGGCCGATCGTGCCGAGGTTCATCCGGCGAATCTCTGCCTCAGCCAAAGGATCGACCAGTCGCCATTGACGATCCGCGTCTGCAGGCGGAAGCCGGCCTTGCGATAGGCAGCGCGCACGCCTTCCTCCTGCGTCTGCAGCAGTCCTGCCAGCAGCACGTTTCCGCGATCCGCGACCGACAGGGCGAATTCGGGGGCCATGGCGATCAGCGGTCCGGCAAGGATGTTGGCGATCAGCAGGTCGTACGGCCCGCGCTGGTAGATGAACTCGTCCTCCATGCCGTCGACGATGACCATGGCCAACTCGCCGCGCTCGGTCCCGAGCGGCATGGCGTTGAGCTGCGCATTTTCGATCACCGCGGGCAGGCACACCTCGTCGATATCGCTGGCGGTGGCGGTGGCATGCGGCCACAGCCTGAGCGCGGCAAAGGCGAGCAGGCCGGTGCCGGTGCCGATGTCGGCGAGGTTGCGCACCACCACGCCCTGCCGCTTCATCGCATCGAGCATGGCAAGGCAGCCGGCGGTGGTCTCGTGCTGGCCGGTGCCGAAGGCTTGCGCGGCGGGAATGCAGAAACTGGTCACGCCCGCTTCGCTGCTCGGTTCATGTTCGGGTGTGTGGACACAGAAGCGCCCGGCACGGATCGGATCGACACCTTTCTGGCTTTCGCTGACCCAGTCGGTTTCCGGCAACTGCTCGGCGACGATGCGCGGCGGCTTGCCCCCTCTAACGCCCGCAAACAGTTCCTTCACGGCCCTGCGTTCAACGGGCGTCGGCTTGCCTTGGGTATAGGCGTCGAGCCGCCAGGCGTCGGGCTCCTCGGGATCGACTTCATAGCCGGTGAGGACGATGTTCTCGTCCCAGCCGATGGTGGTCTCGCGCTTTTCCAGCGCGGCTTCGACCGCCGCTTTCGAGGCGAGGGTGGAGAGTTTCCAGCTCATTGTGTTCCTTCGGCTTCGCGTGCCTGTTGTTCTTCGGCCAGTCGCGCATCGAGACGGGCGGAAATGGAGGCGGCATAATCCGCGCAATCGGGGCCGCTTGTCAGGTCGTCTGCCAGCAGTCTGTCACGCATGCCGCTGGCGGAAGGGTGGGGCGTGAGCAGGATATCGCAATCGAGCGCGGCGAGACGTTCAAGCCCCTCGCGATAGGCCTGTACATACTCCGGATGGTCGGAGAAACGGTAATCGTCCGCGCTGACTGGGGAGAGGCTGTCGGCATAGACGATAGTGACGCACCGCTCGCCCTCGCAACTCTCCCACGTCCAGCTCAGCGCGCCCGGCGTATGGCCGAGGGTGGCGATTGGCATCAGTTCAACGCCGCCGAGCGTGATCGGCGTGCCGGGCGTGACGATCTCGTCCACTTCCACAGGCGGAAAGGCCTCGTGGATGCTCGCCTGTGGATCATCCGCGCCGACCTGGCCGGCCTCGAGAACAAGCGCGGCCTCGGGCGATGCCAGCACCCGGGCGCCAGTCACCTCCTGTAGTCGCGCCATTGCACCGACATGGTCGAAATGCTCGTGGCTGTGCAGCAGCAGGCGGATCGGGCCGAGTTCCCGGCCCATTTCGGCAAGGTCCGACCTTAGGTGGCCGATGGTCCGCCTGACGGCTTCAGCAGCATTGGCCGGCCCCGCGTCGATCAGCACGGCGCCGTCACCGCTATCGATCAGGATTACGGCGATGCCGCAGGTCCCGACGTAATAGCTGTTGCCGTAAATGCGGAACGGGCGGGCCGGCTTGTCCCATTCGTCCCAGTCCGCGCAATCCTGTGGCCACAGGCGCTGGGAGCCGGTCGGATAGTCGAGGTCGGGCCCATCAAAATACTGCACCGGGCCGGCACTGGCAGGCTGACCGCCGATCATCAGCATTGCCGCCGCGACTGTCAGCGCAACCCTACCGAACATAACTCGCCCCGTTGGCGTCGATCACGGCGCCGGTCATGCTGGGCGGGGCGTAGAGGGCGCAGAAGGTGGCGATGCGGGCGATTTCCTCGGGCGTTGCCACGCGCCCGAGCGGGATATCGGCGAGAATGCCTTCGCCCCCGCGGCTCTCGAGGTAGTCGCCGGCCATGGCGGTATCGGTAAAGCCGGGGGCGATGGCGAAGCTGAGTATGCCCTGGCGCGCATAGGCGCGGGCGATGGTCTTGTGCAGCGCCAGCATCGCTCCCTTGCTCGCCGCATAATGCCAGTGATCGGGCGAATCGCCGCGATGGCCGGCGCGGCTGGCGATATGCACCATCCGCCCCTTGCGCCCGCTGGCGCGCCAGTACTTGAGCGCGAACCGGCTCAGCTGTGCAGCAGCGGAAAGGTTGATGCGCAGCGTGTCCTCCCACGCATCGAGCCATTCGATATCCGAGGCATCGACCGGATTGGCCTCGAAAACGCCGGCGTTGTTGACCAGCACGTCGATCTTGCCGTCGAGCCTTTCGAGCGCTTCGGACCACAGCATCTGCGGGGCGATCNNACGGTGTTTTCGTCGACCGCGCTGGTGGCATGGCCGACCACATTGGCGCCGCTGGCGCGCAGCTGTTCCACCAGGGCGGCGCCGATGCCGCGGCTCGATCCGGTTACCAGGACATTTACCATCACGGATCGTCTTAGCCCGCTGCTCGGCGCGGGAAAAGGGCGGTGCATGTGCGATTCCCCACCCCGCTTCGCTTGCCACGCGCCCGAGATTCGTTAAGTGGGTGGCAGGCTTTCAAAACGGGGCAGGGCATGAGCAACCGACCATTATCGCCGCATCTGCAAATATGGAGATGGGGTCCGCACATGCTGATCTCCATCCTTCACCGCGTTTCCGGCAGCGGCCTCGCCGTCGTCGGCCTGCCCGTGCTGCTGTGGTGGCTGGGCGCGCTGGCCAGCGGGCCGGAAGCCTATGCGACATTTGCCGCGGTGATGTGGCCGGGTTTCGCCGCTCTGGAGTGGTCGGGTTTCGGGGCGATCGTCTGGTCACTGGTCAGGGCGATCCCGATGGTGGTGATGATCGGCATAAGCTGGGCGTTCTTCACGCACATGGCTTCGGGCATTCGCCATTTCGTGCTCGATATCGGTGCGGGCTACGAACTCAGGGGCAACCGCACCTGGTCGCTGCTCNNGATGAGCTGGTATGGCATCATCGTGCTGGTTGGCCTCAGCTGGGCGTTCTTCAACCATACGTGCTCGGGCCTGCGGCATTTCGTGCTCGACATGGGGGCGGGTTACGAGCTCGACACCAATCGCCGCTTCTCGATCGCCTCGATCTTCATCGCCGTCCTTCTCACCGTGGCCTTCTGGTACGCGGTCTGGTTCCTGTGAGGTATCGCCATGGGTAACGGAACTTCGATCGGCCGGGTACGCGGCCTCGGCGCCGCCAGGGAAGGCGTGCATCACTGGCTGCTGCAGCGCTTCACCGCCGCCGGCAATCTCATCCTCGGGCTGTACCTCGTGTTTGCCCTGCTGCTGTTGCCGGACCTGACCCATGAAACGGTCGCGGGATGGATTGCCGATCCGGTCCCGGCCTGCGCCATGGCGCTGCTGGTGATCAGCACCTTCTGGCACGCCCGCCTCGGCCTGCAGGTCGTCATCGAGGATTACGTGCATGTCGCGGGAACCAAGTTCGCCGCGATTCTCGCTCTCAACCTGTTCACCTTTGCCGGCGCGGCCTTCGGGATCTTCTCCATCGTCCGCCTCGCCCTCGCAGGAGCCGCCTGATGGCCACCGACAGCAATAGCCAGCCTGCCTACAAGNNGGATTACAAGGTCATCGACCATACCTATGACGTGGTGGTGGTGGGCGCCGGCGGTTCGGGCCTGCGCGCGACCATGGGGTCAGCCGAGGCCGGGCTCAAGACCGCCAATATCTCCAAGGTCTTTCCCACCCGTTCGCACACGGTGGCAGCGCAGGGCGGCATCGCCGCCAGCCTGTGCAACATGGGGCCGGACCACTGGCAGTGGCACATGTACGACACCGTCAAGGGCTCGGACTGGCTGGGCGACCAG
>JABAHR010000436.1_pt6 | contig 18956 bp, 27 predicted proteins | sample 7062101 | NCBI WGS metagenome assembly JABAHR01 (sample SAMN14534553, study PRJNA622989) | marine sediment metagenome | biome: marine biome [ENVO:00000428]; feature: marine pelagic biome [ENVO:01000023]; material: deep marine sediment [ENVO:00002113] | place: India: Gulf of Kutch | collected... | reverse complement strand
ACAGGTGGCGTTATGCCGGGACCAATCGCAAGCGAAAGCCTGCAAGACTACAGCGTCAGCTACGATAACGCCACAAGTTCGCTAATCGCAGGAATGAAAATTAGCATCCCGAACGAGGCTCGTGAATTGTTAAACCCGTACCTGCACTATGGGCGCGATTTGATATGAGCATTTTGGACAACGACAACCTGCCGCACACCGTCACGATTGAGCGCAAAGAGTTTACGCAAGACGCAACGCACGGTGGTGTCACCGATAGCTACACATCTATCGCGACGGGTGTTAAATGTTGGGTTCAAAATTTAAGTAGTAGCGAATTTAATGAGTATCGCAAACAAGACCAAATGGTCACACATAAAGTTTATTTTGTCGGTGGTTGGCCCACGCCTGCATTGGATGGCAACGTCAACCATGCCATCCAAGTCACGGCTGGGCCATCGTTTGTTGGGTATCGGTTCTTTGTAAGTCACGGCACCGAACGAAGTGCAGGTCTAGGTCGATTGCAGGCTGTTCACGTTTATGAGGTGCCGAATGACGGCAGAAACGTCGCCTAGTCACTATGCCTCTGTGGTGCAGTTGCCCTTTAGTGAGTTGCACGCCGAGTTATTTGCGGATAACGCAAACATTCGCAATCGTATCGTGCGATTTCATGTTGACCGGCATTCAGACGATCCCGACAGCGATTACTGGACGGTCACTCTGACATGCACGGCCGTGATCGACGACGCATCGACATCGCGCTTGATTTGCAGCCAACAAGCGTGTGGCGAGCGAACAGACGGGGACAATGAGTGTCAAGAAATGGTAGCCATACTGCGAGCCCACTGTGCCGCATTAAATTTACAACTGCGCCCAGGTTTGATTGAGTTAATTGCATGACGCTGTCCGCTAGCAGTCGCCGAAATTTAACGCGCGCACGTCGCGCGCAACCACAACGGCTTGCGCGTTGGAAACTGCGTTTAGATAGAGCGCAGTCGCAGCAATTTGCCGACGACCGCGACAAAGCTATCGTTGCGGGAATGCGCGTAGCCGGGCAGCTTTTACGCGACCGTATAAAAATCAATTTGAGCATTCCAGTTGGCCGCGACACACATCACCGCGTTGTCGAGCGCTCCCGACCCGGAGAATTTCCACGCATGGAAACGACGCGATTGCGCGGGGATATATTCAGTTCGACGTCTAGGGTTGGTCAGCATCGAGTGCGCACCGTGGTCGGCACTCGGCTGGAGTATGGGCGAGAATTAGAAACTAGCGTGTATTTGAACCGCGCGTTTTTAGTGCCGACGTACATGGAAATTCGCGAGCAGTTGCACGCCGTCTTATTGAGCAGCGCGACGACCGGCAAACTAGACATACGATACCCCGATTGATTCACTATGGCAGACAGCTCACAAAGCAGCGCCTCGTCATCGTCATCGAGCGATAGTACGCTGTCGAGTTCAAGCTCCTTGAGCAGCTCGTCTGTGTCGAGTGTGTCGAGCAGCAGCGTCTCGTCACTGTCTTCTAGCTCTAGTTCTTTGTCGTCGGTTAGTAGCAGCAGCCTGTCGAGCCTCAGCTCGTTGTCGTCGTCCTCGCTATCTAGCAGCTCGCTGTCATCGCTGTCTAGCCTTACAAGCTCCAGCCTGTCCAGCATATCCAGCAGCAGCTTATCGTCGCTAAGCAGCCAAAGCTCTGCGTCCAGCAGTTCGGTGTCTAGCAGCTCGGTGTCTAGCAGTTCGGTGTCCAGCAGTTCGCCTAGCTCCAGCTCTGCAAGCAGTCTCAGCTCCTCGTCCAACAGCAGCTCATACTCCAGCAGTTCGCCATCATCGTCGAGCGTCTCGTCCTCGTCGATATCAAGCAGCAGCGTCAGCAGTACAAGTTCGATTTCTAGCGCGAGCAGTCAAAGCGCCAGCAGTTCATCTAGCGCGTCATCGCCGTCATCCAGCTCTGTTAGCTCGTCCAGTCAAAGCGCCAGCAGCTCGTCACCCTCGTCAAGCAGTTCCTCGCCGTCATCATCTAGCAGCAGCTCGCCATCAAGCAGCAGCGCCAGCAGCACGTCGAGCAATTCCTCAGTTAGCACCGCCTCCTCAGTGACCGCCAGCAGTCTGTCTAGCTCCAGCGTCAGCTCAGTCACCTCGTCGTCGTTGTCAAGCAGCACGACAAGCGAAATTTCCAGCACCAGTTCCGCATCGACAGGCAGCAGTATCAGCAGCAGTTCCTCGCCGTCTAGCAGTTCTCCGAGCAGTTCCTCGCCGTCCTCGTCGTCTAGCAGCAGTTCGACCAGCAGTCATAGCAGCAGCGTGTCTAGCTCGCCGTCGTCGTCGAGCAGCTCACCATCGAGCAGCAGTGTTAGTAGCAGCTCACCATCCAGTAGCAGCGACAGCAGTCCAAGCAGCACGTCATCTTTTAGCGAAGTGACGTCGCAATCCAGCGTTAGCAGTAGTTCGCCCTCAAGCAGCTCACTTTCATCGAGCACGCAATCTTCAGCATCGAGCTTATCTAGTAGCAGCGTCAGTTCCTCAACCACGAGTCAGTCAAGCCAAAGCAGCGCTAGTTCGACTAGCTCAATCAGCAGCGGATCAAGCCTCAGCACCTCCAGTGCGTCATCGCTGTCGTCGAGTACGCTTTCAAGTGCATCAAGCAGCAGCTCACCATCGAGCAGTTCTGCGAGCAGCAGCAGCGTTAGTTCAAGCACGAGCAGCAGCTCAGGCACCGATGTCGCGCCCGGAATCTGGAACATTGCCCAAGGCATTTGGGCGTGGTGGCAAAGCATCAACTTAGAAGCAGAGCTGCTTGCTGCGCGTGCCGCAGACGCACCTACGCAGCCCGTGCTATGGGACGACCAAGCTGGGCCAGATACCCCGATGCCGTTCGTAATTTTGACAATCAACGAAGGAAGTTTAATTCACGCAAGCACTGGGAGTCGCGGCAATCGTCGGAACGAGGAGTGGCGTATTCCTATTTCGTTCGCAATACTTGCTAACGACAAGGTCAGTTCGGCTAACTTTGGCCTAAAGCTGGCGCGATATTTCGATTTGGCAACGATCAATAGTGGCTCCCGCGACGAGCATGTGCGCATTCAACGCCGATCTGACATTCTGAGACGAGTAGGTGATGCTGAGTATATGTGCGAGGTAGTGTACGATCTTCATGTGGACAGGCTTTATACATGGCGCTAAATTTTAGCATCAATTTGCGCGCTGCCGTGGGTGTGCGTCTTGCTAATACGTTGGGCGTTACGGGTATCGGTGTAGCTAGCTATGCGCACACCTTCACCCTGGCACAAGCAATTTTGTCTACTGGCAATGAAGATACAAACGCTAGCGCCTTGTTTTATATGCCACCGACAACGCTACTCAACGGCGCGACACAGATCATTGATGTGTACGACTATGAGGGCATAGACGGCGGCGCGGGTGACGGCCGCGATCCTCTCGGTCAACCGCTAGCCATCGAAGAACTGGTGGCGTTTCAGTTGCGCAAAACCGGAAGTGGCGTATTGCGCATCGAGCCCGATCCAGACTTTGCTGGGTGGACACCTATAGGCACCCATGTGTTGAGTACGGGCGAACAACACATTGGACTGTTTTATCCTGCCGATGGGATAGATGTGATTGATGGCATTAGTCATCGCATCAAACTGACGGCTAGTAGCGACGATGTAACTTACACATTTATAGCCGTCGGCCGAACAGTCGATGACGATGAAAGCAGCTCAAGCAGCAGCACGAGCACAGGTAGCAGCAGTTCGACACTATCTAGTGCTAGCAGCACAAGTTCCATTTCTATAAGTTCGGTTAGCCCAGGCGAATCTCCTGCCTTGTAAGGAGGCATGCGTATGGTGAGAAGCCTAACCGCGCGAGTCGTTATGACGACGTTCGCGCGACTCGACAATGATTTCAACAATCAAGCCGTCACACGCACAGCAGTCACCGTAGACGGGAGTGTGCTGTTTGCTGATGGCGTTGAGGCTGACCAAGCCAATCGTTTTTTTCACATGCCAGAAACGACGATTGTGAGTGGCGGCACGCTTGTCGTTGATGTTTATGATTTAGCAGATATTGATATGGGGCTGGGCAACGGTTTAGATGCAGTCGGCCAAACCGTCGCGTTGGAGGAAATTGCGTGCATCGGGTTTATTAAAACAGGCGACGGCACATTGACCGTCGACAGCGATCCTACCAACGGCTGGGGCGCAATTGACACAATAACGCTGCCGCCGGGCAGTGGTGCATTTTTGCGAAATGCCCCAGATATTGCAGGACTGGATGTAGAAGATAGCACCTCCCATAGGATGCGCATGCAGGCGGTTGGTGGTGACGTAACTGTAGAATTGGTGATAATAGGCAGAACAGACGATGACGCTAGCAGCTCTAGCAGCTCAACCAATAGCAGCTCTGTTTCGACAAGCAGCGAAAGCAGCACGTCGGAGTTTAGCAGTTTCAGTTCGGTAAGCAGCTCTAGCACTAGCACCGCCAGCAGCTCCAGCAGTTCGCTTAGCACCTCATCGTCCAGTCCTTAAAGCTGTTGACTGCCCCGTCAGGCTGAAGGCAAGCGAGTTAGGTTTGCGTTCACTTTTGCTAAGCGGAGGTTGTTACGATGGCTAGCACCACGGCTATATCTGGCACCGACGGAAACGTCGTCATTGATACTCGACGTATCGCACGCATCACAAATTGGCGTCTGACGGTGGCGTCTGGTGTAGATGAGTGGGGGGACAGCGACGGAGGGCGGTTTACAAATGCGCGCCCGACGCGACGCGGTGCTAGCGGCTCATTTGAGGGCAAAATTGATACGACGTATCCGTTCTATAACGTATTCGAGGAGGGCGACTCGGTCGAGTTAGTGTTGTGGCTACGCAATGTCGCTGGTCAGTATTACGCCTTTCCATGTGCCATTATCACGAACATCAATTATCAGGTTTCTCCCGATGGCAAAAACGTAATTGCTTGGACTGCTGACTTTACCGCCGATGGGCAGTATTATAAGCCCGGCGAGGCAGGAGCGCCTGCTCACACGCTCCCCAGCGCGCCAAGCGTTTAATCGTTCGCTGTTTTGTCCGCACCCCGTACTTGCTTGAGATGTCATGGCCCGTAGAAATCGCCGACCTACGTCTAGCGAGGATGCCCAAGCGGCGACCGCTGCGCCAGCCACAGTTACGCTAAGCAATGGCAAGCAATTGCGTTTAGCTCCGCTTACCATTAAAGACCTCGCAGAGGTAGGGCGGTTGTGTTTGGACGAATGGCGGCGCGATCAACTGGAAATCTTGCACGCCAACAAAGACCTGCTTGGCGACTCGTACACGGAGTTGATGAGGGAAACGCTGAGCAAATTGCAGGACACCACACTAGAGGATTTGCCGCAAAAAAGCTCAACGGCACCCGACGGCAAAACGCACAAAGTTCCATACTATATGTGGTGGATGCAGCAACCGGGAACAGGCATTTACGCCTCGCTGTGGGTGTCGCTGCGTCACCATCATCCTACGTTGACGCTCGAAGACACGACGGCAATGTTCGACAACCGCCTGGACGACTTGCGTCGAGCCGCCGATGTGCTCGGCGAGGTGTCGACGTCTATGCTTGCGGCGGGAAACTCGTGACGCCCTCCAATGCGAGGGCGCCTTTCTCAATGGCAAAAGCCTTTCGCATCGCGTGCGAAAACTACACGGGGCTGTCTCCGCGCGATCTGTCCGAATTGACATACGACCAGTTGTACCTGCTTGTGTGCGACAAGGATCAATTGATCGTCGAAGATCCACCCGATCCCGACGTGGATCTGGCTGAGGGATTGCCGGTTTCGGCTGTTGGCGAGCAAAGTCTAGTCAAGCTGGTGCGGCAGCAAATCGCCGCTGAGCGGCAGACTGAGCATCGCAAACACTTGCGCCGCCGACGGCAGCGTCGGTCTAAAGGATTAAACAATGGCGGTCAATGAAGAACTCACAGTCGGACTCGGCTTTGAGGCAAATTTGGGCGCATTGCGCAATACCCTTAACGAAATAGGTCAAGCAATAGAGCGTTCGGCAGCCACGTCGTCCTCAAGCGCTGGTCCTTTGGATGGTTGGGCGCAATCAATGCTCGACACCGAGGAGGCTATTGAAGAGGCGCGCGAAAGCCTAAAAGGGTTGGAGGATGATGCGGACAATACCACTGCCTCTTTTGACACGCTGCACACAGCGGTGGTGCGTCTGGCCGGTGCGATGGCAGGTATATTTGCCATCTCACGATTCAAAAACGCAGCAGCCCAAACTGAGCAACTGCGCCGCAACTGGAGATTGTTGACTGGCTCGATGGTAGAAAGTCGCAAGGTGCTCGAAGGTCTGCGTCGCATCGAAATGAACAGCCCGTTCGATCGCCCTGAGCTAGAGGCTGCCGCGCAAACGCTGTTGCGCGCTGGTATGGCGACACAGAACATTGCCGACAACCTTGAGGTCATGGCGGATTTAGCTGCTGATACTGGTGCAAACATAACGGAAGTGGCCGCTTTGTTTGCGGCTCTGCAATCCAGTGGACAGGCCATAAACAGTAGTATTACGGCATCCTTGGAGAGCATGGGAATGCTGCCAACGGTGGCGCAAAAATTATTTCCTGAGATTGACGGTGCCGTACACGCTATGCAGCGCTTTCGGGTTGCAGCCGCAATGGGAGGTATTCAAACCCGTGACGTAATAGTCACCTTGCAAGCTATGGGCGTTGAGGCGCAGCGTTCGGCTGAAATTGCTGGCAGATCGTTCCTTTCCGAGTCGCGTAAAATGGGTCGAACGCTGCAAGACCTTTTTGCAAGCATCGGGCTGAAACTGTTGCCGATTTTTCAGGCGATCAATTTAGCGGTGCGTGGGCTTGTTGATGGGTTTATGGCGGCAGACAAAGCGCTCGGTGGAACACTGACAGCGGCTGCCGCTACGTTAGCGATCATGGTTACGCTTGTTCCTATGGTGTTGACTGCTGCTGCTGGCTACAAGGCTATCGCGTTCTCGTTGTCGAGCATCCCCGCGATACTCGTAAAGATTGCTGCTGCCCAAACGCTAACGGGCTGGGGCGCGATCTTTACGCTAGTCGGCGCGATTCTGTTTGCGCTGATTAAAATTGGAGGCTGGCTAACCAGCAACGCGCGAATTACCGATCGTTGGGCTCAAAAATGGCCGATTATTTGGACCGCCATACAACGCATCTGGAGTGGGTTTGCGGAAATTTTCAAAATCCTTGTACCAGTCACGCGATTATTTGAACTGTTTGGTATCGACATTAGCGCCATTTTCAGCAATCTCGCAACGATCTTTGAAGACCTTGTGTTGTTAATCATAGAAGGATTGACTCAAATTGCCACATTTTACGCCTTTGTAGTGCAGAAGTATCTGCAAGGCGCGGAGTTGCTCAGAAATGTGNNTGTGTTTGCTATCGGGTTTGCGTTCTGGATGGATATGTTTTCTGGCAATTTTAATGTGCTTGTAGTCTTAATTCGCGAGACGTTTGAGTATCTAATTAGCCAAACTGTAAATTTGTTCATGGCGTTTGCTCAAGCCTCCAGCGGCAATTTTGCCGGGGCGGTTGTTACGCTTGCCAACGCGGCATCATCGCAGCGTGCCGATTTAGAGGAATTGCTAGCAGGAACAAACACTGGTGAGGCTATCGCGAACGCCAATCAGGCTTGGGACAATTTGCTAAGCGGAAGCATGGGAGCCACCTTTGAAGAGTTGAAAGAACAAGCGGGCTTGATGGCTGGTGCAGCGGACGACAATGCTGGGGCACTCGACAGCATCAGTGCCGCACTACGCAGCCTGGAGGGATTTTCTGGGTTCACCGATCTCAACAAAAAAATGCAAGAAGCCATACTACAACTGGAAGGCCGCAATGCTCAGGCTCAAATGATAGACCTAATGGGGGCGTCCAATAGAACTCAGGCTGGCGTGCTTGATGCTAGCCGCCAGATCGCAGCCAACACCGCAGGCATGGCGGCACCTCCCACGGCGCAATAGGTAATGACATGACGTTTTTTAATGACGCTACACGTTTAGACGCGCCTAGCAAAGATAACGAAGTGCTGCGCGGAGGCGTTCGTGAACAGTGGAAAACTGCGGACGGCACACTTATACCATACCGACGGTTGGCGGGTTATCCGACGATCTCACGCGACAATATCGAAAAAGGCGTAACTATTACACAAGGCTACGTGGTGCGCACGTCCGACGTCGGCCGAGTCCTAAATGATCATATCGGCACCTTATACTGGTATCCCAATGGAGTGCAGGCGCGACCAAAGCCTCGCATGTTTTTAAGCGGCTCGCATCCCGACAGCGATAGCGTTGGCCCACCACGCAACAACCTATACTTAGGGCTTTCCAACGATTTACAGGATCACTTAGAAACGCTCGGGCCTGCCAGCGCTAACTCGGTCACTGTAACTCCGTTTTCTAGCGATTTAGTTTCTGACCCGCTCTACACTGATACCCGCGACTTTAACACCGTCGGGCGGGGCCCTACCGAAAAATATGATGCGCTGTCCAAGGTGGTCGTGACGTATGTGCCTAACAGGGAAATGAACAATCATTGGAAAGGCGATTTTCCGACGGACTTTGAAACGAACAATACCTATGGCAACATTACTTTTGCGGACGTAAAGGCTCGCGCTGGTGGACAGTATTTAATCATCCCTAATCAAAATCTTCGCAGCGTTCCTAACTCGCAGCAGTCGGATACGCCTGAGCCTGTGGATGCCCGAACGGTCGGTTTGACGTTGCGTGAGTCTCTGATTGAATACGATGTGACGTGCGAGTTTGTTGAAGATTTAGACTTAAAGCTCGGGCCGCCGTGGACGCAAATAATCAATTTGCTTGGTCACGTTAATAATTCGGCCACAAATACGCCAGTCCCTGCCCCCGCTGGCACGTTGCTATTCCTCGGGCTTAGCGCTGACCGCAGGATTGGTCTGCGTGCCGAGGAGGGAAGTGACTTATTTGTGACGTGTCAAAGCACCGCATACTGGCGCCTTGTTTACAAATTTGCGTATCGAGGGTTTACGGTCACGCAGGATGGCGCAGACTACCTTGTAACATGGCAGCACATTTGGCGGCCCTCTGAGCAACGGTATGAGGTTGTTTATCGCAACGTGCGTGACGACCGCACGTCGGCCGATGAACCGGGTGAGCTTGCCTTTCTCTATACATACGGTGATTTTGACTCTTTATTCACACATTGGGAGCGGTTGAACGCATTCTAAATGATGTTTGCATCTCAGTCGTACATACAGGCGTTTAATGGCTAAGCCCACACCCACAGACCGTTTTCGCCGACTCCTAGATGATTTAGGGACAACCCGCGATAACGCCTTGACGACCACGCCTAGGGGCTTCACCGGCGATTTCGAGGCTGTGCATACCGCACAATACCGCAACACAAAGGAAACCACCGTTTCAAGGTGGCTTCCAGTGCTTGTGTTGCCGGGAAGTCCAACTATTACCTGGGATGGCAGCACGTTGGAATACGTGGAAAAAGTTGTTGTGCATCGCGATGCCTTTATTAGAGACGATCCAGACGACTCGTGGTTATTCAGAATGGCCCCGCATGCACTGCGATATTTCGACTGGGTTGAACAACCACGCTTAGAGATTCCACTACGGTTAAATGAGTTGGCCCAGAGCTTGCTGTTGCAAAGCTATTCAGTTAAGCCATTTAGCAATGAGTGGGGTGTCGATTGGTTTAACACACATCGTGCGTTTTTTAATAGTGCAAAGGCACCGGGCGTGGCTAAAAGTGAGGTCAACGCTCTTGACGCCTACATAGAGGTTACGCTGCGATATGGAGCAGACGGCAAAGAAGCGAGCCGCCGAGCGCCCTACGACGATATGTGGGCGTTTTATTGGAACAGTCGTCACCAAATCAACGTCACTGGGGAATTTCTGCACATTCCACCTACCCGCTTGTATGCGAAGGTAGATGACACTGTGGTACCGGGGGGTTGGCAAGAAGCGACTGGCGTGTCAATTCCTGTTCCGATTGTCACGCACACCCTTACAGTGCCACACCGATTTTTTCGGGACGCCGAGTTTGCGCTGCTTGAGGCAGCGCTGGGGCACGTAAATGATGGCCTCGTCAACGTGCATGCCTTTCGCGGAAGTCCCACAGATCCAGCGCCGGGTGCATGGTACGATGATGCGCCCTGTCAACCAGATACGTTGCTGTTTGAATCGTTTTCCTTTGTTGAAAATTACACTGGTATGGAGCTTTTCAGATATGAGTCTGCGCGTCAGTATCTAACGCTGCAATTAGTATTTAAGCAGCGAGACTTTGCCTCTCAAGGCGACCGCGACAGAGACACCAACTGGCAGCGCGTAACATGGCAACACATTTACCGGCCCCCAACTGGCACCTGGGAAACTGTGCTTCGTGAGGATGACAGCCCCCTGTACCCAAGAACAGACTTCAGCGACTTATTTCTGTTACTTGGAGCATAAGCGCTAAACTGTTTGAGGTGCGCGGTTTACTGTGGTTGCACCAAAGGAATAACCGTGAATTATCGGGATAATCAATACGACCGCACGCAAGCGTATCAAATTGATGGTGAGTTGCTAAACCGCATCACCGCCGAACTAAATGCGGCGCAGTCGATCATTAGCACCGGCTACACGACGATTCGCGGGCCGCAGTCGGTTCAAATGCCGCAACCTACGCCGCACATCGCTTTAATAGAGGCGCTGGCTGGCGATCCTCCAAACAATGGGTGCTTTCAAGACCAACGCGACCCGACTCAGCACCGTGCGGGACAATATGACGGCAAAATCTATTCGTGCGATATAGGCAGCCAGTACGCCGGTCGCGTGTATACTTACAGCGACAAAAACGCCACATACGTGCCAACCAATGATATCGTTCCGATCGACGCCTCGGTTTGGGCGGACCTTCACGGCGGCAACGCNNGTTGGTTTGCTGGTTTCACGAGCGTCGCGGTCGCTGGCTTCCGATCACCATTGCACCGATGAAGCCGTTAATTACCTTTCAATCGCTAGACAGGTTTAGCAACACAACGCGGCAGTTTAGAGGGAGAATCCTTGCGCAGCATGGTGCGGGAGTGCGGAATCCGCGCGACAGAGTAAGGATTCTAAACCCTTTCGCACAAGAAGGCGGGGGGGTTTTTATGTTTCGCGGCCGCGCGGGCGAATGTGGGCTGGCGCATTTTTCGGAATCACCTAATGCCTATGTAATTTTGCAGTTTGTCTGTCCGTTTTAGCGGTGCATAAAACATGGCGGACAGTTCGCAAAGCAGCGCCTCAACAAGCAGCTTGTCGACCGGCTCATCATACGGAATCACGCAAACGTGGTTTGGCTGCTGTTGCCCGCCCCCGCCGAAAAGCCAATGTTGTTGTTGCCCCGGTACAATAGTTGGCGCGCCGCCTGCCCTCCCAAGCGATGTTCGCATTGAGGTGACAGGATTCGCCGACAACCCCAATCCCGACAGAGACTGTTTGCGCGAAAATACGCTCGAATGCCAAAAACTCAACGGCACCTGGATACCGAACCAACATGGGGTTTACCAAGATTTTTATGACTGTGGCTGCATTTATGATGATGGCATTGTTGGGAGCCAAAATGCCAATGTGTGCGGCGGTTACGTGGCATATCCCGACGTCGTCGCTAGATTTACCAACCCCGCGCTGGTTGGGCATTCCATACCCATTTTCTTAGGGTCCGAGGCACCATGTGAAATTGTAAAGTCGCCAGCGTATTTTGTTGTGCAATGGATGATTGTCTGCACGGCGACAGCGAAGGAAGATGTTTGCGGACCAAACCGGCCGGGCAAAGAAGACACAGTTCGCTATCTTTGCTGCGACGACGACCAAACTAGCTCAGGCTCCTCTGGCTCCTCTGTTACGTCCAGCAGTTCGCTTTCCAGTGTCTCATCGTCAAGTGTGTCGTCTGTGTCGTCGTCGTCGGTCAGCTCGCTATCCAGCAGTTCGCTGTCCTCTGTATCCAGCAGTTCCTCGTCATCAAGCGTGTCGTCATCAAGCGTGTCGTCATCAAGCGTGTCGTCATCATCGAGCAGTTCAGCCAGTAGCTTGAGCAGTCAGTCGTCATCAAGCGGTTCAACCAGTAGCTTGAGCAGTCAGTCGTCATCAAGCGTGTCGTCATCAAGCGTGTCGTCAGTATCTAGCAGTTCGGTGTCGTCGTCGAGCGTGTCGTCAAGCTCCAGCGTGTCCAGCCTTTCTTCGTTGTCATCTTCTTCAGTCAGCAGTCTGTCGTCGCTGTCATCTTTGTCCTCTGTCTCGTCTAGTTCTGTGTCGTCTAGCTCTGTGTCCTCTGTCTCGTCTAGTTCTGTGTCGTCGATATCATCTAGTTCGGTATCGAGCAGCTCGATATCCAGCTTTAGCTCGCTGTCCAGTACATCGACGCAAACTAACTCGACCTCATCGTTGCAAACGCCAACTATTGAAAGCTCATCATCGGCGACCGAAATAGGACAAAACGTGTTGACTTTTACCTATCCAACAGGGATCAACGCGGGGGATCTTCTTCTCGCCATTAGCACCAGCGCTGCCACTTATCAACGCGATATGGGGTCCAAGACTGGCTGGACTGAACTGTTTGACGTTGACCTAAATGTGGCACTGTTTAACGGGTCAATGCAGGTGTTCTGGAGATGGGCCGACGGAACGGAGTCAGGGTCCGATACGTGGCCCCTATTTGACGCATATACGGCTTGTGCGTGTGTCTTTTTAAGGATTTCGGGGGCCGCCAATCCCGCAGATATTTCGATTGTTCACACCACCGATCAAAATGGGTATAACGGAGCCGCAACGGCTCCATCGGGGACGGCGGTTCGCCATAATAGCTTATCCATTCGCGGTGTTCACACACTCCGATCCTCCAGCGCCCAGCCAACCGTCCAAGATCATTCGTTCGTGGCGACGGCTGATAACGGCGATGTAGAAATTCACGTTTTTCAAGACGACGTCGAGATTGGCGCCACAGGCACAAAGTCGGTGACTTATGCGCCGACATGGTGGTCCGAACCGGCAGTCGGCCATTCGTTGTTGTTGATTGCACCACCGGATGCGGACAATTCGTCCAGCAGCTCGCTGTCGAGTTTGTCATCGTCTAGCTCTAGCTCCATTTCGTTGGGGCTAATGTTAAATGCGTTTGGCGAGCTGATTGTTGGCGATCATGCAGGCACGCCCGAAGGCGACTGCTCCGATGACTGGCCGAATACTCCTGAGCCACCTATGCAGACGGGTCCGTGGCAGTCTACGCGCGAGGGCGGACTGTGGGCATACGGTCAAATTGTCGTTTACGGTGGTGACTCGTCTACCGGCCCACAAAACGCCAAACTTGCGGGTGTTTACCGATTCCGACCGAAACTGATTGCAACTGCACAACAAGACGGCGCCTATGGCGTGGATTGCTGCGAAGCATTGGCAAGCGGCATCACGTTGGATCTGTACTCATACATGATTTGCCGCGTGCGCATTAGCCCATCAGGGCAACAGTCGTATTATTGCTGGTGTGACGAACCAGCCTGCATCAATGGTCAAATGACTATCACCGCCGTGAATTGCGAGGTCAGCTCGTCCTCGACCAGTTCGCTATCGTCCAGTTCGGTCAGCAGTCTCAGCTCTAGCAGCCTTAGCTCGTCTGTCTCCAGCATTAGCTCGTCGTTGTCGTCGTCGTCGACAAGTTTGTCGAGCCTTAGCTCCCGCACGCCGTCGAGCCTTAGCTCGTCGTCCAGCGCCAGCAGTTTGACCACGTCGCTGTCGTCGCTGTCGTCGCTGACCAGTTCTAGTTCGCCTTCAAGCACCAGCTCGCTCAGTTCGCTTAGCTCGATCAGTTCCAGTAGCGAATCGTCGCTGTCGTCCTCTAGTGTATCATCGTCCAGCGTGTCGTCGGTATCGAGCAGCTCTGTGTCGTCAGTATCGTCGCTATCAAGCGTGTCATCGTTTTCAAGTAGCTCGCTGTCGTCGCCTAGCTCGTCATCCCTCAGTAGCTTGTCCTCGCTTAGCTCTATCTCCAGCAGTTCACTGTCCAGCCTCAGCTCATTGTCATCTAGTAGCGGGGAGGGCGTCAGCTTGTGAACAGGCGCACCACAATTGCATGCGATTGCGGGTTAGTCACAAACGTGCGGGTCTGGCCGTTGAACTGCGCTTGTGGGCGCCGCTACCTGTCGCCCGACGCACCCGCCGTGCCTTTATCGGCTGCTCCTGCACGCGATTTACAGAACGACGACAACTGGGTGAGTCCGCACTTGTGTGCTCGTCGCGGCGATGCTCTACGCACCGAGGTGTGCCGCGTTTGCGGCCCAGATCGCGGCAAAACGGTCGACGTCTTTCGCTGTGAGCATTTTGGGCAATGCACCATTCGCCGCTATAAGGTAGGTCAAAAGGAAGCGGTGTGCTTAGGGTGTCAACAATTTATTCGCCGCGACAAGGAGGGTGAGCAAATGAAACGGAGACAGAGACGGCGACAGAGGCAGGAAGAACGCAAACGAAAGCTGCAACTAATCGGCGAGGCGCACTACGACCCCCTCAAATGGTTCCGATACTACGACCGCGAACTGCGGCCCGCACATTTGAGCGATCTGTGGCGAGGTTCGGCCGGGTTTCTTGTCGCTGGCGGTCCTAGTGCGAAAGACATTGATTTTTCGTTTTTGCGCGAGCGCGGGGTTATATCGCTGGCAATCAACAACGTCGCTGCACACGCTCCCGTTAAGGCAATGGTGTGCAGCGATCCGCCCGAAAAATTCCATCATGCCATTTGGCTTGACCCAGGTTTAATGAAACTCGTGCCATCGAACAAACTAAACAAGTTTATTCGGCTAAAGCGTCCAGACGGCACATTTGAGCAGCCTCGAATCCGAGTGAAAGAATGCCCGAACGTGTTTGCCTTTGCTCGCGACTGCGACTACGTGCCTGAAGACTTTTTGTTGCGCGACACGGCAACGTGGGGTCGCAACAAACAAGCAATGAAATCACGACCCGGTAAAGATAAACTGCTGTTTACGTTCTTTTTAGGTATTCGTTTAATGTGGGCACTTGGTTGTGATCGCATTTATTTGATTGGCGCGGATTTCGGCATGCGGCCGGGCGGTGCAGGCGAAGGATATGCGTTTGCTCAACGTCGCGATCAAGGAGCGGTTGACGCAAATCACAACAGCTACCGCGTCGCAGCCAAATGGCTGCAAGAGTTGCGCCCTGTTTTTGAAAACGCTGGTCTGCATGTGTTTCAGACCAATGCGGAGTCAAATTTAAGGGTGTTCGATCACGTCCCGCTTGCGCATGCGATTGAAGACGCTCGCGGGATTGCTGGGAACGATCCTTTAGATTTGGCTGGATGGTACGAAAAACCTGGACAAGGTGGCGACATACAAGAAACGCCATAACTGCCGTTAATCCTGCGACGGCGGTGCTTTGGCGGCAGGACCGCCAGCGGCATCTTCGTCTAAGTCAGGAATTGCAGCGGCGGCGTCGGCAAGGCGACGCGACGCCGCCGCTGTACGCATTGCGGGAAACAATGCGTCGGGCCATTCCGCACCGTTACTCAAAGCGTTCAAATCGCCGCGCAACGACGCGAGATGGCGAATAGACAAGCCGCTCGCGGCTGCGACTTCGCATTTTTGCAGCGCTGCCCATTCAGGCACGCCTAGCTGCTGTAGCCCCTCTAAAATCATTTCAGCAGCGCGAGCTTGCCCGTGCTCCTCAATGTATTTACTAATCTTTTCCTGGCAGCCCGCCTGCGCCTCGACCATCCCTGCGTTGATAAACCATTTTGGCAAAGAGTTTAGAATGACGTTTCTTGCGGCTTTTGATGCGCCGATTTGAAATCGCACATCTTCGGCGCGTGCAGAGTCTAACCCCGACCCCACGTTGTATTGTTTGCTCATGCGATAGGGCCGGGTAAACGTCGACCCAGTTTCAAGATCGACAAACATGGCGTAGAACACCCACGCATCGTCGGTGTTTTCGACAGGCTGATGCTCCAGCACGCAGTTGCCCCAGATGCGCATTGCCTCTAAAGCCAGCCACACGCTTGGCCCTTCCACCATGCCGCTCTTTTTGCCGCGTGTAGCCCAACGATAATAGCCCTCCTCGCCGAGCAGTCGCGCAGATACAGAAAGATTGCGGAGGCACCGCTCTGCATCGCGAGGCTCCTGCACCGAAATTTTCGTCGTGTATCTCGTGGCAATCCGTTGCACCGGCTGGATTAGTTCAACCTGCCCGTTGATGGTCGCAACTTCATCTTTTGTCATGGCTTATCTCCGTGTACTGTGTAATCTCCTCCAACGACGCCAGCGCGCGATGCCAGTGATCGCGAGTATAGCCCGGCAAATATGGCATTGAGATTGGAGCTGCACACCATGCGGTGGGCCAGTTGCCAGTGCTGGCACAGTGCATGTATGCCGCCGCCGCACGGCTCATTTCTTCGGCTGCGCACTCGTACCAAGTCTCGTCAAGCTCGACGACCGACACATCGTAAGGCGGCCTGTTCCGAACGACCACGAAAAAAAAGCGAAGTCGCTCGCCCGTAATCCGTTCCCAGCCCCGTCGATAATGGTACGCCTGCCAGTGATAGCCGTAGGTTTGCACATCGCGCTGCCACGATTCAGGGCGAGGATCGTGGGAAGTTTTTAGATCGCACAACACCGAGTCGTGGACAGCATCAACCTGCGCTTTCCATAACAAATCGTGCTTTTCGTCGCGCCAGCAAAAGCCCTGTTGAATGGCATTGCTGCCCCAAATTAAAGCACGCGCTTTGGCGTGCCGACGCAAATTCTCGCGAGCCCGCAAATGCGGCTCGAAAGCAGACAAATACTCAGCCGCCTTTAAGAGCCGTTTTCCTTCGTGCTGAGCTGACCAGTCGTCGAATGCCTTGCCGCGTCGATGACCGCGTGCATCGAGCACCTCGTCCGGTATTTTGACCACATCAGGCAGATCGTTAAAAAACACCAGACTTTCAAAATCAAGTCCCCATTGTTGGGATTTGCTCGCCTGTCGCGGCGGGCTATCACCAAAAATGTGCTCCGAAGCCCATAACACTGGGTCGGAGACGAACGCTTTTAATGATGACTGCCCGAGTGCTGGATGAGCGTGATACTCCTCGCTTACCGCTGTCTGGCCTTCATCTAGCAGGCTGTCGGGCACGCCCGACAAATCAATTCCTGGCACCATTGATGGCATCCCCCTTTAGTAATATGCTGCCGCATTATACCGCCGGGACCGGCAGAATCAAGTCGTGCCATCATCAATTAAGCGTGTGCCGTCGGATTGCCATTTGAGCGTAGTGCCGCCTAGAGCGGCCCAGATCGCGTAGAAACGCTCGCAATCCTGCACATCGTGCTGATACACGATGCGGTTAAACTCGCTGTCAGACGCCCGCACAAGTAGCCCTACGCCCGCCATAGCAACGACAGTGACGGTTGTGCCGTCGGTCAGTGTGAGGATGCCGTGCATCGGGCAAACACCATAATTTTGCGGGACCAATCAGGAGCAGATTCGCGCAGCATCGTGGTAGCGCTTTCATCTAACGACATGCCCCGCCTGACAATTCTAGCCGCTACATATTCGGGCGGCAGACAATTGATGTGACCTCGGCCACGTTGTCCAGGGGTGGCCCATGACACAACTAGCAGGCGGCGGCTCAGCCGCACCATTGAATCCACGTAGCAGCTACATTTACTCGGCTGTAGGTGCTCGCCGACTTCCAGACTCAGACCAGCATCTGCTGGCTCGATCGTTAGCGGCTCAGTTAAGTCGGCCTCTACGACCAATCCGTTGGTCATGTGTTCTATTTGCGGTGTGCCATCAATCCCCAACGCTTCCACGCCACGCGCGTGCAGGGCTCGGACGTAGCGCCCCTCGCCTGCCCCGAAGTCGAGCAGACTACGGCACTTGCTGTTTGCCAGCAGCTTTACCAGTGCTTCCACGAGCAACGGGTCAGCCTGACGCCTTGCTCGACGCCTCTGCACACGGCGAGAAAATGCGGTCAAGGCACCACCTTGTTGTCTAATCGGAACCAATAAATTAGCGACCCTGGGTCGCGGTAAAAGTTCGTGATTTTGTTTTGCTCACAAAACTCATCTACCGCAGGTTTGACGCCAAACCGCCCAGTTCCATCACCGACCCCGCCATAGTCGTGGCCGCAGATAAATCCGCCTTTGCGCAACAGGCGACTATAGTTTTTGAGATCAGCCGCCACGCCCTCTTTGCTGTGGTTTGCGTCCAGAAAAACAAAATCATAGCGACCTCGACGCAATTGGTGGACCGCGTCGTCAGTCGTCTGCATCAGCAACCGCACCCGCGATCGGTATTGTCGTATGCGCAACATCGCGCTGACCAAATTGTTGTCCTGTTGCTCCTGCGTCCAGTCCGTCGTGTGTGTGCCGCACGTCCAGCAATCCACGGCAGTTAAACGTAACCGAGGAAAACACGCCAGCATGGCTTCTGCGGTGCGCCCTTCCTCAACGCCCAGTTCGATGCCTCGAATTTTGTCGTCAAAATTGAATCGCTTTGCTAGCGTGCTGACCAGAGATCGGGCATGACGTTGCACACGTAATCGCCGCAGCTTTCGCATTTGATGAGCGATGGATTCATCGGATTCCGCCATTACAGCCATCCTCGCTTTTTACGCTTTAGTAAGCAGATTTGCTTAGGCATTGGATGCCCGACTGGGTGCTGGTACACGTAATAGTACCGATCTTCGATGGCTCGCAAAAACGCCAGCGTACCGTCCATCGTCAACGGCATGCCATTACCCCATCGTCGGTTGGTGTCATCGAGCAGCATAAGCCCACCGGGTCGCAGCAATTTCCAGCCTAAAATCATGTCACACAATGCTGGAGCGGCGCGGTGATCGCCGTCAACGTAAACCACATCAAAAAAATGTTCGTCGGTAAATGTGCCGTAAGTGTGGCCGCCGTCTGGGTAAATTTGATGCCGCGAGATGTACTCCACCATGTAGTCCTGGCTCATCCGTCGATGCAACTCAAGCCGATTGCTG
>JABAHR010006460.1_pt2 | contig 18958 bp, 22 predicted proteins | sample 7062101 | NCBI WGS metagenome assembly JABAHR01 (sample SAMN14534553, study PRJNA622989) | marine sediment metagenome | biome: marine biome [ENVO:00000428]; feature: marine pelagic biome [ENVO:01000023]; material: deep marine sediment [ENVO:00002113] | place: India: Gulf of Kutch | collected... | reverse complement strand
TCTTTCCAAAGAACCATACCCATTTCTGTTGAGCCATAACCGTCAATGACCCTTACGCCAAACCTCTCCTGAAACTCAGCCAGGTTTCTGGGAGCAGGAGAACCAAGCATAATTCTAATGTTGTGTTTTTTGTCCCATTCACTGGGTGGCGCTGCCCATAGATACTCTGCAACTGCTCCAAGCATGTTTGCACAGGTTGCCCCGCACTCTGAAGCCCACTTCCAAAAACTTGATGCAGAAAAACGCGGATAGAATACTGCAGTACCGCCTGAGCCAATTGCGCTGAAAAGACACATAACCTGAGCATTTGCATGCCCAAGAGAAAGAACGCTCATAAGTACATCACCGCTTCTTACACCCTGCTGCTGCAGATAGCTTCTAACAGTCATAACTACTCCGCCGTGCTCTCTTACCACACCCTTTGGCATACCTGTAGTACCTGAGGTAAACATGCAGCGTTCCAAATCGTTAGTAGTAACATTCATATTAGGATTAGCATTTGATGCACTGTCAAATGTGCTAAAAGGTGCTGTTTTTATTCCACCTATATCAGAAGGAATATTTCCATCACCTGTTACAAAAATATTTTTTAAGTTAGTTAAATCTTTAGCAATCTCTTCTAAAAACGGGACACTACCCTGATCTACGATTAAAGTGACCATATCAGAGTAATTAATGATATAAGCAAGTCTCTCACCTTTTTCGTCTTTATTGATCGGAACCTGTATTGCACCGGCTTTATGGATTGCAATAATTGAAGCCACATATTCTGAACAGTTAATCATATACATTCCAACCTTACTGCCCTTCTTAATGCCATGATCAGCCATAAGTCCATTGGAGACTCTGTTAGCCCATTCATTTGCTTCTTTATAAGTATAGCTCTCTGTTAAATTTCCATCATTATCAGCTACGCGAAATAAAGTTTTGTCCGGAAACTGTTCTGCACCCATTTCCAGATATTTTGTAATCGGCAGCCATTGAGTTGTATCATCAAATGTGCCGTGCGGGAGCGTGCCTTCTCCTACATATTTAGAATCTCTAGGTTTGAAAAGTAATCGCATTTAAACCCCTCCTCCATATATTTGAAAAAATTATTTTTTAGTATAAACATATAAAGATTATTTTGTCACGCAGTTTTTCACTCATGACAAAATAACATGTTCGATATCTTTTTACCTATTTTCCTTTAATATTATACTAAAACAAGTAATTTTAATGCATTAGACGACTAATTTCAAATAAATATATAAAAAGAATCGAAGAAAAAACCTTTAATAAACACTCATTTAATTATTAGTGGGAAAATGGAAGAAAATATTTTATACAATATATTATTATTTATATTTGGGGTTATTTTATTATATTTTGGCGGTGAGGGGCTTGTAAAGGGAGCCTCCAGATTAGCACGGGCATTGGGAATAAACTCTATTCTCATTGGACTCACAGTAGTAGCATTTGGAACTTCAGCCCCGGAGCTGGTTGTATCAATAATAGCTTCTATTAAGGGTTCAAACGATTTAATAATGGGAAATATTCTGGGCAGTAATATTTCCAATATTGGATTAATACTGGCACTAACAGCACTTATTTATTCAATTAGAATACAGCTTACATTAATAAAAGTTGAGCTTCCTTTTATGATACTGCTCTCAACCCTGTTGTTTATATTATCCAGGGACTTAGAAATTGGACGTATTGAAGGTGCTGCTCTTTTTGCTCTTTTAGTTTCAATTATTACTTATAGTAGTTATGTTGCGTTTAAAGAACCTAAATATATTGAAAGAGAGTTTGATGATTTCATTGATGTTGATAAAAACTATTATAAAAATTCAGCTTTGATACTGATAGGACTTATTGGTCTTAGCATCGGCGCAAAACTTATTGTTGAATCTTCAATAACCATGGCTCAAAAGTTTGGAGTTAGTGAAACAATAATTGGAATTACTGCAGTAGCCATAGGCACTTCTCTTCCTGAGCTTACTACTTCTATCATTGCTGCATTAAGAAAAGAGTCAGGAATTATCATTGGAAATATTATTGGAAGTAATATTTTCAATATTGGTATTATTGGAATTGTTTCTATACTAAAACCAATTGAGGTAGAATCCAGGCTGCTTGATTTTGAGTTTTTAGTAATGATCCTTTTATCTGTACTATTGCTACCAATTATGAAAACAGATTATAGGATTACAAAAAAAGAAGGATTTATTTTATTAATGTTATACTTAATGTTTCTGAGGCTGATCTTTTGAGAAACCTTATTTTTGAAGTATTTTATTAGAATAAAGCCTTATTTTTTCCTTATAGTAAGCTTTCTCAACTCTTCTATTTCTTCCTGGTTTAGTTCCTGAGTGTGCTCACCACTCATTTGCTTCTGAGATTCTGAGGGGCCTTTATTATTAGAAGCACTTTTGTTATCAGGCGTCATTTGCTGACTGTCCAAATCACCATCGAGTGGTGGCAGTTCAATTTCCAGTTTTAATTCATTGGGATCTGCTTGCAGATTACTTTTATTTGTACTTTTTCCTTCAAATTGATCAGGATCAAAATCAAGTTTAAAATCTGAAACACTATCAGTACTATCTTTTTCGGTACTGTCTTTTTTATCGGATCCGGTTAATTCAGCACGAATTCTTTCAATTTCATCGCTTGAGAGCACCTTAGTTTTTTCACCACTAATATTATCCTCTAAGTCTACTATCTGCTCCTCATTATCGTCTGCACCTTTTTCTGGCTCCTTTGCCTGCGGCTGCTCAGCACCGGGGAAATTTATTTCTATCTTAAAATCATTGTTATTTTCACTAGATTGATTTTTAGTAGATTGATCTATTTGTTCACTACTAACTTTATCATCACTTGGCTCTAATTTTTCCAATTGGGAATCCTCTATTATTTCAAGCTCCAGCTCTTCTACTTCTTCGTCAATATCAGGTTCAGAGGCTGCAGGGTCATTAGTTATTATTATATCCTCTAGCTGTTCTTCTTGAGATGATTCATCTCTTAGATCAATAAATTCTGCAGTATGAAGAAAAAGAATGAACCTTTTCGTATTTTCTTCATCAAGAGGGCTAATTGAAATTAGTTCACCAATTGATTTTGCTTTTTTAATAGAGTTTGCAAGCTTTAATTCTTTTGTAGATGAAAATTTAAGGGTAGCAATATCCTGCGCTAACCCCCATCTTCTACTAATAATGGTATTATTATTGTTAAGTAAATTTGATATTTCCGAATCATCGACTATTGATTTTTCAACTGCATCATAAATCACCTGCAGGGGGTTAATATTGTACATAACCTCTAACTTCAAGAGGTTTGTGTCTGTATAATAAAATTTACCTTTACTGAGTCCAAACCCGTCCATCAATCTCTTTCTTATTTGATCCTCTAATACAGTTGAGAGTTGGTGAGGATTTATTTTTCCCATTTTAATAAGGGCTTCACCAATTTTAATATCTCCTTCATTCGCAAAGGCAATGGCAGCTTTCTGATCCTCTTTGGTAATAATAGATTTATTTACTAAAAGCTCAGCAAGAGCATAACGCTGATTGCTGCCATGCAGAAAAACAATGTTTCCCTGAAGAAAATAGATTTTAAGCTCTGTCTCTGCTGAGATATATAAAATCCCCGTCTTTTTTTCTCTATAGAACAAACACAGAATTTGTGAAAAAAAGCGTTTTTCTATATCCCCGCTTTCATCATACTCATCTAAATCTTCAAAGCTAACCTGGTTGGCGGTAGTAGTTTCCCCGGTATATATCGTAGGCTCTGTTGTATCAGAACTACTTAATCCATCAATACTAATTGATAGATCAGATGAAACTCCTATTTTCAGTGCTGCAAGAAAATCATCAACTGACTGAAACCGTGCTTCAGGTCTTTTTGCCATTGATCTTGCAATAGCATTTTCTAAATCTTTAGATACATCCGGCCTGATTTCACTAACAGGAGTTGGAGTAAGCTCAACATGGCCTTTTTTAATTTCATAATCAGATCCCGTATTACTTCCAAATGGAACCTTTCCTGCAAGTATTTCATAAAATGAAACCCCAAGAGAATATATATCTGATCTGTGATCAACTATTTCACCAAGAATCTGCTCGGGAGACATATATTTAGGTGTGCCAAGAACAGTACCGGCAACTGTATGAACCGAATCGGAAACAATGTGAGCAATACCAAAATCAGTGATTTTAACTTCGCCTTTGGTAAGAATAAAGTTATTTGGTTTTATATCTCTGTGAATTATGCCCTTGGAATGAGCATGGGAAATTCCTGAAAGAATCTGCTTGAATATCTTAAGTGCGAAGTTTATTTCCTGTGGGCCTTGCTTTTTAATGATTTTTCCTATGCTTTCCCCTTCTATATATTCCATGACTAAAAAGTAGCTGTTCTGCACTTCTAAAAAATCAAAAACAGTTACAATATTTGGGTGAGTCATCTGTGCCTGAATTTTTGCTTCTTTATAAAATCTTTTAATAATGTCAGCATTGCTGAGAAGTTCAGGATGAATAACCTTAAGCGCAACTACTCTGTCCAGAGTTTCATGTATGGCCTTATACACCTCTCCCATACCCCCAACTCCGATGCTCTCTAAAATCTTATAATTTTCTATTTTCTGACCGAGTAGTTCAGACATAGCAGTTAATTAATCATGTTGTTGAATCGTCAAATAATATATTTTTAAATATTTTAAGTATCTGACGTGTTTTCTTAATTTTTTGTTTTTCCCTCAAAATTGCAAGCTGCACTGTAATGTTATCAGCCCCTCCCCTTTCATTTGCGATTTTTATTAATTCATCACAAACATTTTCAAGAGCAACTGAGGTAACTGTATCCCTTATTTCTTCTTCATAAAGATATTCGGTAAGCCCGTCGGAGCAGAGAAGAAAAATATCACCACCACTTGTATCCATTGGAGGATAGACATCTACTTCTACCTGCTCGGATGTCCCAACGGCCCTGAGCAGTATATTTCTCTCTGGAATGGTTCTTGCTTTTTCTTCGGTGATCGTGCCTGCTTCAAGAAGCTCCTCTACCACTGTATGGTCCTTCGATAATCGGCTTATCTCTCCATCTCTTATCAGATACGCCCTGCTGTCACCCACATGTGCTAAATGAACCTGCTCTTTATAATATATCATAGCAGTGCAAGTCGTCCCCATTCCGTTTAGCTCACTATTTTCTGCTGAGATGTTGAAGATTTTTGAATTGGCTTCATCGATTATTTCTTTTAGGATGTAGGGCAGTTTCTCTAACGACTTTTCATTCAGATTGTCATTTAGTTCTTCGATTACTTTGGCACTTGCAACTTCTCCTGCTGCATGCCCCCCCATTCCATCAGCCACAACCATCAAAAAGGCATCCGGAGTGCCATTATTATTTAGTGAAAAAGTTTTGTATAGATATGAATCTTCATTATTAGTCCTGACTCTTCCAACATCACTATTTCCATATGAAATGAACAAAGTAGGTTCATGCATAACTATTTAGTTTTTACATAGAAAAAACAATCCTGTAATTCCCAATCTGTATTACATCTCCTTTTTGAAGTATTTTCTCTTTAATTACACTATCATTTACTTTTGTAGGCTTTAAAAATGAACCCATGTTTATAATTTTGTATGTTCCTTCTTTTTGCTTTTGTATAATTGCATGATGTTCATTAATAAATAGTCCGCTAATATTAATGTCCGCATCATATCTTTTCCCAATTGCAAAGAAATCCCCTTTGATTTTAATTTCCTCTTCTCCATTTACGACAAGCCTTGGCTCAGATGCTCCTTTTTCAGTCTGCATCTGTTCTAAAAATTTATCCCTGGTATTTGAATCAAATATTACAGTGCCATCTTCTGCTTCTTTATCTTCCTCGGGCTGTACTGCCTGCGGTTCTTCATCTATTTCGAGCCTGAGAATATGTTTTCCTATGAGCATCAAGTCACCGGCATTTAGAACACTTTCTTCTATTTTCTTACCATTTATAAATGTCCCGTTAGAACTTGCCATATCTTTTACTACTATCTTGTCATCAAGTACAGTGATAATTGCATGACACCTGGAAACGGCCAGATTGTTAATTACAATATCATTGTCCATATCCCTGCCTATTGCAATGATTTCCTGATCAAGGACTTTTCTATCAACTTCTTTTGCATTTAATGTAATACTTATTGCTGGTAAACCCATATAATAATCCTCTGTTTATTACGTTTTTTGATTAGATTATAAAGCAAAAACTTATAGAATACTACAGGGGAATAAAATATTAAAATGAAATTACATTTTAGGGTATAGAAATAAGGAAAGCAGGAAAATTTATGTAATTTACCTGTTGTATGCTCTTTTAATGCTGAGGGCTTCTTTATAAATTCTATATTTGTTGTAAGCGTCTTTTGCAGCTTGCTTACTATTTGGCTGTTTGATTAGTTTATTATATTGGCTGTACCAGTATTTCTTTTCATTGTTTAACTGCTCAAATGAATGGTTTTTAGAAACTTCTACAATCTCTGGTCTTAAATTGGAATTTAATCTAATATCTTGTGTATAATGCGGTCCCGACCATAATGATTTATTCTTACTATTATTAATTGTATTACTTTGTGTCTCTTCAATACTATAACTGTTCCGAAGTTGTTTCCTATAANNCGGTTTGGAAGAATAGCCGCTTTGCAATTCGGTATTATCTAAAATCTTGGATTCAGTTTGATCAAGTATATGTACTACTGCTGTACCTGCACCAAAGAGTGTTATTAATATTAAACTTAATGCCTTTCCTAAAGTTTCCACAATATTTCATCCAATAGACATGCAAAAACCGCAATTTGCCTTCATTCTTCTAATTAAATAAGGAAAATTCCATGCCATTACTCAGCAAATACAACTAACTGTAATTGCTGAAATAATTTTGTACCCGTGAATTTTTTACCCCAGAATCACCTTTCCAATATACAATTTTTGTCAGATAATGTCAAAATTGCGCTTTTTTGACATACTTTCCCGTTTCCTTATATAATAAAACATTAATGAAGATAATGTCACTTGATGTAGGTACAAAACGAATAGGAATTGCAGTGAGTGATGAGCTTGGAATAACAGCAAACGGGCTACAAACTTTAAAGAGAACTGATAATAAGAGTGATTTTGTAAAATTAAAAAATCTTTGTAATGAGTTAAATATTGAAAAGGTAGTAGTAGGAATCCCTTATAATACAGATGGACAGATCAGTAAAAACGGACAATTAATAAAAAATTTCGCAGAAAAGCTTAAAAAAGAGCTATCCCTACCAGTTGATTATATAAATGAAGCGTTCACAACCATGGATGCACAGCAATATTTATTAGAAGCAAATATGAGCAGAAAAAAAAGAAAGAAAGTCATAGACAAGCTCTCTGCAGTAATCATGCTGCAGGAATATCTGGAGCAAATGAGAGAGAATCCAAAAAATGCCGATAGTTAAAGCAAATGGAATTAATATAAATTACGAAGTTCATGGCAAGGGTGACCCGGTTGTCCTGATTGGGGGGCTAGGAAGCCACCTTCAAAGCTGGGCTACTCAGATTCCTATTTATTCGGAACACTTTAGAGTAATAGTATTTGATAATAGAGGGATGGGCAGATCTGACAAGCCCGACATTGAATACTCTATAGAGATGATGGCAGATGATACCGTAGCGCTACTTGATAAACTTAATATAGAACAAGCAAGTTTTGTAGGAAAATCAATGGGTGGGATGATAGCGCAATGGATCGGTATAAAATATCCTAAGAGAGTTAAGAAACTTGTTATGGGTTGCACCACTGCATGCAGGGATGAAGTGGGAAATGAGATAATCAAAACAGGAAGAGAAATAGCTCAAAAAGCGGGCATGAAGACCATTTGGCTAACTGCACTGTTCCTGGGTTATTCCAGGAACTATATTGAAGATAATATCAAAACCATTAAAGAAAACATGGCATATGTTACAGATTCTCCTGAAATGTTAACGGGGTATCTGAGACAAAGTGGTGCATGTGAAAATCATGATGTGTTGGATACTATCCAGCAAATTAAAGCTGATACTCTCGTAATGTATGGAAACAACGATTTTATTACTTCGCCTGATAATTCAAAAAAAGTTGCTGAGCTAATACCAAATTCAAGACTCCTGGGTTTTAATGCAGGTCATGGTTTTTGGAGGGAATGTCAAAATGAGGTAGATGCTCAAGTACTGGATTTTTTGCTTAATTAAATTCAGTCAATTTAGATTTCTGACCTCAGTAATACTGCCTTTAATTTTTGATGTAAACTTAAGTATATCAAGTCTTGTCTGTATATAATCAATAATTTTTTCTGCTCTCTTAACCGTATCGAGTTCTTCCAGCAAGGCCTGTCTGTCAAATACATTCGAGAATATTAGAGTACTCAGAGTATCAGTTAGACGATCAAGGGGCAGGCCTGTATTTATTTCAATTCTATGATCCTTTTGCTCATCACCCATAAGCTCGTTCCAGCTTAATAGCAACTCTTCTATATGTTTGCTATAAAGCTCCTCACCACTTCTTAGTATATCTTCTGTTATTGTGTGACTTGCTGTTCTGTAAGGTAAATGATTTTCAATTTCATCTAAAATAACTCTTTTCAGGCCATATAAAACTATATTGGACCTTCCATCATCAAAAAACTCCGTGCTTACAATTCTTCCTATGCAGGCGGTATTATATACAGGAGGACTGTCGTAGTAGCTATTTTCCCAACCAGGTTTTAGAAGACACATTGTGATTAATCTTTCTCCACTTAGAGCATCATTAATCATTTTCTTGTACCTCTCTTCAAATATATGCAGAGGAAGCAGGACATTTGGAAATAGCACTACATTTGATAAAGGAAATACAGGTGCAATACCTGAAAAGTTATCCAGATTTATTATTTCATTTACGTCGATATCAAGATCCATATTAATATAAAGTTTATAACATAATTACAAAGTTCAAATTATTTTGTTTATTTCTAGCTAACCTGAATCCTTTTATATAGATAGCTGTCTAAATAGGCAAATATACAAACAGGAGGCAGTTTATGAGTATAAAAATAAGCAGTGACAACTTTGAAAAAGAGGTTATAAACTCAGAGCTACCAGTACTGGTAGACTTCTGGGCCGAGTGGTGCGGGCCTTGTAGGGCTGTTGGGCCAGTGCTTGAAGAATTGTCAGATGAATATTCAGACAAATTTAGAGTTGCCAAGGTAAACGTTGATGAAAATCCAGAGCTTGCTTCTGAGTATGGCATAAGGAGCATTCCGACTATGATTCTCTTTAAAGACGGAAAGCAGGAAGACAGCGTAATTGGTGCCTTGCCTAAACAGAACATCGTTGATTTTGTAAATGAGAATTTACAATGATGAATTGCGAGTTGAAAAAGAAAGGAGGGAAATTAACTTTCCCTCCTAGTTTTCAATTATTGCAGAAGGATCTGGATATTTAAAAGTGTAATTTAAAATTTTCTTCAACTTCTTATTGCTAATAATTTTATAGTTTTGTACTTCCGAATCATCAAAGGTAGGTGGATCGGCACCAATCAGTTTAGCCTGTGATAAATAGTAATCTTTTCTCAAAGGATGAATATCACTGCAGCCATTTAATATCTCTCCCCATAATCCCTGTTTTATGATTTTATATATTATCAAAACACAATCGTCCTGGTGGATTAAATTAACCGGAGCATTTCCATTCTTTACATCCCTTTTACCGGAAAGAAATCTTCCGGGCATTCTGTCATATCCTATCAGTCCAGCAAGTCTCAATACCGTTGTTTGAATATTGTCCAGATTCATAAGTATATTCTCTACATTTATTAGTGCCTTTCCCGAATTCTTTGTAGGTTTTTCTGTTTCACTTTCTGCAACTTCTCTATTTACATCGGGATATACTGATGTGGAGCTTACAAAAAGAATATGTTTAATAGTTGATTTCTTTATTTGAGTAATAAGCGATTCTATCTGATCCTGGTGATACGAAATTATGTCTTCTCTTCTTTTGGGAGGAAAATTAATTATTAAAATATCACTATTTAAAAATTCCGGGTCAAAGTCTGCATTAATTTCAGGAGAGAGACTTATATAAAACGGTTCAATGCCTTTTGCCTTTAGTTCTGATAATTTCCCAGGTGTTGCCGTTGATCCCTTTATCTTAAATGCTTTTTCCCGAAGAAACAGCCCAAGTGGAAGGCCGAGCCAGCCGCACCCAAGAATACTTATTGTTTTCATTATTTATTATTTAGTTTATGGACTATTCTTGCTATCGAGCCTGTCTATGACTGCACAGCCAACACTATCACCCCATACGTTTATTGTTGTTCTGAATCTGTCTAGCAGCCAGTCGACTGCAAGAATTAAACCCACTCCTTCAATCGGTAATCCCACTGCCTGAAGAACAAGCACCATAGTTACAAGCCCAGCCTCCGGTATTCCGGCAGCGCCTATTGCAGCAAGGGTTGCAGTAAAAAAGACTATTAAAAGATCACCCGGCCCGAGAGTAATGCCATAGCTCTGTGCAATAAAAATAACTGCTACGGCTTCATATAAAGCGGTGCCATCCATGTTTATAGTGGCTCCAAGCGGAAGCACAAACCTGCCTACCTTGGGTTTTACTTTTGCATTTTCAATTACCGAGGTCATTGTAAGAGGCAGAGTTGCAGATGAGGAAGCGGTTGAAAATGCTGTAAGAAGTGCATTGCTCATATGAGTAAAATAGTCCACAGGATTTCTTCTGGCTATCATTACAAGAATGAGCGGAAGAACAATAAACCCGTGTACAAAAAGCCCTGCTACAACACTTATGCTGTACTTAAATAGCTGATTAATAATATTAAAAACTTCTGCACCACCGCCAGCCTCACCAACCCTGTCTGCTATCAAACTGAATACACCTACAGGAGTAAAAAGGATTATCCAGTGTACGATTTTCATGACCGCTTTTTCGGTTACTTCAAAAATCCTAAGTATTACTTCACTCTCTTTACCCAATAAAGCAAAAGCCACACCGAAAAGGATAGAAGCTACAATAAGAGGAAGAATTTTAAATTCTGTTGCGGCCTGGAACAGGTTAGGGTGTATAAAATAATCCAAAATAGATGTGATTTCGAAATTTTCCTTACCCACAATTCTTGCTGGCATTTCTCCTGTAATCACAGCCCCTCCCTCACCCGGAGAGATGAGAAGTACTACTACAATTCCGATAAACACTGCTATAGCCGTTGTGGATGCATAGTAGAGAACGGTTTTAAGTCCCATTGAACCAAGCTGGCCCGGGTCTCCAATTTTCATTATGCTTAGTGTTATTGATACTATTATTAACGGTAGCACTATCATCTTAAGTGCTTTTAGAAACATTTCTCCTATAAACCCCTGATTGACCCCGAATTCTGGAAAGAATGAGCCAACTACGCCTCCTAGCAGAACTCCGATAATTATTCCAAAGAGTAAAGAATGTTTTCCAGAAAAAATATTCATAATACTATTATTACCTGCCATATATGTTTTCTCCTATTCTTAATGACAATATTGAAAAAGTATTATAATACAATTTAAATTAATAACTTCCTAAATTCATCATAACAGACTAATATAATATGTTTAACTATGATCTCTAAAGTATTTAGTAGCGCAGTTTTCGGAATAGATGCATATTTGGTGGAAGTAGAGGTTGATATTTCCTCTGGTTTTCCGGGGTTTACAACTGTGGGTCTTCCCGAGGGAGCCGTAAAGGAAAGCAAGGAACGCGTAGTTGCTGCTATAAAAAACTGCGGCTTTAAGTTCCCTCAAAAAAGGATCACGGTAAACCTGGCACCTGCTGACAGGAAAAAAGAAGGGTCAGCACTTGATGCGCCAATATCAGTAGGAATATTGTCTGCATCGGGCCTTATCGATCTCATTAAACTAAAAGACTATGTAATCCTTGGCGAGCTTTCATTAGATGGAAAGATTAAGGGGATCAAGGGTACTCTACCATCAGCACTCTGTGTAAGGGATAATGGACTCAAGGGAATAATACTTCCAAGAGAAAATGCGGCCGAGGCTTCTGTGGTAAACGGCATTGAGGTCATACCTGTAGACAGCCTATCGCAGATAATTGAATTTCTAGCCGGCAATATAGATATAGAACCCGCAAAAGTTGATTTAAGCGAGGTATTTAATCAGAACAACAGCTACCCGGTAGACTTTCAGGAAGTAAGGGGGCAGGAGCATGTAAAACGCTCTTTAGAAGTGGCAGCTGCCGGCGGGCACAACATTCTTATGATCGGCTCCCCGGGAACAGGAAAGACTATGCTTGCACGAAGGCTTCCCACGATACTTCCAAACTTAAGTTTTGAAGAAGCGCTTGAAACTACAAAGATTTATTCAGTGTCTGGTCTGCTTCCATCCAATTCATCTCTCATTGCCACAAGACCATTTAGGTCGCCGCACCATACTATAAGCGATGCCGGACTCATTGGCGGTGGAGCAATTCCCAAACCCGGAGAAGTGAGCCTTGCACATAACGGCGTGCTGTTTTTGGATGAACTGCCGGAGTTTAAAAAAAATGTGCTTGAAGTAATGCGCCAGCCTCTTGAGGATGGAAAAGTAACGATAGCAAGAGCTTCAACTTCTATTACATACCCTTCAACTCTTATGCTTGTGACGGCTATGAACCCCTGCCCGTGCGGATTTTATAGCGACCCTAACAAAGAATGCACCTGCTCGCCGATGCATATACAGAGATACAGATCAAAAGTCTCAGGACCGCTTCTTGATAGAATAGATATTCATGTAGAGGTACCACCTGTAAAATACAAAGAGCTATCGAGTGAAGCCGGTGGAGAAAAATCATCTTCAATAAGAGACAGGGTAAACATTGCAAGAGACATCCAGAAAAACAGATTTGCCAAAGCTGGTATTCATTCAAACGCGCAGATGACGCCTAAGCTTGTAAGACAATATTCAAAACCAGACGAAGAGGGTCTTAAACTGCTTGAGACTGCTATAGACAAACTAGGACTTAGCGCCAGAGCATATGACAGAATCTTAAAAGTAGCCCGAACAATCGCCGACCTCGAAAAATCATACAAAGTCCTCTCAACCCACATCTCCGAAGCAATTCAGTACAGGTCGCTTGATAGGGAAGTGAATTGAGTTAAAAAAATATTCACTGAATAAATATGGATATAAATTCATCACATTTTAGAGATAAGAAGATTTCTCAAATTATTATAGGTTATGACTGGGAGTCGTCATCACATTTTGCTCAAATTAACATGATCTCAAATAATGAGACAATTTCATCATTTCGAATTAGTAGGTTAACTGAGTATTAACTATATGAAGATTTCAGTTGTGCTTATATTTCTCATTGCAAACTAATTAAATCAGATGACGTTATTTTTCTAAGTTTAGATCCCTATGACTAGTTAAGTACTGAACCTGACTTGGATAACGATTGCTTGTGGTCTTAAAGCTGGTTCCATTGAAACAATTTAATTTAATGAATTAGCTATACATAGAGCTCGTATGACATAGAAGATTTATAAATAATTTGCTCTCATTACCTCATTGACGTCTTAATTAATAGACTTATCTTAAGAATAAAGGAGGTTTAAAATGTTAAGGGTTTTAATAATATTACTTTTGGGTATTTCGATAGTTGGTGTTCATGTTATTCGGGCTGAGAGTTTGATATCTGTAAAATCTACGCCACCTGTCGTGGTAAAAACATTCCCTGAAGCAGGGAACACTGCAGTTGATCCGTCTATAAAAGAGATAAGAGTCACATTCAGCAAGGACATGATGACAGAGCAGATGTGGTCGTGGGTTATGGCATCTAAGGATTCGTTTCCCGTCATTACCGGGGAGGTTAAATACTTGGATGACAAGAGGACATGAGTAGCACCTGTGAGTCTGGAACCCGGAAAGACTTATGCAATCTGGTTTAACTCACAAAATCATAATGCATTCAGAGACATGGATAATAATCCTGCGGTTCCGTACCTTCTGGTTTTTGAGACCAGAAAGTAAAATTTTAAATTTATAATCTCAAAAACTTATCTAATTATAATCATTCAAATACTCTATCGATGGCTCGATCATTTCTATTATATCAATTAGAATCCCATTCGGGTCTGAAATAATGAAATGTCTCTGCCCCCACTCTTCATCTTTAAGGTTTTGTACAATTTCAACATTTTGCTCTTTAAATCGTTCATACACCGAATCTACATTCTCAACCTCAAAATTTAATATCACTCCTTGAATATGGTTCCTGAATGATTCAGGAACGCTGGGATGATGATATTTTACTATAGCTAGTTCAAACTTATTATCTGCTGAGACTAAACTCACATACCAGTCCGTCTCAAAACTTATCTCAAACGGAAAGTTTGTAGTATAAAACTGCTTTGATGCTTCAACCTTATCCGTACAAATCACCGGATAAAAGCTTGATATTTTCATATTAACCCCTTACAATGAGATATATGAATTATACATACCGACTGTCGGTATGTAAATATTAGACAGAGAAATTTAGATGTTTTTGATGAGTGGATAATGAATAATGATGTGAATGTCTCCGTGTTGATTGTGGATGTTTACTGAGTATTTAGGATACATATATGGATAAAAAAATAATCAGTTTAAAAGTAAAGCAGGGAAAAGAAACCAGGAAAAAACTAATCAATATTGCAACAGATGTATTTTACCAAAACGGATATGAAAAAGCTTCCATCGAGGAGATAGTACAAACAGCTGGAATTAGCCGCGGCGCTCTGTATCACCATTTTGAAAACAAATTAGCTCTTTTTGAAGCTGTGTTTGATAATATACAGGCACAAATTGCAGACAATATTTTAGATGCTGCGAATAAAGAACAAGATACGTGGAATCAGCTCATCGCCGGCTGCAGAGCTTTTTTAAGGTCATGTATCGATCCCAAAATACAACAAATAGCCATAATAGATGCACCTTCAGTACTAGATTGGAACACATGGAGAAAGGTAGATTCTGTGCATGGATTTTCGCTACTAAAATCCGGCTTGAGAGATTTGAGAAATGATGGGGTCATAGAGACCAGATCCTTAGAGGCTTTAGCTCATCTTCTCTCCGGCGCAATGAACGAGGCAGCACTTTGGATAATTAAATCAAAAAATCACAAGAGATCATTAGATGAATTAATGGAAGTGATTGAAACGATTCTTAATTCTTTTAAAGTCAACAAGTAGTTTATTGCTTTGAAATTTTATATAAAACCAGAATTCAAACCACTTTCTTTTTCTTAATCCAGTCTTCTACAAATCTCTGATACTGCTCATCGGCAGGAATAAGTTTCATGCAAAGATCCATGGCCATATATCTTAGCTCTTCGGCAAACCCGTCATCCATGTTCTCAATCACACGAGTAAGCATGGGTATAAGAGTAAATCTTATATACTCCCTGTCATCAGGATCGAAATCCCTAGATACAACAAGCTTATCTAAATAAGCAAGTGCTTTTTGGTTACTGCTAAATTTGTTATCTGCATCATTTTCGTTGCTCATTATTATCCTCCGATCACTTATGAATTCACTGACTTAGAATACTTATCCATATATTTCCTTTTCCTGGAAGCCCCTTGTTTTTCCATAATCGGTTTAACCAATTTACTAATTCTGGGGAACAGAAAGCCTATTTGGGCTAAAATTCCCGTGTGAATGGGCTTTATCCTTTCCATCCTGCCATCTACTGCAGATTTAACAATAAGCTCTGCAATTTCTTTAGCAGTTGAAACAGGCGGAGAATAAACCATATCGGAAATCTTATCCATTTCATCGACGATCATAGGAGTTTCAACAGGCCCCGGGCATATCAGACAGACCTTAACGCCAGTGTCTTCAAGCTCTTCGGCAAGCGCATAGCTAAAACCTCTTAGCGCAAATTTTGTTGCGGAATAAACGGCTTCAGTTGGAAGAGGAATAATTCCAAGAATTGATGCTACATTTATTATCCTTCCTGAGCCTGAATTTAATATATGAGGAAGTGCCAGTTTTGTTATACGAACCGGAGCTTTAAGGTTAATTTCTATCATTTGCTCTAAATCCTTAATATCTACATCAGCCAACATGCCCCTGCTTGTAACACCTGCATTATTTACTAATATATCTATTGACCCCAAAGCATTTACAGCTTCTTTTATCAGTTTTTTACAATCAGTAGCCTTTGAAATATCTGTTTGAACCTTTATGACTTTTACTTCAAATTTAGAGAGTTCTTTTTCAAGTTCACCCAGTTTGTCTATACTTCTTGCTGCCAAAGCAATGTTTGCCCCCTGCTCTGCCAACAAGAGTGCAGTTTGCCAACCTATACCCGAAGATGCGCCTGTCAAGATTACATTTTTGCCAAATAATGATATTTCCATTTTTTTTGCCCTAAATTTATATTATACTATTCTGAATTATTTTCATTAATTATTATTAATAGATAACAGCATAATAAGCATAATTAATCTAAACTATTAGATATTGATAAATGTATTTAGATTGGTTTATATTAGATTCATGAAAGAACAGCCAGAATATTTTTTTGATACAGAATACAACAGAAATTCATCAACAAATATTGATGTAATTATCGACCAGGTTACAAAGAAAGAACATAATTACAATGTTGTACTTCTGGATGATGATGATCATACTTATGATTACGTAATTGAGATGCTCATGAACATTTTTGGGCATAGTATTCAGGAATCGTACCTGATGGCATGCGAAGTTGATTTCAAGGGAAGAGTAATAGTTTGTACAACTTCAAAAGATGATGCAGAGAAGAAAAAAGAAGAAATCTTAAATTTTGGGCCTGATTACAGGTTATCCAGAAGCACGGGTTCGATGAATGCTATAATTGAACCTGCTGAAAATGAGTAACATATTATTTACTTTGATCGATAAATTAAATAAAATAATAGTCAAGCTCAGATTGATTTAGTGCAATATTGAATTAAATGGAAATCCTTGTAGAAAATATATATATCCAAATAATCCAGGGTATTGTCTTTGGTCTTCTACTGGGCCTTGTACCTCTATATATAGCCAATAAAAGGGGGCAGACAAATATCGGTGTCTGGGCAGTTGTATTATGTTCTGTAGCAAGTTCTATATTCGGACCAGTGTCTGCAATGCCCATTGCTGCAATATTTATAATTATAGCATCATTAAAAGAGAACGAAACCATAAAAGAATAGAATATTTTCTTTTGCTGGTTTATTAATAATCGCCTGTTGTAATTTATAAACTAATTCAATCAAAACCCCACATTTTGGCATGCAATTTGCATATTATAAATATGACTATGCATGTTAAAGTCCTCTAAACAGAACTGATGAATTTCCTTTTTGGCCACCCCCCTATGCCAGAGAGGAAATTCATCTTTTTATAACCAAATTACTCAGGTTCAAGCACAATATCAAACACTCCAAGCTTATAGCTTCCCTGCTTATTTGTTACCTGCTGCAGATCAATAACTAGAGATTGTTTAATAAATCTATCTTCTTTTTGATGTGGATCACCACTAAAATAAAGCTGTGTAATTAACGTTTTATAATTTTCATGTCTGATAAGGTAGTGAATATGGGGTGGCCTCCAGAAGTTTTGTCCAAGTTTGTAGGCCCCGGGATGAATAGTTTCATACTCATAATATCCATTTTCGTCGCTAATAAGCCTTGCTCTATAGTAGTAAGTTTTAGTGGTATTCTGGCCATAATCATAATTACCTTCATTATCAGCCTGCCATATGTCTATTGATGTGTTTACCAGTGGTTTTTTTGTATCAAAACCATAAATCCTGCCCTTTATCAGTAAAGTTTCACCTTTTGCTGCAGGAGGGGAAATTTTTCCCCTAAACGGTGCTCCATTTACATGAAAAGGCCCAAGAATATTATCTTCAGTTGGTTTAAGATTTGGCAGTTTATCAGTTGAAAGTGCTAAATATTCATCAAGATCGCCACTATGTTCAGTAGGGACTGCATCACTTTTCAATAAAATCTGTCCACTCAGCACTATCCCAAGCCCTGCAATTCCCTGTTTTATAAAATTTCTTCTATTTATCTTAGTATTAGACATAGATTTAAAGTATAATTAATAGGTATTAATAATAAACTAATATTTCTTATAAGATTATCCTCTTGAAATAAAAAAAATCATAATTAAATAAATATTTAATATATATTGCTTCTAAATAGGCTAAGATTAATCTAAATATATATGATATAATAAACGAGCGAGGTAATTACATGTCACTTATAAGCTTGGGCGATAACAATAAAGTTGAAATTCCTCTGCTTCCCCTTAGGGATGTAGTTGTATTCCCGTATATGATAGCACCACTATATATAGGAAGAGATAAGTCCATAAAGGCTGTAAATGCAGCCATGAAAAACAAAAAAGAAATATTCCTGGTAACTCAAAAGGATCCAAAGAATGAAGACCCTAAAGAAGGCGATCTATACACTGTTGGTACAATTGCCACAGTTGCACAGATGCTAAAGCTTCCAGATGGTACTGTTAAGGTGCTGGTAGAAGGTAAGAAGAGGGGAAAGCTTGTCGATTTTATTCCTAAGTCTGAGTATTTTCTTGTACACGCCGAACCCATCAAAGAAGAGCAGGTTTCAGACATAGAGTCTGAGGCACTTGTTAGAAACCTTCTGTCATCATTTGAAAGCTATGTTAAACATAACAAGAAAATCCCTGCAGAATCCTACAACAATGTATCTTCAATAAAGGAGCCTAACAGGCTTTCTGATTCAATTTGTGCCTATATTCAGCTAAAGCAGGACGACAAACAAGAACTTCTTGAAATCATAGATCCTAAGCTACGGCTCGAGAAGATATTTGAAAAGCTCAGCGAAGACTTAGAAATCCTCAAAGTAGAAAAACGTATTGAGCAGAGAGTGAAGAAAAGAATGGAAAAGGCTCAAAAAGAG
>JABAHR010004672.1_pt3 | contig 18964 bp, 18 predicted proteins | sample 7062101 | NCBI WGS metagenome assembly JABAHR01 (sample SAMN14534553, study PRJNA622989) | marine sediment metagenome | biome: marine biome [ENVO:00000428]; feature: marine pelagic biome [ENVO:01000023]; material: deep marine sediment [ENVO:00002113] | place: India: Gulf of Kutch | collected... | reverse complement strand
GCTAACTTCCGCTATCGGCCAGGAGCGGCCAACCATCGTAAGCTGCCGATCTCATGTAGAGCCGTTCAATCGCGCGCCAGCTCTCCGTTCGACCGCGTACCCAGAAGAAGCCTTACGAATGCATTGAAACCTGTAGTAATCAGGGCGAGCACACCGACCACGTAAGGCCATGCAGCCCCCCAAATCGCTATGTTGGCGGTGAGCAGGACCAATGCGACGAGCATCACTGGAGCCATGAATCGAACAGACGCCGATCCGACATAGTCGGCGCCCTTTCGACGAGCCTGTCTAGATCTGAAGATCGAGATGCCGAATATCCAAAATACCTGGAGCGCGCTACCAGTGCGCCAGGCCACGTTCTCGTCAAGCACGTCGAGCAGTACGAACGGCAGGAACGAGAAAGCACAGGAGATCGCACTCCCGGTGAGCAGCATCTCGAGGAGGAGCTGATCAGTTGCTGTCCAGGTGCCATCCTCTCTCCGGTTGAACGCAGCAACGACGCCCGCGAAGCCGGCAATCGCGATCGATACTTCAATGCCGCCGGCCAATGCGCTTTCCCAGTTCATAGTTATCTCTCCCGCAGGGCTGCCAAATATCCGCCAACCTTAAACAAGCCAGACCGTGAGTGTCTGCTTTTCTGGCGCGTCAGCGGACGCCTCGGTTACGCGCGCTGACTTCCGCTAAGCCCCGGGAGCAGTCGAAAGTGTTGTGCCGGACTACAGGATGATGAATGGTCAGAGGTGTGTCTCGCGAAAAACTATTGGAGATCTGGGATGAACATTCAGGACTTAGGCGCAATTGGGGAGATCGTTGGCGCGTTCGCAGTATTGGCCACGCTGATTTATCTGACCGTTCAGGTCCGGCAGAGCAACCGAAATGATCGGGCAACCGCAAGGCAGACGATCGTGTCCAACTACATGAACAGGTCGTATCACGTGTGCGAGAACCCGAAGACGCTTCAACTCTTGAGGGATGCCCACTCCAGCTACGACGATCTAGACGTACCTGACAAGCACGCTTTCGACCTTTTCATGCAGTTCTGGTGGGGGAACTTGTATCAAGCGCTATTGCTGAGAAGCGATAAACTGCTCGACGATGAATCGTTCAACATGATATCCAACGCGTTCGTTGCATCGATCGCATCGCCCGGCGGTCGGGAGTATTGGCGCGAAGCAAAGAAAAACCCGTCGATTCCCCCGAGTTTGGTTAGCTATTTGGATGGTCGTCTCGCATCGCCAGAAGAATTGCCCACATCCTGGGCTGCATCGCACGACCATTGGAGTTCGTAGACCGATCGCCTGACGAACGCTGCGAGATACCCCTCAGGACCAGCTTGAAAGCGAACCTGACCGGCCCACTCGCCCTATGTCTGCTTTTTAGCCCGAAGCAGACGTCTTGGTTAGCGCCTGCTCACTTCCGCTATCGGCCACGAGTTGCCGCTCAGCCTGCTTGCCTCATACGCACGGCAAATCGTGAACCGGTACTCCACTTTTGATACTGGCCAATCTAGCATCGATATGTTCTGGCCGAAGAACACACCCCACCCGCAGGTCTGAACCGCCATGTCTAGCAATGACTATCTGCGGGATCTACACGAAATCCGTAACCTCAAGCATGACTATTGCGAAATAGCCGATCGCTGCTGCTTAGCGCCGGACGCCCGACTGGCCGCAGACGAAACTATCCAGTTGTTCGTGGGGGACGGCGTACTGGAGGTGTCGCCCGAGTCTGAAGGCCGGCAGGTTGGTCGGTCGGCAATTCATCAGTTCTGGATGCAGCGGTGCTTTGTCTCACCTGAATTCCATAGAAGATCAGTGTTACCACTACCGCGATGCCACCAGAAAACTCTCCAAAGTTGCCAAGCAACTGAGCCGTAGACACGAGATCCATTGAATTTCTGCGCCAACTAATCTGGAAAGGCTACTCCGAATCAGGCCGCTCGGTGAACTGACCAATTCAAGTCGGAGAAGGACGTCAACACCTACAGCCCGCAGTGTCTGCTTTGGAGCCGTTAGCAGACATCATTGCTGGAAGGGGCGAATCCTCTCAACCAAGGAAATTGATCACTACCAACTGATCGAGTTCGTCATTTTCACGCCAATCACCTGATGAAAGAGACCGTCAGACATTGCGGATGGCCAGACGCCTTTCGAATCGGTGCTGCGGCAAACAAGAACGAAAAAACCCGCCGGTCAGAGGTCTTCGACTGACGGTATGACGATCAAAATGGATCGCCTTTGATCCAGGCCACGGCATCCAGACCCGTCGACATCAGAAACACGCCGACCACGACACGGCTGAGCCTTTGGTGGCGTTTCTCCAGTGCCCGCAGTTTCGTCGTTGCGGCGCTGAGCTCACGGCGCAGCTTCTCGGCTGGCTGCGACTCGGCTACCTCCTTGGCTCGCGCATTTACGCTCGCACCGATCGCCGTGACTGCTGCTCCGGTGGTCGCCGCCGTTGCGCCCAGTTTGGAAAGAAAAATCCGTCGGTTCATCGCTGGAGACTCCTTCTGCCTGTAGATCGATGATAGCCTCCTAGGCGGGGCTACATTCAAGGGGAGCCTGAAGCTAACCTATTGATTTAATTGGTGGAGCCAGACGGGATCGAACCGACGNNTCGAACCCCTGACCTCTACAATGCCATTGTAGCGCTCTCCCAACTGAGCTACGGCCCCACGATGCCGCCTCGAGCGAGACGGAAGAGGGGGCGGATGGTAAGAACCCGGCGATCGGGAGTCAACATGTCGTCCGAGCCAGCCCGGTCGCAGAATCCACCGATGCATCCGATCCACGGCCCGCCCATGATGGCTGGCTGCTCGAGAAAGCACAGGACATGACCAAGAACCAGACCGGCGGGCCGGCCTTGAAGCGCGCGCTGAATCTCCCCTTGCTCACCCTTTACGGGCTGGGCACGACCGTCGGCGCAGGCATCTACGCGCTCCTGGGGGAAATCGCAGGAGCCGCCGGCTACGGAGCCCCCTTCTCATTCCTGATCGCGTCGCTGGTGGCGGCCTTCACCGCCTGCTCGTTCGCGGAGCTGGCTGCACGCTTTCCCCGGGCCGCAGGAGCGGCCCTGTACGTGCAGAGGGGCCTGGGAACGGAGCGTCTGTCTACCATCGTCGGGCTGCTCGTGATCGCTTCAGGCCTGGTCTCTTCTGCTGCCCTGGTGAACGGCTTCCACGGCTATTTGCAGGAGTTCGTAGAGGTCGACCGTATCATCGCCATCCCTGCGATCTGCCTCGCCCTGGGCGCCGTTGCGGCCTACGGAATCGTTCAGTCCGTGACCGTTGCGGCGGTAATCACGGTCGCCGAGATCGGCGGCCTGATCCTGGTGATCGTGGTGGGCGCGGAGAACTTTGCGCTTCTCCCCGAGCGCTGGCCGCACATGGTGCCGGGCACCGCCACAACTTCCTGGGTAGGCGTCCTCATGGGCGTCACTCTCGCGTTCTACGCTTTCATCGGGTTCGAGGACATGGTCGACCTCGCGGAGGAGGTCAAGGACGTGAGGCGCAACATGCCTCGAGGCATCCTGTTGACGCTCTGCATCACCACCCTGCTCTACTTCGTGCTCATGGTCTCCGCCCTGCTCGCGCTGACTCCCGAGGAACTGGCAAAGAGCAGCGCGCCCATGGCAAGGCTCTTTGAGGTCGGTACGGGACAACCCTCGATGATCATCAGCCTCATCGCGCTTTTCGCCATCATCAACGGCGCGCTCATTCAGGTCATGATGGTTTCCCGTGTACTGTACGGGCTGGGTTCACGACGCAAGCTGCCAGCGTGGTTTGCGCGTGTGAACGCCAGAACCCGAACCCCCCTGGTCGCGACCCTGACAGGCACGGGTGTACTGCTGGTGCTGGCGCTCTCCGGCCACCTGGCTGCGCTGGCCAAAACAACGTCGTTGCTGATGCTCACCATTTTCATGCTGGTCAATCTGGCATTGTGGCGAATCAAGAAGCGGGAAACGCAAGCCCCCGACGTGCCTACGTTCCCGCGCATCGTCCCGGCAGCAGGCGCGCTGCTGAGCGCCGCGTTCGTGTTGCGGGAACTAGTTAACACGCTCGTATGAACGCCCACGCTCCGATCCGCCCCGATCTTCGACGGCCGGTCAGGATCGAGCGGAGAGAATCTCCTGATAGTGCTTTTCGAGGCGTTTCGCCTGCTTCTTGGAGACCCCAAGAACGGCAAGCGCATCGCGAACTCGCATTCGGGTGAGGTCCGGGCCGAGAAACACGAGTGAATCGAACAGGGGCAGCGACACCGGCCTCCCGGAAATGGCTACGAAGAGCGGGAAAAGGAACTCACGGATCTTCAGCCCCAAGCCGTCTGCGAGCGCCTTGCACCGTGCGAACAGATCATCGCGCTGCCAGTGACGCATGGCATCGAATTCCCGCAAGGCATGATCGAGCACCATGACTACCTGCTCACGAGAAAGAGACTTATGCTCGAAATCGGCAGCATCGATGCTTCTGCGATCCCCGAGCAGATAGTCGACCTGACACACAAGATCCGAGAGGCGTTCGGTGCGTTCCTGCACGAGGGGAACGAGAGCGCCGAGCGCTTCCTTGTTTAGGATCCAGTCCGCGATCCGCCCCATGAAATCGTCCGGGCTGAGCGCCCGAAGATACTGGCCGTTGAGCCACGAAAGCTTTTCGAGATCGAACACAGGGCCGCCGAGATGGATGCCGCCTAGCTCGAAGTCATCCGCCATGTCATGGGGCCCGAAGAGCTCCCGCTCATCCGGCATGGACCACCCCATCATGCCCAGGTAGTTCACCAGCGCTTCCGGGAGGACCCCGATGCGCCGGTAGTAGTTGACGCTGGTCGGGTTCTTCCGTTTCGAAAGCTTGCTCTGGTCCGGATTGCGAAGGAGCGGCAAATGGCAGAGAACGGGCATTTCCCAACCGAAGTACTCATACAGGAGTTGATGCTTGGGCACGGAGTTGATCCACTCCTCGCCCCTCAGAATGTGGGTAATCTCCATGAGATGGTCGTCCACCACGACCGCCAGGTGGTAGGTCGGATATCCGTCGTGCTTGATGAGCACCTGCATGTCGACCTGGGCCCAGGGAATTTCGATTGCGCCTCGCAGCGCGTCCTCGAAGCAGCAGGTCCCTTCGGCCGGGATCTTCATCCGAATGACATGCTCTTCGCCCGCACCGAGCCGGGCCCGCACCTCCGCTTCGCTCAGAGAAAGACACAGGCCGTCGTAGCGCGGGTTCTCCCCCGCCTCCCTCTGGCGCCGGCGCATCTCATCGAGCCGGTCGCCTGAGCAGAAACAGTGAAAGGCGTGGCCGTCAACCACCAGTCTATGCGCGTGCTCCTGATAGATGTGCTTGCGCGCACTCTGCCGGTAGGGCCCGAATGGGCCGCCGACGTCGGGGCCCTCGGTCCATTCGAGACCAAGCCAGCGGAGGGATTCGAGAATCATCTGCTCAGACTCCGGCGTGCTGCGGGCAACGTCGGTGTCCTCGATCCTCAGGATGAACTCACCGCCCTGGCTCCTGGCAAACACCCAATTGAACAGCGCCATGTAAGCGGTGCCGACATGGGGATCGCCGGTCGGGGATGGTGCAACTCGCGTGCGGACGTTCATGGGCCGCGAATTATACGGGGCGGCGGACACCCAACGCGAGCAGCGGTGGGAGTACTTGAGGCCAAATGAGAGGCCGACCGGCGAGCCGACCGGCAGACTCGATCGCTGCTTGGCGCGTTATCCCGCCAGTGGCTGGTGGACGGGCTGCAGAGCGGGAGTTTCCTCGCGGTCGGGGTCGAGCGTGACGATTTCCCAAGCGTCCTCGTTCTGCAACAGGGTCTGCGCGAGACGATGGTTGAGAGCATGCCCGGATTTGTAGCCCCGGAAGTGAGCCAGCAGCGGGCGGCCCATCAGATACAGATCACCAATGGCGTCGAGAAGCTTGTGCTTGGCGAACTCGTCCTCGTAACGCAGCCCGTCCTCGTTGAGGATTTCGAAGTCGCCAATTCCAACGGCGTTTTCGAGGCTGGATCCAAGGCAGCGATTGATCATTTGCGCCTGCTCAAGATCCTTCACCAGCCCGAAGGATCTCGCCCGGCTCACGTCCTCGAGGTAGGACCCCTCGTTGTGGCCAAAGCGCGCGCGCTTCGGATATCGATTGAAGACGGGATGGTCGGCAACGAAGGTGTAGTCGGCCTCGAATCCCTGAAACGGCGAGAGGCTGGCGGCGGCATCACCTTCGCTGACTGTGATTTCCCGCTTGACCCGCAGAAACTGCTTTCGCGAGAACTGCTCGCGAACGCCCACGGAATTAATCAGATAAACAAACGGCGCGGCGCTGCCGTCCATGATCGGCACTTCGCCGCCCGACAGCTCGATGATGAGGTTGTCGACACCAAGCCCCCACAGGGCCGACATCAGGTGCTCGACGGTAGACACCTGGGTGCCGCTCTCGCCCAGCGACGTCGAAAGGGTCGTGTCGCAGACATTCTCTACGCAGGCACGCACGGTGGCGTTTCCCGCGTCACCGCGCACAAAGAGGATTCCCGTATTCTCCCCGGCAGGGCGTAGCGTCATACGGACTGTTTCCCCCGAATGGACACCGGTACCGATCGCGTGAACCGCCTTGCGAATCGTTCTCTGTCTCAGCATTACAGGGTTTCTTCTTTCAAATTCAGCAACTTGGGCAAGGACTATACACCTGCTGGGAGCAAAAATGAAGACAAAATGGAGAGAAATATGGAGAAGTATGAAGCAGATCATGGCCTGCAGCCCGAAAAAAAATCATATTTTTCAGAGCATTACCACGAGGGGTTTTTTTCGGCCCGAATCGGCCTGTCAGACAGAATTCACCAGGCGGCGATCACGTTCGGCCGGGTCAGGTGCGGCAGCAGCATCTTCCTCCTGTACCCAGGCACGCTCCCTGTAACGAAGACCCGATCGGTACAGGGCGGCAGCAGACTCCGAGGCCGAAGCCTGCAATTCCGGCGTCGGCTGCCCACCGGCGCCGGTGCCTGCGGCAAGGACGAGGGGAGCAAATGCGCACAGCAGGATCCTAACAGGATGCTCCACCTAAGCTCCGCTCAGTGATATCGAAGAGAACGAGACAGTAACCCGACAGCACCTTCGCAAACGATCCGTCCACTGGCATTGCAAAGGCACGCTGGATAAGCTTGCGGCCCATGAAAACGACCGACGCTGCCGCATTCCGCAAGCTATGCGTAGCGCCCATGATGGCGTGGACGGACCGGCATTGCCGATTCCTGATGCGTTTATGCAGCCCGGCCGCGCGGCTGTTCACGGAGATGGTCACGACCGGCGCGTTGCTCAACGGCCCGAGCCAGCGACTGTTGGCGTTCGACCCTCGAGAGCACCCTGTGGCCATTCAGCTTGGCGGGAGCGAGCCGACGGAACTTGCGCGCTGTGCGGCAATGTCCCAGACCGCCGGGTTCGACGAGGTCAACCTGAATCTCGGCTGCCCTTCGCCCCGGGTACGCCAGGGCCGATTCGGCGCGTGCCTGCTGCGCGAGCCGGGCCTCGTATCAGAGTGCATCCGGTCCATGCGCCAGGCGTGCGATCTGCCGGTCACAGCAAAGATCCGGCTCGGGGTAGACGACCATGACTCCGATCCCCTATTGCGGGAGTTCGTCACGGCCCTGATCGATGCCGGTTGCGACGCGCTGTACCTGCACGCGCGAAAGGCCTATTTAAACGGTCTTTCCCCCGCCGAGAACCGCGAAGTGCCGCCCCTTCAGCCGGAACGCGCCTACGCGTTGAAAGCGCACTTCCCCGGCATGCCGATCGTTTTCAATGGGGGCATATCCCGCGAGGAAACGGCAGTCGAGCACCTAAGGCATCTCGATGGGGTTATGATCGGCCGCGCCGCGTATCACGACCCAATGTTTTTGGCACGACTGGACGCCCGACTCCTCGGCCACGCACCGGTAGCTTTGGACGATATCGTCGTTGCCTACCTGGCCTACATGGAAAGGCAGCTTTCCGGGGGCGCGCGTCTGAACGACATGACCCGACACATGCTGGGTCTGTTCAAAGGCGTTCCCGGCGCCAGGCGATACCGCCGACTGCTCAGCGACGCCAAGCGCCTGAAGGCGAACGATCTGAATCTCGTCCATGAGGCGATCGCCGCGACCACGGCACTGGCTGCGTGAACCAACCGGAGGTGGCTTGATGCTCAGTCAGCTGCTGGCCAGGCTCAAGGAGCCGCTAGCGCAATCTGAGGCCGAGACGGCGGCGCTGCTACCCCTGGCGGCCGCCGTTCTCTACCTGGAGGTCGCCTGGGCCGATCACGACATCGCCGACGAGGAGATGCTGCTGATTCGCCGAACGCTGACGGAGCAGTTCGACCTCGCCCCGGAGGAGGTGGACGTGATCGTCAGCGAATCGAAGGAGCAGCACGACGCCAGCGTGGGACTGTACCGGTTCACGCGCACGATCAACGAGGCATGGGACGAGGAAGCCCGATATCAGCTCATCGTCCGTCTCTGGAGCCTGGCGCTGTCAGACGACGAGCTGCACAGTTTTGAAGAACACACTATCCGCAAGATAGCCGAGCTGCTCTACGTCAGCCACAGCCGCTTCATCGAGGCCAAGCTCACCGCGAAGCGCAACGCCGCTCCATGACCGGCTGATCCTCCACTTCGAGGGCGGCCACCAGGTCCTGAAAAGTATCGCGATTGGATTCGTTCATGGACATGAGCGTTCGATGAGCCTCGAGCACCCGCTCGCGCATGTCGTCCTCGCTGATCACCAGTTCCGGAAGCTCGCCAAGCTGCGCCGTCCGCTCCAGGGGGACCTCGACGATGTGGAACACGTCGTCGAACCCCATGGAAAGCAGTATCCGAGTGATGTCCGCACGGGAGGAGATCAGAGTCGCCACGTAGTCGAAACGCCGCTTGGCAAGGATCGAGAGCTTGGCCAGCAATCCCAGCGAGGTGCTGTCGATGCTCATTGTGTTCGACAGGTCCACCACCACGGATTTGAAGTTGGCGTCGCTGAACATGCGGTCGAGGAATCGGTCCGCCGCGGTGTAGAGCGTCAGCCGAACGTCTCCCTCGAAGAGAATGACGTACACGCCGGCCTGGCATCCAACCAGAATGCGACCCGGCACCTCAGCGCTCCCGCCTGATCAGCAGACACGTCATGTCGTCGGCTGCATCTGTCGCCGTCTGCACCCCTAGCGAGGCCCAGATTTCGTCCACGTCTGCAGCGGACGTCGCCGCGGCAAGCAACTCCGCTTCCTTGTCTGTCAGATCCGTGTCCGACATGGTGTCGAGAACCCCATCTGAGAAGATGACCAACGCTTCGCCCGGGGACAGCGGAACGTTCAGTTCCGGATAGCTGACCGTCTCGAAAAGGCCGACGGGCTTGCCCCGCTGCTCCAAATACTCAGCATCTGACCCTCCGGCCACATGGATCGCCGGCGGAAAATGGCCGGCATTGACGAGGCTGACCACGTTCTCATCCAGGTCGCCCAGGCCGAGAATCATGGCGACGTGCTTGTCTATCTGCTGCTCCAGGAGCTCCCGATTGAACCACTCGAGAATTTCACCGGGCGCCTGCAGCATGCTGGGCCGATACTCACGGCGCAGCCTGCGAGAGAAATTCTTCAGCAGCACGGTCACGAAGGCAGACGATGCGCCGTGTCCGGAGACATCGGCTATGTAGAACACAAAGTGCCGATCCGTGAGGCGGAAGTAGTCGACGAAGTCACCACTGAGTATCAGGGATGGAACGATGCGGTGCTGAAAACGATATCGATCGATGGCCATGGGCGATGGAGGGAGCATGCCCATCTGGATGTAGCGCCCCGCCCGCTGGTCCCGCTGCAAGGTCGCCACGTATTGACCCAGTCGTTTTTCCGCCTGGGACGCTGCGGCTTGGTTATTCCGCAGAATGTCGTCCACGCGTGTCGAGATGAACTCGTCGTCCGCGGGAACCGTCCAAACGTCGGCGAGGCCCGCGCGAAGCGCGCGAATGAGCACGTCTCGTTCAGGGTTGCGGCCCACGGCGAGGACCACTGGGATTCGTCGATAATGCTGGGCCAACTGCTCGGCCCAGTCGAGATCTCCGCTGATTACCAGATCGGGCGGTGAGTGCTCGCAGATTTCCGAGGCAAACTTGAGATCGGCTGCAGAGATAGGATCGAGACCCAGTTGATCCAGCTGAGTTCTGAAAATCGCCAGAGCCCCTTCATCAGGATCTGCAACAACGAAGCTCATAAAAAGCTTAGCAGGTGCCACATCGATGGGACGCGCACCGTACTCTTATCATTGTTCAAATGCAATAAGACGCGAGCGGCGGGATAGGCACTGCTCACGGCTCCTCCTCCCAGGCCTCGTCCATCATGAAAGGATCCTCCTGCACGGCACCATCCAGGATCAGGTACTCACGCCGCTGCTGGTAAGCCTCACGGACAAACAGATAATTGTCGCCCGCAATCAGCTCGTCCGGACCGATGAGACGGGCACGCCTGTCGATGATGGCGACACCGTAGGCGATGTACCGATCCCGCGCCGGAGAGATCAGCCGCAGGGGGCTGGCGAAAAACTCCACGACCATCCCGAAGGCGTGCCGCAGGTAACCGGGACCCCAGAGGGGCACGACCATGTAGGGCCCAGACGGCACCCCCCAGACCGCTAGGGTCTGACCAAAGTCTTCGGTGTGCTCTTCGATACCGAGTTTGGTCGCGGGATCGAAGATGCCGAGCACGCCCACTGAGCTGTTCACGAGAAACCGGCCCGAGTCGCTCAATGCTTCGTTCGGTTTGCCCTGCAGGAGCTGGTTGACGGCGACCGACGGCGTTCCGAGATTGAGCAGGACGTTGTGGACCGCACGGCGCACGAAGCCTGGAAAGATCTTAGTGTAAGCCTTGGCAACCGGCCTCAGGAACGCACGATCGGCACGATCGTTGACACCGTGGACGCCTCGGTTGGCCGCCTCACCCGCATTGACCTGGGCGACGCCGGACATGGGTGTGGCCAGCGGCGTCAGCGCGCAGAGAAGTATGGTGGCAAACCTCGCTCGCGGTGAGGCTCTGCCGTCACTCACTCGCACCCGAAATCTCGGTGCCCAAGATAATCTCAGCCTCACGCAGGCGCATCATCGTTGCAACCCCTTCGTCGTGAACGACTTGTGAGTCCACCTCGGGCATTTCCTGGCACAGCATCTCCATAGCCGCTGCGCCCGTCACGCCCTTTCTTAACAGCTCCACCAGCCGCAGGGTGGCAGCACTCGCTTCGAGAAACCCGACGGAATCATCCCGGCGGCGGAACACGATCAGGTAGGTCGGGAGCTCCGGCGGAGCGTCGGCGGGGAAATCGGGCCCGATGCGATGAACGGGGTAGCGATAGGCAAGCGGCCAGATCAGCGGGGATACCACCGGGCAACCGCTTTCGAGGTCTCCGGAGGGATCTACGCCGGACTCGGGCATCTCCTCCTCCGCGGTGGCGAGGGCCAGCTCGACCCACTCGTAGTGGCAGAGCTCGAGGAAGTAGTCGGGAAGTTCCGAAAGGTCGCAGGAGCCGACGAAGGTGAGAAACTCCTGAGGGATCTCCACGAAGTACGGCGATTCGCTGGGATGGCGGTGGAGGAAGTCGCGAACCAGCTCATGCCAGGACGCATCTCCCAGCACCTGCTTGGCGACCGGGAAGCCGCTCGCCAGAAAGCTCTCGACATTGTTGTAGACCAGATCCACGTAGATCTGCATGCGCCGCGCATCGAGCCCCTCCGGGCAAGGGTGCAGATCCGGGTTGCGCACGTGCGCGGCGAAGTCGAGCTGCCGCGCGCGGAATTCCGGAAGGTTCTCACCCGTTGGCGGCATGACCCGGGCGCACGGCCTCCTGCATGGATCGGATCCTCGCCACCTCCTCGAGCAGCTCGACCAGTGGCGGGAAGTTGAAGTCGCGCTCGAGCAGCGTCGGCAACGCGCCCCAGCGCCTGTAAGCTGTTGCGAGCAGTTCCCATACCGGTTCGGCAACGGCGCTGCCGTGGGTATCGACGCGAAGATCAGGCGCTTCCACGTAGTGCCCGGCGACGTGGACGTAGACCGTTCGACCACCATCGATTCGGTTCAGGAAGTCCACCGGGTCGTATCCGAAGTTAATGGAGTTGACGTAGACGTTGTTCACGTCGAGCAGAAGGTCGCAGTCCGCCTCGGCCAGCACCGCGTTGACGAACTCGAGCTCAGTCAGCTCCTGCCCCGGCGCGACGTAGTAAGAGACGTTTTCGATGCCGATGCGCCTGCCGAGGAAATCCTGCACCTGGCGAATGCGCGAAGCCACGTAACCCACGGCCTCCGCGGTGAATGGCATCGGCATCAGATCGTAGAGATGTCCCTTGTCGTCGCTGCAGTAGCTCAGATGCTCGGTGTAGCACTCGATGTCGTGCTCATCGAGGAACGACCGGAGATCTTTGAGCAAGTCGGCATCGAGCGGGGCTGGGCCGCCGACCGACAAGGACAGCCCATGACAGACCATGGGAAAACGTTCTGAAAGTGATCGGAACTGGCGGCCGAAACGGCCGCCAACCCCTATCCAGTTTTCCGGCGCGATCTCCATGAAATCGACGGCCGAGCCGTCCATGGTGGCGAGTTCCGGGAGCAGGCCGCGTCGCAGACCCAGCCCCGCCCCCTGCACCGGACTAGACATCAGATGTCAGCAAGGACGTGGAATCAGGCAGCACCTCCGCACTTGCCTTCACCGCACTTGCCCTCGGCGTCTTTGTCTTCGCCGCATTTGCCTTCGCCGCACTTGCCTTCAGTCTCTTTATCCTCGCCGCACTTGCCTTCGCCGCACTTGCCCTCGGCGTGGCCGTCTGCCAGCAGCAGATAGCCGGCGTCGAGTTCCTCGGCAGCAAACGGGGATTCAGCGTTGGCGACGCCGGTGGCCGCAAGCGACGCGGCGAATGCCGCTCCTACCACGGCCGTGATGGGCTTCATTTTGCGATTGAACATCAATAAGTCTCCTCACACGGGTCCGGGAAGGACCCCTCTGTTATGACTCAGAACGCCCTTACCACGAACGCTCCCGTATTGTGACCGGCGCACTGCGCTATGGTTCCGGTTGTTTCCGGTCTGCCGAGTATAAAGCCCCGGCGCGCCGCGGCATACGTGTCAGACCAATCCCAGGCCGCGCTCGAGGGACTCGAAAGATCTGTCAAGGCGCTTGGTTGAAACTCTAGACCGTCCTCCCCCGGCAGCCGCGCGGCCTGCCAGCGGCTCGGCGAACAGCGAGACGCGAAGCTCTTCCATGCCGAACCTCAGTTCCACGACTTCCTCTTCCGTTGCGCCCGGATCGGCCTCCAGGCGCACGAGGCGGTCGCGAAAGCTCGCCATCAGGCGCGCGTTGTCTTCATCGCGCTCCACTCGCCCCTGCAGGTGCTCCAATCGATACCGGGCAGCGTCGAGATAGCGCGGCAGATCGGCAAGCCGGGAGACGGGCACCCGGGAAAGGACGTCGGCAGGGACGAGCTCATCGAGCTGCGTCAGCACATCCCCGACCGCCGCGCTGAACGCTGGCGAGGTCATCGTTTCGCAGAGCGTGACAATCTCGAAGCGCTTTTCCAGAACGGTCTTGAATACCTCCAGCGTGAATGAGAAGACTTCGGACAACTCGCCGCGATGAGCCCGGATACGCCGTTCAAAATCAGCCTCGGATCTCGGCAACGACCGATCGGCAAAAAAGCAGCTCCACGCCGCTGCGCGGAGCAACTCGTCCGCCAGCTGTCTGGCCCCGCCAAGCGCCGCATACAGCAGGCCGAGGCGACGCTCCACATCCAGACCCTTCTTTAGGTGCCTTGCCGTCTGCGCCACGGCGATGAGCGCCAGCCGCGCGAAACCGTCCCTGTTGGCACGGTCCCGCTCGCGCGCATCGGCAAACAGCTTAACCGAGACGCTGTCGCCCGCATCCACCAACGCGGGATACGCGATGGCTTGCCCCGAACGATCATCCAGGCTGACGGATTCGGCCAGCCCACCTCCAGGAAACGCCGTGAGCCCACTGAACTCCAGCTCTGCGGCCGCGGCAGACGCCATGCGCTCCTCTATCTGCGCGCCAAACCGATCGCGGAGCTCGGCCAGATCGCGGCTCTGCGCCAGCAGGTTGTCGTTGCCGTCCACTACCCTGACGTTCATGAGCAGGTGCGGATCGACCCTTTCCCGATCCCAGTCCGCCGAAGCCACCTTCAAGCCGAAGCTGTCGGCGAGAACTCTGCCCAATGCGGGAAGCAGACGACCTTGCCGGAACCGATCGGCGCCGCGCAGCAGGGTAACGATGTCGCCAAGGCGATCGGGCAGCGGCGCCAGGACCCGGCGTTTGGTCTTGGGCAACGAGCGCAGCCACTGCTCCACCAGGGCTTCGAAGAACCCCGGAACCCCCCATTCGAGCGCCTCGCCCACGAGCGTATTCAGCATACCCATGGGAACCGTTATCGACACGCCGTCGTCGGGCTCTCCCGGGGCGAACCGATAGCTCAAAGGGAACTCGACCCCGCGAATCTTCAGGGCGCCCGGATAGTCGGTCTCGGGCATGTCGACATCGGCCACCCCCAGCAACTCGTCATCGGAGAACTTCAGACGTTCTCTCTCTTCCGGCCTCACCTCTTTCAGATACTTCCGAAGCGTTGCGGCCGAGCAAACCTCTCGGGGAAGACGCGCAGCGTACAGATCGGCCTGAGCGGCGTCGCTGATCAGCAAGTCGCGCCGCCGGCCCTTCGATTCCTGGTCCAGTATCTGCTGCATCAGCGCCCGGTTGTGGACGAGAAACTCGAACGGGCCGTCCAGGCCACCGCGCACGAGACCCTCGGTGATGAACAGCTCATGGCACGCGTCCCGGTCGATCTTCCGGTAGCTCACACGCCGACCATCCGCCAAGGGCAGGCCGTATAGGGTCACCGTCTCGAGAGCGATCACCTCACCTCTACGCACGCTCCAGCGCGGTTCCGAGTACCGCCGTTTGACCAGCCCGCCAGCCGCTTCTTCGATCCATCGAGCCTCGACTACCGCCACGCACCGCGCATAGACCCGACGAGTCTCGGTGATCTCACCGGCCATGAGCCACTTGGGTCCCCGTTTCGCAAGCGCCGAGCCCGGGAAGATGCGGAATCGAAGATTGCGCGGTCCCAGGTAGCCGCCTTTTTCCTCGTGCAGGCCCACCAGGCTCAAAGACCCCTGCAGCAGCGCGCGGTGGACGGCCGCGTAGTCCGCGGGCTGTTCGTTCGGCTTGAGCTTGAGCTCCCGGGCCGCCAGCAGCAGCTGTCGATGTAGCGCGTGCCACTCGCGCATCCGCGTCGCCGAGAGAAAGTGCCCGCCCAGCTCGCGGCGCAGCCTGGCACGGGAAAGACCCTGCCGGGCCTCGAGGTACCACTGCCAGATGTTCAGAAAAGCGAGGAAGTCGGAGCGCGGGTCGGCAAATTCCGCGTGAGCCCGGTCGGCGGATCCTTGGCGTTCCAGAGGACGTTCCCGAGGATCCTGAGCGGCCAGCGCACTGACGATGACCAGCACCTCGGACAGGGCCCGTTGCTCGTGTCCCGCGATGATCATGCGAGCGAGCCGCGGGTCCACGGGGAGCCGCGCCATCATCCGCCCCGTTGCGGTGAGCCCGCTCCCATCCAGCGCGCCGAGCTCGTCGAGCAGCCGCTCCGCGTCTCGCACGGCTCGAGGATCCGGCGGGTCGAGAAACGGAAAGCCCGCGACTTTCCCGAGCCCCAGCGAGCGCATCTGCAGCACCACTTGGGCGAGGTTCGTTCGTCTGATTTCCGGATCCGTGAACCTGGGGCGGTTCAGATAGTCGTCTTCGGTGTAGAGCCGAAAGCAGACCCCGGGCGCAACCCGGCCGCATCGACCACGCCGTTGGTCTGCGCTGGCCTGGGAAATCGGCTCGATGGGCAGCCGTTGCAGCTTAGAGCGGTAGGAGTAGCGGCTGACGCGAGCAAGGCCAGGATCAATGACGAAGCCGATGTTGGGCACCGTCAGAGAGGTCTCCGCCACGTTGGTGGCGAGCACTACCCGACGATAGCTCGATGGCTTGAAGATCCGCTGCTGGTCCCGGGCCGACAGGCGCGCGTAGAGCGGAAGGATTTCGATTCGATCGTCGAGTGCCCGTCTCAGCGCGTGGGCAGTGTCGAATATTTCCCGCTCGCCGGACTGAAACACCAGAACGTCCCGTGCCGCTCCTCGGCCTCCAGCCTTCTCGATGGATCGGATGCAGTCGATGATCTGCTTCTCCGGGCTCTGATCAGCGAAAGCCGCCTCATCGGCGAAACGCGTCTCCACCGGAAAGCCGCGCCCCCCGACCTCCACCACCGGCGCGCCGCCGAAGTGCTCGGCGAAGGAGGCTACGTCGATGGTAGCGCTGGTTATGATGACCCTCAGATCCTGTCGCCGATCGAGCAGCCTGCGGAGATAGCCGAGCAGGAAGTCCACGTTCAGGCTGCGCTCGTGGGCCTCGTCGACGATGATCACCTCATAGCCGTCGAGAAACCGATCCGTGCGGATCTCGTTGAGCAGCAGGCCGTCGGTCACCAGCTTAATCAGCGTATCCTCGCCCACCTGATCGCTGAACCGGACGGCATAGCCCACCGCGTCACCGACGCGGACACCGAGTTCCTCGGCGACCCGATTAGCCACCGCTCGCGCCGCTAACCGCCTGGGCTGGGTGTGTCCGATCATCCCGCGAAAGCCGAAGCCTGCCTGAAGGCACATCTTGGGCAGCTGGGTGGTCTTGCCCGAACCCGTCTCGCCGGCCACAACGATGACCTGATGGTTCGCCAGCAGCCCCACGATCTCGTCAGCGTGCTGGGTAATGGGAAGTTCCGGCGCGTAGGCGATCTCCAGCCGCTGACCGCGCCGCGCGGCGAGCCTGGCCTCGGACTGCTCACGCAGCTTCTGCCAACCGGCAGGGTCCCGCTTACCCAGGGATTTGAGACGATGGACGTCCCGCCGCATCACGGCTGCGGGGTCAAAAGAGGCATCAGTGCGGGGAGAGGCCATCGTGCGATGGTCGTCCAGACTACTTGGAGAGGAAACCCATTCCCTCTTCGAGACCGCGAATCGTCAGGGGGTACATCTGCCCGTTGACGAGCTGCTGGGTCATGCCGACAGACGAGGAATACTCCCAGGTCTCCTGGGGCGTAGGGTTGATCCACACGAGCCTGTCGTAAATCTCCGTGAAGCGGCTCATCCAGGCCGCTCCGGGTTCCTCGTTCCAGTGCTCGACGCTGCCACCCGCGTGGGTAATCTCGTACGGCGCCATGGTGGCGTCACCGACGAAAACGACTTTGTAGTCTTGCCCGTACTTGTTGAGGATCTCCCAGGTCGGCAGCCGTTCGTTCATCCGTCGGCGATTGTCCTTCCACACCGACTCGTAGATGAAGTTGTGGAAGTAGAAACTTTCCATGTGTTTGAACTCGGTCCGCGTGGCCGAGAACAGCTCCTCGCAGACCTTGACGTGAGCGTCCATGGAGCCGCCGATGTCGAGGAACAGGAGGACCTTCACCGTGTTCTTGCGTTCGGGACGCATGCGGATGTCCAGCATCCCGCCATTGTGGGCCGTCGACCGGATGGTGGTGTCGATATCCAGCTCTTCGTCCTTGCCGGAACGGGCGAACTTCCTCAGCCGACGCAGGGCCATCTTGATGTTGCGCGTGCCCAGCTCGACGGAGTCGTCGAGATTCTTGTACTGGCGCTGGTCCCAGACCTTCTTCGCTTTCTTCTTCTTGCCTTTGCCCAGCCCGCCGGGACCTTTCTGGCCCTGCCGATCGGGATTGTCGCCCTCCTCGCCTTCTTCTCCCTGGCGAGCCTGCTCGGCCTGGCGGCGCTCCTCCTCGGCCCTGGCTTCCTGAAAGGCTTCGATCAGCTTCTCCAGGCCGCCAAGCGATTGGATCTTCTCGAGCTCTTCTGGCGTCAGCGACTTTTCGAACTCTCGACGCAGCCACTCGTCCGGAATGAGGGACTCCAGCATCCCGTGCAGATCGTCCAGGCCTTTGAAATAGGCAGCAAATGCCCGGTCGAACTTATCGTAGTGTTTCTCGTCCTTCACCATGCAGGTGCGGCTGAGCAGGTAAAAGTCGTCGATATTCGCGTAGACCAGCCGAACGCTGAGCGCTTGCAGCAGATCCATCAGCTCGCGAATGGAGACCGGCACCTTGTACTTGCGCAGGGTTAGAAAGAAGTTGATGAGCATTTTCCGGTCCTGCTCCCTTTACGTCGCCTCCGTCCGGCGGCTGCTAGCCGCGACTGTCCCGGCGGTTCATGAACGCCAGCCGCTCGAGCAGGTGCACGTCCTGCTCGTTCTTCACCAGCGCGCCGTACAGCGGCGGGATGGCCTTGCTCGTATCGCGGTTGGTGAGAATCTCGTCCGGAATGTCGTCCGCCATCAGAAGCTTCAGCCAGTCGATGAGCTCGGACGTGGACGGTTTCTTCTTCAGACCGGGGACCTTGCGCACGTCGAAGAAGATCTCCATGGCTTCCTTGACCAGGTCGGACTTGATGCTCGGATGGTGCACCTCGACGATCTGCTGCATGGTGTCCCGGTCGGGGAAGTTGATGTAGTGGAAAAAGCAGCGGCGCAGGAACGCGTCGGGCAGCTCTTTCTCGTTGTTCGACGTGATGACCACGACCGGCCGCTGCTTGGCCTTGATGGTCTCACCAAGCTCGTAGACGAAGAACTCCATCCGGTCGAGTTCCTGCAGCAGGTCGTTGGGAAACTCGATATCCGCCTTGTCGATCTCGTCGATCAGCAGAACCACACGCTCATCCGCCTCGAAGGCCTCCCAGAGCTTGCCCTTCTTGATGTAGTTGCGAATGTCCTGCACCCGCTCGTCACCCAGCTGAGAGTCGCGCAGCCGCGACACCGCGTCGTATTCGTACAGCCCGTTGATCGCCTTGGTGCTGGACTTGATGTGCCACTGGATCAGCTCGAGCCCAAGCGACTTGGCGATTTCCTCCGCCAGCATGGTTTTGCCGGTTCCCGGCTCG
>JABAHR010005430.1_pt2 | contig 18973 bp, 22 predicted proteins | sample 7062101 | NCBI WGS metagenome assembly JABAHR01 (sample SAMN14534553, study PRJNA622989) | marine sediment metagenome | biome: marine biome [ENVO:00000428]; feature: marine pelagic biome [ENVO:01000023]; material: deep marine sediment [ENVO:00002113] | place: India: Gulf of Kutch | collected... | reverse complement strand
GCGTTCTGGAAGCTCTCACTTGCCAGTGCGTTCTGGAAGCTCTCACTTGCCAGTGCGTTCTGGAAGCTCGCATCCTGTAGCGCGTTCTGGAAGCTCACGCTTTGCAGCGCGTTCTGGAAAGCCACGCTCTGAAGGGCATTCTGGAAGCTCACGCTCTCCAGCGCATTCTGGAACGCCGCGCTCTGCAGCGCGTTCTGGAAGCTTGCGCTTTGCAGTGCGTTCTGGAATGCCACGCTCTCCAGCGCGTTCTGGAAGCTGACACTCTCCAGCGCGTTCTGGAACGCCACGCTCTCCAGCGCGTTTTGAAAAGCCACGCTTTCCAGTGCGTTCTGAAATGCCACGCTCTGCAACGCGTTCTGGAACGCCACACTTTCCAGCGCATTCTGGAAGGCCACGCTTTCCAGCGCATTCTGAAACGCCGCGCTCTGCAGTGCGTTTCGGAACGCATCGCTGGCCATGGCGTTGGCGAAATCAGCATCGGTGATGATCTTCTGGTAAATGTCCGTCTGCATCACCTGGGCGATGGAATCATCTCCCAGCTGCACGTCCTCGCTGGAAATCTGCTCGCCGCGATAGCGCTCGGCTGGCATGATCGTCCCGGAAGCGTTTTCCTCCGGCACGGGGTACTTGACACCCATGTATGCCACCGCCGCAATCACGACCGCGAACACGCCCACTAATGTGGTTATGCGTTTCTTGTCGCTTGAATTACTGCTCATCGCCTGTCTCCTGTCATTCGCTCCAAGTCAAAACCGTTTTCATGGTCCTGTAATGTGTAGTACCCGCCGCCACCGAAAAAGTTGGTGCGGTCGGACGCCCGTCACTCGACGACCAGGGCACCCTCCGTGATCAACGCTCCATCACTACTATAGTAGGCAAGTCTTACGACTGCCGGGTCACCATCCGCCTGGTCGCCGTCGCGGTGCATCAGCACCGCGAACTCTTGCCGTCCCTGCCCGCTGGCGTGGACGGCGCGGTCGGTGACATCGAATTCACTCAATTCACTGTGGGTCTGGGCGATGGCGTCGAAGGCCAGGCCATCGCCGCGCAGCTCCAGGGCGAGCTCACCCGCACTCCGATGCTCGAAACGCACGTCGAGCACCAGGGCGCCTTCGCGAAGCTGCAGGACGGCCTCGGTAGCCAGCGCCTCGGTATCGAGCGTGAAGCGGTCAATGACCGTCTCCTGGACGGCACCCTCGCCTGGCATGATGCTGCCCACCATGCGGTTCAGGTCCTGCGCGTCGGGAGTCTGCGAGCGATACTCGTACACGCCCACCGCCAACAGCAGGCCGGCCGCAGCCGCGAAACCGTAACGCACGAACGTCGGCAGTTCGCGGAGGCGAAATGGCACGACCCGCGCGTCCTCCCGCGGCAGGCGCACCTGCCCGAGAATCCGGTCGCGCAGACCGGCTGGCAGTTCCGGCTCGGGAAGCTGCCGCAGCACGCGGGCGAGCTCGCGCAGCTCGGAATGCAGCCGTCGCGCCTCGTCGGATTGCGCCAGCAACAGCTCCAGTTCGGCTTGTTCCTGCGGATCGAGCGCGCCGTCGAGGTCGGCCTGGATCAAATCCCTGCTGCGTTCGTCAATCATGCGGAAAGTATCCCCATCTCCTCCAGCCGGCCCTTCATCTGCTGTCGCGCACTGAACAGCCGGGATTTCACGGTCTTCTCCGGAATCTGCAGAATCTCACTCATTTCGCGGTAACTCAGCTCGGTGAAGTGCCGCAGCACGATGACGGAGCGATGGTCCTCGTTCAGGGCCATTAGCACCGCCTGGATGTCCCGGCCCAGCTGACCGGTGACCGCCACGTCAACGGGGCCCCGCGCCGTCGCCTCCGGGTTCTCGTCCAGCGGCTCGAAACGGTTACGCCGATTGAGCTGGTCGATGCACTCGTTGATGGCGATACGGTAAATCCAGCTGAAGAACTTGAACTTCGGCTGGTAACGATCGAGATTCTCGAACGCCTTGAGAAATACCGTCTGGGTCACGTCCGCAGCCTCGTCCGGGTTGCCCATCATCCGAAAAGCCGCGTTGTAGACGGGCCTTTCGTAGCGTCTGACCAATGACCCCAGCGCCTGGCGATCGCCTTTTTTGCAATCCCGCAGCAATTCGGCGTCATGGTCCCTATGCATAACTACCGTTCAACCCGCAAAAAGTTGGTGCATGGTTGGTGCTGAATGCATGGCTTCGGTTTCCGACTGCAAGCCACCACCGCCTCCTCAGCCGGATGCCGGGGCCGCCTCGATCTCGAACAGCTTGTCAAATCCCGAGTAGGTGAAAATATCATTGATGTGATGGTTCACGTTCACCAGCTTCAGGCCGGCTCCGTCCGCCAACAGGCGTTTGTGGGTGCGCAGCAACACGCCGAGGCCGGCGCTGGAGATGTACTCGAGCGCCCCCATGTCCATCACGCAGTGCCCCGCCAGGTCGTCCAGAAACACCTGCGCCTCCGGCGCGTGGGCGGCGTCGAGCCGTCCGCTCACCACCACCCGGCCCGCCTCGTCCTGCCGAATTTCAAACATCGGTCCGTTTCCCGTAGGCGACGAAGGTAATTTTACTCTGGCGATCGCGGTACTCATAGTGAATGGAGTCCACCATCTTGAGCACCAGGTAGAGGCCCAGCCCGCCCGGTGAGCGGTCAGCGAGCGGGGCTTCCACGTCCACCGGCCCGATATCCCGCGGATCGAACCGCTCCACGTCGGAATCCGTCAGGCTGACCTTCACGCCGTGATCCTGCAGGTCCAGCTCGAGCAGGATGTCTTCCGCGGACTCGGTGTTGTATTTCACCATGTTGACGAACAGTTCCTCGATGGCCAGGTCCACCACGTTGCGCAAAGATGGATCCACGCCTTGATCCGCGAAGAAATGCTCCGTCATCGCCACGATATTCCGGAGCTCGTCGAAGCTGCGCTTGAAAGTTTGTCTCATGCGTGGTCTCCCCGGGGTGCCTTCACAACCCCTACCGTTCAAGAGTCGGGTTGTCTTTTCACCAGTACCAGCGTGATGTCATCCGCCTGGGGCGCCTCACCGCCAAATTCGAAGGCGGCCTCGACCAGGCGCTGGCTCAGCTCGGCCATCGGCAAACCATGGTGCCGGCTGATAATCTCGGCCACCCGCGCTTCGCCGAACTCCGAATCTTCAAGATCGGTGTATTCATAAACGCCATCTGAAATCAGGGCCAGGATGTCGCCCGGCGCGAGCTGCAGGCGGCGTGCCTTGTCACTGCCGTCCAGTGGCATGACGCCCACCGGGAAGCTGGTCGGCTTGTACCAGTCACACTCGCCGTCCGCCGCACGGAAATGCAGGATCGGCCCCTGTCCCCCCGAGTGGTACTCCACCTCGCCGCGCGCCGGGTCCAGGAACCCCATGAACGCGGTGATGAAGCGGTCGTCCGGCAGGTCCTCGTCGAGCTGGTTGTTGACCTGCATGTAGGCCTCGTCCAGGCTCGCGCCAAGCCGGAACGCGACCCGCAGCATGGCCTGCATCTGGGTCGCCGACAGGGCCGGCCCGAACCCGTGCCCGGTCGCGTCGCCCAGCAGCATGAACAGGCGCTCTCCGAGCATGACCAGGTCGTACAGGTCGCCGCCGGTGTGGTCGGTCGGCAGGAAGTGTCCGTGCACGTCGTAGCCGGGCACCTCCGGCATGCTGCGTGGCAGCGTGCTCATCTGGATCTCGCGCGCCACCGCCACCTCTTTCCTGAGAATGGCATTGGCCAGCAGCTCGTCGGTCATGTATGCATGCTGCACGGCGACCGCTGCCTGGGCCGCCAGGGCCGGGCCCACCCACTCGTCATGCTCGTCGAACTGGCCGACTTCCTTGCCGAGCCACTGCATGACGCCGAGCACGGTGTGGTCCTGCCCCAGGATCGGCACGTTGAGCAACGAGCGCGTCTCGAAGCCCTCCACGTGAACGGGGTCTGCCAGGAAGCGTTCGTCCTCACGACATTCGCTGATGTTGCTCATGGCATGGCTGGCAGCACACTCGCCGGCCCAGCCCTGCCCCAGCCGGTGCCGCTGCGGCCGAGCCGCTGCCGGCACGACCCTCACCAGCTCCTGGTTCTTGCGGTCCAGCAGCCACAACACGCCCGCCTCGGCGACGATTGCGACCTTGCCGACCTCCATGATCTCCCGCAGCAGCTCGGGCATGGCCTCGGGCGCGGCGAGGCGATGCATGATCTCCAGGATCTGCACCAGGGACTCACGCGAGATTTCGTTCGGGCTGGTCCGGAAGTCTTCGATCAATGTGCGCGCCTGCCAGGGTCCAGCATCTAATTTAGCAAACTTTCCGCCCGGCCGAAGCCGGTGTCACGTGTCACCGGCGCCACAGGCGGTGCCGGTGCCGCAGATACAGCCCCGTGTAGATCAGGATGTTGAAGGTGGCCACGATCGCCGCGAACAGCATGCGCGTGCTGTGCGTCATACCCTCGGGATAGATCAGGGGCACCAGGTAATGCTCGATGAAACTGCCGCGGTAGGCCCCATCGCCCGCCGCCCGCCGCAGGCCCTGTTCCAGCGGGGTCAGCGGGCACACCCAGCCCATCAACTCCACCAGGAACCCCCACACCACGATCGGCAAGTGCGCCCAGGCAAACCGCGGCCAGCGCAGCACCAGCAGTCCGCCCACCAGCACCAACACGATGAACAGCAGGTGCGCCACCAGCAACAGGTCAGCCGTCAGCCGATAGAACATCGATCGCCCCGAGCATTCATGGGATGGCCAGGCGGGCGTAACGTACCGCGCTGCCCGATCACGTCAGGCCGCCGCAAGACGCGCCGCCTCGCGGACCAGCAGGTCCAGCAGGTAGTCGATCTCCGCCCGGTGGGTGCGGAAATTGAGCACCGCCAGGCGCAGCGTGAAATGTCCGTCCAGCCGGGTGGAGGAAACGAAAATATGTCCATCGTCATGCACCGCCTGCAACAGGGCACGGTTGAAGGCATCCGCGTCGCCACGCTTCGGCACGTATCGATATGTCACCACGGACAGTTCGGGCGTCGGGCCGGGTTCAAATCCGTCCAGCTCGGAGAGCCGGGCGTGAAAGTAACGGGCCAGCCAGATCTTCTCGGCCAGGGCCGCGCGAAACGCAGCCAGCCCGAACAACTTCAGGGGCAGCCACAGGCGTAATCCGCGGAACGGCCGGCTGAGCTCGGCGGACAGGTCGGCCGGCGAATACTCCGCCGCCCCGGCCCCGCCGCGCGCGTCCTGCATGTAATCGGCCTGGTAGGCGTGCGCGGCGGCCAGCAAGCGGACATCCCGCACCAGCACCGCCCCGGTGCCGTACGGCAGGAACAGACCCTTGTGCGGATCCATGACCATCGAGTCGGAGCGCTGCAGGCCCTTCAGGACCGCCCGTCCTTCTTCGCACAGCATGAAAAACCCGCCGTAGGCGGCATCGAGATGCAGCCACAACCGCTCGCGTTCGGCGATCGCGGCCACGGCCTCCAGCGGGTCCACGGCCCCCGTATCCGTGGTGCCGGCCGACGCCACGATGAGCCACGGACGCAGACCGGCGCGGCGGTCGGACCCGATGGATCGCTCCAGCGCCCCGGCGTCCATGCGGTAGCGGTCGTCAACGGGGACACGCCGCAGTCGGCACTCCCCCAGCCCGGCAACGTTCAGCGCCCGGTCCACGCAATGATGGGCCTGGCTGGTCATGTAGACGCAGGCATCGGGAATGTCCCGAGCCCGGATCTCCATGGCTTCGCGCGCCGTGACCACGGCTGAGAGGTTGGCGATGCTGCCGCCGGAGGTGAGGTCGCCACCGGCTCCTTCGGGATAACCCACCAGTCCGGCCATCCAGCGCACCAGGCCGGCCTCCATGCGCGCTGCACCCGGCGAGGCGAAACTGATCCCGGAGAAGCGGTTGGTGACGTCCGCCAGGAAATCGCCGAGCGCCGACGGGAAAACGCCACCGCCGGGAATGTAGCCAAGATGGCCGCCAGACGCCGGGTTGATGCCGGGCCCATCGACCGTCTCGTGCAGGTTCTCCAGCAGCGCGCCGAGTCGGCCGGGCCGCTCCGTGATGCTCAGGTCCAGCTTGCTGCTTTGCCCCGCGTCGCGGGTATAGGTGGGCAGCACCTCCAATTCGTCGAGAAAGCCCTCGGCATACGCCCGCACGGCATCCAGCCATGCCCCGCGTTGTGCAGGGTCCGGCTCCAGCGCGCGTGCTGCCGCTTCCAGGCGTTGGATCGTTTCAATCAAGGCTCGCCCCTCCGAGCGGGTTGCGACCCCTGGGCCGCCCGACGCGTCATTAAAACCGTGTGTGGCGGTTACGGCAAGCGCCGACGGTGTCTTGCCCGCCGCACCGAGGGGCCGGTTCCAGCCATCACCGGCCCTTTTTTTATGCCGCATGCGGGGCGGGGCCGGCTCCGGCATGAAACAGGTGACAAACAGCGCTTTCTGCGGCAATGTTTAGCGTCATGAACCGTCCTGCGAGTCCCGACACCTGGGTCACCGAGCAACTGCGCGCCGAGGCAGACCGCCTGGTGCGGATGCTGGCCGACGACCTGCAGGAGGCCATCGCCGGGGTGGACGAGCGCATGGCGATGCCCCCGGACCCCAATGCAGCGCTGGCGGGTCTTTCCGAGCCCCTGCCCGAACACGGCAGTGGCGTCTGGTCGGCCCTGGAACGGTTGCTGGAACTACAAGAGGCGGCCGGCACCAATAGCGCCGGCCCGCGCTGCTACCACTTCGTGGTCGGTGGGAACACGCCGGCGGCCCACGGCGCGGACCTGGTCGCGTCCGCCTTCGACGTGCTGACCTACACCTGGGTGGTCTCGCCGGTAGGGGTGCGCATGGAACTCCAGGCGCTCGACTGGCTGAAGGAACTGCTCGGCCTGCCGGCCTCCCTGGCCGGCGTGATGGTAACCGGCGCCACCATGGCCAATTTCGTGGGCCTGGCGGCCGCCCGTCAATGGTGGGGGGAGCAACTCGGCTACGATGTCTCGGAAACCGGGCTGGCCGGCCTGCCCCAGATGCCGGTGCTGACCTCCGGCTACGTGCATGCCGCCACGCGCAAGGTGCTGGCCCTGCAGGGCGTGGGCCGCGGCCACATCCAGGAATTCACCGCCGATGCCAGCGGCCGGCTCGATCTGGAGGCCTTCGCGCGTGGCCTGGCGGCGCTCGATGGCCACCCGGCCGTGGTCGTGGCCAACGCCGGCGAGGTCAACGCGGGCCATTTCGACCCCCTGGAGGAGATGATCGACCTCGCGCACGAGCACAATTGCTGGGTGCACGTCGACGGTGCCTTCGGGCTGTTTGCGGCGGTCTCGCCGCGCACCGCGCACCTGGTGCGCGGCGTCGAGAAGGCGGATTCGGTCACGGTGGATGGTCACAAGTGGCTGAACGTGCCCTACGATTCCGGCTATGCCTTCGTGCGTGACCGGGACCTGCTGGTACGCGCATTTCGCTACTCGGCAGACTACCTGCCCGCGGAGGACGACCCCCGCCCGACCATGGGCGCCATTGGGCCGGAGAGCTCCCGGCGCGCGCGTTGCTTTGCCGTGTGGGCGACCCTGAAGGCTTACGGGCGCGAGGGTCACCGGCGCATCGTCGAGCATTGCCTCGATATTGCCCAGCACTTCGCCAGCGAGGTCGACCGCGCCCCGATGCTCGAGCGCATGGCCGACGTGCCGCTCAATATCGTCGCCTTTCGCTTCAATCCCGGCGGCCTGGATGACGCCGAACTCGACCGGCTCAACCGTCAGCTGGGCGAGGAGGTACTGGAGGATGGGCGCTTCCTGATCGGCACATCAAAGCTCGGACCGCGCACCATTTTCCGCCCCGCCTTCGCCAACTGGCGCACCCGCCACGAGGACGTCGAGGAACTGGCACGGGTGATTGCCGAGCTCGGACAGGCACTGCTCGAGGGTTCGGGATGACGTGCTGTGAACACCCGCCGGCGGCCGCGTTTGACGCACCTCAATGCCTCTGCGCACCCACCCATGTAGGCTGCATTTCAACCGCTATCAAGACGAGGACCACGTGATGAAAACCATTGCCCCAATGATTGTCCTGGCGTTGCTGCTGCAGGACGCGCCATCGGCCTGGGCCGATGACCCGGTGTTCCGCCCCTTCATCGTGGCGTCCACCGAGCCGGGCGACCTCGAAACCCGGACCGGGGAAGTCATCGATGCCCTCGCGGAAGCCGGCTTCGAGCTCGCCGGGCGCTATTCACCACTACCCGACACGGAGGTGCTGGTGGTGACCGACGAGGAACTGTTATCCATCGCCGCGCAATCTGCCCGGGGCGGCTACGCCGCGGGGCAGCGCGTGAGCATTACCGATCGGGACGGCACGGTCGAAGTGGCTTTCGTCAATCCGCTGTACATCGAGCACGCGTACCGCCTGGAAGCGAGCATGCAGGGAATCCACGACCGCTTGAGTTCAGCCCTCGGCAACCTGCGCAGCTGCGGCGCCGGCGACAAGAAGATGACCGGCAAAAAACTCAGGAAATACAATTACATGATGACGATGCAGAAGTTCGACGACCCGTCCGAACTGGCAAGCTTTGGATCGTACCAGGAGGCGCTCGAGGCGGTGGAGACGGGGCTTGCCGACCCGGACGACGAGTTGGTGAAAGTGTACCGAATCGACCTGCCTGGCAAGGACCAGAGCGTATTTGGCGTCGGCATGCCCTCCTTTGGCGGCGACGAGGAGCCCCGCAGCGAGTCCTACCAGATGGAAATCGTAGATTTCGAGGGCTGCCGCAAGCGCGCCTACTTCCCCTACGAGGTGCTGGTGGACGGCCCCAATGTCGAGGCCCTGCACATGCGCTTCCGGATGGCGGTTCACTTCCCCAACCTGAGCATGACCGGCCAGCACGGGTTCACCAAGCTGATGCCCTACCCGAAAGCGGTGGAGCGTGCGCTGGAGGACATGCTGGCCCGGGATTGAACCCGATGCCCCCGGGCGAACGGCCTGCGCCCCTTACAAGTTAGCGGTGCCGTGATTATGCTAGGGTTTTGCGCACGCACGTCAACGTCATGCCGGAACCTCGCGAGCGGGATAATCTGACCGCCTACTGGCGCGCGAACCTGCGCCTGGTAGGCTGGTGCCTGGGCGCCTGGTTCGCAGTCTCTTTCGGCTGCGGCATCCTGCTGGTCGATCTGCTCAACCGGATTCCGCTGTTCGGTTTCAAGCTCGGCTTCTGGTTCGCGCAGCAGGGGTCGATATTCGCATTTCTCATCCTGATCTTCTTTTATGCCTGGCGCATGAACATCCTCGACCGCCGTTACGGGGTCAGCGAGGAGGCAGGGGATGGCGGGCCGTGATGGATCTCAAGACCCTGACGTTCCTGACCGTCGGCTTCAGCTTCGCGCTCTACATCGGCATCGCGTTCGCGTCCCGCGCACGCAGCACGGGCGACTTCTACGTTGCCGGCGCCGGCGTGCACCCGGTGGCCAACGGCATGGCCACGGCCGCCGACTGGATGTCCGCCGCCTCCTTCATCTCCATGGCCGGCCTGATCGCCTTCCTGGGCTACGGCGGCTCGGTGTACCTCATGGGCTGGACGGGCGGTTACGTGCTGCTGGCCCTGCTGCTGGCCCCCTACCTGCGCAAGTACGGGCACTTTACCGTGCCCGAATTCATCGGCGAGCGCTACTACTCCAACGCCGCCCGCACGGTGGCCGTGATCTGCCTGATTTTCGTGTCCTTTACCTACGTGGCCGGCCAGATGCGGGGGGTGGGCATCGTGTTCTCCCGCTTCCTGGAAGTGCCGATTCACGTCGGGCTGGTGATCGGCATGGGCGTGGTGTTCATCTACGCGGTGCTGGGCGGCATGAAAGGCATCACCTACACGCAGGTGGCGCAGTATTGCGTGCTGATCTTCGCCTACACGGTGCCGGCCGTATTCATCGCCCTGCAGATCAGCGGCAACCCGGTGCCGCAGCTCGGCCTCGGCAGCCAGATCGCCGGGGAGAGCGCGTTCCTGCTCGACCGGCTCGATGCGATCGTCACCGACCTCGGCTTCAGAGCCTACACCGAGGGTGACAAGAGCACGATCGACGTGTTCGCGATCACCCTGGCCCTGATGGTCGGCACCGCCGGGCTGCCGCACGTCATCGTGCGTTTCTTCACCGTGCCGCGGGTTGCCGATGCCCGCCGCTCGGCGGGCTGGGCGCTGCTGTTCATTGCCGTGCTCTACACCACCGCGCCGGCCGTGGGCGCCATGGCCCGTTATAACCTTCTCAACACCCTGCAACCCGGCACGGTCGGCGCCGCGGACGGCAACCTGGCCTATGCCGACCGGCCGCACTGGTTCCGGACCTGGGAGGAGACCGGCCTGCTGCGCTTCGAGGACCGCAACGGCGACGGCCGCATCCAGTACTACGACGACCGCAACGAATCTTTTCGCGCCCGGGCCGAGTCCTACGGCTGGCGGGGTAACGAGCTGCATGTCGACCAGGACATCATGGTGCTGGCAAACCCGGAGATCGCCGGCCTGCCGACTTGGGTGATCGCCCTGGTCGCAGCGGGCGGCATCGCCGCCGCCCTGTCCACCGCCGCGGGCCTGCTGCTGGTGATATCGGCGGCGTTCTCGCACGATCTGCTGAAGGGCATCATCGCGCCGGGCATCTCGGACCGGGAAGAATTGATGGCCGGCCGCATCGCGGCGGCATTCGCCATCCTGATGGCCGGTTACCTGGGCTGGAATCCGCCCGGTTTCGTCGCCCAGGTGGTCGCCTTCGCCTTCGGCCTGGCCGCGGCCTCGCTGTTCCCGGCCATCCTGATGGGCATTTTCAGCCAGCGCGTCAACAAGCAGGGCGCAATTGCCGGCATGCTCACGGGCCTGTCGTTCACCTTCGGTTACATCATCGTCTACAAGGGCGTCTTTTTCGCGCCGCTGCGCGAGAACATCGCCGCCAACTGGCTGTTCGGAATCTCGCCCGAAGGCATCGGGGTGGTCGGCATGCTGTTGAATTTCGCGGTGGCGATCGCGGTCAGTGCGGCCACCGATCCGCCCCCAGCGCAGGTGCGCGCGCTGGTGCGCGAAATCCGTTATCCGCGTGGCGCCCCGCGGGCAGCGGAGGAACACTGATGGATGCCATGCAGTCCATCGCCAGAACCATCCTCCAGGGCTTCGACCGCCATTACCGGCTGTTCACCGAAATCAGCGCCGGGGCCCGGGCGCATTTCGAGGCGCAGGACTGGCCCGCGGCCCGCGTGGACAGCCGCGAGCGCATCCTGATGTATGAACAGCGGGTGCGGGAGACGGTCGACACGATCGAGCGTCGGTTTCCCAAGGCCAGCCACGATTACGAGTCCTGGCCACGCATCAAGCGGGCCTTCATCGGCCTGTTGCTGGACCACCTGCAGCCCGAGTGCGCGGAGACGTTTTACAATTCGGTCGCCTGCCGCGTGCTGCACCGCCGCTATTACCGCAACGACTACATCTTCTGGCGCCCGACGCTCAACACCGACAACCTCGAGGGCGAACACGAAACCTACCAGTGCTTCTATCCCGACGCCGGCGGGCTGCGGCGCAGCCTGCTGCAGATCCTGACCGGCGTCGCACTGGGCAACCGCTTCGCAAACCTGCGGCGCGACGTCCGCTCCATCGAGCGGGCCCTGCTGGAGCGGCGGCCGCGCAAGTGGCGAGCCCATCCCAATCACCAGTTGCAGGTGCTGGGCTCGTTGTTCTTCCGCAACAAGGCGGCCTACGTGGTGGGGCGCGAGGTGAATGGCGACGAGACCCGGCCGTTCATCATCCCGCTGCTGCACGACGCGAGCGGCCGGATCTTCGCCGACGCCGTGCTGACCCGCCGCAAGGATGCCTCCATCCTGTTCAGCTTCACACGCGCTTATTTCATGGTGGAAATGGACGTGCCGTCGGCCTACGTGCGGTTCCTGTCCAGCATCATGCCCACCAAGTCGAAAGTCGACCTGTACGCGATCCTGGGCCTGCAGAAACACGCCAAGACGCTGTTCTACCGGGAGATGCAGCACCATCTGAAGCACTCGCGCGACGATTTCAGGATTGCGCCCGGAATCCCGGGCACCGTGATGCTGGTGTTCACCCTGCCCTCGTTCCCATACGTCATCAAGGTCATACGCGACCAGTTCAAACCACCCAAGGTCACCAACCACGAGCACGTCAAGGAACGCTACGCGCTGGTCAAGTTCCACGACCGGGTGGGGCGCCTTGCGGATACGCTGGAATACTCGGACGTGGCCATTCCGCTGGACCGGGTCGAGCCGGAATTACTGGCGGAAATCACCACGGCCGCTGCCGGCTCGGCCGAGGTGGACGGCGAGCGATTGGTCGTGCGCCACTGCTATATCGAGCGCCGCATGGTGCCGCTCAACGAATACCTCGCGCACGCCACCCCGCGCGACCGGCGCCGCGTCATCCTCGACTACGGCAACGCCATCCGGGAACTCGCCGGGGCCAACATCTTTCCGGGTGACATGATGCACAAGAACTTCGGCGTGACGCGTCTCAGCCGGGTGGTGTTCTATGACTACGACGAGATCTGTTACATGACCGAATGCCAGTTTCGTCACTTGCCGCCGGCGGGCGGGGAAATGGACGAACTCGCGGCCGAGCCCTGTTTTTCCATCGAGGAGCACGACGTGTTCCCGGAAACCTTCGGCTCGTTTTTCTTCCCCGACCCGCAGCTGCGCAAAATTTTTCTGCGCCATCACCACGACCTGGTCACCCCGGGGTTCTGGCAACAGACCCGCGACCTGCTGGCCCGCGGGGGCCAGTCGGATGTCTATCCGTATGCGGAAAAGCTGCGGTTTCGGGATGGCCGCGGGGATCAGGGCGTCCGCGATGCGGCCTGAACGACCAGCCGCGCAGGGCCGCAGCTGAGGGTGCCGGAATCGAGAATGCGCGCGCGCAGACCGCCCCGGCCCTTGAGGAAATCCTGTGCGCCCGGGCCGATGGCATGATCCATCCAGTGGCAGGGGCTGCATTCCTCGATGCCCGCGAAACGCACCCCCTGGAGCTCGAAGACGCGCCCCACGAGGGTGTTGAGGTCGATGCCCGCCAGCATCACGTTGCGTCGCATCGCCCACGGGGGGCAATCGCGCGCCCCCACGTGCGCGCAGACCGCGCGAAACACCTCGGCGCCGAAGAACGTCACCTGGCCCTTGTAATCCTGCTTGAAGTCGAAGTAGCGGTCGCCGCGCAATCCGCGCCCGGCCGCGCACTCCACGCTCGCCAACGGCCGCATTGGCACTCGCCGCGGCCGGCCCCGGCGCTGGCCGACAAAACTGTGTTCCGGAGCGACGAAGATGCGCTCGATGGTCACTTCCGGCATGGCGTTTCCCCGCTGTCCCGCAAACCGATGGTGGACCCGCCGGCCGCCGCTTGCAAGCGGCGGCCCCGCCGCGCGTGGCCGCGGTGCGCGGCATTTGGGATACTGAGCGCATGACGGGCAGGAAATCCATCGCGATTGCCGGCAACATCGGCACCGGAAAATCCTCGCTGGTCGAATTCCTGACCCGCACCTATGGAATCCAGCCCTTCTACGAGCCCAACGACGAGAATCCCTACCTGCCGGATTTCTACCGCGACATGAAGCGCTGGGCATTCCACTCGCAAGTCTATTTTCTGAGCAGCAAGTTTCGCCTGCACCAGGAAGTCGACCGCACGCCCGGGGTGGTGGTGCTGGACCGCACCATCTTCGAGGACGCGGAAATCTTCGCCACCGCGCTGTTTGAAATGCGCAAGATCAACCGCCGCGACTGGCGTACCTATCGCAATTTCTACCAGGTGATCCTGGAGACGATTCAGCCACCGGACCTGATGATCTACCTGCGCTGTCCGATGCGCACGCTGCGGCACAGGATACGCCTGCGCGGCCGGGCCATGGAACGGGACATCCCGCTCTCATACCTGCGGCGACTGCAACGCCTGTATGACGATTGGATCGACGCCTACTCGATGAGCGAGGTGCTCACGCTGGAGACCGACCGGCTGGACTACGTCAACGACCTCGTGGACCGCATCGACGTCATGGAACGCGTGGAAAGCCTGCTGCCCAGCGCCTTTCGGCGACCCTGACCGGGCCGCCCTCGGATCACTCGGCCTGTTCGGCCTGGCGCTCCTTGTAGGCGCGCACCGCGACGTTGAACTGCTCGGCCACGCGCTCTTCCATCTCGACGGAGTAGTTATGCGCTTCGTTCAGCGCAACTTCGTTGCCCTCGGTGAGATTGACATCCTCCCGGGACTTGTCGAGGCAGGCGCGGTAGCGTTCCATGTCCGCCTGAAACTGGCTGATGTCGCCCTTGGCCTCGACCAGGTCTTCATAGGTCGCGTCCTTGGCGACGCGGGCCGGTGCTGACGGCAGATTGCAGGTCTGCGCTTCCAACGGCAGGATGACGGTGCTTTCGTCGGCCGCGGCGGAACATGCCAGCAGCGCGAGCGGTAAGATCAGAAATTTTCTCACGGCTGTCCTCACAGGAATTTCACCCGGATTCCGGGCTGTAACAGAAAACATTCAATTTGTTGCCGTCGAGGTCGCGGAAGTAGCCGGCGTAGAAGCCGCCCCCGCGCGGGCCGGCCGGCCCTTCGTCGCTGGCACCAAGCTCGATGGCCTTGTCATACACGCGATGCACCGCCTCCGGGCTGTCCACCATGAGCGCCACCATCGTCCCGTTGCCCGCGCTGGCGGGCTGGCCATCATAGGGACGCGTGGCCGCCAGGCCGGGCAGGTTCGGATCGACCTGCCAGGCCACGAACTGCTCCTCCTCCATGAACCGGCGGGCGCCCAGTTCCCGCAGCAAGGCGTCGTAGAACGCGGCAGCCCGCTCGAGGTCATTGGTGCCCAGGGTAACGTATCCGATCATGGCATCTGCTCCACGGCTGACCGTCTCAGGTCGCTCGAAGGGCCCACAGAATATCACGGACGGCGCGCGAAACCGAAGCCAGCCCGCGGCCCGCGCGTCAGCCCGATGCCTGCAGGGACTCCAGCAGAGCGAGCGCTCGTCGACCCTGCCCGGCTGGCACGAAGATGTGGTCGTGGTGATACCCGGCCAGCATGTTAGCGCAGATGCCGTGGTCCGCCAGCCGGCTGGCCACCGCGGCGGTGAGGCCCACCGCCAACAGGCTGGAATGGACCCCGAGGCTGATCCGCTGGAAAGGCGGCGAGCAGGACAGGCCTGCAGACTGCGCCCGGGCGTGTTCGATCACCACGGTGACGCCTTCGGTCTCGCGCACCATGGCCATCGGCGCCAGCGCCTCGAACTGCGCGCTGGCGAGGTCGGGAAGCACGCAGAACACGTATTCCTCCTCTGACAGCACCGGCCGCAAGCCGGCCAGCAGGCGCCGCAGCTCGTCGCCTCTCACCACCGCACCGCCGCCACCAAATGGCAAGAATGATATGCAGCGATCTGTTTTATATGGATATTTATCATGCAATCCTGGCTATAGACAGTTTGCCAATTTGGCTATAGACATTGTGCCAAAGCGGCTATAGACATTGTGCCAAACTGGCGTCGAATTTTGCCGGAGCGACGCTCAGCCACCGGCCCCGAGACCTGGCCGGGCCAGCCCGAACTGCGGTTCGACGGCACGCTGGCCCAGCACCTGTTCCGCCATGCGCTCACCCAGGGCGGGGCCGTGCTTGAAGCCGTGCCCGGAACCGCCGCCCAGCAGCCAGGCGTTCCCGGCGCCCGGATGGCGATCGGCAATGAAGTGCCCGTCCGGTGTTTCCGTGTACTGGCACACGCGGGAGTCGACATGGTGGGCCGTGCCCAGGGCTGGAAAGCGGTAGCCCAGGAATTGCCGCGCCGCCGCGATGCCGGCTGGCGTCGCCTCCCGGCTCTGGGTGCTGGGGTCGACTTCCGGTCCCCGGCTGTCGTCGGCGATCTTGAACAGGCCGTCCGCAGCCGGTATGCCGTACCAGAACCTCTCACCCACCTCGGCCCACACCGGAAAGCCCCGGGCCAGGGCGTCGACCTTCGCGCCGGAGCCACGGAAAAAATAGACTTCCTGGCGCGTCACCTTGAGATGCGCCGCGAGGAGTTCCGGGAACAGCTGCCGTAGCCACGGCCCGCAGGCGAATACGTACTGGTCGGCCTGCAGCCGGTCCCCGGCCGTCAGTTCCAACCCTGCCAATTCGCCACCCACGACGCGGCCCGGGCGCACCCGTCCCAAACGGTATTCGCCACCCTCCGCCACGAACGCATCCCGCACCGCTTCGCAGGCCAGACGGGCCGCCAGGTAGCCGGCCTCCGGCTCGTACATTGCCCAGCCAATGCCCTCGGGGTTGAATCCCGCATGGCGCTTTGCCAGCTGGACCGGCTCCAGCATCTCGTGCGCCACCCCGGCCGCCTGCATGTGGCGCCTGGCATCGTCCAGGAAATCGGTGTCCTGACCCATGAACAAAACACCGCGCTGGATGAATAGCGGCCGCTGCCAGCGCCGGCTGGCTTCCTGCCACAGCTCCAGCGCGTGCGCGGCCATGTCGACGTAGATGCGCTGGCGGTAGGCATGGCGGATCACGCGCGATTCGCCGCCGGAACTGGCCAGCGGATTGCCCGCTTCGATCGCCTCCCAGAGCGTCACCCGGGCCCCGGCGCGCAACAGGTGCAGGGCCGTCCACCCGCCGAAAGCGCCCGCCCCGACGACCGCCACGTGCAGTGGCCGGCCGCGGCGCCGGCGTTGGTCCGACCGCCCTGCGCGGCGTTCCAGCAAACCCGCCAGCAGCGGCACGCTCAACATCGAGCGCAGCCGCGAGCGCCGCTTCACGCGCGCGACCGCCTGCCCGTCACCCGAGCAACTGCCAGGCCAGCGTCGCCTGGCAACCGAATCCGGTCACGAATGCGAGGGTGCGCACCCAGGGAATGGCCAGGCTGTATGACAGGAAGTGCACCACGCGCGCCCAGAAGTACACCATGCAGGCCATGAGGGTGGCCTGGTTGCTCACGTTGGCGACGTGCGCGATCAACACCAGGGTCGCGAACACCACCAGGTTCTCCACCGCGTTGTAGTGGGCCGCCTTCATTTTTTGCGCCCATGGCGACAGCGGTGCGGGCTGGTCCGGATACCCGACCGCATCGGCGACGCCGCGGATGGCGATGGTGTTCAGGATATAGGGCACCCACATCACGGCGGTCAGCGCCGTCACCAGTGCGAGATAGGTCAGTTCAGGGGTCACGTTCTCCGCCTCCCGTTGCAGCGTGGAGCAGGAGCTATCTTACGCTACGATGCGCCCACCCCCTAGCCTTGCTCGGGATCTCGTCGGCGGCAGCCCGGCACTCAGCGCAGGACCAGGGCCAGCACCAGCAGCGCCACGGCGAGGCCCTGCATGACGACCCGCGCCCACATGAAGCGGGTACCGAAATCACGGTCGAAACGCCCCCCCTGCCCCAGAGAGATCAGGCCCAGCAGCAACGCCGCGAGGGTGGCCAGCAGGGCGAGAATGATGACGATGGTCAGCAGGTCCATGGCATGGTTACCCGGCGGATGGGCTTGTTGCCCCGCAAACTATACCATCGGCCGGCATTCCTCAACGCCCGCCGCTGACCTGCTCACAGGGCCCTGACGCGAATGACACCGTCCGCCGCACGGATGTCCCGAATGACGCTGTCGTCGGGTTCCGTGGCCATATCGATGATGTTGTAGGCGGTATCGCCCTGGCTCTTGTTGACCATGTCGATGACGTTGATGTCGCGGTCGGCGAGCACGCCCAGCACCGCGCCCAGCACGCGCGGCACGTTGTCGTTGCAGAACGTGATGCGATACCCGCCGTTCCGAGCCATGCGGGTTTGCGGGAAATTCACCGAATTGACGATATTGCCGTTGGCCAGGAAGTCCTTGAGCTGCTGGGCCGCCATCACCGCGCAATTCTCCTCCGCCTCTTGCGTGCTGGCCCCGATGTGCGGCAGCAGAATGGTGTCCTGCCGGGCAAACAGTTCGGGCAGGGGAAAATCGGTGACGTAGCGGGACAGCTGGCCCTCGTCGAGGGCGGCAAGGCACGCCCGCGTGTCGACGATCTCCTCGCGCGCGAAGTTCAGCAGCACGGCACCGCGCTTCATGCGACCGAGGGCCTCGGCATCGATCAGATGACGGGTCTTGTCGTTGGCGGGAACATGCAGGCTGAGATAGTCCGCGCCGCCCAGCAGTGCATTGAGCCCCTCCATGCGCTCCACCCGGCTGGAGAGCCGCCACGCGGCCTCGACCGACAGGGCGGGATCGTAACCCAGCACGCGCATGCCGAGTTCCAGCGCCATGTTGGCCACCATCGAACCGATCGCGCCCAGGCCGATGACCCCCAGCGTCTTGCCGGCCACCTCCGTGCCCGCGAATCGCTTCTTCTCCCGCTCCAGGCGACGCGACAATTCCGCCGCATCCTGCTCATCGCGCAGCGAGTGCACGAAGCTCATGCCCCCGAAGATGTCCCGGGAACTCAGAAACAGGCCGGCGGCGACCAGCTCCTTGACCGCGTTGGCATTGCCACCCGGCGTGTTGAATACTACGATCCCGCGGTGCGTCAGCGCATCCACCGGTATGTTGTTGTAACCGGCGCCGGCGCGGGCGACGGCCAGCAGGGATTCCGGCACCGGCTCGTCGTGCAGTTTATGGCTGCGCAGGATGTAGGCATGCGGATCGGCCATGTCCTCGCTCACCGAGTAATGCTCGGGGTCGAACTGCTGCAAGCCGCGCGGGGCGATTCGGTTGTAGGTGCGGATTCTGAACATGCTTCAAGGACTCTCTGTGACTTCCCGGTAGGCCCAATCCAGCCAGGGCATGAGTTTCTCCAGGTCACCCGATTCCACCGTTGCCCCGCACCAGATGCGCAATCCCGCCGGGGCGTCGCGGTAGGCGCCGATGTCGAAGGCCACCGCCTCCTCGGCCAGCAGGCCGACCATCCGGCGGACGCCCTCGGGTTCAAGGTCGAGCGTCAGGCAGACGCTGGTGTTGGAGCGGGTCGCGGGTTCGGCCGCCAGGAAACTGATCCACTCGCGGCCAGCGACGAAGGCCTCGATCACCGCCAGGTTGCGATCGCAGCGCTCGATGGAGGC
>JABAHR010001186.1_pt6 | contig 19014 bp, 21 predicted proteins | sample 7062101 | NCBI WGS metagenome assembly JABAHR01 (sample SAMN14534553, study PRJNA622989) | marine sediment metagenome | biome: marine biome [ENVO:00000428]; feature: marine pelagic biome [ENVO:01000023]; material: deep marine sediment [ENVO:00002113] | place: India: Gulf of Kutch | collected... | reverse complement strand
TATTACGATCAGCACAATCTGTGGGACTACTGGAAGCATCATGTCGGGCATGCCATCGGGCTGCGCTACCACGAGGCTCCCTTCCTGGATCTAGGCGACGAGACCGTGATGCTGCCGGGGATGGTGTTCACCATCGAGCCTGGGTTATATCATCCAGAGCTGGGCGGGTTCCGCCATTCGGATACCGTGCTGATCACCGAGGATGGAATTGAAATCCTCACCTATTACCCGCGCGACCTGGACAGCCTGATCATCCCGGTTTAGGCTTCGATTCGGTATAATGCTGAGACGATGTACAAGCTGATCATTTTGATAGAACCCGAGATTGATGAGGAAGCCTTTTTTGCCGGCTGGCCGCGCTTTCTGGAGCACGCCGAAAACATGCCAGGGCTGGTGCGCCTGGTTTCTGCCCCCGTGCACGGGCACCTGGTGGGCGCTTACCGCCCGCTGATGGTGCACGAACTGCTCTTCGACTCCCAGCAAGCGCTGGAAAAAGCGCTGGCCTCCGAGCAGGGGATCGCTGCCGGGGAAACACTGCAAGCCATCACCGGAGGGGCAGTTACCCTGCTGCTGGCCGGGCACCTTGAAGATTCAGGCGACAACCTGCGCGCCTATCGAAATAAAACCATTCCCGATTCAAAAGGATAGTCTCATGTCCGACACTCTCACACCCCAAGACCTGGAGGTGTATTTAACCGAGCATCAGATCGATGGGGAATTGATCCATCTGGAAGTTCCCACGCCGACCGTGGAAACCGCTGCCGAAGCGGTAAGAGTCAGCCCAGATCAGATCGTCAAAAGTCTGTTGTTTATCATCGAAGACCAGCCCGTGCTGGTGATCGCCAGTGGCACGGCCCGCATCGACCGCCGTCTGCTGGGGCGCCATTTCGGCGTCAACCGCAAGAAGACCGGGTTTGCAGATTTCGAGACCGTGCTCTCCCTGACCGGATACCCGGTGGGGGCTGTCCCGCCGCTCGGCCACCGCCAGAAGCTGAAAGTACTGGTGGACCCGTCTGTACTGTCGCATGAGACGGTTTACGGCGGCGGCGGTTCCGAAACGACTTTGCTGCGCCTGCCTTCGCAAGAAATTCTCCAGCACAACCAGGCCGAAGTCGTCCCGCTGCAGCAGAACTGATCTCGGGAGTGAAGGATTGACCAAATTTAGACCGATCTCATTGGAGCGTAAAAAACGGCTTCCAATTTGGATCCTCTTCATCGTTATCGTAGCCGTGTTGGCGGTGGGGGCTTTTTTGGTGTACCGCTATGTCTATTACCCGCGCTCCGCCCGCTGGCAGCAGTACCGCAGCTACCTGAATAATCCGGAATCGTTCTCTGACTATATCCTGCAGCCCGGGCAGCGCTGCGGGGATGCACCGTTCGCTTTCCCTACCACTGGGGTGGTTTTTGGCATGTGGGACCAGTCCTACCGCCCGGGCCACCGCCACAGCGGTTTGGATATATTCCCCGGCACCGAGCCAGGAGAGACTCCTGTGTATGCGGCCTACGACGGCTACCTCACCCGACAGGCGGACTGGATTTCTACCCTCATCATCCGGATTCCCGAAGACCCGTTGACTCCCGGCCGGCAAATCTGGACGTACTACACCCACATGGCTTCTGAGGAAGGAGAATCGTTCATTGTGCCGGACTTCCCGGCCGGTACCCGCGAGGTGTTTGTCCCGGCTGGTACCCTGTTGGGATACCAGGGTAATTATTCGGGAGATCCGGTCAACCCCACCGGGCTGCACCTGCATTTTTCCATCGTAAAGGATGACGGGCAGGGAGGATACCTGAACGAGTTGGAGATCGAAAATACTTACGACCCTTCCCCGTATTTCAACCTGCCCTTCAATCAAAACCTCAACCCCGGCGACTTCGCCGTCTGTGATGGGCCGGTGACCTTCGAGGAGTGGGGTTTGCCGTAACCGGCAGGAAACCCATCACCTGTTCAGCGGTCACCACCGTTTGAATTTGATCAAAAAAATGCAATAAATTTCTAACATTTCTAGCATTGCAAATGTGGTATTATTCGCACAAGAGGTATAACCATGGAAGATACGAAAATAACAATTATTGAAGGACCAACGCCTACCTTTGAAGTGGTTTACGACACCTGGGCGAACGGGATTGTCGATAGTTCGATCCTCTCGAATGTGGCCATCACCCGCCTGAGGACTGCCAACGGCCCCTCTCTGGTGGAACGCTGCTACCGGGCCTGGAGCCGGCGCGACCCGATCAATCTGGAATTTCGTGCCAGCGACGGCTTGACCCAGGAAGTGCCCATCGTGGCGGCGCGTGCCACGGAAACCGATGATGGTGATATGCTGCTTTTGTGGGTCCGTCTGCCCGAACGAGACATGGTTGTGGATTTTATCGTCAATGATGATCAAGATGACGAAGATGACTATCTTGACTTCGATGATCTAGAAGAAGATGATGATTTTTACGATGACGATGAAGACGACGATGATTTCTACGATGATGATGAAGACGATGAGGACGACGATTTCGGCATTGATTTTTAGAGCCGTTTGGCTGTAAACTTTGATCCAATCAGCGGTGGTGCTTGCGGGCACCGCCGCTTTTTTGTCTCCCTTTTTGATTGGGATGTGCCAGAGGCAACGACTGCTGAGGGGTTTCAGCGTATAATGTTGTTGACGATGAGAATGAAGCTGTACCTTGCTGTGGTTTTCTCCTGGGTGCTGCTGGCGGGATGCGTGTCTGATCAACGAGAACTGCCACTCCCCCCACAGCAGCCTTCCCTGACCCCTTCGATCACGGTGCCGCCGCTGCCTACGCCCACCTCTTGGTCCACCAGTACGCCGCTCCCGCCCACCCCCACGCCTCCTCTGTGCTGGAAAACGGGCGGAACGCTGGTGGAGGAATCCGTCGAGACTGCACTACTTGATGCGCCAGTTGAACTGCTCATCTACCTGCCTCCCTGCTATACCCAGCTGACCGACCTTGCCTACCCCACGCTGTACCTGATTCACGGACAGGGATTCGAAAAGCAGCAATGGGTGCAGCTCGGGCTGGCCGATCACATCGACCGCTGGGTGGCGATTGGCGATAGCCCGCCGCTGATCGTGGTGATGCCTGAAGTGAGTGATTGGCGTGAACCGGACGTCTTTCCGTTCGACCAGGCACTCGTCGAGGAAGTTATTCCCCACATCGAGAGCGGTTACCGGGCGATTCCTGAACGCGCTGCGCGCAAGGTGGGCGGGATTTCGCGCGGGGCGAGCTGGGCGCTGCACTTGGGAATGAAATATTGGGAAACTTTCTCCGCCTTCGGTGGGCACAGCTTGCCAGTCTTTTTTGCTGATGCTCCTTATCTCCCCCGCTGGCTGGACACGATTCCTCCTGACCAGCGCCCGCAGATCTACCTGGATTATGCCGAGTCGGATATGAGCGCCATCCGGCGCTCCACCAATCGGCTCATCGAACTGCTGGAAGAGCGCGGTTATGATTACCGCTTTTACACCGCTCCCGGTGTGCATGATGAGACGTATTGGGGAGGAAACCTGGAGCGGTATCTCCGTTTTTATCTTGAAGGCTGGTGATCCATTTACGGCCAGGGAATCTGGATCGGTTTGGTATAGCCGTGTTTTTCCACCCCGTACAGCAGCCCGCTGGAGCTCCCGCTGCAGTTCTGGTCATCGGTCAGGGTCATGTGGGTCAGGTCGGTGTGGTAGGCGCCCGCATACAGCACCCCGTTGGCGCATAACGTGGCTTCAATCAGGAAACCGCGCTTGTCCTCCTCCGGGACGTTGAGCCCGCTCCAGGAGATGGTGACCTGGCTGCCGTCCCGGGACGCGGTGACATTCTTTGGCGGGCCGGAAAAGGTAGTATAGGGGAGCGGGGACATCCATTCCACCACGGAAAAGACATCTCCCTCCACGTCCACAACCCACGAAGAAACCCAGCAGCGCTTCCCCCATTTGTCCACCCAAATATAGAGCCAGCTGCCGTCATGGTTGCGGTTGTGGACTTCGCCGGTATCTCCCACCCACAGGTCTATCGCATGCAGGTAGGCAAGCCCCGGCCCAAAGCGGCAGTGAGCATTTTTGTTGACGGTCACATCTGGGAAATCGAATGTCGGGGTCAGCGTGATGGTGGGCGTGGGCGTGATGCTGGGGGTCAGGGAGGGCGTGGCGGTGGAGGTGACGGTCGGCGTGGCTGTCGCGGTGGGAGTTGAGGTTGCCGTGGGCGTGAAAGTCGGCGCTGGCGTGTTCGTCGGGGTGCTGGTTGGGGAAGGGGTGGGATCCTCCAGGAAGGCATACTCAGCCCCGCACGCCGGCAGGAACACGAGCAGCAGTAGGAGACCGATAAAAAACCTGGTGTTCATCATCTTGATTGTAGTCGATCATCCCGGGAACAGCTATCCTGACTTTGGTCATGGTGTTGAATTTTGCGGTAGTTCCTGGTAAAGTCGCATCCGAGGGGTGTATTGCATTGGTTCCATCAGATGTTTCAACCCGATACGCTTATCTGCGATTAAGCTGCTAGACCACTTGACTCAAAATTAAATTTAGACTATAATCTATATTAGATAATAATCTAATATAGATGGAGGTCTAACAATGTCCGGCGCAGAAGAGAAAACCAACCAGTACTATAAGGCAGCTTTTGATGTGCTGGCAGAGGATCAACTCCTTGATTTGATCGGGTTGATCGAGAGAATGACCGAAACGCTGACCCCAGAAGAGGAAGCGCAGCCGTCGTAAACCTGCCTTTGAAAGGCAATGATTGTTATGAGCCTAGAGAACGTGATCCAGAACAACTGTCTGTCAGAAAAGGAACTGCAAGAATGCTGCATACAGGGAGAGGAACCGACTCTCGAGTGTGCACCTAACCCCGAGGAACTGGATCTTTCGACAGACAAGGAAATGGATACCTCGCCGTATTATCATCGAGAAATCTTTTAGACGGCGCTAGAGTTCAGGAGAACAGTAATGGAACAGAAAGAAATGATTGGGCTGCTTGAGCTACCAGAGTTACAAATTGCAGCCCCTGAAAACGGCAAGACAGAACAAAGCGATCACCACGCGGATGCCATCAAAGTGGTCATCTACAGCGACAACTACCGCATCGAGATCGAAATAGCCTAGCCCCAACCGCCTGCCGGAGAGCACGCTCTTCCACTCCGGCAGGTTTTGGGAATTTGGAAGGACGTATGGAGAAACGACAATTATGCTGAAACGAAGATTAGGAAAATCTGGCCTTGAAGTGAGTGCCTTTGGTCTGGGATGCTGGGCAATTGGTGGCCCGTGGTCGGTGATTAATGAAGACGAGAAATTTCCGGCGGGCTGGGGGGATGTGGATGACAGTGAGTCGATCCGGGCGATCCATGCGGCTCTCGATTTCGGGATCAACTTTTTTGATACCGCCGCCAATTACGGGGCCGGCCACAGCGAAAAAATGCTCGGTCAGGCGCTGGCAGGCGTGCGAGACCAGGTGGTAATTGCCACCAAGTTCGGCCATATCATTGATGAAGACGCCAAGACCATGTACGGCGATGACGAGCAAATCCTCTCCAATGTGCGGCAGGATTGTGAGAACAGCCTGCGCCGCTTGGAGACAGACTATATTGATATTTACCAGTTACATGCCGCCCAGTATGATCCGCAGAAGGCCCCCGCCCTGATGGAGGTGCTGGAAGAACTGGTTCAGGAAGGTAAAATCCGCTGGTACGGCTGGAGCACCGACCTGGTGGACCGGGCGGAGATTTTTGCCGAAGGGGAGCATTGTACCGCCATTCAGTTTGCCCTCAATTTCGCCCACGATAACCCTGAAATGCGCCAGCTTTGCGCTCGGTCTGATCTGGGAGGGATCAATAAGAGCCCCTTCAGCCGCGGGATCCTGACCGGCCGGTTTGATGAGCATACCCAGTTCGAAGACAATGACCACCGCAGCCGCTTCAACTTGTCCGAAGGACCGGCTGCCCTGCGTATAAAGCAGCTAAATGCAGCCCGGGAAGTGCTGACGGCCAATGGGCACACCCTCCCGCAGGCTTGCCTGGCATATATCTGGGCGCTGGATGAGAGGATGGTCCCCATTCCTGGGTTCCGCAATGTGGCCCAGGTGACCGAAAATGCCCGGGCGCTGGAACTCGGTCCGCTCACCCAGGAGCAGGTCAGCCAGGTGCAGAAAATTATCTCCGGGATCGAAGTAGAACAGAAAGCCAATTTTTAAGAAGGATGATGATGGAATTTAGAAAATTAGGAAGAACCGGTGTAAAAGTTAGCCCGCTATGTTTGGGGACAATGAATTTCCCATACCGCACCCCCGAAGATGAAGCGGTAGAGATCATTCAGCGGGCGGTTGATTCCGGTATCAATTTCATCGATACCGCTGATTTTTACGGCCAGCCTCTCAACGACGGGACCGGCCAGGGAACCACCGAGCGCCTGCTGGGGAAGGCCATTAAAAAGATGCGCCACAAGCTGGTGATCGCCACAAAATTCTTCGCCACGGTCGACCGCACTGACCCCAATGCCCACGGCGGCAGCCGGAGACATATCGTGCGCGCCTGCGAGGATTCCCTGCGCCGGCTGGATACGGATTACATCGACCTGTACCAGATGCACCGCCCAGACCCGGAAGTGCCCATCGATGAGACCCTGCGTGCGCTCGAAGATTTAATCCGTGCGGGAAAGGTGCGCTATATCGGGACGAGCTCATTTGCGGGCTGGCAGCTAGTGGAAGCACTATGGACGTCCGACCGCCTCAACCTCAATCGTTTTGTCACCGAGCAGCCCCGTTACAGCCTGCTGGACCGCCGCATCGAGGCAGAGGTAGTCCCTGTAGCGGAAAAATATGAGGTCGGCATTTTGCCTTACTCCCCGCTTGGCGGCGGTTTACTGACCGGCAAATATGCCAGGGATGCGCAGCCGCCGGCGGGTTCGCGCATGCAGGATGAAGCCTGGGGAGAATGGGCGGCCAGCTTTGCCAATGATGGCGTATATCAACTGGTGGAGGTGCTGTCTGCCTTAGCTGCCGAGAGAGGTTGTAGCGTCAGCCAACTGGCACTGGCCTGGGTGCTGGGGCAGCCTGCGGTGGTCAGCCCGATTATCGGGCCGCGCACCGTCGCCCACTTGGAAGACCAACTGGGCGCATTGGAGATTTCCCTCAGCCAGGAGGAAATTGAGCAGTTGGAAAAAGCGACTCTCCCCGGCGGGGCGTTGTTTATTGATTAGCAAGGTGTGATCGAAAGGAAGCACAAGATGTTTAACCTGAAGCTCATTTTTGGAAATCAATACCTGGAAGAAAAGCCAAATGAAGGCTGGCCTGAATTAGAATCTCCCAACGCATCTCCCTCACCTGGTGAGGATGATCCCTGCTGCAGATCCGTGCAAAAATCGGAATGCAGCGGACGCAATGAATGAAAGAGGAATCAGGAATGCGGGAAAGTTCCCAATATTTGTCCGCATTCATAAAAGTTCGTTATAATTAAAAACCGTATTTTATCGGAGGTGACCATTGACCACACAAGTAGTATCCACAGAGGAAGTGACCGCGGAGGTTTTTGTCGAAGCGCCAGTTTCCCAGCTTTATGTTCTCTTTTCCACCCAATCCGGCTGGTTTGACTGGTTTGCCCAGAAGGGCGTTGGACAGGTATCAAAGAATGGTATTTTGCAAGTATTCCATGAAAAAGCAGGACCGATGGCTTTCTATTTCCAGGAGTTCGTTCCTGAAAAGAAGGTCGCTTTTACCTTTCTCACGCCTGAGAAGTTGGAATCGGGCTATGTCGAAATCTCGCTGGAAGAGGCGCAGGGTGGTACAGAGATTACGGTTCAGCATTCCGGGGTAGACCCAGAGGATGCTGACAAGATGCATACTCTCTGGCAGGAGAGCCTGAACAACCTGAAAGAGCTGATGGAAGAGGCCAGGGACCCGCGTTTGTGGAACCGGCCGTTTCTGGGAGTGACGGTAGAAGATTGGGTCACCCCTGAATATGCTGCCAAACACAACCTGGCCAGCGAATCTGGGATGCATCTCTCCGGCGTTTTTGAAGGACGGGGTGCGGCCAAAGCCGGCATTGAGGGAGGAGATATTATCACCTCTTTGGCGGGAATTGCGATTAATGATTACGAGTCACTATTGAGCGTGTATACCGAGCATAAAGCCGGTGATACGATTGATGTGGAATACTACCATGGGGAAGAGTTGGTACAGGCCAAACTGACGCTGTCCTCCTTCCCGGTTCCAGAAGTCCCGGCAACGGCCCTGGATATAGCTGAAAAACTGGACCATTATTTCCAGAAAGTGGGCAGAGAGATTGAGAGACTCTTAGCGGGGCAAAATGAAGCTCAGGCAGACTACCGGCCCGCAGCAGGTGAGTGGAGTGCCAAGGAAATCCTGGCGCATTTGATCGCTTCAGAGAATGATTCAATCCATTGGTTGGGGGCTTATTTATCCGGCCGAGAGGTGCACCCGTATACGTCTGCCACGCCAACCCGCATTAAAACGCTGCTGGCACTCTACCCTACAGTCGGGGCACTGGTGGAAAAGCTGCGGGAAACCCAGAAAGAGCTAACAACCATGATCAGCGAAGTTCCGGCGGAGGTCGTCAACCGGAAAGCCAGCCTGGTGCGCCTGGCATTTGCATATTCGCTAGATGTCAGCATGCATTACAAAGATCACCTCTCCCAGCTGGCAGAAACCCTGGCAGCGGCGTCTGACGTGCAGGTGCATGAAGGGTCGTAGGAAAATTATAGAAATTCGGGCCTGAGTTGATCCCAAACTCAGGCTCCTCTTTTTGATGATCAATATTCCAATCGAATAACAGGAATGCGTTTGCTGCTTAACCTGGTATGGTTTACAATACCAGTAACACCACTGCGTCTGCAATCGAATATCGAGGTAGCAAGAATGGCAACCAACAATGCAATTGAGATCATTTGGGATCAGGGCACAGCCTACGATTTTTTCACCAGTCTGCATGTTTTGCATTTCCCGGATGAATTTGGCCTGAGGGGGGCTTGGGCGGCAGGAGTACGGTCTCGTCTGCCCAATGAGGCGCGCGAATTTTTGGAAAAAGTTGTCGGGAACTTTAAGCCCCCGCTAAACTGGGTCTATTCTCTACCCTCTCCCAAAGACGCAGTCACTGCTCTGCTGGTGCTGAAAACCATCCCGGTTGCGGACCGTCTGGCGGCACTGAGGCTTTGTCCGTTTGATTCTCTACAGGGTTGTGAAATGCTTGACGCCGTCTCTCAGCGGGGGGAGTGGGACCAGGCGATGGTGGATGAGTTTGTCCAGCTCTGGCGCGCGCAAGATTCAAGCGCGCAGGTCATCCCCGGGCCAGTATCTGCCAAACGGGTGGAAAAAATATTCAGTGTGTGTGCCGACCCGCAAAATTTTGGTCAAAAATATCTCGACTCCTTGCAGGCTTATTATGACGCTTTCTTTTCAGAGGAGGAGAAGCGGATCGGGTTAAAGCTGGAAAAAGCACTCGCAGATGCCCGGCAGACTGCCGACAAATTAGGGGCGGAGGATTATCTCCGCTCTCAAGACGAAAAGCTGGATTTGGAGTTGCTGCAGTCCAGCGACCGGATTGTAATGGCCCCCTCGTACTGGTGCGCCCGCGGAGCGCTCCACAGCGACCTTGAACAGGACCAGCACCTGATTTTGTTCGGCGCCCGCCCTAAAGAGGAATCGCTGGTCCCGGGAGAGATCGTGCCGGAAGACCTGCTGAAGCGCTTGAAGGCGATGACGGACCCCACCCGGATGCGAATCCTGCGCTACCTGCTGCAGGAAAAGCTCACCCCGGCGGAGCTCGCCCGCCGCTTGCGCCTGCGAGCGCCCACCGTCACCCACCACCTGCATCTCTTGAAATCAACAGGCATGGTGCATTTTGTCCGCAAGGGCAAAAACGAACGCCTTTACTACGCCAAAATGGAATCGATCAAAGGCACCTACACCCAGTTGAAAGATTTCCTAGAGCAAGACGTGAATATCGTCGAAGGGTTCGACATGTTCGATAATGACATCTTCTGAGCCTTCCACAACTCAACCTGAACGAAAATCTCGCCTGGCAGCCATTCTCCAGGCGCTGCTGGTCACTTTTTTGTGGTCGACCTCATGGGTATTGGTGAAGTTTGGGNNTTTTTGCTCCTGCTGCCCATCTTTTTCCGCTCCGGGCAGGCGCGACTACTCCCGCAGCTCAACCGCCAGCAGTGGCTGAGGTTGGCGTTGCTCGGGCTGGTGTACTACACCATCACGCAGGGAACCCAGTTCCTTGGACTCAAACTGCTCCCGGCGATTACCTTCAGCATCTTGCTCAACCTGAGCGCCCCGCTGGTGGCGCTGCTCAGTATCCCGCTGCTGAAAGAACTGCCCACCCGCCTGCAGTGGGCGGGCATCGCGGTCTTCCTGGCCGGGATTTTTGTGTACTTTTATCCGGTGTTTATTCCGGCGGGGATGGCTGTCGGCCTGCTGGTCGGATTGACGAGCGTGGCCGCAACCTCTGCTGCATCGATCATCGGGCGCGGCATTAATCGTATGGGAAACCTGCCACCGCTCACGGTCACCGTGGTCAGTATGGGAATCGGCGGGGTGCTGCTCCTGCTGGTCGGGATGCTGGTCGAACCCCTGCCAACTTTGGGGCTCGTTCAATGGGGGATCGTGATCTGGCTGGCGCTGGTCAATACGGCTTTCGCATTTACGCTCTGGAACCACACCCTCAGGATCCTTTCTGCCACCGAATCGAGTATGATCAACAACACCATGCTGGTGCAGATCGCGGTGCTGGCCTGGATATTCCTGGGGGAACGCCCCGGGGTGCAGCAGATGGTCGGGATGGCTTTTGCCTTGGCGGGGACGGTGATGGTCAACCTGAGGCGCACCTCCAGAGTTCCTCCCGCGGCAACCAACCAGCGTTAATCGTAAATGCTTCCCCCGATGAACTCGCGGATCACAGAATGTTCGGGGACGAGAGAATCGTCAGGATGCGGTGTGATCTGCTCCAGCAGACCCAATACCCGCTCTGCGCGGATGAAAGCATCTTCCCTCAACGGGTCTCCCGCATACTTCTTCACCCACTCTCGGAAGTGCTCGATCAATTTCGGGGAATAGATTGGTAGCTCATAAGGCATGGCGCTGTTGATCACGTAGTGTGCATGCTGCATATAAGGGATGATGTTGCGCCGCTCGCTGGAGCGCACATAATGCCAGTGAGTCAGTGTGCGTTCGTAGTCGTAAGCCCGGTGGATGCTGTCCCGCAGCATGCGGCGCATCAGGCGGATATCGGTCCAGCGCACGTATTTCCCTTGGTTGGTTTTCATTTGTAAGAGCGGTTCGATATAAATTTTCATCTTGACCGCATCATCCACCCCGCCCATCATTTCCGGGTACAGGCCGAACAGGCTGTCAATCAACACCAGTTCGTTGGGAGCAAAATGCATCTCGGTCTGCGCCAGGGTGCGCTTGCCGAGTTTGAAATCGTAATAGGGGATCAGAACGGTTTCCCCTGTCAGCATCTGGTTGACATGGGTATTAATTAACTCGAGGTCCATGGCTTGCGGTGTTTCGAAATCGTAGTCTCCGAATTCGTCTTTGGGGTGCATTTCCAGATCGTAAAAGTAGTTGTCCAATCCCAATTCTTTCAGGTCGTATCCGCTGTGGCTTAATTTCTCTTTCAGGATTTTGGTGGTGGTGGTTTTCCCGGAGGAGGAAGGCCCGGCCACGATCACGATGCGCACCTCGTCCTTGCGTTCCAGAATCTGCTGGGAAATCTCCTCGATATCCTGCCGGTAGGCCACCTCGGATTCCATGATGAGTTCCCCCATCTCGCCGTTTTCCACGCGCTGGTTAAGCCCCTCAATATGATTGACACCATGGTCGACAGCCCAATCCAGCACCCGCCAAATTTTCTCCCAGGGGATATTGCCCGACGCATGCTGTCCCCTGGCGTTAGCCCGCTCCCGGATGCGGGTGCGTTCCTCCCGGTAGAGGATGTAGGCTTTGGCTACCTGGGCATGCCCGTTTTCAATCAGCACCTTTTCAACGACATCCTGGATTTGTTCCACGGAGGGGGCCTGGTCGGGAGAGAAGCGTTCTTCCAGGATCTTGGTGACCTGGTCACCGAGCTTTTTGGCCAGCTCGAAATCGCGCCCACCGACCGATACGGCCGCCCGGTAGATGGCGTTGTTAATCCGCAACTGGTTGAAATCTACACGTGCCCCGTTGCGCTTAATCACAGATTGTATTGTGCTCATCAGGACCACCTCCATATTTGATTGAACTCGGGTCGATCAAATTTTCTGGTTGCCTTATCATTATATTCATGATTGATGATTTGATTCAACCCGCGGAAGGACAAATTTCATTCCCAATTAGACAAATAAACGCTGGTTTGCTGAAAAAACCGCTGATCTTATTCCAATCCGGCTACCCAACAACCCCTTTATTGGCGTATAATCAGTGTAACCAGCCAACACAACCCAGGAGGAACCATGCCCAAAGATTATGCCACTATCTTGGTAGAAACACGAGATAAAGTGGGGTTGATCACCCTCAACCGCCCGGAAGCGCTGAACGCGCTGAATGCCACTATACTCGGCGAACTGGTCTCTGCACTGCAAGACTTCGATGCAGACCCGGAGATTGGCGCCATGGTGGTTGCAGGTGGGGAGAAAGCCTTTGCCGCCGGAGCGGACATCAAAGAGATGGCGGATGCCTCGGTGGTGGATATGCTACTCCGGGGAAATATCGATATCTTTGACCAGATTCTAGCGGTCAAAAAGCCGATCATCGGTGCTGTTTCCGGCTGGTGCCTGGGGGGAGGCAACGAACTGGCGATGTCTTTTGATATGATTGTGGCCTCCGAGCGGGCTCGCTTCGGGCAGCCTGAGATCAACCTCGGGGTGATTCCTGGAGCGGGCGGCACCCAGCGCCTGACCAAGGCGGTCGGGAAGGTGATTGCCATGGAGATGGTGCTCAACAACCGGCACCTGACCGCCGAGGAAGCGCTGCATTTCGGCCTGGTGAATAAAGTTGTTCCGGTGGAAGAGTTTGTCGATGCTGCAGTCAAGCTAGCCGCCCAAATCGCCGAGCGAGCGCCGCTGGCTGTCCGCCTAGGGAAGGAAGCTGTCAACCGCGCCTTCGAAACCCATCTCAGGGATGGAATTGCTGAGGAGCGCCGGGCGTTCTACCTGCTGTTTTCCACCGATGACCAAAAAGAAGGCATGCAAGCCTTTCAGGAAAAACGCAAGCCTGATTGGAAAGGCTCTTGAACCGAGAGGGGAGTTGAAAGTTGTCAGATATAACTGCTCGAAGTATCTATCCGGAACCTGCACCTTCCGTGCTGACATACCGCACCCTGGTGAATTCCCTGCGTGAACTGCGCATTGAGACCGGTCGCCCGGTGATCGTTCATAGTTCTTATCGTGCATTAGGCCCGGTGCAGGGTGGTCCCAAGGTGGTTGTGGGGGCATTGCTGGATGCTTTTGGGGCGGTGATGGCGCCCACGTTTACATACAACACCCTGGTGGTGCCTGAAATTGGCCCACCAAATAACGCTGTGCAGTACGGGAACCATGCAGACCGTAATAAAATGGCAGAATTCTTTTATCCGGATATGCCGGCAGACCGGCTGATGGGGGTTATCGCAGAAACCCTGCGCAAACATCACGATTCATACCGCTCCGGGCACCCTGTGCTTTCTTTTGCCGGGGTGAACGTGCGCAAGTATCTGGAAAAACAAATGCTCAACGAACCCTTTGCCCCGCTGGCGGCCATGGTAGATGATGGCGGCTGGGTGGTCTTGATGGGCGTTGACCAGACCGGCAATACCAGCATTCACCTGGGGGAACGGCTGGCAGGGCGGAAAACATACACCCGTTGGGCGCTGATGAGCGACATGGTTGTCAGCTGTGCCAACTTCCCCTTCTGTTCAGATGGGTTCAACGCCATCCAACCTCTGATGGACCCCTTTGCCAAAAAAGTTGAGATCGGCAACGCCATGGTTCAGGCCCTGCCGTTAAGGGAACTTGTGGAGACCACGCGCCAGCTCATTCAAGCGGATCCGACGGCCCTACTGTGTACGAGGACGGATTGCCAGTCTTGCAATACGATCCGCAGTGACATTTATACTGCCCGCCAAAACCGATAAACCTGCTTGCCTGGAGCTCCTTTATGGATAAAAGCCCATTCGAAAAGCATTTACCCAAAAAGCCTAATTTATCTGAGATGACGTTTCGGGAGAAGCTGTCCTATTGGTATTCCCGCCTGAGGCTGCGGTTGCGGTTTTATGGCCGAAAAGTGCTTCCACCGGTTACCAAAGAGCGCGTGTCAGAGGTTCAGGTCTCGCTGCGGGACTCATCGGCTCCTGATTTTGATTATTTTGTTATGGTGCTGCTCTCTTGCATGATTGCCACCTTTGGCCTGCTGATCGATTCGGCGGCGACCATCATCGGGGCGATGCTGGTGGCGCCGCTGATGTCCCCCATTTTGGGGATCGGATTAGCCTCCATCCGGGGCGACACGACCCTTTTGAGAGATGCTGGAGCAGCACTGCTGCGCGGGGCGCTGCTGGCCGTCTTGTTTTCCATGCTGATCACCTGGACCAACAGCCTGCTGCCCTTTGTGTCCATGCAGGATTTGCCGGGAGAGGTGATCTCCCGGACACGCCCCAGCCCGATCGATCTTGGGGTGGCCCTGGCAGGCGGTCTGGCGGCTACCTTTGCTCTGGTGCAGCCCAACTTGTCTGCAGCCCTCCCCGGTGTGGCGATTGCCACCGCATTGATGCCGCCCCTGTGTGTGATCGGGGTCGGCCTGGCGCTCGGCCGTTGGGATGTGGCGGAAGGGGCGCTGCTGCTGTTCGTCACCAACTCGGTGACGATTGCTGCCTCTTCAACCTTGCTGTTTTATATTACTGGGTTCAGCCTGGGGCGCAGAAAAGGAGAGCGCACGATCCCGCGCAGTTTGCAAATCTCTGTGCTGCTGATCATCGTGCTGCTGGCGCCGCTGGGCTGGCAGAGCTATTTGTTTGTGCAGGATGCCACCTTTACCCGCGAGCTCGAGCAGGTAGTGCGCGAGGAGGTGGAAAATATTAACGCCACCCTGGATGAATTCTCCTGGGATGAACGCGATGATGATGTCCTGGTGATGGAGATCACGGTGCTGGTCAGCGAATCGCTGCGCCATGCCAACAGTGTTGAACTCCAGAATGCGATTGCCAACCGTCTTCAGCGTACCGTTCAATTGAAAATTAATCAGGTGAATGTGGCGCAGCTAAATCCTTTAGTGCCGCCTACGTTTACGCCAACCGTTCTTATATCATCTACACCGACGTTAACTGTCACTGTTACGCCTACCCGCACGCAAACTATCACAATAACGCCAAGTCCTACCTATACCCTTACCCCTACCCCCACTTTTACTTATACCCCAACACCGGAATTGGCCATGCTGGACGAAGGGGTTCAGGTCAGCTTGCTGGCCTACCCGGGAGGACCTGAGATCGGGATCATATCCCGTAACGAGCCGTTCAAGGTGCTGTACGGCAGCCAGATTTATGATGGGTGGATTTGGATTGAGGTGGAAGACCAGGATGGGCGGGTCGGCTGGATTCCGCAGTACCTTTCTGCTTTTGTCACTCGGACCCCAACCCCGACGCCCTCCCTGACGCCTTCTCCTACGCCTTGATGACTCGTACACCATTTGACTTGATTTGGCCGGAAATTCGGGTAAGTGATTCGCCTGGATTCAAACAAATCTCTAACATGGTATTAGCAATCCGCTAATCAAGCCGATGATATAATGCCTTTACGGGAATTAAGAGATTTGAGGTTCAGAGCGTGACCGATCAAACTCTGTTCCCTCTTTTTCCCCTGGTATAAAAATTGCTTAATTTTGACGAGTAATCCGGAAAACTTTGTATTTCCGAAGAGTGAATAGGTAAAACATTATGATGAGATTTGATCGTTTTACTGAGCGTGCCCAAGAAGCCGCCCAGCGCGCTGCTGAGATCATTCAGCGTTACGGGCACAATCAGATTGATACTGAGCATATCCTGTTAGCCTTGATCGAACAGCCGGAAGGAGTGATTTCCCAACTGCTGGAACTGATGAACATGGACAGCGATATGCTGACTGAACGCCTGGACTATATTCTGCGAACCAGTCCAAAGGCCAATATTTTCGGTGGTGGTGCCGGGCAGATTTTTATCACCCCGCGCGTCAAGCGCATTATCGACCTGGCCAATGAAGAAGCCAACCGCCTGAAAGATGAATACATCTCCACCGAGCATATCTTTTTAGCCATCCTGAGCGAACGCAGCACACCTGCTGCCCGCCTGTTGGAAGGCGCCGGGATTACCAAGGAGCGCGTGCTGGAAGCAATCAACCAGCTGCGCGGCGGCCAGCGGGTGACCGACCCGCAGGCTGAGTCCCGCTACCGCACGCTGGAGAAGTACTCCCGCGACCTGACCCAGATGGCGCGCGAAGGCAAGCTCGACCCGGTTATCGGCCGCGATGGTGAAATCCTGCGCGTGATCCAGATCCTCTCCCGCCGCACCAAGAACAACCCGGTGCTGATCGGTGAAGCCGGGGTGGGCAAGACGGCCATCGTAGAGGGCCTGGCACAGAAGATCGAGACCAACGACGTCCCCGAGATCCTGAGCGGCAAAAAAGTGATCTCCCTGGACTTAGGTGCAATGATTGCTGGCTCCCGCTTCCGCGGTGAATTTGAGGAACGCCTTAAAGCAGCGATTGAAGAAGTCCAGCGCGCTCAAGGCGAGGTGATCTTGTTCATCGATGAGCTGCACACTGTGGTCGGAGCTGGTGCGGCCCAGGGCGCGATGGATGCTTCCAATATGCTTAAGCCGGCCCTGGCGCGCGGCGAACTGCAGGCCATTGGAGCCACAACGCTGGATGAGTACCAGAAACATATCGAGAAAGATTCAGCCCTGGAGCGCCGTTTCGCCCCGGTATATGTTGAAGAACCAAGCGAAGAAGATTCGGTGAAGATGCTGCATGGGCTGCGCGACCGCTACGAGGCGCACCATAAAGTGCGCTTTTCGGATGAGGCCCTTGAAGCCGCGGTCAAATTCTCCTCGCGCTACCTGACCGACCGCCGCCTGCCGGACAAAGCGATCGACTTGATGGATGAGGCCGCAGCTAAACTGCGCATTGCCTTATTCTCCCTGCCGCCTGAACTGAAGACCATGAAACAGGAACTCGACCGCACAATGGCTGAAGAGGAACAGGCCGGATTAGAACGCGACTACGAACGCGCTGCCCAGAAAAAAGCCGAGCGCCTGCGGCTGGAAGATGAATATCTTGAGAAACGCTCCAAGTGGGAAGCCGAGCACGAACTGGACGAAGTGGTGGACAAAGACGACGTTGCCGAAGTGCTGGCGCAGTGGACTGGAATCCCGGTCAGCCAGATGATGGAAACTGAAGCCGAGAAGCTGCTGCGGATGGAAGACCGTCTGCACGAACGCATCATCGGCCAGGACGAGGCCATCTCGGCGGTCTCGGATGCCATCCGCCGTTCCCGCTCCGGGTTGAAAGACCCCAAACGCCCGATCGGCTCGTTTATCTTCATCGGCCCCTCCGGCGTCGGAAAGACCGAGCTGGCCAAAGCGCTGGCGGAGTTTATGTTTGATGATGAAGACGCGCTGGTGCGCATCGATATGAGCGAGTACCGCGAGCAGCACACCGTCTCCCGTCTGTTTGGTGCCCCTCCCGGCTATGTTGGCTATGAGGAAGGCGGCCAGCTGACCGAAGCGGTGCGCCGCCGCCCTTACCGGGTGATCTTGTTTGATGAGATCGAAAAAGCCCACCCGGAGGTCTGGAATGCCCTGCTGCAGATTCTGGATGACGGGCGTCTGACCGATGGACAAGGGCGGGTGGTCAATTTCCGCAATACGGTCTTGATTATGACCAGCAACCTGGGCACGGAATTTGTGCGCAAGTCCGGCTCGCTGGGTTTCCTCCAGCCCGGGGACAACGGCGAGGACCGCGAGGCGCATAAGAAAATCGAAAAAGCCCTCAAGGACACCTTCCGTCCCGAGTTCCTCAACCGGATTGATGAGATCATCACGTTCTCCCAGCTCAGCCTGGAAGATATGCGTGAGATCGTCCACCTGCAGATGAAAGAAATCCATGAACGGATTACTGACCAGGGCCTGGATGTGGTGCTCACCAAAGAAGCCAGCCGGTGGCTGGCCGACATCGGGTACGACCCGGCCTTTGGTGCCCGCCCGTTGAAACGGGCGCTGCAGAAATATGTAGAAAGCCCGCTCTCGATCAAGATCCTGGAAGGTGAGTTTGCGGCTGGCGATACCGTTGAGGTCGGCGTGAACGAAGACCAGGATGGTATGAAGTTCACGCTCAAGGAGCGCAAAGGAAAAGCGGAAAAAGAAGCTCAGCTCTCCGAAAAGGAAGAAGAAGTCGCGGCAAAATAACCGTTTTTACTGATTACTAGAAAATAATAGCGGTCCTGAATTGTCAAATATTAGCAATTCGGGACCGTTTTGTCTTAAGTGTTCAATTTGGATTCGTTGCGTGATATGCCAGGAGCGACCAGCCTTTCAAAGCTTCAATCCCAGCCAAATTCATCGAACCAGCGGTTGGCCTTGTAGTTCTGCAGGGCGCGGAAGATGTAGGGCACGATGTTGTGCGGCAGGGCGTCCAGCCGGTACCAGCCCAACTCGGCGCATTTTTCCGGCTCGGCGTTGAAGGGTTCGCCCACCCATCCGTGCACGCGCACAAAAAAATCAATGCGCTCCTCGCCGTCCTTTCGGTGCATGACCCCGATCACCTCGCTGTCCTTGGGGACCACCACCACCCCGGCCTCTTCGGCTGCCTCTCGGGCTACCGCCTGGAGGATGGTCTCTCCCGGTTCGATGTGCCCGGCCACGACGCTGTAATGTCCGTCCATGTAACCCGTGTTGGCGCGCAGGGAGAGCAGGATGTGGTCATCCTCGATGAAAAACAGGTGAACGGCAGAGCGGAAAGATTGGGGCATGAGTTTTGTTAGTTAGTCTGGTTGTCAGCTAGTCGGTTGGTC
>JABAHR010004631.1_pt4 | contig 19033 bp, 14 predicted proteins | sample 7062101 | NCBI WGS metagenome assembly JABAHR01 (sample SAMN14534553, study PRJNA622989) | marine sediment metagenome | biome: marine biome [ENVO:00000428]; feature: marine pelagic biome [ENVO:01000023]; material: deep marine sediment [ENVO:00002113] | place: India: Gulf of Kutch | collected... | reverse complement strand
AAGAACCTTGCCGAAATGAATCCCGAGCTCGACGGACCAAAGTAGCAGGCACACTCCGTGTGCCGTCAGCCCCTCTCCTCGAACCCATGAAGCGCCTCCTAATCCTCGCCCTTCTTGCATCTTGCGTCCCGACCCTTTCGTCAGCCGCGAAACCTCCCAATGTCCTGATGATCGCGATCGACGATCAGAACGACTGGATCGGCTGCCTCGGCGGACACCCGCAGGCTCTCACTCCCAACATCGATACCCTCGCCGGGCGCGGGACCGTCTTCACCAACGCCCACTGCCAGTCCCCACTCTGCAATCCCTCCCGCACCAGCCTGATGACCGGGCGCCGGCCGGGGTCGACCGGCATTTACGGCCTCGCTCCCTGGTTCCGCACCGTGCCCGGGTTGCAGGACCTCGTCACTCTGCCTCAATACCTCGCCAGGCATGGAAACTACCACACCGCCATGACCGGCAAGATCTACCATGGCGGTTATGGCCGGCAGAGCAGGGGTGAACACGTCGAGTGGGACGAGGTCGGCCCCGGGGCCTCCGGCAAACCGTTCCCCCCAAAGAAACTCGTCAACACACCGCAGCCCCACCGCCTCGTCGATTGGGGAACCTTCCCGCACAAGGACGAGGACAAGGGCGATCACATCGTGGCGAGCTGGGCGGTCGATAAGCTCAAGTCCTACGCCGCTTCCAGCCAGGACAAGCCGCTCTTCCTTGCCACCGGCTTCTTCCTCCCCCACGTCCCCTGCTACGCCACCCAAAAGTGGATGGATCTCCATCCCCTCGACCGGCTCCAGCTTCCCGCTGTTCAGCCCAACGACCGTGCCGACACCCCCCGCTTTTCCTGGTACCTCCACTGGAAGCTCCCCGAGCCGCGCCTCAAGTTCCTCAAGGACGCCGATGAATGGGAGAATCTCACCCAGGCCTACCTCGCCTGCACCACCTTCGTCGACGCGCAGGTCAAACGCCTGTCAGACACTCTGAGGGAGACCGGCCTCGAGAAGAATACCATTGTCGTCCTTTGGTCGGATCACGGCTGGCACATCGGCGAAAAGGAGATCACCGGCAAGAACACCCTCTGGGACGACGGGACCCGTGTGCCCCTCATCTTCGCCGGACCCGGGATCACGGCCGGACAGGTCTGCACCAGGCCCGCCGAACTGCTCGACCTCTACCCCACCCTCGTCGATCTCCTCGACCTGCCGGAAAACAAGACCCTCGAAGGCCATTCCCTCGTTCCCCAGCTGAAGGATGCCCAGGCGCCCCGCCCATGGCCCGCCATTACCACTCACAACCACGACAACCATGGAATCCGCACCGAGAAGTGGCGCTACATCCGCTACGCCGACGGCTCGGAAGAACTCTACGACATGGAAAAGGATCCTCACGAGTGGAACAACCTCGCCGCCAGCGTCTCACACGAAGCGAAAAAGCGCGAACTCGCCAAGTGGCTTCCGAACCGGAACCTCAAGCCCGTCCCGAAATCGGCCCACCGCATCCTGACCCACGATCCGGAGACGGGGAAAACCACCTGGCAGGGAGAGCCAATCAAGCCCGGCGACCCGATCCCGGAATTGCAGTAGCGCGCTCTATTCCCACGCATACAACCCCCGCAGGTAGTCCGCCGAGCCGTCCTGCAAGCGGCCATCGGCCGTCCCGGTGGGCCGACAGGCAGCGCGGCGCTGGGCGAGGCTCGAAATGATGGCGATCCACCCTGGCGAGANNTTGTGGGCTCAAAACAGAACCAGTCCCACCCGCCATGGTTGCGCAATAACCGGATTTCAGCCACCGTTCCCGCCCTTCCATGCGACGATTCTTCCTCCTTCTTTCCTTTTGCTGCCCGACCCTGCTGTCTGCCGCCGAACAGCCCAACGTCCTGCTGATCATCAGCGACGACCAGGCTTGGGGCGACTACGGATTTATGGGGCACGAGCACATCGAGACTCCCCATCTCGACAAGCTCGCCTCCGAATCGCTCGTCTACACCCGCGGCTACGTGGCCGCTCCGCTCTGCCGGCCATCCCTGGCTTCCATTTTCAGCGGTAAATACGTCCACCAGCACGGCATCACGGGCAACGACCCCCGCATTCCCAACGGTCTGCCGCGGGGCCGCGGCAAACCGGAGAGTGCCCGCTTCTACGAAACCCTCATGGACCGTATCGATGACGACCCCGGCCTCGCGCATCTCCTAGGCAAGGCCGGATACCTCACCCTCCAGACCGGCAAGTGGTGGGAGGGAGATCCTACCAGGCGCGGGGGATTCTCCCACGGCATGACGCACGGTGACCCGAAACGGGGCGGACGCCACGGGGACGAGGGCCTCCGCATCAGCCGCGAGGGCATCAAACCGATTGCCGACTTCATCACGGAGGCACAGGACAAGAAGAAGCCATTCTTCATCTGGCACGCCCCGTTCCTTCCCCACACCCCGCACAATCCGCCCGCCCGCCTCTTCAAAAAGTACAGGACCAGGACCGCCTCGCCGCACGTGGCGCGCTACTGGGCGATGTGCGACTGGTTCGACGAAACCTGCGGCGAGTTGCTGCGCCACCTTGACCAGCAGGGTCTGCGCGGGAACACCCTGATCCTCTACGTCACCGATAACGGCTGGATCCAGAGCCCGGACAGCCGGCGCTACGCCCCCCGTTCCAAGCGCTCACCCTACGAAGGCGGCGTGCGCACCCCCATCATGGTCCACTGGCCGGGCAGAGTGACTCAGAAGTTCGACGAACAAACCCCCGTCAGTGCCATCGATCTCGCCCCCACCATCCTGAAGGCCTGCGGCGTCGGGGTGCCCGGTTCCATGACCGGCCTCGACCTCCGCGACCGGGCCTCACTCGCCAAGCGCGAGGCCGTCTTCGGCGCCGCCTACGATCACGACGTGCACGACGTCGACAAGCCCAACCAGAGTCTCCAGACCCGCTATGTCATCTCGGGAGGCTGGAAGCTCCTCGTTCCCGATAAGGCCACGCTCCCCGACGGCAGGACCGAACTCTACCAGATAACGGAAGATCCGTCCGAGAAGACCAATCTTGCCGACCGAAATCCGGACAAGGTCATGGAACTCACTGCCCGGCTCGATGCCTGGTGGCGGGGGGCGGGGTCGAATTGATCTCATCTCACTCCCTCACTTGGATGGGCTGAACGACCGAGGACGCGCGTCCCGGGGTGACATACCATGACAGTTCCCGGGCCGGAGGGACTGCCCGCACCCCTGGCCGGTCCTCGCCGGGTCAGAGGCTTTCGGCTGGCGGCGGAGATCGACTTCACTGATGGTATCGGGCGATGAGGACGTTCCGTGCCCTGTTGCTTATTCCCATTCTCGCGCCAACTTCCCTTCAAGCCGCACCACCTTGGCAGGAGCTCTGGACCAGGATTCTGGGACCGGCAGAGGGAACCATCCCTGCTGATCCGGGCGGGAAGGTGGTGTGGCGGACCGACTTCGCCGCGGCGCTCATGGAGGCGAGCAAGGCCAACCGGCCGGTCCTGGTGACCTGGCGGTGTCTCCCCTGCAAGCAATGCGCCGAGTTCGACCAGAACGTCCTCGAGGGCAGCGAGACGCTCGACCCGCTCCTGCGCCGCTTCGTGACGGTGCGGCTCACCGACGCGGCCCGGCTCGATGAACGTTACTTCCCGTACAGGANNCAGGACGCACCAGGACCTCGATCTCTCATGGTGGGGCTACTTCCTCTCCCCGGAGGGCGACTACTACGGGGTCTTCGGTGGGAAGGATCATGTTTCGGATTCCACCCGCATCAGCGAGGCCGCCTTCGTGAACAGCCTGCGGCGGGTCCTCGCCCACCACCACGATCCCCGGAGGGCGGATTGGAAAATCGATCTTCCGCGCAGCACCGCCTCGAAAAAGAAATCCGGTCCCAGGGACACCCGCGGCTACAAGTTACTTCTCGCCAAGCGTCCCGGACTCGGCAAGCCGCACCCGGAACACGGCAGCTGCCTGCACTGCCACCAGGTGGGTGACATGATGACGATGGAGGCGCTCGACGCCGGCACGTTCACGGTTTCGCAATTCACCGGCACGTGGCCGCTGCCGGAAAACATCGGACTTTATCTCGATCGTGACGACGGACTGTTGGTGGACAGGGTAAACCCCCTGAGCCCCGCCGGGGCGGCGGGCCTGAAGCGGGGCGACCGCCTTGGCATGGCGAACGGGACCCGTCTCTTCGGGCAGGCCGACTTCCGGGGCGTCCTGCACCGGGCCGGGCCAGGAGCGGATACCCTCCGTCTCGCCTGGCGACGCGGTGAGGCAGTCATGTCTGGGGAGGCCGCATTGGAGCCCGGCTGGCGCAAGACCATGAACTGGTGGCGCAAGACGGTCTACGACGGCGTTTATGGGCCGGGCATGGGCTTTTTCCCGCTCCAGGGCCCGGCCTTCGGAAAGGGCCAGGGCCTCTCGGTCAAGCCATGGATGGGGCCAAAACCACACGAACGCGCCGTCTACCAGACCGGCCTGAGACCGAACATGGAAATCATCGCGATTGACGACATGAAGGATGACCTGCCGATTCGGCAACTCCTCACCTGGTTTCGGCTCAATCACCAACCCGGTGACAAGGTAACCTACACGGTGCGAGACGGGACCCAGTATCGGTTCGCACTACCGAAGGAGAAGTGAGCGCGTCAGCCGCGTTCCCCGCGCGTCCCGGACCCACCCTGCAGGAGCTACCTTCGCGCCATCAGATCGTGGTAAACGCCGTCGAGGGCGTGACGGAATATCCAGGCACGATCCCAATCCCGGTGGGATGATCTCGAGCGGTCGAGCACCTTTCGAAGGCCAGCCCGAACGCCTGATTCGAGGCGCTCGTTTTCTGCAAGGCCCTCGAGACAACGCTCGTAAATGGCGGCGCAGCTCCCGTGTTGACCCTTGTTGAAGACGGGCACGCCCCGCTTGATCGCAGCTTCAATCATTTTGCGCGGATCCGGTTCCGATTCAGTGGAAGAGACCTCGGCATCCGAATCAATGTCCGGAGGGAGGAGAACCGCATCGATGACGTGAATGGTGCCGTTGTCGCAGGCGATATCAGTCGTCACGATGGTGGCCTTGTTGGCTTTGAGACGACCCTTCTCGATTGAAAAACTCACCGATTGACCGTTCAGCGTTTTCGCAGCCTGGGCGTTCAGGGCATCCCCGGCCGAAACGGAACCATCGAAGGCATGATAGGTGAGAATGGACTTGAGTTGTCCCAGGTTTTCCTCTTTCAGCAACCTTGCGACCGTTCCCTCCGGCAGCGCCGCGAAGGCGGCATCGGTGGGTGCAAGGACGGTGAAAGGACCTTCCCCCTCCAAGGCTGCGGTCAAACCGGCAGCCTCGACCGCCGCGATGAGGGTGGTGAAATTGCCCGCCTCCCGCGCCACCGACAGGATGTCCCGCGCGGGATCGGGAACAGGCGGTAGAAGGACCGAGTCGATCACGTGGATTACCCCGTTTGCACACGCGACGTCGGCGTCCAGTAGGACCGCCTCATTGACCCGGACCTGCCCCTTGCTGAAGACCAGTTGAAGGGCAGAGCCCTGCGCGGTCGGCAGCGAACCCGCCTCGAGAGCACCAGCCAGGTCGGTGCCTCCAGGGCTGACGTGATGCTTGAGAATTTCCTGCAGCTGTTTCTGATTCCCGGCCTCGAGAAGGGTCTCAACCGTCTTATCCGGAAGTCGGCCAAAAGCCTCGTCGGTCGGGGCAAAAACGGTGAAGGGCCCTTCGCCTGCAAGAAGGTCGACCAAACCGGCCTTTTGCAGGGCGGTCACAAGGGTCCGAAACCTGCCATCCGCCTCGGCCCGATCCACGATACTTTCCTCCTGCGCGGCACCGTAGGAGCGGATCCAGTCCAATTCGATTCGAAACGGCCCGGCCTTTTTGTCGGCCAGCAGCACCCCCAGGCGACGAATGCTGGAGGGATTGAGAACCTTGTCCTCGAGGGTTCGGCCGTGAAAGGACCCCGTGAACGAAGAGAAGGGAATCCTGACCTCCTGCCACTTCCCTTGCTCAGTCGCAAACTCGGCCCGGAACGAGACCTCTCTGCCGCGGTAACGGGCATCGGAACCGAGACGCACCTGGTAGGTCCGGCCATCACCCCGCACCCGCAAAGCCACGCCGGTCTGGTCGGACAAATNNCCGGTCCGCAACGAGGAGAACCCCCCGTTGTTTTCCAGTGACAGGTTTCCCCGGAATTGCAGGGTTCCCGGTTCGGTGGTGTCAATCTGGCCCTTCGACAGGCCACCCATGACGCCGTCATTGACCACCCGCCAGCCAAGGCGGCTGATCTCCTCGTCGTTGTCGAACTCCGCAAGGGAGCCGACAGGTGCCGGGTTTGCCGAGAGACTTCCGCCCGCGGCCCCGCAGATAGCCAGGCTCAAGAATACATTCCGCAATAATGATTTCATCGAGACGGCCTTCGCCAGATGGGCCCAGCCGGATGCAGATTTGTCTGCGAATCTTCACCCGGCAACGATCCGGCCCGCCACTTTTCACCTCCATAACCGGCTTTTTTCCAGCGACTTATCCCGGCGAAGGATACGGACCNNCATCGCCATCGCCCTCTTCGTTCCAGCCGTCCTTCCCGCCCGGGGCCAGCCCACCCCCCGGCAGGTCCGGGATTCTCCCAACATCCTCTTCCTCTTCGCGGACGACCAACGCAACCACACCCTCGGCTGCGCCGGCCATCCGGTCGTGGAGACTCCCCACCTCGACCGCCTCGCCGCGGAAGGCGTGCGTTTTGAAAACGCCTTCGTCACCACCTCGACGTGCTGGGTGAGCCGGGCCTGCCTCTTCACCGGAACCTGCGAGCGACGACACCTCTACCGCATCAAGCCCGGCCCCCTCGACCCGGAGCTCTGCAAGTGGTCACACTTTGCGGTCCTGAAGGAAGCAGGCTACCGGACCGGCCACCTCGGCAAGGAACACGTGGCCCTGGCCCCGCAGTCCGCCGCCTCCATGTGGGACGTGCGCCGCAAGCTCGGCCGCAATCCATTCTTCAAGAAACAGCCCGACGGCAGCGTGCGGCACGAAACGCAGATCCTGGGTGACTGGGCGATCGAGTTCCTCGAGGAACAGCCGCGGGAGCAGCCATTCTGCCTGCAGCTCAGTTTCAATGCCACCCACGCGGAAGACGGCGACAAGCGGCCCGGGATCGGGCACTTCCCCTGGCCAAAGGTGATGGACGGAAGGTACGATGAAGAGAGCATGCCACTCCCGCGTCTCCGGGACCCCGTGATCTACGAATCCCAGCCGGAGTTCCTCAAGAAGTCGCTGAACCGGCAGCGTTACTTCTGGCGCTGGGACACACCCGGAAAATACCAGACCAACATGCGGGCTTACTTCCGCATGATCAGCGGAATAGACCACGTGGTCGGACGCCTCGTGGCACAGCTCGAGAAGCAGGGACTCGCCAACAACACCATCATCGTCTACACCGCCGACAACGGTTACTACCTCGGCGACCGCGGCTTCGCGGGCAAGTGGACGCACTACGAGGAGTCGCTGCGGGTTCCGCTCATCATCTACGACCCGCGACTCACAGAAGGGCGGCGCGGGCAGGTGCGCGAGGAGATCGCCCTCAACAGCGACCTCGCCTCCACCCTCATCGACTTCGCCGGGCTCACCATCCCGGGCACCCACACCGGCCGCAGCCTCCTGCCCCTGACCCGCAATGTCCCAGTCCCCGACTGGCGCACCGACTTTCTCTGCGAGTTCCTGGCTGTCCCGCGCACCATCCCGAAGTGGGAGGGAGTGCGCGACAGCGGATGGCTCTACGCCCGTTACTATGTCGAGGGTCCCGGCAAGGCACCCTTCGAGTTCCTGCACGACCTGCGGAAGGATCCCGACCAGCTGGTCAACATCATGGCACTTCCAGAACACCTGCGCAACGAGCGACATGCCCTCGCCCTGGCCAGGATGCGGAAACGTTGCGACCAGCTTGTCGCCGAGGCCGGGCCAACCATGGCTGGTGTGGAGGCACTGCGTAACCGCCCGGCCGGCCGCCGGTAGCCTTTCACGAACCCCGCCAGGTCGCGTCCTCGACCGTCCGGATCCAGCGCTCCGTCGCTTCCGGGGAGAGATTGGCGGCCCGGATCAAGCGGTGCAGCGCTTCGGGCGGGTGACGAAGGAGCTGCTCCCCATCCTTCTCGCGGGGGGTTGCAAATCCCGCAACGATCTGCAGCCGGTCTTCCTCCCGCACCGGAATGGCGGCAAGATGTCCGATCACGGCGTTCGGCTCGAATCGGGATTTCCCCCGCAAGTAGCGCACCACCACCTGGTCGTCCCATCCGGGTTCGGTTCGATGGGAATCAATCCAGTCGGCCACCCGGACCATCTGGTCCCCGGGGATCGAGTTCAACACCTTGACCACGAGCGGAGTCATCTGGCCCAGCCGGCCGTCACCCGTCATGTCCACCGCATACCACTCCACCGCCGCCGCGAGGTCATGCCGCGCCCAGGCACCGGCCACCGACAAATCGACCGCCTGCCAATCCCGCTCTTCCTGCAAAACAGCCTCTTCCGGCCCTGCCACCTTCGCCACGCGGGCCGCGATCAGGTCGCCCACCGTTGCGCGCACCTCCCGCCAGGCGCTGGTGGAGGGCAGCCCTGCGAGGTATCCTCGCACCCCGGCGTGGAAGCCGGACCCGCTCAGCCAGAGATCTTCCTTCAGAAGCGAGAACCCCTCTCCCGGACTTCGCTCGGTGCGGGCCTGCACGATATCGTGCATCGCAGACTGCGATGCGCCCAGCCCGACTCATCCGAACCCTGACGTCAGTCGCGTTCCCTTCCAGGTGATTCCCGGGTTGAGAGGCATGCCGCCATTCTTCCCCAACAAAGCCACCAAGGCGGCGTAGGCGGCGCTCCGATCGGTCTCCATCCATCCGATGATGGCCTCGATCATGGCGTCCACCACAAACGGGTCATTCGCGTAGCGGCTGACGATCTCGTCAAGCGCCTGCTCTCCTTCAAGCTCGCCCAAGCGGCGAAAGAGGAGCCTGGTTCGCTCCCCGTCAGTGCCGTTCCCTCGCAACGGATCACTCAAAGCCACCGGAAGCTGATCGCGCACTCCACGGATCGACACGCCGCGGATCTCCCCCGCCATCTTCGACTTCGTGGCCGGGATGACGGCATGGGTCCCATCGGACTTGGCACTGCGGGGCGCTGCCACCTCCATTCCCGCTTGTCTCCCGTCTCGCGTTTCGTAACCCCGTTCGTCACCAGTGAGCGCCAAGACAAGCGCGGTCCCCGAAAAAAGGACCCCGGCCAGGGGGGCGGTATGGGAGGAAGACAATCTCATCATCCAGCCAATTCTACCCACCAGGCCCCCATCGTCGCAACTTCTGGCCGGCTCATTTACCTTCAATTTACATCCCTCCTTCCCTTACCCTCGACGAGCCATGCCACACGCCCGCCACGCACTCAGCGCCCTCCTCGGCCCGGGTCTCTGGGTAATCGCCCAGGTGGGTCCTTCGTCGTTCGCCCCGGCCGCCCCGCCCGCCTACTTCGAAATCGAAGTCCTCGACCGGGATACGGGCCGCGGCATCCCGCTCGTCGAGCTCACCACCGTGCACAACGTCACTCACGTCACCGACAACGCGGGTCGGATCGCCTACCCCGTCCTCGGACGGGCCGGACAGGAAATCCATTTCACCATCCGCGCCCAGGGTTACCGGGTTCCGGAGGATGGCTTTGGCTTTGCGGGAAAACGATTCCACATCTCGACGGGCGGCTCCGCCAAGCTGCGATTGGAACGGGTCAACCTCGCCGAGCGCCTCTACCGTTGCACCGGGCAGGACCTCTACCGCGACAGCATTCTTCTCGGGCACGAAACACCACTGCGTCGGCCCCACGGGAGCGGGCGGGTGGCCGGACAGGACTCGATCCAGGCTGCCATTTATCGCGACAAGATCCGCTGGTTCTGGGGCGACACCAACCGGCTCTCCTACCCGCTCGGTCTCTTCCGCACCGCCGGAGCGGTCTCGGAGTTGCCGGCCAGGGGCGGCCTCCACCCTTCCAGGGGGATCGACTACATCTACTTCACCAACGCCGATGGCTTCGCCCGTGCCATGGCCGACGTCTCGGAAAAAGAGGGAGTGGTCTGGATCGACGGCCTTTGTGTCGTGAAGGACAAGGACGGACATGATCGAATGGTGGCCCACTTCTCTCGCCGCAAGGGACTCGCCGAGGAACTGGAACACGGCCTCCTCGTCTACGACAACGAGGGCGATGCCTTCCAGATCGCCGCCCCGAGGCCACTCGATCGACAATGGAGCAACCTGGCTCACCACCCGGTCCGGATCGACAAGACCCACCTCGGGTTCGGCGGGCCGTTCCCGGTCACCCGCGTCCCGGCCGAATTCGAGGCAGTCCTCGATCCGGCCCGCTACGAGTCCTACTCGTGCCGCGATCCCGGCGGGAGGGAACCCCGCCGCACCAAGGACGGCAAGGTGTTGTGGCGATGGCAAGGCGGTCCTGCCACGACCCAGAAGGACGAGTGGGCATGGCTGCAAAAGGGAGTCATCAAACCCGAAGAGACGCGCCTGTTGCCGGTCGATGCTGCCGATCCGAACCGCCGCGTCCTCATGCACCATGGCACGGTGCGCTGGAATCCCTGGCGGAATCGCTGGATCATGATCGCCACCGAAAGCGCCACCGCAAAGGGCAGCCCCTCATTTCTCGGGGAAGTCTGGTACTCCGAAGCGGAGTCACCGCAGGGGCCGTGGCGCAAGGCCGTCAAGATCGTGACCCACGACAAGCAGAGCTTCTACAATCCCTGCCACCATCCCTTCTTCGACGAGAGGGGCGGACGTCTCATCTACTTCGAGGGAACCTACTGCAACACCTTCACCGATTCCCCACCCACTCCGCGCTACAACTACAACCAGGTCATCTACCGCCTCGATCTCGGTCACGATACGCTCGCCGCGGCATTCCCCGAAAATCGGACCGATTGACGCGGATTCTCCCACCGCCGAGGCACCGGGGTTGGGCGGTCCACTTCGCAGTCCCTGCGTGCTCTCCCCGCCTTGGCGGTTCAAGCGGCCCTCAACGAATCTTCTCGATCGCCTCGATGACCCGGTTCGAATCGCCCCGCACCTGTTTCGGAAGAGAGGCTTTCACCTCCGCCATCGACATGAGGCCCGATCTCCCGAGAGCCTCGAGGGCGTTGATGGCGGCAAGCGATTCGTGCTCGTTGCCGTCCTTGATGACAGCGGCCAGGACCGGAGCAGCCGCGGCAGTCTCTCCCAGCACACCCAGGGCCTCGGCGGCGGTGACCCGCACATCGAAAACGGAATCTTCGAGAAGGGCAAGCAGGCGATCCTTCAGGGAACCCGCGTCCTGCCCCAGGACCAGGCAGCCGGTGGCCGCCCAGTAGCGCTCGAGGGCCGACTCCGACCGGCTGAGCCTGCCCAGCGTCTCGAGGACCCGGGCATCCCGTGAAGTGGCCAGCATCGCTGCCGAAAAAACCTGCCGGGCCCGAAACGCGTCGCTCCGGGCGTAGTCATGAATGGTCTTCGATCCGGCCAGCCGTCCGGACATGCCCTCCGGAATCAACCCGGTGTCCCGGGTGCGAACCATCTCATCCATGAGGGTCCTGCGCAGCTGCCCGAGCACGGCAGCGTGTTCCGGACGGCCGACCAGGCTGGCCGTTTGAAACGGATCGTCCTTGATTCGATACAGTTCCTCCGCTGCCTTGGGTTTCCAGTAGCGGGCCTGAATCTCGTTGCACTCGCCCGCCTTGAAGGCCTCGTACCACGAGCCCATGCTGGCGAGGACCCGGAAGGGGTAGGTATAGGCCTGGCCGCAGGGGCGGTGCGGCGAGAAGTTCTTCACGTAGAGATACTCCCTGGTCCGGATGGCCCGCACCGTGTCGTAGCGTTCGTCCATCCGCCCCCGGAAGAGATAAACGTGCCGACGTTTCACGGCATCGGGCCCGAGGAAGGGCCTTCCTTCCCAGATCCCGGGTATCTCCAGCCCGCACAGGTTCGCGGCGGTCGCCGGAAAATCGACAAAGGCCACGGGGTCCTCGATCCAGCCACCGGCCTCCACCGACGCAAAATGCTTCCACTTTTCAGGAAGCCTGATGATGAGCGGAACCCGCGTTCCGGAATCGTGGATGTTGCGCTTTCCCCGCGGAAGGGCCCCGCCGTGGTCGGCATAGTAGAAGACAATAGTGTTCCCGGCTTCCCCCGATTCCTCCAGTTCGCTCAGCTTCTCGCCCACGAACTGGTCCATCAGCCAGAGGTTGTCGAAGTAGCGCGACCAGTTCTCGCGGATCACCGGGGTGTCCGGATGATAGGGTGGCAGGATGACCTCCCGAGGGGGCACGATCCGTTCCGCCGGGTTCCGGTTCCTGCGTCCCTGGTAGGCCTTGTTGGTGGTCTGTCCCTCGTGCGACAAGGTCGTATTGAACACCGCGAAAAATGGCCGGCCTTCCGGCCGGTTCCGGTAGTGGGCCTTGCCGCTGCTCTCGTGCCACCCGACCGCCTTCGCACCCGCCCGCTTCCCGCCGATCGACATGTTGTAGTCGGTCTTGGAATTGTTGGTGCAGTAGTAGCCGGCCCTGCGGAAGACCTGCGGATAGTAGACCACCGAGTCCGGCACCGGCACGTTGCTGCGGTGGTTGTGAATGCCCAGCGTGCAGGCGTTCATCCCGGTAATCAGGGTGGAGCGCGCCGCCGAGCATACCGGGGCGGAGGAAAAGGCATTTCGGTAGCGAATGCCTTGCGCCGCGAGCTTGTCGAGATGGGGCGTTTTCGCCTGCGGATGCCCGTAACACCCGAGGTAGGGACTGTTGTCCTCGCTTGTGATCCAGAGGATGTTGGGCTTGCCTGCCCCTTCGAGGCCCTGGGCGGAGACCGGGCCAAATGCCGCGAGAAGCGAAAGGCAGGGCGCAGCAACAATCAGGGCGAGGCGATCGGTCATGGCAGCGTGATTGCATCATCCCCGGGCCAAGTTGTCACTCTCCGGACCGGGGATGGGTGGTCCGCCACGACGAGGCGGGAAGTCAAACCCGCTGCTCCGAACCGCCCGTCCTCGATCCCTCGCATTTCTTGCTGCACAATCGGGAACCTCATCGCGTAATACTGCCCTCGCCGCCATGAAACACCTTGTTCCGTTCATCTTGTGTCTCCTGATCTTCGGAGTTCAGGCTCCGGTCTCGGCCGAAGAGAAACCCAACCTCCTCCTTCTCTTCGCGGACGACCTGGGCCGCTATGCCTCCGCCTACGCCGATCCCAACCGGCCGTCCGTCAACGACCTCGTCTCGACCCCCACCTTCGATCAAATCGCCAGGGAAGGCGCCCTCGCCCTCAATGCCTTCGTCTCGGCCCCCTCCTGTTCTCCTTCCCGCGCCGCCCTGATCTCGGGCCGCCACTTCTTCCGCAACGGCTCGCACTCCCAGCTTCACACCCCCTGGCACGGCGACCGCGAATCCGACCCCTGGAACGAAGTGCGTGGCTTCGCCCTCGCCTTGCAGGAGGCCGGTTACCATATCGGCTGGTCGCACAAGATGCACATCGCGGAAGACCGCATGGGCGGAAAGCAGAACAACTTCCGCCCGGCCGGTGGCAAGGTGAACCAGTTCTCCCAGACTGTTTCCAGGGTGCTCGGCCAGGCCGCCGACCGCGAAGGGGAAGAGAAGGCCATCGAGGCCGCCAAGGAGAAACTCTACATTGAATGCCGCAGCAATTTCCGGGCCTTCCTCGCCAAACGAAAGGAGGGTCAACCCTTCTACTACTCCTTCCATCCCACCAACCCGCACCGCAGGTGGGTCAAGGGATCCGGCAAGAAACTCTGGGGGCTCGAGCCCGACGAACTCGCCACCAGGATGCCGCCTTTCCTGCCGGACGTGCCGGAGGTGCGCGAGGACCTCGCGGACTATCTTGGCGAGGGCATGGCCTTCGACCGCTGCTGCAAGGTCCTCATCGAGGAACTCGAGAAACTGGGCGAGCTGGACAACACCCTCATCGTCATTTCCGGTGATCACGGAGCGCCCGGCTTTCCTCGCGGAAAAACGAACTGCTACGACTTCGGAGCCCGCGTTCTCTTCGCGGCCCGCTGGCCCGGCAGGATCAAGGCCGGCCAGGTGATCGGAAAGCCGATCTCCCTCATCGATCTTGCCCCCACCTTTCTCGCCGCCGCCGGGCTCGAACCCGGGAAGGGGATGAACGGCCAGAACCTCCTCCCCGCCCTGCAGGAAGCCGATCACAAGAAGCTCCGCGGCTGGGCCCTCATCGGCCGCGAGACCCACGTCAACACCGCCCGCGGGGGCCTGCCCTATCCGAGCCGCGCCTTCCGCACCGAGGACTATCTCGTCATCGTGAACTTCACCCCGGACCGCGCCCCGATGGGCGATCCCCTCCAACTGGCCGATCCCAAGCCGCCCAGCTACCAGCAGATCGAGAACAACACCCGACTCACTTATGGCGATGTCGATGCCGGCCCCACCAAGGCATGGATGATCGCCCACCGCGATGATCCAAAGTTCAGGAAACACTGGGAGCTGGGCTTCGGTCCGCGCCCGCGGGAGGAGTTCTACGACCTCACCAGCGACCCTCACCAGATCAACAATCTCGCCACCAACCCGGCCTACGACGCGATTCGTGAGGCACTCCGCGAAATGCTCATGAAAGAGCTTCGCGCCAACAACGATCCCCGCCTCGCCGGCGACACCTTCGACAAGCCGCCCTACAACAAGCCAACCCGGCCCGGCCAGACCACCAGGAAGTGATCCGCTGGGAATCTGCCTCAATCAAGCACGGGTGAGTCGTCGGTATCCCGGCCTCGGATTTCCAACTGGGCTTCCGGGCCGGTTTGCACTTCGCCGGAAACTCATCATTCCGGGATCGGATGTTGGAAGCGGAACCCCGCAGTTCATCGGGAAGCCGGTCAGCCGGATTCCCCCGTCGGGCCCCTCCAACACTCTGCTTGCCCTCGGCTCTCTGGCCTGCTAAGTCCCCGCCTCCATTTCTCCAGCCCCCATCATGCGCTACCTTATCAAGACCTTCCTCTACCAGATCGAACCCGTCATCTGGCGCCGCTTCTCGATCCCGGCCGAGGCCACTTTCAAGGACCTCCACGACGCCATCCAGCAAGCCATGGGATGGGAGGACAGGCACTGGCACGAATTCCGGCACGGAAAGGGCAAGCGCCTGCTCGACGTGATCGGACCGGACCACGAGGAAGTCGAGAAAGGCGAGAATTTCCAGGAGGAAAGCAAGGTCACCCTCAAGGACTTCGTCGGCCGCCGGCACTTTCCCATTCGTTTCCTCTACCGCTACGACTTCAAGGACGAGTGGGTCCACGAAATGGTAATCGAAAAGAAGAGCGAAGAGGGCGAAGGCGACCTTCCGATCCTGTTGGAAGGCGAACGGGCCTGTCCCCCGGAGGATTGCGGAGGAGCCTTCGGATACATGCAGGCCCTCAATGGCGATCTCATGTGGCTGGACGACGCCTACGATCCGGAACACTTCGATCCCGGCGAAGTGACCTTCGGAAAGAAACGCCGCCGGCGGAAAAAATCACATTCGTAAGCCTCTGGAATTGCTTACCTTAACAACCTGTAAACAGTTAGTGAATGTTAGCAGGTTAGGTTGACGGTCCGGGCCGGCCGCCGGCATGCTGGGCGACGTGCCAGTCCCTCGTCGCTACGCCTTTCACAAGGGCAAACTCTTTATCGAGGAGTGCCAGACCGTCATGATGGTCAACCCTTGGCCTGACCCTTGGGCGAGGTCCAGGAGGGGAGTGGCGGGTCGCTGGCAGCCGGCCCTGCCCCGGTTTCAGGTCGTCACCCCGGTCCGGCGCCCGTCCCGGCAACCGGCGGCCCAACTGGAACTCGGCCTGAATCTCGAAACTGCTCCGAGTGCCGCCGAGAAACGGCGCATCGCCCTGGCGCGCTTCCGTTCGCGCCTGCCGAAACGCGTGGCCCGAGCCGTCGAATCGGTGCGCGGCCTTCAGTGGCAACACCTGGTGGCCTGTGCCATGTCACAACGCTTCGTCGAGTTGCTCGAATCCAATCCGGTGCTCGGCTACCTCTGGATTCGGGCCCGCGAAGCCAACCTGAACCCCGCCTGGGTGGCCGCCGCAACCGAGTTGCCCCAGCGCGAACTTCTCGGGCAACTCGGCATGCTCAACTCCAAGGCGGCAGTCAAGTTCCTGCGCAAGTGTTATGCGCCGGCCCTCTGCCTTGAGACCGTGGAGGCTTTGAGGGAGGTAATGGGCCACGAGGAGAGCCTCGCCCGGCTCCGCCACCTCAGGCGGGCCGGCTCCGGCGTGATCGCGCTGGCCCGCTTCCCGCGTCTCCTCGACTGCTGCTGCCCGTCCCTTCTCGAGGAAGTGGCCCGGTGCAAGCAGGAGCTCTACCGGGCTCCCACCGCCATGCGTCTCGAGAACCACCTTGAGATGTGCGCCCAACTCGACCTCGAGCTCCGGCGCCCATTCCGATCGCGCCTCGACCTTCACCATGCCCATCGCGAACTGGTCCGCGAGTATCAGTCCCGCCGGCAGCGGCCGGTCCCCCCGAGCCGAGCTTCCTTCGGCCTCCCCCCCCTCGTGGGCAGCCAGACCGTCCAGCCTCTCACCACCGTTGCCGCCCTGCGTCGTGAAGGAGAACAGCAGGACAACTGTGTCGCCAGCTATGCCGGCCGCGTCCACCGCGGCTCACACTACATCTACCGCGTCACCTGGCCGGAACGCTGCACTCTCTCCATCGTGAAGGGACCGGACGGACGGTGGCGCCGGGGAGAACTGGAAGTCGCCCACAACCGGCCCGCCTCCAGGCGTACCTGCGAGGTAGTCGACGCCTGGCTGAAATCCGGTCAACGACTGCTCAAGCTCGAGGAGTAAGTCCCTGGTTTTATTGACCTTGCCAACTTGCAAACAGTTAGTGAATGTTAGCAGGTTAGGTTGACCCGTCGGCCGTCAGGAGCCCAGACTGGGCGCTGTGCCCCAACGCTACCGTTACGAATTCCGGGAGGACTGGCTCTTCCTTACCTGTGAGGAGGGCGAGGGCGTCTACCGAATCGGCTCGTGGCCTCAACCCGGGTGCATGGTTCGGCTCCTGAAGGGCGACCACTGGATACCGTGTCCGCCACCTATCCGAGTAGTACAGAAGCTACGGCCGCCCCGCCCGGCCCGCCCAGCCGGGAATCAGCTGGAGTTGGGGCTTCGGGTGGATCTGCGGCCCAGCCAGCGGGAGATGAAGTTCCGAGCCCTCCGGATGTTCCGGGATCGCATCCCGGTCGCGGTGGCGAGGATCGTCGAGAAGCTTCGTTCCCTCCAGTGGGAAGTTCTGGTGGCCTGTTCGCTCTCGGAACGGTTTGCGGGCCTCCTCACCGGCAATCCCGCCCTGGCCTACCTCTGGGTAAGCCATTGCAAGGAGCGGGGCTACTGCCAGGACGGGGCAATCGAAGTGCTCGGCGCCCAGCTGGTGCGCGGCGGGGAAACCAACCAACGGCAACTCCTCCGGCACCTCAACCTGCGCAGCACCAAGGGAGCCCTCAGGCTCCTGCGCAAGTGCCACCTCCCGGCCCTCCGGTCCGACCACGTGGAATTGCTCCGCACTGTCTTGCGCGACGACCGTCGGATGGAACGCCTCCGCCACCTTCCCCGGCTGGGAACCGGCATCCTGGAGTTGGCCCGCTCGACCCGCATTCTCCAATCCTGCAGCCCCGCGATGCTCGCCGAAATCGCGGCCACCCCCGAAGAGCTTCATCGCGCCCGGACCGCTGCCCGCATCGAGTCCCACCTCGCCCTTCTTGATGAACTGGGGATGCCGCTGTCCCGGCCCTTCCGCTCGCGGGAAGACCTCCACCGCCAACACCGGGAACTGACCAACGGATTCCATGAACTCCGGTGCCAACTCGAATCCAGCGTCCTTCCGCCTCCCGCACCCGTAACTCCGCCGGTCCCGCCCGTGGCCGCGCCATCCCCCCCTCCACCCCCATCTCCGCGGCGTTCCCCAAGAAAGCCCGAAGAATCACTTCCTCCCCCGCCCCTGCCCGGCAACCAACACATTGTTCCCCTCACCACCCGCAGCCAACTCCGCGCGGAGGGCCGGGCCCAGTCCAACTGCGTGNNCAGGGTCCTCTGGCCGGAACGCTGCACGCTCTCCCTCGTCAAAAGGCGCAACGGGCTCTGGGTCCTTGGCGAACTCAAAACCGCCCACAACTCTCGGGCCAGCGCCAAAACGCGGAGATTGATCGAGAGCTGGATCCGGACCAGCCAGCACCAGCTCGGGCCGAACCCATGATCCACGTTCAACCCTGCAGAAACTCCCCGATGTCGCGGGTCCGCCGTTCTCCCGCTTCATTGGTCTGCCAACAGCATCCGCTCCCGACATCCAGGGCGGTCAGCCAGCCCTCACCGCAGGCCCAGGTGTCAATGCAGATGGCGTGCCCGAGGTTGACCGGAAGCCCGGACCGCTGCGAGGTGTGCCCGCAGACCATGACCTTCCCGTTTTGATGCGGTGGCGGGTCATGGAATCGCTCCCAGAGAAGCGCAAACGCCGGTTGGCTCTCCAGCGGCAGGTCCGAAACCACGCCCGCATGCACGAAAAAGTGGGTATCGGTCTCGTAGTACATTCCGGCCCGCGAAATGAACTTCCAGTGTGCCCCGGGAATGTCATCAAACGACTTGGCTCCGTAGGATTCCAGGGTCCTGGCGCCCCCCACCCGCCCGTCCAGCCAGTGGAGCAGGGCCTNNGCCTCGTGGTTTCCCATCAGCGGAACCACCGTGACGGTCTTGCGCAGGTTGAGAAGAAAATCGACTGCGCCCCTGGTATCCGGACCGCGGTCCACGTAATCGCCCAGCGTCACGATGGTGTCGCCCTCTGCAAAGCCCGCAAACCCGGCCAGGGCCTCGAGGGAGGCCCGGCAGCCGTGAATGTCGCCAACCGCTATCGTTCGCATCGCCGCTGCAGATAGAGCGCGGGGCCTCTTGCCTTGCAAGTCCCGGTCTCTCAAATCACGCTTCTCCCCTCATGCTGCGTTGCTTCCCCTCCCTGTTGATCCTGGCGATCACCTGTGCAGGGGCACTCTCCCAGGC
>JABAHR010002096.1_pt3 | contig 19056 bp, 19 predicted proteins | sample 7062101 | NCBI WGS metagenome assembly JABAHR01 (sample SAMN14534553, study PRJNA622989) | marine sediment metagenome | biome: marine biome [ENVO:00000428]; feature: marine pelagic biome [ENVO:01000023]; material: deep marine sediment [ENVO:00002113] | place: India: Gulf of Kutch | collected... | reverse complement strand
CATCGCGCGGCTGCGTATCTACGGCGAGGTACGCGCGGAACTCGCGCCCGGAGTCGGCGTCGTCGACCTGTTCGCTCTGAAGAACGGGGGGCGCGCGCTTGCCGCGAGCGACGAACACTACGGCAGCATGCACAATCTCAACCTGCCCGGTCGCGGCGTGAACATGGGCGACGGCTGGGAGACGGCGCGCCGGCGCGGGCCGGGCAACGACTGGGTCGTCGCCGCGCTGGGTAGGCCGGGCGTCGTGGAGCGGGTCGAGATCGACACCGCACACTTCAAGGGCAATTACCCGGACCGGGTGTCGGTCGAGGCCGCGCTGTTCGAGAGCCACGACGAGGCGAGCGCCGACAGCGAATGCTGGCAAACCCTGCTGCCCGAATCGAAACTCTCCATGGACAAGCAACATTACTTCGAATCGGAACTCGAGGATCTCGGCCCGCTCAGCCACGTGCGAATGTCCATCTATCCGGACGGTGGGGTTAGCCGCCTGCGCGTATTCGGGCGCGTGGCGGACGGAGGCGTTTCGTGAGCATCCGCGAGTTAAGGCCGCGGCCGCTGACGCGTGAGCGGTTCCAGCCGTTCGGCGACGTCATCGAGGCGCACGCAACGCGGCATGAAGCCATGAATGCTGCGCGCTTCGAGCGATTCGATGACCTGTGCAACGTGGACGCGGGCGTGGACGGACGGGTACGAGTCAGCATCGCCCGCTGCCGCATCGCGACGCAGCTCCCTTACCCTTTCGACGTCGTGGAGCGCCATCCACTCGGCAGCCAGGCATTCGTGCCGCTGGCACCCGCGCGTTTCGTGGTGGTGGTTGCGCCGCGCGGCGAGAGCGTCGAGCCGGAAGACCTGCGGGCATTCGTCACCAACGGGCGCCAGGGCGTCAACTACCGTTCCGGCATCTGGCACATGCCGCTGATTGCTTTCGAGGCCGGGCAGGAGTTTCTGGTTATCGACCGCGGAGGCGATGTCCGGAACTGTGATGAGCACACGCTGGACCGGCGCGTGCTCCTGCTGGAACCCTGACGGCGTGCGCACGGCTTTCCGCGGTTCCGTCTTTCATTGCGTCGCCGATCCCGGTGAGCAGGACGACGACGAGGCACTGGCCTATTTCGAAGACGGGATGCTGGTCGTCGAGGACGGCCGCATCGTGGCGCTCGGACGGGCCGACGAGATGACAGGGTCGCTGGCCGCGGACACGCGCGTCGAGGACCATTCCGGCAAGCTGATAGTGCCGGGATTCATCGACTGTCACGTCCACTATCCTCAGATAGACGTCATCGCTTCGTACGGCGAAGAGCTGCTGGACTGGCTGCATCGTTACGCGTTCCCGCGGGAGATGCGATTCGCGGACGAGGCCTACGCGCGCCGGGTCGCCGAGCTGTTCGTCGACGAACTGCTGAACAACGGCACGACGACGGCGCTGGTATTCGGCACCGTGCACGCGCACTCGGCCGACGCGATTTTCGAGGCGGCCGCCGCAAGGAACATGCGCCTTATAGCCGGCAAGGTATTGATGGATTCCAATTGCCCCGAAGCGCTTCGTGACAGCGCGGAGACGGGCTACGAGCACAGCAGGCAGCTGATCGAGCGCTGGCACGGCAAAGGCCGGCTCGGCTATGCCATCACGCCGCGCTTCGCGCTGACGTCGAGCGAGGCGCAGCTCGAGGCGGCAGGACGCCTTGCGGCCGAGTACCCGGACGTGTGGGTGCACACGCACCTCGCCGAGAATCATGACGAGGTGGAGCAGATTGCGAAACTGTTTCCATGGAGCACGAGTTATCTCGACGTCTACGATCGCTTCGGCCTGGTGCGGGAGCGGTCCGTGTTTGCGCACTGCCTGCACCTGAAGGACGCGGAATGCGGGCTCATGGCGGAGAGCGGCGCGGCGGCGGCGCACTGCCCGACGTCGAACATGTTCCTCGGCAGCGGCCTGTTCGATCTGCGCCGGCTGCGCGAGCTGCAGATCCGTGTCGGTCTCGGCACCGACGTCGGCGGCGGTACCAGCCTGTCGCTGCTGAAGACGATGCGCGAGGCTTACAAGGTCATGCACCTGCAGCAGCAGCCGCTGCCGCCGGGCCGGGCGCTTTACCTCGCGACGCTGGGGGCCGCGGAAGCCCTGTACCTCGACGACAGGATCGGTAATTTCGAGGCCGGCAAGGAAGCGGATTTCCTCGTGCTGGACCCGCAGGGCACGAAGATCAGCGCGCATCGCACCGCGCTCGCCGGGTCGCTCGGCGAGATGTTGTTCGCGCTCATAGTGCTCGGTGACGACCGCAATGTCGCGGCGACCTACCTGCAGGGCAAGCTCGCCTAGCGCCTGTCAACAGGCTCTAGTCGAGACATCGATTCTCGAAGCGCTTGAGCAGGCGGTCCGGTTTCCCGGCCGCCCGGAAGAACTGGTCCAGGTAAGCCATGCGGCGCTCCTTGTCCCTGTCGCCGAGCACGGGTAGCGAGCGGATGATCGCGACGATCTCCGGCCGCTCGGATACGACGGCTTCCAGCGCCTGCTCGAGGTACACGCGGTCGGTACAGAATCCGCGATAGCGACGCTGCGTGACACTCTTCAGGCGCAGGTCGGGCGGTGGGAAAGCGTACGGCGTGTCGACAAACCCGGAGAGGTCGAAATCGTAGGGCACGTACAGCAGGTTTGCTTCGCTCTGGATCAGCGTGCCGTTATGGCAGCAGGTCTTCTCCGTTTCCGGCGTCACCAGCGACCAGTCGACGTTGCCGATCAGGTACTGAAAGACATAAACCAGCGCCATCTGCTGCGTGTCCAGCCAGCTCAGCGACACCTCCGCAAGATCCGACTCCTGACCGCCAAGGCGTGCGGCGAGCTGCTTGGCCGGTTCCAGCAGGAAGCTGTGGATCTGCACGCTTTCGCTGTCACGGGCTGTGTCCACGAACTTCATTCGCACCAGCCGCACCCTGTAGCTCGCGGCAGTCAGCAGGTTGAACATGCGATAGATCGCGTATTCCTCGATGAGGTTCTTCTCGGCACGTTCCGAGATGTGACAGGGCACCACGAGCTTGAGCTTGTCCTGTCCCTCGAACAAGGTGCCGTCGACCTCGCTTTTCCTGAAGTTCAGCCGCAGCGGCAGGAAATCGCAGACGCGCAGGCGGCTCTTGCCGCGCAGGCGGACCTTGATCGCGTGTTCTGTTCCGTCGGCCCGGAGCACGAACGACAGCTGATCGCGGCTGTCCGGATTGTCCAGCAGCTCGCTCAGCGGGCCTTCCAGCGTGGCGTCGATGACGCCCGGGTCATCGAACAGCGGCTCCCCACGAAGTGGAGACAGCAGCAGCACGGAGACGAAAGTCACGGCGATTCGAACGGCAGCCATCCGGGCATGTTGCCGACGCAGCGGTGGCGCTGCAATATGCGGGCATGGCGGCGGAGCTTCCGACCTATTACTACCACTCCCATTTCGTCGAGATGATGCAGTTCGTCGAGGCCGGTTACGGCCATGTCCTGCTCGACGAGCACGTTGCCTTCATCCGTGACTTCGAGCGTCTCTCCAAGGATGCGCAATGCCTTTACGTGCGTTTCGTCAACCGCAAGGGCAAAGTCTTTGCAATCAATCGCCTCAGGTATCCGGAACTCGGCGACACGGTACCGCTCGTGGCGACACTGCGCGAGCAGGGCTGGGTGGAGCCGCCAGGCGAGGCACATTTCGACGAGCTGCTCGGGTTCCTGACCCGGTCGGAGCTGCACGAGGCGCTGGCCACGATGTTCGTTGGTCTGCGCAGTTCCATGAAGAAGGCCGAATTCGTGGCCTTTGCCGAGGCGAACTGCGCCCCTGCCGATTTCATGAATCGGGTCGATCTTTCGCGGCTCGTCGTGCAGAGCCGGGCGGAGGAGGTGAAGTTCCTGATGTTCCTGTACTTCGGGCGCGTGCAGGACGGGCTGTCCAGATTCACGATGCGTGACCTCGGGATCGTCAGGACGCATAACTTCCGCGAGAGCTTCGAGCCACGCTTCGCCGATCGCGACGAAGCGCTCGAACATTATTTCTTCGAGACGCGCCTCGCGCGGCTGCGCGCCGGTTCCGAGGGCGTGGTCGAGGGACTCATGGACGAGGCCTGCGAATGGCCCGAGCCGGTCAGTCCGGGTGCCGCTGCGCTGCGCGACAAGCTCGCCTGCCGCCTGGGGCGCGTCGCAGAGAAGGCGGGCGATAACTACGCGGCATTGCGCCTGTTTCAGGCCGGCGAGTCCGCAGAGTGCACCGAGCGCTGTGTGCGTATCCTGTTCGCCAGCGGCCAGAAGGACGAAGCCAGGCGCTATCTCGAGCGCTGCATCGACGATCCGGGCAGCGACGAGGAGTGGCTGTTCGCGCGGGATTTCTACGAGCGCAAGTTCGGCAGCAAGCGCACGTCCGTCGTTACCGACGTGCTGCGCGCGGCGGAGACCATCGACATCGACGAGGCGCAGAGCGGCTCACCGGAGCGTGCGGCGGCGGACTTTTTCGAGAAAGCGGGGCAACGCGCATTCCGTGTCGAGAACGCGCTCTGGCGGACGTTCTTCGGCCTGTATTTCTGGGACGAGCTGTTCGCGGGCGACGCGGCCGACCTGCATTCGCCCTTCGAGTTCCTGCCGCGCAATCTTGGCACGGGTACCTTCTATGATGACAACCGCACCGCTATCGAGCGCAAGCTGGCCATGCTCGATGAACGTGAGGCCGTGGTACGCGAATTGCTGCGCGCGAGCACGGCTCATTACGGTACGCCCAACGGCGTATTCCGCTGGCGGCCAGGCGTCATCGACGCGCTGTTCGCTCTCCTGGAGCAGGAGCGCGGAGAGCCGCTGCGGCAGGTGTTGTCGCGTTTCTGCCGGGATTACACGGGATCCTGCTACGGCTATCCGGACCTGCTGGTACTGGACGGCGACGGCGCTCGATTTGTCGAAGTAAAGACCGCGGGTGACCAGTTGCGCCGCAACCAGCTCTTGCGGATCGAGCAATTGCGTGCCGCGGGCCTGCGTGCCGACGTGGTGCGTATTCACTGGACGCTGGATCCGGAGCAGGAGTACGTTGTCGTCGACGTGGAAACGACCGGCGGGAGCGGCGACAGCCACCGTGTCACTGAGATAGGCGCCGTCAAGCTGCGCAACGGCAAGATCGTTGCGCGCTTCTCGACGCTGCTCAATCCGCAGCGCTCGATACCGCCCGGCATCACGCGGCTGACGGGCATAACGCCGGCCATGATCGAGGATGCGCCGTATTTCTCGGACGTCGCGGACGAATTCGAGGCGTTCATGCAGGGAGCGATATTCGTCGCGCACAACGTCGAATTCGATTACGGCTTCATCGCCCGCGAATTCGGCCGGCTTGGCCGCACGTTCCGCTATCCGCGGCTTTGCACCTGCGCCTCGATGCGCAGGCTGTATCCTGGTCGCCGCTCGTACAGCCTCGCCGCACTCGCGGAGGCTTACGATATCCCGCTGCGGAACCACCATCGCGCACTGTGCGATGCGGAAGCCGCGGCGCAGCTCCTGCTGATCGTGAACGAGAAGCGCAGCGAGATGCTGGCCGTGAAAACAGGAGGCACGGAGACATGAACGAACAGACGCGGGCAGTGCGGGAATACAGCGACGTAGGCGCGGCATCTTTCGAGTCGGAGATCGCGGCTTCCGGTGAGCCGGCCGTGATGCGCGGGCTCGTCGGCGACTGGCCGATCGTCGCCAGCGCGCGGCGTTCCGAGCAGGCGCTTTGCGACCACATCGCGGCATTCGCGCCGCGGCAGGAGGTCGGGTTTTTTCGCGGCGACCCTGCGATAGAGGGTCGGTTTTTCTACAACGACGACTTCTCGGGATTCAATTTCGAACGCAGCGAGGCCGCGCTCGAGGATTTGCTGCAGGAGCTGCTGGAACTCCGCGGCGCCGCAAAGCCGCCCTCGATTTATGCCGGTGCGATACCGCTGCGCGGCGACCTGGCGAGACTGACGGCCGAGAACCCCAATCCGCTGCTCGATCCCGCGATCGAACAGCTGGTCTCGCTATGGATCGGCAACCGCGGCAGAACCGCAACGCACTGGGACCTGCCCCAGAACATTGCGTGCGTGGTTGCAGGGCGCCGCCGTTTTACCCTTTTTCCCCCCGAGCAGTTGCCCAATCTCTACATGGGCCCGTTGGATTTTACGCTGGCCGGCCAGCCCGTCAGCCTCGTGGAACTCGACGATCCGGACTTCGGGCGGTTTCCGCGTTTTCGCGAAGCGATGGCGAACGCTCAGCTCGCGGTGCTCGAGCCCGGCGACGCCCTGTACCTGCCGAGCATGTGGTTCCACCACGTGGAATCCCTCGATCCGCTGGGAGTTCTCGTTAACTTCTGGTGGCGGGATGCGGAACAGCACATGTTTACACCGCTGTTTACGCTCCTGCACGCCGTTCTCTCGATCCGCGACCTGCCGGCCCGGGAGCGGAAAATCTGGCGCGGCATGTTCGATCACTACATATTCAGCGGCGGGGAGGGGGCCATGGAGCATCTACCCGCGAGCGCGCGGGGCGTGTACGGTGAACTGACGCCCGACCGCCTGGTCCGCCTGCGCATACACCTGTTGCACGGCCTTGGTGGCGAGCCGCGCGGCAAGCGCTGATGATGCCTCGAGCGCCCAGGCAACATCGCGCTGCGCCGCAGGCGGGGTTACGGTAGCATCGTTGCCACCAGATAACGGACAGGGGACGAATCTTGCCGATAACGAGAATGATGGCGCTACTTGTCGCGCTGCTGGCCGCCGGCTGCACCGCGATCACGGTGAACCTGCCGCCGATCACGGAAACGCCAACGGACCAGCGCCACAAAGGCAAGGTCGTATGGCACGACTTGCTGACGAACACGCCGGAAGCATCGCGGCGTTTCTACCGCGAGCTCTTCGGCTGGGAGTTCGAACAGCCGAGGGTGTTCGTCGGCGTAGGTGGCGGCGATTCCTATATGCTGATCCGCCATAACGGCAACCTGATCGGTGGCATGGTCGATACCAATGCGCTGGGCAAGAAGGAAAACATCTCGCAGTGGATCACGACGATCTCGGTGCCGGATATCGATGCCTCAGTCGAGCGCGTGGACGGGGCCGGCGGCAAGGTCATCAATGCGCCGGAATCGATCGGCGACCGCGGACGGATGGCCGTGATCGAGGATGCGACGGGCGCGGTGTTCGCGATGATTCAGACGCGGGAGGGCGATCCGGCCGATGCCGAGCCGGTGCATAACGGCTGGCTCTGGGACGAACTCTGGACCGGCGACGTCGAGAAAGCGACCGGTTTCTACCAGGCCGTCCTCGGTCTCCAGCATACGGATCACGAGATCGAGAACGCAGAAAGGGAGTACCGGGTCCTGCGTTTCGGGGACAAGCCGCGGGCCGGCGTGTTGAAGAACCCGTTCGAGGATGAGCGTCCGGTCTGGGTGAATTACATTCGTGTCGAAGACCCGTCCGCGGTGACGGCCAGGGTCGAAGGCCTGGGCGGCCGCGTGCTCGTCGAGGCGCAGGCGCGGCCCATCGGCGGCGAAGTGGCCTTCATCGCCGGCCCGTCGGGAGCGGGCGTCGCGTTACAGACCTGGCCGCTCGACGGAGGAGAACGATGATGATGATCTCGAAGATGAGGCGAGCGGCGGCACTGGGCACGCTCCTGGCCCTGTGTTCCCTGCTGGCGTCGTGCGAACCGCCGGCCGTTTACGGCAGCGTCGGCTACAGTTCCTACAGCGGCGGCGGTTATTACGGCGGGGGCGGGATCGGCACCAGCGTCACAATCGGCGGCCGCATCTACTGACCGGCAGCCGTCGTCTTCAGGTAGCGCTCGAGCCTGTCGAGCGTGCCGGCAAGCTCGGGCCGGTTCTCGCGTAACTCGTCGAGTGACTGTCCCGAGAGTTCATAAGGGAGCACCAGCCAATCTTCGGTTTCGTGCACGAAATAGTCCGGAGTGCGAAGCGTGCGTGGCGTCGGCCGGTACCAGACTGTCGCGACGCGAATGTCCCGCGGCAGGTTACGGCGCGTCTTGAGGGTAAGCTGGTCGATGACTGCCTTGACACTGGAACCGGTGCTGTAGACATCGTCGACGATCAGCATCGAGTGATGCGAGCACAGGTTCTCTAGCAGGTATTGCAGACCGTGCACGCGAATCTGGTCGGCCTTGCTGACCATCTCGGAGTACCGGTGCGCGCCGGAATACGAGGTGCGGATCGCGATATGGTCCGTCGGCGTACCGAAGTACTCGAGGCCTTCCTGAACGGCGATGCCTACGGCGCTGCCGCCGCGCCAAAGGCCGACGAGGAAGTCGGGCCTGAATCCGGCCTGGTGAATGTCGGCCGCGAGCTGAAACGAATCCCTCAGCAGGTCGTCGGCCTTGATGAATCGTTTCTCCATGGATCGCGGGCGCTCGCAGTGCGGTAGACTTCAGGGACGCATTATAGCCAGCTGTCCAAGCGCCAGTACAAAAGAGTAAACGATGGAAAAGACCGTAATATCTGCCCAGGAGCTGCTCGAGGACTCTCTTCGCCTGGGCCTCGAGATACTCGACAGCGGATTCCGCCCGACGCTGATTATCGCGATATGGCGGGGCGGCACACCGGTCGGCATGGCGGTCCAGGAGATCCTGGATTACTGCGGGGTGGAGTCGGATCACATCGCGATTCGAACGTCATCGTACGTCGGCGTGGATCAGCGTGGGGCGGTCGCGGTACACGGCCTCAACTACATCATCAAGAAGATCTGCCACGACGACCGGCTGCTGATCGTCGATGACGTGTTCGATACCGGTAACACGATTGCCGCTGTCATCGAGGAACTCAGAAGGCGGGCGAGGGACAACACGCCGGACGACATTCGTATCGCCGTCCCATGGTACAAGCCGAGCCGCAACGAGACCGACATGGTCCCGGACTACTACGTTCACGAAACGGCCGAATGGCTGGTTTTCCCCCACGAGCTCGACGCGCTGTCGCCCGAGGAGTTGCGTGCCGCGAGACCCACGATCGCGCGCATCGTAGAGGCGGTCAAGGCGCCGGCCCGGACGGCCTGACGCTACGCGCCGCGGCATGCGGCAAACCGGTGTCTCTTGCGGACGGGCTGCCGCAGCAGTTCGCAGGTTACACGCCGCCGTAGTTGGGCAGGTGGCTGGCTAGCCGATCATCGCGGGCGTTCACCAGAGGCGCATGCGCCACCGGCCGCGGCTGCCCTCGGCAACCCGCCGTTTGCGCATGCTGGCTTGCAGCGACGCGCGCTTCTCCGCGAGCCATTCGTCGCGGCCGATCCTGACGTCCTCGCCGCGCGCTTTGCGGCGCGCCTCCTCGGCCTCGCGGAAGGCGCAAAACTCCTCGTAAAGACTGATCTCGTTGCGCAGCCCGCGCAGCACGATCTCGGCATAGATCGCGTCGTCGAGAAAGCCGAGGCCCGGGATGTGGTCGGGGATCAGGTCCTCGGGATCGCAGAGATAGGCAAGCGCGCTGAGCACATGGCGGCGCTCGTCCTGCGACAGGTTCCACTCCTCGTCGTTGATCATGTCGATCACGACCTGCAGCTTGGCCATGCGCGTTGCGATGAACTCCGGCAGTTCGCTCTCCTGAGTCTGGGAAAGCAGGTCGCGCGCCGCCTGCTCGATATGGTCGGCAGCGCTCTGGTCTTCCACTGCCGTACGTGCCTTGTCCACGATCGCCTGGAAACGTGCCAGGTCGTCGTCGCTGAGTGTGAATGTGATGTCGAGTGGCATACCTGCAATTCCTCTGCTTTGCGCCTATCCTAAGTCGCCACAGCCGAATATCAAGACATCTCCCGGTGAAGGAATAAATTAGACAAATCAGCTAGTTGCCGCTAATCGACACCGGCCGCGTGCGGCATTCTGTGAATTGCCGCACAAAAAGCCCCGCGATCGGGTGCGAAAGCTGCGAAACAGTTCCGGCAATCAACGCGTTAGCTTGCGTAACATCTGCTCCGGAGTCGTCGCGTTCGAGCACTTTATGATGAACCTGGACATCGCGTTGTCCATCCTGTTGATCTTCTGCGCAGCCTGCTATGTCTTGCTGGGCATACGCATGATCGCGGCGAAACGCGAAGTCGGTAGTGTGCCGATCGGCGTGCTGTTCGTGATTATCAGCTTCTGGGTCATGGGTGGCGCCGTGGAGCTGATGTCGGATTCTTTTCTCGTCTTCTCGATCGGCCGTACCGGCCATTTCGTCGGTACCGCGTTGTTGCCGCTCGCGGCACTGATCTGCTTCCGTGAGTACACGGGTGCGGCGACGCCGCTGCGGAACATCGTGCTGTTGCTGATCGTGCCGATGGTGTCGGTCACCCTCGCGGCAACCAACCATTTTCACCAGTTCATGTGGCAGCTGCCTGCTGTGAACGAACACGGCGACTACCTCACGCGACCCGACCATTGGGGGCCGTGGTTCCTGTTCGTGCACGCACCCTACAGCTATGCGCTGATCGGGGCGGCCATATTTACGCTACTGGTGCACAGCTCGGCAGTCGCACCCGCCCACCGCCGCGGGTTGTTCCTGCTGGTCGCGGCCTGCGTCGGTCCCCTGATTGCGACGGCTGCCTACGATCTCGGGCTGGGTTCCAACGTGATTTCCTTCGTGCCGCTCGTGTTCGCCGCGATGCTGCCGATCTATGCCTGGCTGATCGTCGCCGAGGGCATCGTGGAATTCACACCGCTGGCGTACGAAACCGTGTTCCAGAATATGCAGGATCCGGTCATCGTGATCGACGAGCAGCGGCGTATCATCGGGCTGAATCATGGCGCCGAAGACATGCTGGCCATCTCCGAGCACGAAGCGTTGCGCACGCCCCTGGACGAGATTTTCGAAGATGGGGCGACTATGGTCTTCCAGGCGCTCGAGACGCAGAAGCCGCAGAAGATGATGACGGCCACCGGCCGCTTCCTGCATATCCAGGTGTCCCCGATCAACTCGGAGCGGCATTCCGTGCGTGGCGGCAAAGTACTGATGTTTCGCGACGTCAGCGACGTGGAGAAGGCGCAGAGCGAGGTCCGCAAGAGCGAGAAGCTGCTGCGGACGCTGATCGACCATTCGGTCAACGGAGTCATTCGCTTCCGCTGGGTGCAAAACGAGGACTCCGGCGGAAAGGACCTGCGCTGCATTTTCGCGAACGCCGCGGCAGGGCGCTTTCTCAACTCAGCGCCGGACGACCTGGCCGATCTACGCGCGTCCGAGATCGCGAGGCTGGGAATGACCGGCATGGAGGCGAACGTCCAGGCCGAGATACTTGAACAGCTCAGGATTTCCTGCGAGGAGGGCGAGAGCCTCGAAGTCGAGCTGCTGCAGAACAACGCCCACGGGCCGCGGTTTCTGCGCCTCATATGCCAGCCGGTCGGTGACGACATCGCGGCGACGTTCATCGACGTCACCGACACCAAGGCAAAGGAACGCCAGATGGAGTCGATCGCATGGTCGGATCCGCTTACCGGCGTGCTCAACCGGCGCGGATTCGAGCGCGACGCCGCGCAGCGACTGACGGACAGCGCCGACGATGCGACCGGCGCGCTGCTGTTCATCGACCTGAACGACTTCAAGGACATCAACGATCAATACGGTCACGTGGTCGGCGATCAACTGCTGACGATCGCCGCGCAGCGTCTGCGCAAGGCGCTGCGATCCCAGGACATCATTGGCCGGCCGGGCGGCGACGAGTTCGTGGCCCTCGTTCCCGATGTCTCCGTGGCCATGGCCGACAAACTCGCGAAGCGGCTCGCGAAAGCGCTGGAAGCGCCGTACAGGATCGGCGCGGACACCATGAGCTGCGCAGCGAGCATCGGGCTCGCCCTGTACCCGATCAACGCCAACACGCTCACCGGCCTGTTGCGCGAAGCGGACCAGGCGATGTACCGGGCCAAAGCGCGCACCCGCGGAGCGTCCGAGCTGCATCACGACGACTTGCTTGAGAAGGCAATCTGACCCCGCAACGTGATTAAATACAGCGCTCTTGTCCCAGACGACGAGCGCAATGCACGCTACCGCTCCAATAACGATGTCCGGTGACGACCCCGTCATCCGGCTCGAAAAGCTGAACCGCCGCTACCGCATGGGTGCCGAATACATCGATGCCCTCGGCAGCGTCGACCTGACGGTCGAGCGCGGCGATTACCTGGCGATCATGGGACCGTCCGGCTCGGGCAAGTCGACGCTGATGAACATCATCGGCTGCCTCGACACGCCGACCGGCGGCGCCTACTGGCTCAACGGCAAGCCCGTTTCGGCGATGAACGAGAGACAGCTGGCGCGCGTGAGGAACTCGGAGATCGGTTTCGTGTTCCAGACTTTCAACCTGCTGCCGAGGATGACGGCGCTCGCCAACGTCGAGGTGCCGTTGGTCTACGCCGGGGCCAAGCGCCGGGAACGTGAGCGGCGCGCGAAGGAGGCCCTCGAGACGGTGGGGCTCGGTGACCGCATGTCGCACCGGCCATCGGAGATGTCCGGCGGTCAGCGACAGAGGGTTGCGATAGCTCGGGCGCTCGTCACTCACCCGAGCATCCTGCTGGCGGATGAACCCACCGGCAACCTCGACTCCAGCACCGGGCGCGAGATCATGGCGTTGTTCGATCTCCTGCAATCGGAGGGGAACACGCTCATAGTCGTGACTCACGAACCGCATATCGCGAAGCACGCGCGCCGCGCCATCCACCTCAGCGACGGCAATATCGTCAAAGACGAACAGCAGGGAGCGACACATTGAAATATTACTTGCCGCTAGTCCTCGTGATCGGGCTCGCCGCGTGCAGCGAAGAGCCGGTGGGCAAGCCGATGTATAAGACGGCGAAGGCCGACAGGCGTACCATCGAAGTCAGCGTCAGTTCCTCCGGCGTGGTCGAACCGCTCGCGACCGTCGAGGTGAAGTCGAAGGCGTCGGGCGAGGTCCTGAGCGTCCTGGTCGAGGTCGGCGATCACGTGCAAAGAGACACACTGCTGGTGCGCATCGATCCGCGTACCGTCCGAAATGACCTGGCCCAGCGCGAGGCGGAGCTGAAGGCTGCCCTGTCCCGGCGCGAGATCGCGCGATCTCAGATGACCCGGGCCGAGGCCTTGCTTGCCAAGGGCACGTTTACGCAGCTCGACCTCGAGCAGGCGGCGCTCGACCTGGCGAACGCGGAGGCCGACGTCGTCGCCGCCCAGGTAAGCGTAGAGAACGCGCGCATCGCGGTGGACGACACTGACGTGCGCGCACCGATCACCGGCACGGTCATCCAGAAGCCGGTAGAGCGCGGGCAGGTCATCTCGTCGCCCACGCGCGACGTGGCCGGCGGCAGTCCGCTGATGCAGATGGCCGATCTGAGCAAAGTGCAGATTCGTGCGCTTATCGACGAGACGGACATCGGCAAGATACGGCCCGGTATGACGGCGAAGGTCGCCGTCGCGGCCTACCCGAACCAGCCGTTCCCGGGCGAGGTCGTCAAGATCGAGCCGCAGGCGGTGATCGACCAGAACGTCACGATGTTCGCGGTGCTCGTGTCGATCGATAATCGTGACGGCTTATTGATGCCCGGCATGAATGCGGAGGTCGAGGTCTCGATAGCGCGCAGCGAAGACGTGGTGACGATCCCGGTGATGGCGCTGCGCACGAACCGCGACATCGCGGCGACAGCGGCCATACTCGGTGTCGAGGAGGCCGAGTTGCGCGGGCTGCTGAAGAGCGCCGCAGGGGCCGTGCAGCCCGGCGGGGACGCGAGCCGCGGTGGCGGCAACGACTATCGGTTCGGCGGTGATTTCTGGGTCGTCATGAACGCCGATCCCGGGGCGGGCCCGGAGATACGCAAGGTACGCACCGGCATTACCGATCTCGACCGCGTGGAGATCATCGAAGGGCTCACGGAGACCGAGGCCGTGTTTGTACTGCCGTCGACACATCTCTTCGAAACGCAGCAGGACCTGATGGACTGGCTGAATCGCCGTATCGGCGTACCGGGTATCCAGCGTCGCTGATCGTTCATGCTGGTTTCAGAGACATTCCGTATAGCGCTGTCGTCGATTCGCAGCAACCTGTTTCGTGCGTCGCTGACGATGTTGGGCATCATTATCGGTGTCGGTGCTGTGATAACGATGGTTGCGCTGGGCACCGGCGCGCAGCGCGCGATCGACGAACAGATGGCCGCACTCGGGGGCGACATCTTGGCGGTCGAATCGTCGTTCTGGTTCAGCCGCGGCGTAGCGCGCGATCAGCAGACGCTGACCACCGGGGACGCTGCCGCCCTGACGGTCGGCACGGAGCATCTCGACGAAGTCGTGCCCGAGATCAGTGGCCGGCTCCAGGTGAAATACGGCAACCGTAACATCAATGCAACGGTCATCGGCATGACGCCGAACTACCTGGACGTCCACGGTTTCGATGTGGCCGCCGGCCGCATGTTCACGCTTGCGGACGATGCGGCGCGCAGGCGGGTTGCCGTGCTTGCCGCAGACGTGCCCGGTATGCTCGATACCGATGCCGAGAGCATCATCGGTCGAAGTATCGCGGTCGGTTCCGTGCCGTTCGACGTCATCGGCGTGCTGGTGCCGAAGGGGTCCACGGGCTGGCGCAATCCCGACGACGACGTCTGGATACCGCTGAGCACGGCTCAGTTCCGGGTGACGGGCAACGATTTCGTGCAACGAATCAGCGTGCTGGTCGAAGAATCTTCGTCGGTCGAACAGGCCATGCTCGAAATCGAGCGCGTGCTGCGGCGTGAACACGGCATTCTGCCCGGCAAGGACAACGATTTCGCGATGGTGAATCGCAAGCAGTTTGCGGAATCGCGCCAGGAAGCGACGCAGATTTTCACGTTCCTGCTGGCCGGCATTGCCGGCGTCAGCCTCGTGGTCGGGGGCATCGGCATCATGAACATCATGCTGGTCACGGTCACCGAGCGAACGCGTGAAATCGGCATTCGCAAGGCGCTCGGCGCGACGCGCGGCAACATCCTGCTGCAGTTCCTCGTCGAGTCCACGACGCTTTGCCTGCTGGGCGGCGCGCTGGGTCTGCTCGTCGGTGCCACCGCCGCAAGCCTGCTGAACAGGCTCGCTGGCTGGCAGACCGTGGTAACGGCCGAATCGGCGATGACGGCGTTCGGCTTCAGCGCTGCGGTCGGTATCGTCTTCGGCATCTGGCCCGCGCGCCGCGCATCGCAGCTCGACCCGATAGACGCACTGCGTCACGAATAGACGAACCGCTACGCAAAATAGGCCGATGCTTTTTGTGTCTGCCGGCCGATGAGACACAGTGCGTCGAGGCGCAATTCGCGGCTGGCCGACATTCGCCTGCCGCGCGTGATCTGTGGCAGTCTTGCGTCTCCGGCACCGGCACAGAAGTGGCCTCGGACAGATGAGCGAGCAACAGACAAGCAGCCTGGCCCGATTATTCCGCGGAGCGACTCGTATCGAGCCCGACGAGGCGCGCGCTACGCTGCTGTCATTCTCCTTCCTGTTTCTCTTGATGCTCGCCTACAACATGCTCAAGCCCGTAAGGGACGCGCTGGCGCCGGAGTGGAGTGACGTCGAGCTGGCGTCGCTGTGGACGATCAATTTCGTATTTAGCGCCATCGCCGTGAGTATCTACGGTTACGCGGTGTCGCGCGGCAAGCTGCAGAAGGTTATTCCGGGTGTCTACGCGTTCTTCGCCGCCAGCTTCGTTGCGTTTTACGCGAGCGCCAGCGGCATGCAGGAGGGTGTCCTGGTCAACAAGGCGTTCTACGTCTGGCTCAGCCTGTTTTCGCTGTTTCACATCTCGGTGTTCTGGAGCCTGATGTCGGATATCTTCAGCCGGCGGCAGGCACCGCGGCTGTTCGGTTTTATTGCCAGCGGGGCGAGCATTGGAACGATCGCCGGATCCGCCGTGGCACTTGCACTTGCGCAGACGATAGGTGCGCTCAACCTGATGCTGGTTGCGGCGGCCATACTTGTCGCTATCGTGCCGATGGTAGCGATTCTGCGCAGGGCCGCGCAGCCGGAACACACCCCGACGGCCGAGGAACAGGCGCTGAGCGGCAATCCTTTCGCGGGATTTCGGGAATTCGTGCGCAACCCGTACCTGCTGGGTATCGGCGCTTTCATATTCCTCTACACGTTCATCGGTTCGTTCGCCTATTTCGAGCTCAAGAACCTGATGGCCGGTAACGACCGGGATACGAACACCGCGATCTGGGCGGGCATCAATCTCGCCGTGAACAGCATCACGATAGTTACCGCCTGGTTCCTGACGAGCCGTATCACCGGGCGCATGGGCGTTGGCAAGACGCTGGCCCTGGTGCCGGTCCTCGTCGCTGTTGCTCTGCTACTCGTTTTCGTCAACCCCGTGCTTGCCGTCATGATCGTCGGCTGGGTGATACTCAAGGCCGGCAACTATGCGATCACGAGACCGGGTCGCGAAATGCTCTACACCAATGTCAGCCGCGAGGACCGTTTCAAGACCAAGCAGGTTATCGATATCGTCGTTTACCGCGGTGGCGACGTATTCTCCGGTTGGGCATTCGCGTTACTGACGACCACCATCGGTCTCGGCATGGCCCCCGTCGCGGTGATCGGTGCGGTTGTCGCGCTTATCTGGGCGGCCGTCGGCCTCGCGCTCGGGCGTTGGTACGATGCGGCGGTCACTCGCGAGATTCACGATGAATCACGTGCTCATTCCGCCGGGGTGCGGAAGCGCGCATGAGGGCCCGAGTTGAAATGGAGAATCGAGTCGATGTCTGAAGCGTTTGTCTGCGACGCGGTGCGCACGCCGATCGGGCGGTACGCTGGTGCATTGTCATCGATTCGTGCCGACGATCTGGGCGCCATTCCCATGGCGGCTCTGCTGCTGCGGAACGCAGCGCTCGATCCCGCCGCTGTCGAAGACGTCGCCTACGGCTGTGCGAACCAGGCCGGTGAGGACAATCGGAACGTTGCGCGCATGTCGGCGTTGCTCGCAGGTTTGCCAGCGACGGTGCCGGCGGTGACCGTCAACCGCCTGTGCGGCTCGGGGATGAATGCGGTTGCCAACGTGGCGGATGCAATCCGTGCCGGCCGCATCGAACTCGCGATTGCCGGCGGGGTCGAGTCGATGTCGCGCGCCCCGTTCGTGATGGCGAAACAAACAAACGCGTTCGGGCGCAACGCGGAAATCTACGACACCACCCTTGGATGGCGCTTCGTGAACCGAACGCTCGAGGAGCAGTACGGGATCGACTCGATGGCAGAGACCGCCGAGAACGTCGCGGATCAATTTGGTATCTCGCGCGAGGACCAGGACGCGTTTGCGCTGCGCAGCCAGCAGCGGGCGGAGGCGGCCATCGATTCCGGGGTGTTGACCGAAGAAATCGTCGCCGTACGCGTGCCGCAGAGGCATGGTGAGCCGGTCATCGTGGACACGGATGAGCACCCGCGGCCAGGGTCGACGATCGAGGGGCTCGCGAAACTGAAGCCCATCGTGCGGAGCGATGGCACTGTGACTGCCGGCAACGCCTCCGGCATCAATGACGGCGCCTGTGCGNNCTGTGCGTTGCTCGTGGCTTCCGAGGCCGCCGCCGGCAGCCAGGGGCTGGAGCCCATCGCGCGCGTGGTCGCATGGGCGGTGGCAGGCGTCGAGCCGCGTATCATGGGTATCGGTCCGGCTCCGGCGTCCGAGAAAGTGCTTGCGCTTGCCGGGCTCGACATCTCGCATGGACGTCATCGAGCTCAATGAAGCCTTCGCGGCGCAGGGGCTTGCGACGTTGCGGCGGCTCGGTGTCGATGACGATGCGGAACACGTGAATCCGAACGGCGGCGCGATAGCGCTCGGGCATCCGCTGGGGATGTCGGGTGCCCGACTCGTGACGACGGCGGCTTACGAACTGCGCCGCAAGGCTGCGCGCTACGCACTCTGTACCATGTGCATCGGCGTAGGCCAGGGCATTGCGATGATCATCGAGAGGACATGAGTAAAAAGGCACCACCCAGTTACGAAACGCAGTCGCTGCGTGAATTTGCAGAGGTGATTCGCGGGCGGCGCACCATTAACCTCTATCTGCAGACGCCCGTACCTCGCGAACTCGTTCGCGGTGCGATAGAGGCCGGGACATGGGCGCCGAACCACCACGTGACGGAGCCCTGGCATTTCTACCTGTTCGGGCGCGAAACCATAGGGCAGTGCCTGGACCTGTGCCGTGACATCGTTACGGCCAGGAAAAGCCCGGAAGCCGGCGAATTCAAACGCGAGCAATGGTCGGAGAAGCCGGGCTGGCTCGTGGTGACGTGCAGGCGCTCGGATGACGAGCTGCTGCAGCGGGAGGACTACGCGGCGTGTTCGGTTGCCATACAGAACTTCATGCTCTACCTCTGGAAAGCCGGCATCGGCAGCAAGTGGACGACGGGCGAAATCACGCGCGACGAGCGCTTCTTCGATATCGTCGGCATCGATCCGGACAGGGAGTTCGTCGCCGGCCTGCTCTGGTACGGTTATCCGAAAATCACGCCCGAGCAGAAGCGTCAGGGGCTCGACGCCGTCCTGTCCGAACTGCCGTAACCGCAATCGTTCGCTTATAATCCGTTCGATGCCTTCTTTTCTTTCCGAACTTCGTCGCCGCAACGTGCTGCGCGTGGCAGCGGCTTACGCGCTGGTCGCCTGGATCATCATCGAGGCAGGCTCGGTACTGTTGCCGACCTTCGGCGCGACGGAAGGCGTCTTCCAGGTTTACGTGATCATCGTCCTGATCGGCTTCTTCGTGGCCGTGGTTCTGGCATGGATCTTCGAGATTACGCCCGAGGGCGTGAAGCTCGACAGGGATATCGATCGACACGACCGCGGGGACACGCGATCGAAGTCGACGATGAATTACCTGATCATCGGACTTCTCGCACTGGCGCTGGGCGTGTCCATCACGTTCAATGTGACGGGCATTCGCAACGGGGACCCGGCGGTAAAGGAGGCTGTCGCGGAGAAGCCCGCGATCGCGGTGCTGCCGTTCACGAGCCTCAGCAACGAGCCGGACAATGCGATATTCGCCGACGGCATTCACGGCGACATCCTCACCCAGCTCGCGAGCATCGGCTCCTGCAAGGTGATCTCGCGCACGTCGGTCATGGAGTATCGCAACACCACGAAGAACGTGCGCCAGATCGGCGAGGAACT
>JABAHR010020970.1_pt2 | contig 19081 bp, 27 predicted proteins | sample 7062101 | NCBI WGS metagenome assembly JABAHR01 (sample SAMN14534553, study PRJNA622989) | marine sediment metagenome | biome: marine biome [ENVO:00000428]; feature: marine pelagic biome [ENVO:01000023]; material: deep marine sediment [ENVO:00002113] | place: India: Gulf of Kutch | collected... | reverse complement strand
CACGTTGATCGACTGAATATGCTTGGTGAAATGGCAACAGGTATTGCCCATGAGATCAATCAGCCCTTAACTGCCATTTCTCTGTTTGCCCGAGCAGGTAGCCAACTGATCGAGGCCGGTAACCATGACCGGATGCCGGAAATCTTCGAAAAACTGAATCAGCATGCCTATCGAGCCAGTGCGGTTATTGAGCGCATGCAGAATATGGCACGCCGGCGGGAAAGTGCCAAGGAAGTTATCAATTGCAATGACCTTATCCAGGAAGTTGCAAAACTCGCCGAAGCCGAGGCGCGATTCCGCGACATGACGATCGATGTCGACATTCGAAATGATCCGCTACCCGTCTTTGTCGATACCGTTCAGATACAACAGGTTGCACTGAATCTGATCCGAAACGGTATGGAGGCAATACGTTCGTGTGAGTGCCGTCATGGACGGTCTATACGAATCAGGACAACTCTCAAGGGCGCGGATGAAATGGAAGTCGCCGTTGTCGACTGTGGCGATGGCGTGAGCGAGGACCTGGATGAGTCCATATTCACGCCGTTCTCGACCACCAAGAAGTCCGGTATGGGTATGGGGCTTTCTATTAGCCGCTCAATCATCACAGCGCACGGCGGAAGGTTGGACTACTTCAACAATAAGCAGTGTGGTGCGACGTTTTTCTTTACGCTACCAATTTCAGACGAAGGGAAAAGCAGTGGACAATGAGCAGACTGTACTGATCGTGGATGATGACGAGGGCGTGCGCGAGGGCCTCGGATTGCTCCTCGAATCCGTCGGGCAGCCGTACCGGACGTATGCGTCTGCTGTCGAATTCCTTGATGCTTTCGATCCAGATCAGAGTGGTTGCCTGGTGCTGGACATCCGCATGCCAAGGATGTCCGGATTAGAGCTGCAAAGAAAACTCAAAGAGCTCGGCTGCGTTCTGCCGATAATCTTTATTACGGGTCACGGCGACATTCCAATGGCCGTCGAAGCGATGCGACATGGCGCACTGGATTTCATCCGAAAGCCGTTCCGTGAGCAAAATGTTCTCGACCGTATTAATGAGGCGCTGGAGTACGATGCCGGTCACCGTGAAGAGCTATTGAGCAGGAAACAGTCCCTTGAGAAAGTCCGGTCGCTGACCGACCGTGAACATGCAATTTTTACCCGGGTGGCAGCCGGAGACATGAACAAAGTTATCGCCGCGGATCTTGGCATTAGCGAGCGGACAGTCGAAGTCCATCGGTCGGGGCTGATGCAGAAGCTCGGTGCAAGGACGCTCGCACAGCTGATACGCATCAAGATCGAAGCAGAAGAATTGGCGGGTAGCGAGTAGGTCACTCCGTCGTTTGTCGACAGGCGTTCTTCCGAGCGTCAAATTGCGGTTCCCCGAGAGAGGTTTCGTGCCAGCCACATTTCGTCGAGGGAAATTCCGAATATTTTTCTTGCCCTGAGCCAAACATACTGATCGTCATCAAAGGAATGACAATCGGTTGGCAAGCAGATGCATGCTCAAGGGTATACCGTATGCGTGGTTGATCCGGATGAGGCGGTGCATGACGCACTGAGCGTGTTGCTCCAGGCATCCGGCGTAGGCGTAAAGGGTTTCTGCAGCGCCGAAGCGTTCCTCGAATCAGGACTGGACCTGAACCCCGCTGCCAGTTGCATCATTGCCGAGGCAAATCTACCAGGCATGGGGTGTTTGTCATTCCTAAGAAAACTGCATGCCGACGATGCCGATATCCCCGTCATCGTGGTCACAAGTACGTCTGATCGGGCCATTGCCGAGCAAGTGGTGAGGGCGGGCGCCCTTGACGTGATCGAAAAACCGCTCGTCGGTGACAGGTTACTCGAAAGATTAATTCCTGCTAGCCGCGGTTGTCGCCGATCAGTTCCCAACGAATCAAATAGCGCAGACGCAAAGAGCGCCTGCAAGTGCAACATTTTGGAGAACGACTGAAAAAGGGAGACGACGATGAAACCCGACAACAGACCTGGCATGGCCGCCTTCTTGGCGATGGCCGTATTGCTTGCGGGCGTGCCAGCCCATGCACAATCTGACACTGCACGCATTGACGAGCTGGAAAGGCAGGCGAGTATACTCGCTGAGCAGCTAGCCGATCTACGAGCAGAGCTGGAGCAGGCAAAGAACCGGGGGTCTGCAGGTGACATGCATTCCATTCGCGAGGAAACGGTGGCGGCGAGACAGGCCGCTCAGCGTGCCGAACAGTCAGCTAGTGAGTGGAAAAACACGACGGCCGTCACCCATCTTGCCGGCTATGCATCAGCAGATTACATCAGCCCCGAGAACGGTGAGGCGGCATTCGTTGCTAATTTCAATCCGATGTTTCATTACCAGTATAACGACAAGATCTTGTGGGAAGCCGAGCTTGAAATTGAAGTTGAAGAGAATGGTGACACCAGCATCGGATTGGAATACAGCTCCATTGACTGGTTTCTGAATGACAGCCTGATCCTGATTGCCGGCAAGTTTCTCAGTCCGTTGGGCAACTTCCGCCAGAACATGCACCCTTCCTGGATCAACAAGCTGCCATCCGCGCCGCCAGGCTTCGGCCATGACGGGGCCGCACCATTGGCCGAGGTCGGTCTGCAGTTGCGTGGCGGCAGGAACTTCGGCAACCAGGGTAAGTTCACCTATGCCGGTTACGTCGGAAATGGTCCAAAACTAGAGGGTGAAGACGGCGAGATCCATGCAATCGAGGCAGAGGGATTTGCCGGGAATCCAGATGACGAATTTGTCTATGGTGGGCGAATCTCATTCCTGCCGATTCCAAAATTTGAAATCGGCGTTTCAGGCGCATTTGGCGATGTAGCAGTCGTCGAGAATGACGGCGTCGATGTCGTCGGCGACCCGACACGCGACTATACCGCCTTCGGATACGACGCCAGCTACCAGATTGGCAACTTCGACCTGCGCGGCGAATACATCAGCCAGGAAGTCGACGAACAGGCGGCGAGCATCGCACCGGAAAGTGGCAAATGGGAAACCTGGTATGTCCAGGGTGCTTACAAGTTTGCCGACGCAAAATGGGAAGGCGTACTTCGGTACACCGACTTCAAGTCACCGCATGCTGACGATACCCAGGAGCAATTTGCCGTTGGCCTGAACTACCTGATCACGCCAAGCGCAATGCTCAAGTTCGCTTTCGAATCGAATGACGGCCTGGCCGGCGAAGCAACCGACGACGATCGCGTCCTGGTCCAGATCGCGTACGGCTACTAGTCAAGGAGAATCTAAATGAAATCTCGAAAAAGTACTTTTGTTGCGATTGCATTTCTCGCAGCGACGATGGCCGCAGGAACGCTCCTGACACAAGGAGCGGCGGTGGCTCAGGATACAGAGTCGAACGCGAAGTCAGATCCCATGCAGTTCAGTCGTGGTGCCCAGGCTTGGGCAAACAATTGCTCGCGATGCCACAACATGCGCGATCCGAAAGAGCTTCGCGATGACCAGTGGCGAGCCGCAATCGGCCACATGCGGGTTCGCGCCGGACTGACCGGTCAGGAGGCGAGAGATATTCTGGCATTTCTTCAGGGGAGCAACTGATATGCGCTCGACAGCGATGATAGCCGTCGTCTTATTCTCAATCGCGCCCTTGGTTTACGGTGACGAGGATGCCGCGGATCCGGGGGAAGGTCAGAAGGTCTACGCACAAACCTGCATAGCCTGCCACGGAGCCAATGGCAAAGGGGCGATTCCGGGCGTGCGCGACTTGACGGCCGCGGATGGACCCCTCGCTAAGTCGGATGCCGAGCTGCTCGCCAGCATTACCGATGGTTTTCAATCGCCGGGATCGCCATTGGCAATGCCGCCCAAAGGTGGCAACCCGTCACTGACCCAGGACGACATCAAGGCCGTCATCAGCTACCTGCGCGCCGAGTTTAGCGAGTAGCGCAGACCCGGAGGCCCGATCAAATGCTGGTGAACGAATTGGCGAGAGAAGCGGGTGTAGAAGCGCATGTCGTGCGCTTCTATACCCAGGAGGGCCTGTTGCACCCGGAGCGAGATCCAAAAAATAGCTACCGGGAGTACACGTTGTCGGATGTGCGACGACTTCGATTCATCCGGCGTGCGCGGTGGTTGGGATTCACACTACGAGACATCGAGTCAATCCTGGCGGATGTCGACAACGGCGTGTCGCCATGCAGCGAAGTTCGCGAAATCATCAAGGTCAGGGCCAAGGAGAATCGCCAGCGAATCGAGGATCTGCAACAACTGCAGTCTCGCATGGAGGACGCCGTCAGAGCCTGGGCGAGTATGCCGGATCGACCGCCTGATCACGAGAGTCTTTGTCACCTTATCGATGCGGTCGTGCAGGGCGAAGGCAGTTTGACATGAATGTTACATACAGGTTGTACGATGCCTTGGGCAACGACCGGCCACGAATTCAGGGTTTCGGCCACAGGGTCCGGCGACACAAAATCGTCCATATCGTGTTTATGTCGAGGGCATGGTCATGAGCCAACAGTCTGGCCTGATGGCCGCCAATGGTGCTGGCATGCAACGACCGGAACCTCAGCATTCCGGGAAGTCCGATGTCGATTCCAGACGGCGACATTTTCTGACCGTGGCAACGGCGACGGTGGCGATCGCCGGAGTCGGCGCCGCGTCCATCCCGTTTCTAAAATCCCTGAAGCCAAGCGCGAAGGCGCAGGCAGTGGGCGGACCGGTCACAGTCAACCTTTCTTATCTGGAGCCCGGCGAGCAGATAACGCTGATCTGGCGCGGCAGACCCGTTTGGGTACTGCGCCGGACCCCAGACATGCTCGACCGATTGAAACATGAGCACTGGATATCAATGCTCAGAGATCCGAATTCTCTGGTGGAATCGCAACAGCCACCGTATGCGGCAAATCAGACCCGGTCATTGAGGCCAGAGTATTTCGTCGCCGTAGCATTATGCACGCACTTAGGCTGTGTGCCGCTCTACGAACCCGACACTTCCAACGATAGATTGGGAAAAGACTGGATGGGCGGGTACTTCTGCCCCTGCCACGGATCGAAGTTTGATTTTGCCGGTCGCGTTACCAAGAACGTGCCGGCGCCCACCAATCTTGTCGTGCCGCCACATCGCTTTCTCGAGGCAGATGTTCTCGAGATCGGAGTCGACCATGCCTGAAGTATCGACGCGTCAGATCGGTTTCGTCATTGATGACATTACGTGCATGCATTGCGTGGAGCGTGTCAAGACGGCACTGGCCAAGATTGACGGTGTGCGAATGGCAAGCGTGAGTTTGGGAGAGAAGATGGCAACGATCGAGTACGACGCGAACGCGACTAATGCTCGGCAGATGGTCGAAGCGGTTCGCAATGAAGGATTTCATCCCGGGGCGATCAGGACGCGTATGGCCGTTNNGTTGTGCCTCCTGTGTGTCGTCAGTCGAAGAAGCGCTACGCAAAACGCCTGGCGTGGTAGCGGCAACCGTTAATGTGGCGACGGCAGAGGCCGACATCGAGTTTCGACCGGCGCTTGTTGATATCAACGGAATCAGTCGCGCGGTAGAGCAAAGTGGATACTCGCTGGCCCCGGCAATGGCGGCCACGGAAGAAGGCGTCGATCGGCATGCCGATCAGCAGATGGGCGAGTACCGCGGGCTGATGCGGAAATTCTGGTTCGCGGCGATTGTGTCGTTGCCGGTCATGCTGCTGAGTTACCCGGATTTTATTCCCGGGCTCCGCGAGTGGATGCCGATGGGAAGCGAGAACCGGCGANNCCCGTACTCATCTGGTCGGGATCGCAGTTCTATACCGGCATGTGGGCTGCGTTGAAGCACAGGACCGCGAATATGCACACCCTTATCGCGTCCGGCATTAGCGCCGCTTTCCTGTACTCAGCCGTCGCGGTCTTGTTTCCGCAGTGGTTCCCAACACAGGCGCTCGCCGAGGCATTTTGGGACGTATCGACGGTTGTCGTTGCGCTGGTCGTGTTGGGGATGGCGCTCGAGGTCAAGGCCAAAGGCAAGACGTCCGAGGCCATCAAGAAGCTCGTCGGCCTGCAGGCCAAGACTGCACGCGTCGTTCGCGATGGCAGGGAGCTCGACTTTCCGGTTGAGGAGGTCATCGCCGGCGACCACGTCGTCGTCAGACCGGGCGAAAAAGTTCCGGTGGACGGCGTGTTGACAGAGGGCTCCAGCAGCGTCGATGAATCCATGATCACCGGAGAGTCGATACCGGTGGAAAAACGAGTCGGCGACGAGGTGATCGGCGCCACGTTGAACAAGACCGGCAGCTTTACATTCGAGGCCACCAAGGTGGGCAAGGATACGGCGCTTGCCAACATCATACGTATGGTCCAGGACGCGCAGGGATCAAAGGCCCCAATTCAGCGAGTAGTGGATCAGGTCGCTGCGTATTTCGTGCCGACCGTCATGATTCTCGGCATCCTCGCCTTCATGGTCTGGTACAACGTCGGGCCCGAACCGCGAATCGTGTACGCGATTATCGTGCTGGTTACGACGTTGATCATCGCATGCCCATGCGCGCTCGGATTGGCCACCCCTACCTCACTGACGGTCGGCATAGGCAAGGGCGCTGAGAACGGGATTCTGATCCGGTCAGGCGATGCTCTGCAGACCGCAAAACGACTGGACGCCATCGTCCTCGACAAGACCGGAACTATCACAAAAGGTGAGCCCGAACTGACAGACGTCGTTGCGTCTGAGGATTTTTCTGAGAACGACCTTCTGTCATTGACAGCAGCACTGGAGAAGGGATCCGAGCATCCCCTCGGTGAGGCGATCGTCAATGGTGCAGAATCGAGAGGCTTGTCTCTTCCCGAGACGACCGGTTTCGAAGCAATCCCCGGCCACGGAGTCAGCGGCAACGTCAACNNATGCGAAGTTAATCCGCGATCGTGACATCGACGCTGAGTTCCTCGTCGGTGACTGGGAACGCCTCGCGGCTGATGGCAAGACACCCATGTATGTCGCTGTCGATGGCCGAGCAGCGGGGCTGGTGGCTGTCGCTGACACACTCAAGGAGGACTCCACGGCCGCCATACGTTCGCTGCATGATCTTGGCCTGGAAGTCGTCATGATTACCGGTGACAACGAACGCACGGCATTAGCCATTGCCCGTCAGGTCGGAGTCGACCGGGTGCTTGCCGACGTCTTGCCACAAGACAAANNCTCGAAGGAAAAGTCGTAGCTATGGTTGGCGACGGTATCAATGACGCACCTGCGTTGGCGCAAGCCGATATAGGTATGGCAATCGGGACTGGTACTGATGTCGCAATCGAGGCAAGTGACATCACGCTCATCAAGGGTAGCCTTGCTGGCGTCGTAACGGCTATGGAGATATCCCGGGCAACGATGCGCAACGTTCATCAGAATCTGTTCGGCGCTTTCATATACAACGTACTCGGTGTGCCAGTCGCGATGGGCTTGCTCTACCCCTTTACAGGTCTGTTGCTTTCTCCATTGATCGCTGCAGCCGCCATGGCATTCAGTTCAGTGACGGTGGTCACCAACGCCAATCGCTTGCGGTACTTCAAGCCAAAAGGAGCAGTCGCATGACACCGGATCGAATAATCGTAACCGCAATCGGCTTTGCGCTGATTGTCTTCATCATCTGGTTCTTCTGGCTGAAGAAAGCGAAAGGTACTCGGGCAGCAATAACGAGTTCCGGGCATCAGGAGGCAATGATCCTGGTCAAAGGCGGCTACACGCCGGATGTGGTGCTGGTGACGCATGGCAAACCGGTGCGGCTCAATTTTCGCAGAGAAGAAACGGCGAGCTGCTCCGAGAAAGTTTTGCTAGCAGATTTCGACAAGAGTGCCGATTTGCCGACGGGCGAGACTGTGGCGGTCGAATTTGTACCGAATACACCGGGTGAATATGAATTCACCTGTCAGATGGGAATGTTTCGCGGCAAGTTGATTGTCGAGTGAGCAGTCCCATCGCTGTGACGAGAACCAAGTAGATTGAAATGAAAGTCAAGGAGAACGAAATGAAGACGTCGATTAGAGCCATTGCCATGGTTGCAATCCTGATCATCGGGCAGCCCATCTCTGCCATTGCGCAGGACGACGAGGCAGCTGGCGGCGCTGATGAGCGGCCGATCATAATGCAGCAGATGCATGAGCACATGCAGACGATGCGCCAGCAGATGGAAAAGATTCACGCAAGCGAGGATCCGGAAGAACGGAAACGCTTGATGCATGAGCACATGCAAAGTATGCGCAGTGCTATGACGATGATGGGAAAAATGAGTGGATCGATGATGCAGTCTGAACAAATGGGTGGCCCGGGAATGAACCACGGTCACCAGGCGCAGAGGTGCAAAGAAGACACCGATCAATGCAAGCAAATGAATGAAATGGTCGACCGTCAACGGCACATGGAACAACGGGTGTCGATGATGCAGATGATGATGCAACAAATGATGGAACGAGAAGGAGTTGAGCACGCGCAGTGATCGGCTGTTCCGAAGGAGGACGAGATGGGGATTCATGAATATGCCACGCACTTTGGAGGCATGGTGCTTTCCTGGGCAATCATTCTTGGGCTGTTCGCTGTGATCATCTTTGTCGTTCTATCGCGGGCTCGATCAGCCGGGAATCCTCAGGATGACACCAGCAATGGGTCCGGTGGGAGGTCAAACGATGAGCAGGCGTAGCCAAAATTTCTGGTTGACGCCAAACGGCCTGGCGGCAATCGCACTGATAGGCTCGGTACTGTATTTCTTGCTGACGGAACACAGGGCGCATTTCATCTATGCACTACCGTATTTGATCCTGTTGCTCTGTCCGGTGATGCACATTTTCATGCACCACGGGCATGGCGGGCATGGCGGGCATGGCGGGCACGGCGATCACTCGCGAAACGACATAGAACATCATGAACGGCACGATTGGGAGAATCGGTGATGGAGCAGAACGATGCATATGGGTTGTGGTCACTGGTAATTATCAACTCCGCAATCTTCATCATCTTCGCGTTTAGCTTCACCAAGCCTAAGTCGGCGAAAGATTGGCGAAGCCTGGGTGCATTTTCTGCTTTTGTGGTTGCGTTGTTCACGGAGATGTATGGATTTCCACTGACGATATACCTGCTTTCCGGTTGGCTGCAGTCAAAGTTTCCCGGCACCGATATCTTCAGCCATGAAGCCGGCCACCTCTGGAATACGGTATTCGGCTGGAACACCAATGCGCACTGGGATCCACTGCACATCCTGAGCAACGTCGTAATCGTTGCCGGCTTCATGATGTTGGCTTCTGCCTGGAGAGTACTGCACTTGGCACAGCAAAATCACACGTTGGCGATTGAAGGGATTTACGCGCGTATAAGGCACCCGCAGTATGTGGCGTTCGTCGTCATTATGTTCGGGTTTCTGCTGCAGTGGCCAACACTGGCAACCCTGATCATGTTTCCGATCCTCGTTTATGTGTATGTAAGGCTGGCCCGTCACGAGGAACAGGTGGCGTTAGAGCAGTTTGGCGATCGCTACCGGCAGTATATGCGAGAAACTCCCGCGTTCATTCCTGGCGCTGTTCAACTACGGGCTGAAGTTAAAGAGTGAGCGAATGGCACCAGGACCAACAGTCAGCTTTCTCGGCGGCGCCGGTACGGTTACCGGTTCGAAGTATCTGGTAGAAATCGATGACGCAAGAGTTTTGATTGATTGCGGACTGTTCCAGGGCCCGAAGCCACTGCGGCGTCGAAACTGGGACAAGCCGCCATTTGACCCGGATTACGTCGACGCTGTTTTGCTCACTCATGCCCACCTGGACCATAGTGGCTGTTTGCCCGTGCTCGCGAAAAGTGGCTTCAAGGGCCCGGTTTACTGCACATCAGGTACCAAAGCCTTGGCGAAAGTGCTGTTGCCGGATTCAGGCTTTTTGCAGGAAGAGGACGCCCGTTATGCCAATCACAAAGGATTTTCACGTCACCGGCCCGCGGCGCCACTTTATACACAGGCCGACGCAGAAGCATCACTGGCCCTTTTGAATGTCGTCGAGTTCGAGGCTTCTGTCGATGTAGCCACCGGTATCAGAGCTACTTTTCGTCCCGCGGGCCACATCCTCGGGGCCTCGTCGATACGGCTGGAGATTGCCGATCGCAGCATTACATTCAGCGGAGACATCGGGCGACAACATGACCCGGTAATGAAGCCGCCGCTCGCGCCGGCGCCAACCGATTTTCTGGTGGTCGAGTCAACCTACGGCAATCGGGTGCACGCGCAGGAATCCCCGATCGAAATCCTGCGTGAGATAGCGTCCTCAACGCTCGAGCGAAACGGAATACTCTTAATTCCGTCATTTTCTGTGGGCCGCGCTCAGGCGATATTGCACTTGCTGGCCGAGCTAAAGCGCAGAAGCAGGATTCCAGCCACTCCGATCTATCTGAACAGCCCGATGTCCATCGACGCTACCAGCATCTACTGCCAACATATGGGCGAACACCGCTTGGACAGGAAATTGTGCGCCGAAATGTGCACGGCAGCGCAGTTTGTTCGCAGTGCAGAGGAATCGCGGGCACTCAACGAGAAGAAGGGGCCGATGATCGTCGTGTCGGCCAGCGGAATGGCGACCGGCGGTCGTGTGGTGCATCACCTGAAGGCGTGGCTGGGTGATCGGCGAAACACTGTCCTTTTTGCAGGCTTCCAGGCCCCCGGGACACGGGGCGCAAGCTTGGTTGGCGGTGCCAGCAAAGTCAGAATGCATGGCCAGGAGTACGCGGTCCTCGCGCAAATTGAGGAGATCAGTGGCCTGTCAGCGCACGCTGATCAGAACGAGCTGATCCAATGGATAGAACCGGTCGCGCGCACCGGCACGAGAAACGTATTCGTGACGCATGGAGAACCCGAGGCATCCCAGGCGCTGGCCCACAGAATTTCATCCGAGTATGGGCTAGACGTCGACATCCCAGCCTATAACGCCAAACGTGTACTGAATTAGAGGGCGTAACATGGACGCAAGCACACAACTCGTTCAGGCCTACCTTCACGTCAACGGCTATTTCACAGCGACGGACTATCCGCTACTGGAAACACGCGCCAAAAAGCCATCCCGAATGTTGACAGACATTGATGTACTGGCCGTTCGCTTCGCCAGTCCGAACAACCTGCGAAATCCAGAGAACGCCAAGCGATCAGCGAGGGCAGTGACGGGGCCTGTTGCTGCGACCATTGACCCTGTTCTTCGTTGTCCGGGCGATCGAACCGACATGATCGTGGCGGAGGTCAAACAGGGCCGAGCCCGCGTGAATCCGGCGGCAAGGGACGTGCGTGCTCTCGTTGCGGCGATTGAGCGGTTCGGCTGCTGTGACTCCGAATGTGCACCGGATGTCGTTGCCAATCTCCTGAAGCACGGCGAAGCGACAAGCCCTGACGGACATGTCGTGCGCATGGTGTTGTTTGCCTCGCAGGGAGACGAGCCACCGCGAGGATGGCACTGGATTCACCTGGGTCACGTGGTGACTTACCTGAGCCATTACATGCGGCGCCGTGAGGACCTGCTTAAGCACGCCGACCTGCACGATCCGGCACTCGGCTGGCTATCGCTCCTGCAAAAATGTGACCTGACCGTGGCGCACCGACGCAGGAGCGATGGATGAACAAGCAGAAGATTAAGGCTGGCCACGAAACTCAGGCCAGGCTGCTCGCGCGCCCTGTCGGCATCGATACCTATCAGGAAGCCGTCATCTACATGCGGAGCGATTGTGCCGTCTGCCGATCCGAGGGGTTTGAATCACAATCGCGCGTCAAGGTGTCCGGGAACGGGCGCGAATTCGTAGCCACACTCAATGTCGTGCAGGCGAACATGCTGGATCACGGCGAGGCCGGACTATCCGACATCGGCTGGAGTCTGTTGGATGCGGACGCACCCTGTCCTGTCGCAGTGTCGCATCCGGAGCCCGTTGAATCATTTCGCCACGTACGTCGAAAACTCTACGGACACGAACTGGATCAGCCAAAGCTTACTGCAATCGTTGGCGNNGCCGCGTGTGTAGGTGATCGTATGACCAGATCAGAGGTCGTCGCATTGACAAGGGCAATGGTCGATGCCGGGGAAAGACTGGAGTGGGATCACCCGCGAGTGTTCGACAAGCACTGCGTCGGAGGATTGCCCGGAAATCGCACGACGCCAATTATCGTCGCAATTGTCACCGCGTTTGGCATCGTCATGCCGAAAACCTCGTCGCGCGCAATTACCTCACCGGCTGGAACTGCCGATACCATGGAAACGATAACCCGTGTCGACCTGTCCCTCGATGAGATTCGGAGGGTTGTCGATAGTTGTCATGGTTGCATGGTATGGGGTGGTGCGGTGAATCTGAGCCCGGCGGACGACGTGCTGATCCGGGTTGAACGGGCACTCGACGTTGACAGTGAAGCACAGTTGATTGCATCTGTGCTGTCGAAGAAGATCGCCGCCGGATCCACCCATACGATCATCGACATTCCTGTAGGCCCGACGGCTAAAGTCAGAAGCACCGAAGCCGCCAGCCATTTGTCCGAGCTGTTTCGCTTCGTCGGCGACAATCTGGGTATCCTCGTCGATGTCGTCGTAACCGACGGCACCCAGCCCGTTGGCAAAGGCATTGGTCCCGCACTGGAGGCAGCCGATGTACTCAAGGTCCTGAGGGGCGACATCAGCGCGCCGGAGGACCTTCGTCGCCGAGCGACACTGCTGGCTGGAAGAATTCTCGAGCTCGCGGGTGAGGTGCCCGCAGGATCCGGGGATGCAGCGGCGCAGAGTGCGATCGAGGACGGCCGCGCATATCGTCAGTTTGCTGCGATTTGTGAAGCCCAGGGGGACTTTGTCGAACCGCCCCGCGCCCGATATACCCATGAAGTCAGTACGCAGGCCCCCGGTACAGTGACCAGGATCGACAATCGGCGACTCGCAAAAGTGGCCAAGCTCGCCGGTGCGCCAACCTCACCGGCTGCGGGAATCGAAATGTCGGTTCGGATCGGCGATCACGTCGAGTCAGGAGAACCACTATTCGTTTTGCACGCTGATGCACCCGGCGAGCTGGATTACGCGCTCGACTACCTTGCCGGACACCCAGACATCGTCCAGGCAGAAAGTGAGGGCTCGAGGGCTGGCAATGACTGAGCCTGTCACTGTATTTGCCGTACCCGGTAACGAGGCGTTGGCACAGGACCTGGCAAACGCTCTGAATGGCGAGCAGGGTGACCTAGTGGTCCGCCAGTTTCCTGACGGAGAGACCTATGTGCGTGGCGATTCTCGCTGCCAGGGCAACGATGCTGTTATTGCCGCCAATCTATTCCAGCCGAACCCAACTTTCCTGCCGCTGATCTACGCCATCCGCGCCGTACGGGATATGGGCGCAAAGCGAATTGTTCTCGCGACGCCCTATCTCCCTTACATGCGACAGGATGCTCGCTTTCAGCCGGGCGAAGTCATCACGTCACGCATCTTTGCAAACCTGTTGAGTGACGAGCTCGACGGACTGGTCACGGTAGACCCGCACTTGCATCGCTACGCGGCGCTATCAGACATCTACTCGATACCTACGTGCCTAGGGCATGCTGCGCCCGCTCTGGCTAACTGGATCAATGACCACGTTGAGGAACCCCTCATCATCGGTCCTGACATGGAAAGCGAGCAATGGGTCGCCGAAGTGGGTGGATTGGCCGGAGCGCCATACACGACATTGACCAAAACACGTTACGGCGATCGGGACGTCGCGATCAGCGTACCGGCGCTGGACCGATGGAACGACCACACACCCGTTTTGGTGGACGACATTATCTCGACCGCGCGGACGATGGTCGAGGCCGTCGGACATCTCCTCAGAGCCGGATTTTCGGCGCCTGTCTGCGTCGGCGTTCACGCCATTTTTGCTGACGGTGCCTATGCAGACCTCAAAGACGCAGGCGCCTCGACGGTTGCTACCTGCAACACTGTCGAGCATGAGAGTAACGCTATTGATATCAACAGAATCGTCGCGGACAGTATTGCTGTGTTGCTTGCGAGCGAGGACAGCGCCAACGAAGCACAGGAAAATAATCATGCCCATTAAACGCATTACCGCAATCGTGCCAATTGCTGTGGTCGAACGGCTTGAATCGAACCTGCGCGCCTGCGGTGTACCAGGTGTGACGGTCGAGCATGTTAAGGGTTACGGCGAGCATCCGAACTACTTTCGAAGAAACCTGATGCAGGACAACGCGCGCGTAGTCTTGTATGTGGACTCACAGGATGTACAGCGAGTGATAGACGCAATTGTCGGATGCGCACAGGAATGCGGTGCGCAAGCAGGCATTCTGGCCGTCGAGTCGATTGATCGCCTGGTCAGCTTGACAGATGGAGCCGAGATTGTCCCGGCGACAAATTAGTGGATACGGAGGACATGCAGTATGAGCGGTAATGCATTCTTCATGATCGTGCTGGCCGTATTTCTTGGTATGCACCTCTACTACGATCGTCGTCGAAATCGGGTAGGTGCAGATCCACTTGACCAACGTACCCGGTCCGATGCGACCTTGGGGGAGAGCGAGATGTTGAACTGGAAAGTTGTGAGCTGGTCGCTCGCTAGCTGGGCGACCGTGTCATTCGTGGTGTGTCTTATTTGGGGTCTGCTCACTCCGGAAGCCCTGCACATGCATGCGTTCCTTGAGCAGATCCTGCCGGGATTCCGGTGGCTGACTTGGTGGAGTGTCCCGTTGGGCCTCGTAGAGAGCTTCCTGCTCGGGTTCTACGCCGGAATTGTCTACGTGCCGATCTATAACTTCTATAGCAGACGGTGGGCGGCGTCGGGCTGAGCGCACTGAGTTCCATAACGTGACCGTAAGCGATAAACAGCGAATCACTTTACCCATAGCCATGGGCGCCACTCTCGTCATGTTTCTGTGGGCGACCTGTTTTCCGCTGATCAAGATCGGGCTGCTGGATGCGCCACCGATCACATTCGCTGCACTGCGCGCCGGACTGTCGGGTTCAGTATTGTTGATGGCCACCTTTTTTGCAGGTCAATCGAGTGTGATCAGTGGAACCGACTGGATCGGAATCACTATGGTCGGCCTTACAGCCACGACGATCGGTTTTCTGGGCATGTTTCTGGGCGGCGCGGAAATTTCACCCGGTCTTGCAACGGTTGTCTCAAATATGCAACCGCTCATTGCAGCCGGACTGGCGTGGATGGTTCTGGGCGAACGTTTGTCGACACTGCAGCAGTTCGGCATGGCAGCCGGATTCGGTGGCATTGTATTGATCGGCATGCCCAATATGGAGCTGGCAGTGCCCCGGTTGTTCGGAATTGGCTTGCTGCTGTTCGCAGCCATCGGACTTGCCATCAGTAATGTCCTGCTGAAGCGCTTGGCGGGTCGTGTCGAAGTTCTGGCTGCCATGGGTTGGCAGCTCATGATCGGTGGCATTCCACTGGCGATCATTAGCATCAATTTCGAGGATTTCCGGGAAATCGTGTGGTCGTCTCGCTTTGTGATCAGTCTTGTCGTGCTGAGTGTCGTGGGCACGTCTGCCGCGTTTGTTATCTGGTTTTCACTGCTCCGGCGGGTCACCCTCAATCGTCTGAATGTGTTTACGTTTCTGACTCCGATTTTCGGCTTGGCGATGGGATTCGCGTTTTATGGTGAAAGCCTGAGCGCCGTCCAGGTCGCCGGAATCCTGCTGAGCGCGACTGGCATTCACTACGTTTGCCGGCCGACGGGTTCCGTAGTGCCGGTATCCCTCTCATCGAATACGAACCCTGATGAATGAGCCAGTAGTAATTGACGTTGCACTGATCCTGCTCTTTGGCTCGGCGGTCAGCTGGCTGTGCCAGCGTCTCCGATTGCCTGTCGCGGTTGTGCAGGTGATCCTGGGAGTGATCCTTGGCGGAGCCGTTCTCGGCTGGGTAAGCCACAGCTCGACGATCCATGTGCTGGGAGAAATTGGCGTTGTGCTTCTGCTGGGCATGGCGGGAATCGAGTTGGGGCTGGAGCGCCTGAAGCGGGCCGGGTGGCCTGCTGTCGCGGTCGCGGTAATCGGCATTGTCTTGTCGCTGTCCGGCGGGTATTTCGTCGGTTCATTCTTTGGATCACCACGGCCGGAAGCGATTTACATTGGCCTCGTGATCGCGGCAACGAGTATCGGCATTAGCACGCAGGTGCTCCAGCAGTTCGGATTGATCAATCATCGAATCGGAGAGATCGTTGTCGCCGCTGCGCTGATAGACGATGTGATCGCACTCTACCTGCTCGCAGCGACGCATGGCATCTTGAGTGACGACGCCGGAGTCGCCCGTGTACTCGCGTATGTTATGGCCGCACTTGTACTGCTCGGAGCGGTGTACTGGCTATCGAAGGCGCTGACTTCGTGGCTCCTCCGGCAACATTACCTGGACAGAAACTGGTCGCTGATTGTCTGGGCGGTTGGCGTGTTCTCTGTGGCCGCCATGATCTCGATGCTGCTTCAATTCTCCCCTGTGGTCGGCAGCTTCTTCGCCGGAGTCGGTATCGGCGACGCAATGGAAAAGCGCTCCCGCGAACAACGCCTGCGAGGCTTCAAACCTCTGCTGTGGGTCCTGATGCCGTTTTTCTTCGTGATGATTGGAGTGCAGGCGGAGTGGAGCGCTTTGGCGGAACCTGGAACACGTTGGTTTCTGTTGGTGCTACTGGGTGTCGCAATTTCCGCTAAGGCACTGGGCGGACTCCTGGGCTCATCCCGACAGACTCGTGTAGCCGAGCGCTGCTTGATTGGATTCGGCATGGTTCCACGCGGTGAGGTGGCGTTGATCATTGCGACCCTGGGGCTGGAGCAAGGACATGTGGGTGCCGATGCATTTGCCGCACTGGTGCTGGCAACAATCTGTCTTGCAATCCTGGGTCCGGTCTGCATGGCATTTCTGGCCAAGTCGGTACGCTCACGCATCGCCGGCGTAACCGCGTGTTGACCCACATGTTTCGTCTGCCAATCGGAGTATCTGACCGTGGATGAAAGTAATCGCAAGCTCATAACTGATCCGCTGATCAACACAAACCCCATCACGGTACAGGCACTGGGCATTTGCTCGGCGCTGGCCGTTACGTCCGCCGTTCGCCCGTCTCTCTTCATGGCAGCTGCCGTCATTGCTGTCTGCGGTTTTGCAGGCGCATCGATAAGCCTGATTCGGCGATATATTCCGGAAAGTATCCGTTTGATTGTGCAAATCACTGTCATCGCATCGTTTGTCGTAATCGTCGATCAAGTACTCAAAGCGTATGCATTCGAAACGAGCAAGGCACTGTCTGTCTATGTTTTCCTTATCGTATCGAACTGTATCGTGCTCGGTCGCGTCGAAGCGTACGCGATGCGGTATGNNACGGTATTGGCAATGGTCTCGGATACAGCCTGCTTCTTCTTGTGGTCGCAAGTATCCGCGAGCTGCTTGGGTCGGGAACACTGCTCGGTACGGTGGTGTTTTCAGCCACAGCAGATGGCGGTTGGTACCTGCCGAATGGTCTCCTCGCAATGTCACCCAGTGCATTCCTGATTATTGCATTGATTATCTGGGGCGTGCGTACGTGGCGACCTGAGCAGAAGGAAGTAAGTGAGTTCCGGATTGATCCGGCAGGTCTCGAGAAAGTGCGATGATGACGGACTACGTCAATCTGTTTCTGCAGGCCGCGCTGATGGAAAACATCATGCTGATGTTTTTTCTTGGAATCTGTACGGCGATAGCGACATCGAAATCTATTCCTACGGCACTAGGGGTCGGATCCGCAATCATCGCCGTTCAGACAATCACCGTGCCGATTAACTCATTCTTGTATTCGACATTCTTCCAGGATGGGGCGCTTGGCTGGCTGGGATTTCCCGATGTAGATCTCAGTTTTCTGGGTTTGATCGTTTATATCGGCGTCATTGCCGGTATCGTACAAATTCTGGAAATGGTCCTCGATAAGCATTTCCCTCGGCTGTATATCGCGCTGGGCGCGTTTCTGCCGTTGATCACCGTCAACTGCGCAATCCTCGGCGGGTCGCTCTTCTCTGTCGAGCGCGCGTACTCGGTGCAACAGAGTCTTGTATACGGGTTCGGCAGTGGCGTGGGCTGGGCTATTGCGATCCTCGCCCTGGCCGGGGTGCGGGAAAAGTTACGTTACAGTGATGTGCCCGAGGGCCTCCAAGGCACCGGGATCACATTTGTCATCATGGGCTTGATGGCAATGGGTTTCATGGGTTTCTCGGGGATACAACTATGACCCCGCTTAGCACCGAACCCGGCCTGATTACCCGGATCGATGACAGCAGCATGTATGTCAAGGTTCCCGTTGGTCTTGGTTGCAACGCCTGTCCCAACAAGATGTCATGTACGTTCAGCGGGCCGGAGAGGGCCTATCGGACCTTTCGAGTTCATCGGGAACCGGCGTGTCGCGTTGGAGACCGGGTGCTCGTCCACGTTCCAGGCGCAGTACTCGGTGTTACCGGGTTCGTGTTTGTTGCCTTGCCGTTTCTAATGATCCTGGGAGGCTATGGCCTGTGGAGCTGCTGCCTGCAATTTCCCTATGCAACGATATTGTTGTGGGGGGTTGGCATTTCAATGTGGGTCGCCGCAATGTATGGCGCAAACATCTGGATCGAGCACGGCGTGCAGTTCAGGGAACGGGTTGAGCCAATTGATGAAATGCGCCGCCGTCACGTTCGAACNNTCCGTCTGGTCTTTCGGCAACTTCAGATAAACCTGCAGCGTACGATCCTCACCGTGATCGCACTTGCCTCCGTGGTTGCTGTTATCCTCGTTCTTGAGGGATTCTATGCCGGCATGCTTGAGCAATTGCGGAATGCAGTCATCAGCCGGCAGGCAGACCTGATCGTGACGCAGGCTGGCGTTGCAAACATGACCACCGCCCGATCTATCCTGCCCCAGTTTACTCGCGCCGAAGTCGAGGCGGTCCCGGGCGTTGCTGTCGCCCACCCTTTGACGGGCATCTCGGTCATTTATGAAAACGCTGCACGCCACACCCCCATGTTCCTGTTCGTTTACGATCGGGGTGGTGGACCGTCAAACCTGGTCGAGGGTCGAACGCCAACGGAAGCCCGGGAGATTGCGATCGATCGGTCTGTTTCCAAAAAATACGGTCTGCACGTCGGCGATCCGTTCATAATCTCGGACTTCGAATTCA
>JABAHR010000942.1_pt2 | contig 19096 bp, 20 predicted proteins | sample 7062101 | NCBI WGS metagenome assembly JABAHR01 (sample SAMN14534553, study PRJNA622989) | marine sediment metagenome | biome: marine biome [ENVO:00000428]; feature: marine pelagic biome [ENVO:01000023]; material: deep marine sediment [ENVO:00002113] | place: India: Gulf of Kutch | collected... | reverse complement strand
CACTCCTTTCAGGGCAAGGAGCTCTACTTCGAGCTGTTTCGCTATCTGACCGGTCAGAACGTATACAACGGCCACCTCGGTTATCTGAGCTTCGGCAACACCGACCCGTTGACCAACCTCGACGTCTACGCGAGCGGTTACTCATGGGACACCAACATCGAGGACATCACGGGAACCACCTACTCGAGCCCCATTACGGCTCTTGGCGAGTGCGCCAAAGTTTTCGTCGTCAACCTGCTCTTCCAGGTCTCCAACCAGGAGGACGATTCGGATACTGCCATTACGGCGGACAAGGCAAACAAGCCCAATGGAGGCATGGAAGGCATCAACCTCACCGGAAAGAACAACAACTTCGCCACCGTGATTCGTTACCTGCGAGATGCGGACCTCGGTGACGGCACCTTCGGCACCGTGCCGGATCTCGGCGGCCTGCAGAACGTGACCTCGTACTTCATCGTCGATCCAAACCAGATCAACACGACCACGAACGGTTATGCGAGCGCGGGAGGCACCGGTGTCGCGCTGCCGCTCAGCAGCAACCCCGAAGAGCTGGTCAACACGCTCAACAACATTTTCAGAAGCATCCTGAGCGTCAGCACGACCTTCGTGTCGCCGTCGGTGCCGGTCAACGTCTTCAACCGCACCCAGGTCGTCAACGAGGTCTTCATGGCGCTTTTCAAGCCCGATGAGAACGCGCTTCCGCTGTGGAACGGCAACCTGAAGAAGCTGCGCGTCGGGCAGAATGCAACGACCGGGGATACCGAGCTTCAGGACGTCAACGGAATCAACGCCATTGACATCGATGGCCGCATCAAGCGCGACGCCGTCACCTTCTGGACCGACGTCTCCGCCCTGCCGCCACCCGTCGACGACGAGGTCGCGGGGGCCGACGGACGCTCGGTGCCGAGAGGCGGCGCCGGACAGATGATGCCCGGATACATCGCCGGTGGGCCGGGCGCGTCGAATACCGACACGGGCGCTCGGCAGCTGTTCACCTTCGACCCCAGCGATGCCACCGACGGCCTCATGCCGCTCGACGCGAACGACACGACGGCCGCGAGCCTGTGGACGGAAATCACCGCAGCCTGGTCGCCCGCGGCTTCGTCGGCAACCTACGCCGGTGCCTCTGTTGCGGATAGGAACAGGGCCGTCGACGTCCTCGAGTTCGCCCGCGGCCTGGAGGACGACGGCGTCACCACGCGGCCCTGGCTGCTCGCAGACGCGCTGCACTCGCAACCGCTGGCGATCAACTACGGCGCTCGTGGCGGCGGCTACGATGCCGACAATCCGGACATTCGCCTGCTGATGGGCACGAATGGCGGCTTCATGCACATGTTCCGCAACACCGACAGCAGCGCCGGTGAGGACGGCATGGAGAGCTGGGCGATCATTCCACGCGAAGTCATCCCCATCCTCGACCGGCTGCGGACGAATACCGGCGGCAAGCCCCTGCATCCGGCTGGAACCGACGGCTCCCCCACCGCGTTCACCCTGGATGTCAATTTTGACGGCAGCATCGTCAGCAGCGACGGCGACCTCGCTTACGTGTACTTCGGCCTTCGCCGCGGCGGCAAGAACTACTACGCCATCGATGTCAGCGATCCGGACGCACCAAAGCTGCTGTGGACCATCGGCAAGGGTGGCGCCGGCAGCGACTTCGCCGAGCTCGGCCAATCCTGGTCCAAGCCCCAGGTGGGCCTGGTGAAGATTGGCGGCGCCATCACGCCGGTGGTGGTGTTCGCCGGCGGCTACAACGGCGACGACGGCGGCGACGACCTGGGCGATCTCGGTAAGGATGCAAAGAATCGTGCCACCCGGGTGCTGGCCACGCCGTCACCGGGCACCGACGACGACGAGGGCAACGCCATCTACATCGTCCACGCGTTCACCGGAGATCTCATCTGGAAAGCGGTACAGGGCTCTTCCATCGAGTACGTGAGCAGCCGCAAGGCGTTTACCCATCCGGACATGGTGGACAGCTTTCCCGCCACCGTGAGCGCCGTCGACACCGACGGTGATCGGCTGATCGATAGAATCTACGCCGCCGACACCGGCGGAGTGGTGTGGCGCATCGACCTCGCCGGGCTGTTCGATCACGACGGCAGCGCCGCCACCGCGGACATCGTGGTCAACAATCAGCCCTCCGTGTGGTCGGTGACCAAGCTGCTCTCGGTCGGGCGGCACGTGAGCGGCTTCGTCAACATCGCCGATGACCGCCGCTTCTTCACCCGCGCCGACGTGGTGCAGAGCCGCGACGGCATCGGCCCGTTCGACGGCGTGCTCATCGGAACCGGCGATCGGGAAGATCCGAACGGCACCGCGGTGGAGAACTTCTTCTATCTGATCAAGGACCGCGCCATCACCAGCGGGCTTCCGCCTTCGACGTTGCTCGAGCACAACGACATGACCGACCTCACGAGCAACTGCCTGCAGGACTCGAGCTGCGCGGCGCCACCGGATCTGACCAACGGTTGGCGCATCGCGCTCACCGACAGCGGCGAGAAGAACCTGGCATCGCCCATCACCGCGGCGGGCAATGTCTTCTTCAGCACCTTCTCGCCGACCCCGACGGCCGGCAGCTGCTCGTTGAGCGAGGGCACCGGACGGCTCTACGTGGTGTCGCTTCAGGATGCGACGGCGGTTTTCAATTTCGACACCACCAACGACATCGGCGAGCCGGTGCTCGACCGTGTGGATCTGCTCGCGAGTGGCGGCATCCCGGTGGAGGTGGTGCCGCTCGGCGGCGGGGAGCTGCTCGTCCAGGGCCAGGAAGCCGGCGAGAACATCATGAATGTCGGCGGCCAGATGAGCTTCAAAACATACTGGCACGAGGTCTTCAACTAATCGGTGCCGTCAGGGAACTCGCGGGGAGGTAATGAGGCTTTGGGAAACAATCGAAACAACCGGGGTGACCGGGGATTCACGCTGCTCGAGCTCATGATCGTGGTCGTCGTGGCCGCGGTCATCGCGGGGATCGCCTATCCGAGCTATAAGGAGCAGGTGCGCAAGGGCCGACGCGCCGCCGCCACGGCGGCGCTCATCGATGCGGCCTCGCGCCAGGAGCAGTTCTTTCTCGACAACAAGAGCTACACGACAACGGTCGCGGCCGGCGGCTTGAACATGGACGCCGACGTCCAGAAGGGCACCTACACCCTGTCGGTCGATGCGCCGACCGGCGCTTGTCTCCTGGACCGTTGTTATCGGCTGCGGGCAACGCCCGAGGGCGTCCAGGCCGATGACGCCTGCGGCCCTCTGACCCTCGATTCCGAAAGGATTAAGGCCCCGACCAACTGCTGGTAGCCGGCGGTGTCGATGAGACCGGGCCGGGTGGCACGCGGCTCGGGGAAGGACACGTCGGCGCAGTCAGTACGGGTGCGGCACGGGCATCGCCCGCGCCGCGTCTTGCGACTACCAGCAGCCCGCGGGCAGCTTGGTGCCGTCGGAGGTCAGCGACAGGGTGCCGCACTCGTCGTCCGCCTGCGCACCCTGGGGCACGGCGCTGAGGATGTAGCAATAGCCTTCGGGGCACGCGCCCGCCGGCAGCTCGACGCTCAGCGCATAGTGACCGCCCGGCGTCACGGTGGAGCCCACGTCCAGCCCCTCGGAACCCAGCTGCTGCGTGTAACGCTTGTTGAGCAGGAAGTGCGCCTCCTGGAGCTCGGCGACCCGGGACAGCGCGGCCTGTGCGTTGACGCGCTGCGCCTGGAGCCGGTCCTCGGCGGACCCGTAGGAGGCCGAGACGGCGCTGATGCCCAGGGTGCTGGCCACTGCCAGAACCGCAGCCAACTCGATGAGCTTGAAGCCGCCACAGCGACGCCGCGACCCGAGGGGATTGCGCGCGTTCAGGAACGAGGTTCTTGAGGTTCCGTTGTGCTTGCGTGCGTTGCGCTTCATGGCGGTCTCTTCCTGCGGTCTGTTCATTCGTCCCCCTGTACACTGCAGTAAGCGTGCCAGGTCGGGAATACCGCCATCCAGCCGGGATACTGTGACGGCCCTCACCCTCTGCGGGCGCGCATGTGACGGCCTTCACCCTCCGCGCCACGGGGAGGCGTCGAAATCTCGACAAGCTGTTGGCGGGGCTACAGGGGCCCTTCCCGGGCGCTTTGCGGGGGCTTTTGAAGGGGTGCCGGGACGCCCGGCGGCGGCCTGCCGTCAGCCCGACAGGGGGCCGTTCGGGGTGACCAGCACCTTGCCGCCGCGCGCCGCGCGGGCGGCGTGCGCCAGGGCGGCGCCGACCTCGTCCATCGGGTAGAGCGCCTCCACGTCGACCCTCAGGTCGCCCGACGCGACGCGCCCGGCCAGCTCGGCGTACAGTGACGTGCGCTCCTCGGGCGACATGGCGCCGAGGAACTTGACCAGCCAGAAGCCCGTCAGCGTGATTCCCCGAAAAACGACCTGGTGCGGGTCCACCGTGCAGGGCTCGCCGGAGAGCAGCCCGTAGTTGACCACCACGCCGCCCTCGGCGAGGCACGCCGCGAGACGCCCGGTGGCATCGCCGGCCACGGCGTCGATGGCGAGCGGCAGGTTGCCGTCGCCGACGGCTGCCTGCACGCGCTCGGCGAGATCCGGTCCGTCCACGAGCACGACGTCCGCGCCGCGCGCCTCGAGCGGCGCCACCGCGTCGGCGCGTCGCACCACGTTCACCGTGCGGATGCCGAGCGCCGCGGCGAGACGGATGAGATGAACGCCGACGGCGGAGTTCGCGGCATTCTGAATGACCCAGTCACCCGCCGAGAGATCCCGGTAGCGGGTCAGCATCAGAAACGCGGTGGGCGGATTGATCTTCAACATGGCGAGCTGCAGCGGATCCGCGTCGACGCCGATTCGGATGGCCTCGCCGGCCCGGATCTTCTTGCGCTGCATCCAGTTCTCCCGGCTCAACATCAGCACGCGATCGCCGGCAGCGACATGCGTCACGTCGTCACCGATGGCGATGACCCGCCCGAGCGCCTCCGAGCCCGGCACGGCCGGCAGCGGCGGACGCGCGGCATAGCGACCGGCGATGGTGAGAAGATCCACGGGATTGATGGGAAAAGCCTCGACCTCGACGAGCACTTCGCCCGCCGCGCACGGCTCGGGCTCGGCAGTCTCGACGGGGTGGGCGACCTCGTGGGCGGGACCGAACCTGTCGAACTGGACGACCTTCATGGCTGCGCAATCCTCCCCGGGCAGGCGCGTCGACAATATGACACGGTGAATCGCCATTGAGTAGCGTCGGTTGGCTGCGCATCACCAATCGCTTGGCGTCGCGGGCGCGACGCCGGGACACTCGCCTTCGCCGTCCGGATCCGGCATCCTCGACGCTCGTCGTCGCGCAGCAACATCCGGCGGAGGTCGATGCCGTGGGCCTGCTCGAACGCTACCGCAAGCGTCGCGCCATCCGGGCGTTCTCCAGGCGCCTCGGCCCGGCGCTCGCCCGGCGATTCGGACGAACACCCCACTACAGCGCCGCCGAGATCGACGAGGTGGTGGGCTCGGGGAAGTTTCGCCGCCACCGCGAGTACCTGGCTTACGCGTACTGCCTGTTCATGTCGCCGAAGGAGTTCGAAAGCGGCGGCACAACGGGGGACTTCGACGCCCTGCGCAGCGAGGCCTTCGAGGTCATCGGGCCGGGACCGGGCCTCTTCCAACCGGGCGCCGGCGCGTACGGTGATGCGTTTCAGGGCGCATCGCCGGGCGACTTCGATTCGGGCGACGGCGGCTCGGGGCTCTGACGGTGATGAAAAGCGCCGCGCCGCCGGCGGTGAGCCTGTTCCTCGCGGCGGCGCTGGCGACGAATGCATCCGCCGCACCGCTCGCGCTCGACGAGGTGCTCGCCCCGGTCGTCGCTCTGGAGGCCCGCATTCCCGACAACGCCCGCAGCGCCGCCACGCTCGGCACCGTACGCGGCGGCACCGGAGTCGTCATCGACGCGACCGGGCTCGTGCTCACCATCGGCTATCTGATCCTCGAGGCCGCATCGGTGGAGATTCTCCCCGACGGTCTCGCCGGTGAACGCGTGCCCGCCGACGTCGTGGCCTGGGATCAGATCACCGGTCTCGGCCTTGTGCGTGCGCGGCGGGCGCTGGCAATCGAGCCGATGCCGCTGGCAGCCTCCGCGACACTCGCCGCCGGCGACGCGGCCATCGCCGTGAGCTGGGAGCGCACCAACGGCATGCTTCCGGCGCTCGTGGTCGCGAGACGCCCCTATGCGGGCTTCTGGGAGTACATGATCGAAGACGCCATCTACGTGTCGCCGAGCCACCCCGGCTTTCCCGGCGCCGCGCTGATCACCCTCGACGGCAAGCTCGCGGGCATCGGCGGCTTCGCGGTGGCCGATGTGGAGGACGAGTACGCCGTGTCGGGCTCCGTGTTCATTCCCATCGACGCGCTCGACGCCGTGCTCGCCGATCTGCTGCTCAGCGGACGCTCGTCCCAGGCGCGTGGCTGGCTGGGACTGTATTGTGAGGAGGTCCAGGGTACGCTGCAGGTGCGCCGGGTGCCCGCCGACGGGCCCGCGCTGCGCGCCGGCGTGCAGCCGGGCGATCGCGTCAAGGCGTTGGCCGGCTCACCCGTCAGCACGCTGCCCGATTTTTATCGCCGCCTGTGGGCGACGACGCGCCCCGGTGATCGGGTGGCGATCGAGCTGCAACGCGGCACGGAATCGTTCACCGTCGAGATCGAGGCGATGGACCGTTACCAGCGCTATCTGCCGAGCGCGCCGCAACGCTGACGGGCGCACGGCACGAGCGCCGATCGATCAGCGCAGGTGCCGATTGAAAAAGGCGATGGCCTTCTCCCACGCATCTTCGGACTGCGCCTCTCGATACCGATCGGGATTGTTGAAATCCTGGAATCCGTGACCAGCGCCGTCGTAGCGATGAAACTCGTGCGCGACGTCGTTGGCCTGAAGCGCCGCCGCGTAGTCGTCCACGTCCTCGGGCGAGGGGCCCTGGTCTTCGTTGCCGAAGATGCCGAGCACCGGACAGGCGATGTTGCCGGCAAGCGTGACAGGCGCCGGCGCGCCGTCGGCAAACGGAATCTTGATGCGCCCGCCGTAGAATACGGCGCATGCGCGGTAGCGGGACTCGTGACAGGCGCCGAGCCACGCGACCCGCCCGCCCCAGCAGTGCCCGAGAATTCCGATGCGACGCTCATCGACGCTCGGCAGAGCGCCGAGCAGCGCGAACGCCGCGCTCAGATCGGCCACCGTCCAATCGTCGCGAAACTCCGCGCGCTTGACGTCCATCTCGGCATCCGCCGGCCACCAGTGAAACAGAAACGGCATGACGCAGGCGAAGCCGGCCTCCCGGTAGCGCTCCCCCACGTTGATCTGAAAGGGATCCTTTTCCAGGCCGGCGTGGGCAATCGGCAGGTGCTGCGCGATCACGAGACCCGGATGGGGGCCCGATCCCTGCGGTTCGAACACGAGCACGGGCATGCTCGTTTCAAGAACGTCGACGGTTTCAGTGCGATACATGCTTATTCCTTCGAGTCTCGGATCATTGGTCCAGATGACGCAGATACTGCGCGACGAAATCGAAATCCACGAGCTCCGAGTAGGCCGCCGTCAGGCGCTCCGTTACCGGACCGGGAATAGCGGGATTGGCGACGACGGCCCCATTGATCGCGCGCACCGGGCAGAGGCACAGGCTGGTGGAGGTCAGAAAAGCCTCATCGGCGTTCGAGGCATCGTACAGCGACAGATCCGTCTCGGTGCACGCGATGCCGAGCTCCGATGCGAGCTGCATGACCACCCCGCGGCTGATTCCCGGAAGCACGAAATCCGCCCTCGGCGTGAAAAGAGCGCCGTCGCGAACGAGAAAGACATTGCTTCCGAGCCCCTCGGCGAGATTGCCGCAGGTGTCGAGAAGGATCGCCCAGGCCCTCGGATTGCGCGAACGCGCCTCCAGGTCGCCGAGGATGAGGTTGATGTAATTACCCATCTTGGCGCGCGGGCTCATGGCCGCCGGGGGGGTCCTGCGAACCGACGGCACGACGACCTCGATGCCGTCGCGAAAGTCCGCCGCCCGTGTGGAGAGCGGCAGCGGCGTGCAATCCACCACCACGGTGGGCCCGGCTCTCTCCGGCGCCTCACCGTCGACCGGCACCAGTCCCCGTGAAATGCGCTGCCCGACCCAGTAGTCCTTGTCCGGCGTGAGCAGCGGCGCGTTTGCTTCCACGACGCGCTCACTGATTGCGCACATCTCGTCAGCCGATACCCCCGGATCGATCTGCAGGTATGTCAGCGTGCGGTACAGGCGCTGCACGTGCTCGCGCAGCTTGAATGGCTTGCCGCCGAAAGTTCGCGCGACGTCGAAAGCGGTGTCGCCGAACAGCCAGCCGCGATCGCGGAACGAGATACGTACCTCGCTCTCCGGCAGCAGCTCGCCGTTGAACCACGCCATGCGTTCGTTCGTGTTGACAGGCATTTGGTGGTGTCCTCCGCCCTAGTGGGGAACCTCGCCGAGTATCGTGCAGCGGCGCATGACGCGGCGCTCGCGCGCGGTATCGTAGGGCGTTGCACGGTGCATCAGGCAGCGATTGTCCCAGATGGCGAGATCACCCGGGCGCCAGACGTGACGGTAGACGAGCTCCGGGCGTATGGCCAGCGCGTTGATCTCCTCCACCAGGCGGCGGCCGTCCTGGTAGTCGAGACCAACGATGGTCTCTGCGTGATCGCCAAGGAAGATGCACTTGCGTCCCGTTTCCGGGTGGGTTCGTATCACCGGATGATCCACCGGCGGCACCTCGCGTCGCTGGGCCTCGCTCATGGGGTCTTCCCCGTGGCGCCGCGTGCGGGAAAAGTCCAGGTTATGCACCGCGCGAAGACCTGCGACCCGCGCCTTCATGTCCTCACCGAGCGCCTCGTAGGCGGCGTACATGTCGCAAAAATGCGTCTCCCCGCCCACCCGCGGCACCTCGATCGCGTAGAGCATGGTGGCCTGGCCTGTGACCCGGCGCCACGAGCCGTCGCTGTGCCACGCGAGCGTGCCCCGGTCCGGATGCCTGCCACTCGGCTCGCCGTGCTCGTCCAGGTTCGACAGAAAGTAGAGCTCCGGGAAACCATCGGCGTGGTACTGGCTCATGACATGAATCTGCACCTCGCCGAAGCTGCGCCCGATGGCCACGTGGCCCGCCGGCGACAGATCCTGATCTCTGAACAACAGCAGCTGATAGTCCACGAAGGCGGCGCGGATCGCCGCGTAGAGCTCCTTGTCGACGGGTCGAGACAGATCCACGCCGGTGAGCTCGGCACCGAAGGCCTTGCACAGGGGACGGACCCGGAATCGTTTCTGTTGCACGCTTTACCGCCTGGCTTCATTCGGCCGTGCGGGGAGCAAAATCCCGCGACTGGACGGCGGCGCCGCACGGACTGCCCGCGCCGCCGATTATAGAGCCAGGGAGGCCGTCATGGCGCGTAAGCCTGCGCCGCCGATTTCGGTCATAATGCGCTGCCGTGGCCGCCGGGCGGCGGCCGGTTCGAAGACTGCACGAAGGGAGGTGCGAGATGCGACGGGAGCTGGCGAGTGCACTGATGGCCGCACTGGTCACGGCGGCGGGCGCCGTGCAGGCCGCCGACTACAGGATCGACCCGAGCCACTCCTTTGTGCGATTCAAGATTCAGCATCTCGGCTACAGCTGGATGTGGGGTGGCTTCAACGATCTGGAGGGCGACTTCAGCTACGATCCCGGCAACCCGGCCACAGCCAGAATCGCCGTTACGATTCGCACCGCCAGCGTCGACACCAACCACGCCGAGCGCGACAAGCATCTTCGAAGCGATGATTTCCTCGACGTCAAGCGCTTCCCCACGGCCGCATTCACCAGCACGAAGTTCTTGCCCGATGGTCAGGGCGGGAAGCTCGAGGGGGAGCTCACCCTGCACGGCGTGACCCGCACCATCGTCATCGACGTCGAGAAGATCGGCGAGGGGCCGGACCCGTGGGGCGGCTACCGGGCCGGGTTCATGGGCACGACCTCGATCAGTCGCGGCGATTTCGGCATGTCCTACGATCTCGGTCCGAAGAGCGAGTCCATGAGCTTCGAGCTCGGTATCGAGGGCATACGCAAGTAGCGCGGCAGCGATTCGCCCGCTCAGAGCATGCGGCGAAGCGTCGCGTCCCGGTCGACGAAGTGATGCTTGAGCGCCGCCAGGACGTGAATCGCAACGAGCATCGCCGTCGTGTAGGCGAGATAGAAGTGCAGCTCCACGGCCAGATCCCGTATCCAATCGCTTCTCGGCAGTACCGCCGGCACGTCGAACCAGCCGAACATCGAAATTCCGTCGCCCGCCGAGGTGGAGATCAGGTATCCGGTGACCGGCACGGCCACCAACATGAAATACAGGAGGACGCGCACGACAGCTGTGACCGCGCGCTCCCAGGCCGAGGTGGATGCGAGCGGTGGCGGCGCCTGGCTGGCGACGGCGCAGGCTATCTTCGCCACGCCCGCCACCAGCGCCACCATCCCGAGCGCCTTGTGCCACTCGAGTGACGCGTAGAACCAGCGATCGGTGTAGTCGAGACCGACCAGGTGCCAGCCGAGCCACAGCAATCCGATCATGAGCACGGCCATGATCCAGTGCAAACACCGGACCGCGAGGCCATAGCGTGCGACGCTTTCGTTCATCCTGCGTCCATGGTCCGAGGCGCTGACGTCGGGCGATGGTAGCGCACCTGGACCCGGCGCGTGAGTGCGCCGGGCGGCCTGCGTGTTACGATGGCATTCCCCCCCGCGGGAGCTGCTTTCGCCGTCTCGCCGTAACCCGAAACCGCGTGGAAGGTGCCCGTGATGGTTCTGCCCTTTGAAGCCGTAAGCCGCTAAGCGATGTGGGCCCGGCTCGGGGCGCTTCACTCCCCCCTCTACCGTCGCTACTGGTTCGGGTCGCTGGCTTCCATCGGCGCCACCCAGCTGCTGATTCTCGGCAAGGGCTGGCTGGTGTACGAACTGAGCGGTTCGCCCCTGAAGCTCGGGCTGCTCGGCGCCGCGGGAGCCGTTCCTCAGATCCTGGTGAGCCTGTTCGGCGGCGTGCTGGCGGACAGGCTGGACAAGCGCCGGGTGCTGATGGCGACGTCGATGGTCATCGCGTTGCTGTTAGCACTCCTCTCGGCTCTCGACTTCACGGGAGTCGTCGAAGTGTGGCACGTCATTCTCATTGCCGCCCTGATCGGATTCACGTCGGGTCTCGATTGGCCGGCCCGACAGGCGTTCTTTACGCGGCTCATCGATCGCGAGCACATGACGAGCGCCGTGGCGCTCAATTCCATCCTCTGGCAGAGCACCCGCATGATCGTTCCAGCCATTGGCGGCATCGTCATCGCGTTATCGAGCACGGCCGTCGTCTTTCTGGCAGCCGCCCTCGGTTTCCTGACCATGTTCCTCGTGCTTGTATCCCTGGATGTCACTCACCGTGTCACGCCGCGCGGCGATCCGCTGCAGCAGTTCCTCGAGGGACTGAAATTCATCGGCTCGACGAGACTATTCGCCATCATGATTCCCCTGACGTGGGTACTGACCTTCTTCGGCGTCTCCTACATTCAGCTTATGCCGGCGTTCGCGGACATCCTCGGTGTCGACGAACGTGGATTCGGATTTCTTCTCTCTGCATCGGGCGTCGGCTCGGTAACCGGCACGGCGCTCGTCGTATTCGTGCAGCATACGCGCCGCCTCGGATGGCTGATCATCATCGCCAGCCTCTGCTCGACCCTGGCCCTGTTCGGATTCAGCATCACAACCGGCTTCGCGGAAGTCACATCTCACGCATATGCGATCGCCATGTCGTTCGTGTTGCTGACGAGCCTGTTCAACTCCATGTACCTGATCTCCTCCATGACCGTCCTGCAGATGCGCGTCCCCGACGAGCTGCGCGGAAGGGTCATGGGAATCCACGGCATCACCTTCTCGCTCATCCCCCTCGGCGCACTGTTCGGCGGCTCGGTCGCCTCGGCGTTCACGCCGCCGATCGCGGTGGCCGCGGGTGCTTTCATCATGATAGTGACGATTCTGTCGGTCGCGCTTTCACAGGACGAGATCCGCAACCTCAGGGGACAATGAGAAAAACCGGGGCGAACGCGTCGCCGCCTGACTCGGCTCAGCAGTCGCTGGCGAGGCTCGTCGTCAGCTGATACCTGTTGCTGCTTCGGTCGCGCGGCTGGCCGCAGACGACCCATGCATCGACCTTCAAGTTGGACTGGCGTGGCTCGATCCACCACGTGTATCGGGGGCTGCAATTGCCGGGACACTGCTCGTAGAGCGATCGGCCGTCGGCTCCCTTGCCCTGGGTGAAATCCATGATCCAGTTGGTCAACTCGTCCGCTGACTCAAAGCGCCTGTCTTCGAACTTGAGCGGGTTGATTCTGGTGGCCCGCTCGAGATCCGCGCACATGCGATCCTCGTTCGAGAGAGCGGCAATCTCCGGCATGGACGTGAATACCACCCATGCGATGGGCTGCTTCGACCTGGCCGACTCGAGCGCGCGGCTCAACATGTCATGCGATACCGAGCGGATTGAGCCGTCCCGGTTGAGGACGTTCGACACGTAGCCCGCCGACGCCGCCTGGCTGGCGAGCGGGGTGACCTCCGACGCGGCCGAGCAGCGGCCGTTGCCGCCGGCATCCGGCGACTCGCCCGCCGTCGCAGGCAGCGCGAGCGCGAGCACGGCAACGATGCCTGCGAGCGAACGCCAGCGGAGCATGGCTACTGAAGGACGCATATCCAAACGATTATGGGGTCAGCCGGCTGGAACTCAAGCTATCCCCTTTTGCGCAAGCGTCGCACGAGCGGCTTAATCGCCGGCAGCAGAAGCAGGATGATGGCGGTCACCATGATCGGGCCCGAGTAGGGGCGGGTGAAAAAGATGTCGAATTTCCCGCCGCTGATCAGCAGCGACTGGCGAAGAGCGGGCTCGGCCAGGGGCCCCAGCACGATTGCGAGCACGGCCGGCGCAAGCGGATAGTCGAGCTTGCGCATGAGATAGCCAACTATCCCGAATAAAAGCATCAACCAGACGTCGTGGAGATCCTGGGTCGGCGCATAGCCGCCGATCAGGCAGAGCACGAAGATCAGCGGCGCGAGGATCGTGAACGGCAGCTTCAGCACCCAGATGATCAGCGGGATGAATGCGATGTTGATGATCACGGCAAACAGGTTTGCCGCATACAGGCTCGCGATCAGGCCCCAGACGAAATCCTGGTGATCGACAAACAGCCGCGGGCCCGGCTCGAGACCCCAGATCACCATGCCGCCGAGTAGAATGGCCGTCGTCGGCGAGCCGGGGATACCCAGCGTCAGCATCGGCAACATGGATCCGGTGCTGGCGGCGTTGTTGGCCGACTCGGGCGCGGCCACGCCGTCGAGCGCGCCCTTACCGAACTTTTCCGGATTCTTCGAAATCTGCTTGGCGACGCCGTAGGCCATGAGCGAGCCCGGTGTGGCGCCGGCGGCAGGAAGAATTCCGACGAAGTAGCCGAGAGTGGAGCCCATGAGCAGGGTCTTCCACGTTCTCGTGATCTCCTTGAGATTCCCGATGGTACGTTTCACGGTAACCGTGGCTTTGGACATCATGCTCTGACCGCCGGCCTTGCGGTGCTCCTCGATGGTCCAGAGCATCTCACCTATACCGTATATGCCGATGGCCAGCACCAGGAAGTTGATGCCATGCAGGAATCCGGTGATGTTGCCAAAAATCAGCCGCGGCTCACCGCTGATGATGTCGAGACCAACGGCGCTCAGCACCAGACCGATACAGATGGAGAAAACCGTCTTGTAGAGGTCGTCGCCGCCCAGCCCGATGAAGGTGGCGAACGCCAGCATCATCAATGCGAACTCCTCGGGCGCGCCGAATACAAGAGCCACATGGGCCAGCGGCGGCGCGAAGAAGGTGAACAGCACCACGGATATCGTGCCGCCCACGAAGGAAGCCACCGCCGCAGCGGTAAGGGCTTTGTCGGCAAGTCCCTGCTTGGCAAGTGGTCTCCCGTCGAAAGTCGTCGCCACGGCGGTGGAGGCCCCCGGGATTCCGAGCATGACCGACGAGATGGCGCCTCCATACATGGCGCCGTAGTAGATGGCGGCGAGAAAGATCACGGCGCCCGTCGGCGGCACCAGAAATGTCAGGGGTAGCAGTATGGCGACTCCATTGACCGATCCCAGCCCCGGCATCGCCCCGATGAACAAGCCGACCGTGCAACCGACAATCACCAGCATCAGGTTCTGTGGTTGGAAGGCGACCGCGAATCCGGTCACCAGCAGTTCGAGAATCTCAACCATCGCGTCTATCTCGGGACGAATCTCGCATTATCGAAGCGGGTGCTTCCGATGAGCACTCGGACAGTTTCACCATCAGCTGACTACAGAAACATCTTGTAGAGTGGATAGAACAGCGGCTCAGTGATCCCCTTCGGCAGGATTATTCTCAAGGCGATATCGAAAAAGAAGAATGTGACGATAGGGATCGCTATGGCGAAAAAAATCGTCAGCTTCCACGAATGATTACCGAGAAACCGCATGTAGAAGATCAGAAACAGAGGCAATGCCACGTAGACGCCGACGAATTTGAACAATCCGACCGTGATGATCAGTGCGAGCGCGACCAACCCGACGTCGACGAGCACGCCCTTCTCGATATACGTCTCCTCGGAAACCGCTACCGGACCCTTGCGACGCACCCAGTTGACGAGGACTCCGATGCAGGAAAGCAGCATGAGCACCGAGAGCCAGAATGGCCAGGCCCCGCCGCCCGGTCCCTCGTCCGGAATCCAGCCGATGGGCAGCTCGGCACTCTTATACATAAGGTAAAGGGAAAAGACTCCCATCAGGATCGCCATCGCGAGCTCAGCGATGCGCACCGTCATGACCGGAGTCCTTCCCCTGTTACCTTACTTTTCTTGTTGCTCTTAGACTCGTGCTGAAAAGTCCGGGCTCAGCCGGAAATGGCTCCCATCTTGATCAGCATTTTCCGGTGCACCTCGCGCTCACGCTTCCAGTAATCCATGAGCGCATCGCCCGTGAGCAGGTCACCCTGAAGGCTCTTGTCCTTGAGATACTTCTGCCACTTGTCCGAGTTGTAGACCTTTGAGAACAGATCCGTGTAGTAGGCCTGCGCTTCCTTGCTCATGCCAGGGGCACCGACGACGGTCCGCTGCATGAAATACACCATGTCCTGACCGAGCTCGCGGAAAGTCGGCGTGTCCTTGAACATGGGCAGACGCTGCGGCGTGAACGCGGCGAGAGGCTTGGTATTGCCCGCCTGGTAGAAGCCGAGCTGCTCGGACGGGTTGTTCACCGTCGAGTCGGCATTCTTGCCGGCAAGCTCCTTGGCCACCTTACCGCCGCCCTTGTAAGGCACGTACTTCATGTTGAGGCCATAGGCGGAGTTGAGAAAATCCGTGAGCAGATTATCTTCCGATGCCTTTCCCGTGCCGGCCATGATCCAACCGCTGCCTTTGGCCTTGGCGGCCTTGACGAAGTCGTCGACATTGTTGATGTCCTTGCGGTCGGAGTGGACCCACAGCAGGAAAGTGTCCTCCGCCATGCGTGCGATGGGCGTGAACTCCGCAATGTCGACGCCGAGCGCCGGCTGACGAAGCGGCGTGGTGTAAAAGCTGTTCAGGGTGAACATGATCGTGTGGTCGTCACCCTTCTTGCCGTTGAGGTAAACGAGCGCCTCGGCGCCCGTGCCACCGGGCTTGTTGATGGGCGTCACCGGCACCGGAGCAAGATTGTTCTCGGCAATGATGCTCTGGAAGAAGCGCACCGCCTTGTCGGCGCCGCCTCCCTTACCGGCCATGACCACGAATTCGATCGGTTTCTTCGGTTGAAATTCTGCCAGCGCCGTCGACGCCGTTCCCGCCGTCAATGCGAGACCGGCACCCAGCGCAAGGCCGTGCACGAGTAGTTTTCGCCTCAATGCTTTCATTTTCTCTCTCCTGGCGATTGCTAAGTGTCGATAAAGTTTGCGTCCATACGTTTTGCGTCCATACGGTTTGCGGGCCGGACATCCCCAAACGAACGGGACCCTGGCTCGTCGACTCCTGTCATGTCCAAGACCGCTGACCGGGCTAACACCATGCTACAGGCAGGCGGCCCCGATCTCTCAACCGGATGTTATTGTTGTATCCGGTCGACAATATACCAGACCTTTGGTAGTTTCCCTAACCGGTAGGCTGGGGGACCTCCTATGATAGGACCGGCGCGGATGCGCCGGGTTCTGGATCCGGAATGAATATTCACGAATACCAGGCGAAGGGGATTCTCGCCGCGTTCAACGTACCGGTCGCGCGGGGCGCAGTGGCGTTCTCACCCGAGGAGGCCGTGGCCGCGGCGCAGTCGCTGGACGGACCGGTGTGGGTCGTCAAGGCGCAGATACATGCGGGCGGGCGCGGCAAGGGACGCTTCAAGGAAACCGATGCCGGCGGCGGCGGGGGCGTTCGGATCGTCAAGTCCATCGAGGCGGTAGGCGAGAACGCCGCGCAGATGCTCGGCAAGATCCTGGTCACCCACCAGACCGGGCCTGAAGGCAAGACAGTCAAGCGCATCTATGTCGAGCAGGGCTCGGGCATTGCCCGCGAGCTCTATCTCTCCTGCCTCGTCGACCGGGCCTCCTCCCGGGTCGCCTTCATCTGCTCCACCGAAGGCGGAATGGACATCGAGACCGTAGCCGCGGAGACGCCCGAGAAGATCCTCACGCTGACCATCGACCCGGCGACCGGTTACATGCCGCATCACGGACGCAGCATCGCCTTCGCGCTCGGCCTCTCGGGCGATCAGGTCAAGCAGTGCGTGCGGCTGATTGGAAATCTCTACCGCGCGATGCTCGCAAAGGACATGAGTCTGCTCGAGATCAATCCGCTGGTGGTGACCGACGCGGGCGACCTGCTGGTCCTCGACGCAAAGGTGAATTTCGATTCAAACGCGCTCTATCGCCATCCGGATGTCCAGGAGCTACGGGATCTCGACGAGGAAGATCCCACCGAGGTGCAGGCATCGGAATACGATCTGAACTACATCAAGCTCGACGGCAACATCGGCTGCATGGTCAACGGCGCGGGCCTCGCCATGGCGACCATGGACATCATCAAGCTCTACGGCGCCGAGCCGGCGAACTTCCTCGACGTCGGCGGCGGCGCCACCAAGGAGCAGGTGATGAATGCGTTCAAGATCCTGCTCTCGGATCCGAAAGTCGAAGGCATACTGGTGAATATCTTCGGCGGCATCATGCGCTGCGACATCATCGCCGAAGGCATCGTCGCAGCCGCCAGGGAGATGGCCATCGAGGCGCCGCTGGTCGTGCGGCTCGAGGGCACCAACGTGGAGCTCGGCAAGAAGATACTCGCCGAGTCGGGGCTCGCCATCATCCCTGCCGACAATCTCGCCGACGCGGCCGAGAAGATCGTCGCGCAGGTGAAAGGGGGCGCCTGATGTCCATCCTCGTCGACGCCGATACCAAGGTCATCTGCCAGGGATTCACCGGCAGCCAGGGCACCTTCCACTCGGAGCAGGCCATCGCCTACGGCACCAAGATGGTCGGCGGCGTGACTCCGGGCAAGGGCGGCAGCGAGCATCTGGGCCTTCCCGTGTTCGACACCGTGCGCGCCGCGGTCGCGCAGACCGGCGCCAACGCGAGCGCCATCTACGTGCCGCCGCCCTTCGCCGCCGACGCGATACTCGAGGCGCTGGATGCCGAGGTGCCGCTCATCGTCTGCATCACCGAAGGCATACCCGTGCTCGACATGGTCAAGGTCAAACGCGCCCTCGACGGATCGCGCTCGCGCCTCATCGGCCCCAACTGTCCCGGCGTGATCACGCCGGACGCCTGCAAGATCGGCATCATGCCGGGGCATATTCACAAGCGCGGATCCGTCGGCATCGTCTCGCGCTCCGGCACATTGACCTATGAAGCGGTGGCGCAGACCACGGCGGCGGGCTTCGGTCAGTCCACCTGCGTCGGCATCGGCGGCGATCCCGTGAAGGGCACGGACTTCATCGACGTGCTCGAGCTGTTTCTCGCCGACGACGAGACCGACTCCATCATTATGATCGGTGAGATCGGCGGCACCGCCGAGGAGGAAGCCGCCGAGTTTCTGGCTTCGAACGCGGTCAAGAAGCCCACCGTCGGCTTCATCGCCGGCGTGACCGCACCGCCCGGCCGGCGCATGGGTCACGCGGGCGCCATTATCGCCGGAGGCAAGGGCGGCGCCGCCGACAAGATCGCGGCCATGCGCGCCTGCGGTATCGCCGTCGCCGACTCACCGGCGAGTCTCGGCTCCACTCTGGCGGAGCTTCTGGGTTAGCCGCGAGGCTCCGCGTCCATTCAGGCGAGGGTGACGACGACCTTGCCGGTCGCGCGCCGCTCGACGAGACTCGCCAGCGCCGCCGGCGCCTGCTCCAGCGGATAGGTCGCCGAGACATGCGGCGACAACGCGCCGTCGGCGAGCCACGCGAGAAGCTGTCGCCAGGATTGCTGCAGCACCGCGGGATCGCGCTTGCGATAGGCGCCCCAGTAAACGCCCACCACGCTCATGTTCTTGACCAGGGTCAGGTTCACGGGAAGCTCGGGGATGGCGCCGCTGGCGAAACCGATGACGAGGATGCGTCCCTCCCAGTTGATGCAGCGAACGGACTCGTCGAACACTTCGCCGCCCACCGGATCGAAGATCACGTCGGCACCGCGGCCGTCGGTCAGCGCCTTGACCCGATCGCGAAAGCGCTCCTCGCGGTAGTTGATGACATGATGAGCGCCGTGCTCGCGGGCGAGCGCCAGCTTCCCCTCGCTGCTGGCGGTGGCGATGACGGTGGCGCCCATCAGCCGGCCAACCTCCACTGCCGCCAGCCCGACGCCGCCGCCGGCCCCGTGCACCAGCAGCACCTCGCCCGGCTGAAGCCCTGCACGGCGCTCGAGCCCCACGTGGGCGGTGCCGTAGACCACCGCGAACCCCGCGGCGGTCACGAAGTCCAGTCCCGACGGCATGGGCACGGCGTGGGTGCTCGGCACCACGACCCGCTCTGCCAGACCGCCGTGACCGCAGAAGGCGATCACCGAATCACCCGGGGCGAACCCCTCGACCTCGGCGCCCACCTCGAGCACCTCGCCGGAAACCTCGAGCCCGGGGCTGAA
>JABAHR010013972.1_pt6 | contig 19106 bp, 12 predicted proteins | sample 7062101 | NCBI WGS metagenome assembly JABAHR01 (sample SAMN14534553, study PRJNA622989) | marine sediment metagenome | biome: marine biome [ENVO:00000428]; feature: marine pelagic biome [ENVO:01000023]; material: deep marine sediment [ENVO:00002113] | place: India: Gulf of Kutch | collected... | reverse complement strand
GCGGGAGCGACACGGTGGGGCGATCCGGGCCGTTGCCTTCAGTCCGGATGGAATCTGGGCTGCCTCGGCAGGCAGGGACCAACGGGTCAGAATCTGGGAGATCGGCGAGGATCGGCTGTTGCTGCGGCATTCGTTGTCGCACGAAGGAGACGTCAAGGCGCTCGCATTCAGCCCCAATTCCGAGATGCTGGTATCCGGCGCCCGGGGGTCCTCGGCCAGACTCTGGGCGGTGAGGTCCGGGAGGGAACTGATTGAGCCGGTGGAACTGAGGCGGCTACCGCATCATTTGCGGTTCACTCTCGACGGCAAGAGCGTGCTGATGGTGATGGGCGACTCGGTGCACGTCTGGGACATTCGTCCCGGGGCGGCCCGGCCGAACCTCCTGGTGCATGGCGACCGGGGTGACCAGGCACCGCTGGTCAGGCGGGTTCGCTTTGCCGGGGATGGGGAGCGGGTAGCCTGTGCGGCCGGCCTCGCCGAGCATCGAGGAAGCTACCTAACCATTAAATTGCTGGGGGGCGTCCGGAAGCGGGTCTTCGCGCAAGGGTGGGATGCGCGAAGTGGGGAGCCGGTGGGAGGACCCATCCAGTCCGCCCACAGCCAGACCTCGCTGGCGTTGAGCGGGGATCGCTCCCGGGCGATCACAGCCTCCGATGCCGGCTTCGTCGTTTGGGATCCGCGAAGCGGGGCGGTCGAGCGCGAGGTGGTGGTCGGCTACACGCCCCGCACCTTCGCCCTCTCCCCCGACGGAAAGGTCGCTTTTACGACCGCGCTTTTGGCGGAGCCCGGGATCTGGAGTGCGGACTCCGGGAAGGCCTTGTGGTCCCTCGAGGAAAATGGGCCGGTGCAAGTCGTGTCGTTCAGCCCGGATTCGTCCAAATCGTTCGCGGGGTGGCGGAGTAGCATCGGGAAAACCCAGGATGCTCGAAGCGGACCGACCTTGACGGAGTTTGAGAAACTGCGGCGGAAGGGCCCGGATTACTGGTTTGTCGATCAGGCTCATTGGAGTCCGGACGGGAAGATGGTGGCGTTTGCCCAGCAGAATGAATGCCGCTTCTATGATGCCGGGACGGGGCAGCAACTTCCGGGCGGGGCAGTGGGACACGGTGATCCGATTCTCGACTGTGGGTTCAGCTCCGATGGAAGGTATTTCCTGACCGCATCCGGGGACGGAACGGCGAGAGTCTGGGAGGTCGGGACGTGGAAGCAGGCCGTTGCGGATTTGCGACATCATTCCCGGGTCGATGATGCGGAGTTCACGGCGAGTGGCCTGGAAGTGGGGACCGCATCCGGGGACCACTCGGCAAGACTGTGGGATCGTGCGACCGGCCTTCCCCTGACGCCACCTCTTGCGCATCCTGCTTCCGTCCTGTCGCTGGATTTCGATCCGGAGGGGAGGTGGATGGTGACGGGCTGTGTTGATGGCGGGGCGCGAATCTGGGAGCTTCCGCAGGCCCCGGGAGAGGTGCCGGACTGGTTGCTCGACCTGGCAGAGCTCGTTGGAGGTTACACGATCACCGAGCAGGAGAGGCTCGAGCAGGTTGGGGGGATTGACAAGATCCTCGCCCTGAAAGAACGGCTGGAGAACGAAGCGGATGATCCGTATGTGTCATGGGGCCGCTGGTTCTTCTCGGATCGGGACGGGCGCCCGGTGTCTCCCTCCGCGGAGGTGTCGCTGGCCGGTTACCGGAAACGTGTTGCAGAACTGGATTCCATTGCGGACACCGTGAGCCACGAGCTCCTGCTCCGATGGATGCCGAGTGCGGCGCCGGCCCTGGCTCGCTCGGCACACAAACTTGTGTCGGCGGTGCAGCGGGATGGGTTGGTGGATACGGAGCGAGCCGATTGGTTGAGCCGGCTGGCGACCGAGCGAGAGCCTGATCTGGTCAACGCCTGGTGGGTGCGGGCGGAAGTTCTCCTTGCTGCCGATCGAAGAGAGGAGGCCGCCAGGGCCCTCGATCAAGCGATGGCGCTCGATCCCGAGGATCCCAATGCCTGGTTGGTGAAGGCCCTGTTGCGGCGCGCCGACGGGTCGGAGACCGAAGCGAGGACCGCCTTTCGGCGGGCCGTGGAATTAGCTGCGGAGCGGGAGAACCAACCGCCGCAGGAAGGGCACTATCTGGATCCGCTCCTGAGGGTGATCGCGACGACCGATCCAAACGAAGGTGCGGCGATGGCGCAGTTGGTTTCGTATTGCCGGGCCCCCGAGCAGGCGGACTGGGTGCACGTCCTTGGCGAGTGGTTGGCGGCAGAGCCCGAGTGAGGAGGGTTCCTGTGTCACCACCGGCGCGGTTTGATTCCCGGTGGTGAGGCTGGCGCTGAAGGAGCCCCTGACAGGTGAGGGAGCAAAGGGAGATGATGCGGACTCCCGTTGGGCGCGCTGGTTCTTTGCCGACCGGGATGAACGAGTGATCTGGCCGTCGTCCGAGATTACGGCCGAACACAATCGGGAGCCTGCGCAATGAACGGATCTCCGGGAGTGGAGACGGGGTGCTCCCTGATGGTGAGGCCGGGAGCTCACACGAGGGCGATCTCGAGGCCGGGGCGCCGTCCATCGAGAGTGAAGGTGTTGTAGGGGCTTCCCGGTTTCGAGACGAGGTAGAGGCGGGCCGGCAGGGAGGTGGTGCGAAAGCGATCGTAGGCCGGGGCGAGGGGATCGTCGGGTCCGAGGTCGATGGTGAAGAAGTGATACCCGCGTCCGTGGAAGTCGGCGTAGATCCGGTCCACCAGGGCCGCCATGGTGGCAGGGTCTTCATCAACCACGGACAGGTGGCTGAGATAGAAGTAGCGGAACACCTCGCCGGCCGGGGGGAGCGGTGAAAAGCGGCCGAGGCGGGCGGCGAGATTGAAGGATCTCCGGATCCACTTCATCCTCCCGTTGTACCCGAGCACGCGCGTTCGTTTGACGGGTTGAGGATCCCAGGGGGCGGTCACGCCGCGCAGTTCGCCGGCGGCGGTCTCGGCGAGGTAAAAGTGCCCGATCTCGAGACCGGGCCAGCGTCGGAGCCGGCGGCGCAGCTCATCGGGGGAAAAGACGTACCCGAAGGGGCGCTGCCAGTGGTCGGTGGCGAGCAGGGAGGAGATCCGTTCCATGTCGGCCTCGGTGGCGGTGCGTACGCGGAGCGGGGTTGGTCGCGGCTTGCGGCGCCAGGTGAACTGGACGTTGAGGATGCGGAAATCCTGGAGCTTCTGATAGAACGGTTTGTCCTTGAAGCGGCGGCTGCGCCTGACGAGGGCCCGTTCGGCCGCGGTGTTCGAGGCGATGATGGAGGTGAGCATCATCTCGCAGCCGAGTGCGGTGCTGGCCTCGTCGAACAACCGGGCGGCATTGCGGCCGAGGAGGAAGCCGCCGGCCACCTTTGGCGAGAGGCGGAGGTCGCCGGCGTAGCCGACCCGCACCGGTCCGGTTGGCCGTCGAGGTAACCGTCGCGGGCGAGGTAGGTGCCCATGCCCTCGACCCCCCCGTCGACCTCGACCACGAAGGGGTAGGTATCGACGTCCTGGAGGTCGTAGAGGGCGAAGAAATCCGGGTCACGTTCCACCGTGAGGTGCAGGTCACCCCGCATCGGGACGTCGCGGAACAACTCGCAGAGCCTGGGGCCATCACTGCGCCAGGCCCGCCTCAGCTTGATGTCGGAACGCTTCGCCATATCAGGAGGTGAACGAGCTTCGCTCCCTTTGTGACGGAAAAAGAAATTCGGCCTCCTCCGCCGAATCTGTGGGTGAAAAGGGCCTGAGGGCTTTGTTTGCCTCGCTTTCCGATCACGCTCTGCGTCGCGCAAGGAGGGAGCGGTCAAGGCTTCCCGGAGCAATGGCGGAGGGGCCCCTTTGGGGAGACCGCTATTGCGAGGACAAGTCTTGAGGGCTCCCGACGGGGTGATTGGCTCTCAGTGAGGAAAGCAGCTTAAAAGGACCGGCGGTCTTTGGTACGGTGTGTTTGTCAGAACCCACCAACCAAGACCACCGATCACACTCAAGACCCTACTCAACGCCGTCCATCCGCTCAAGGGATTCGTCTACCAGGCGGTTCGCCTTGTCTCGAGCGATGGAGGACTTTGCCTGGAAGCCGAGATCCGGCCCCGCAAGGGAAGCAAGCCGCGCTGCAGCGGCTGCGGCGAGCCCTGCGCCGGCTATGACCGCTCGTCCGGCCCTCGCCGCTTCTCCTTCGTCCCGCTTTGGAACATTCCAGTCTATCTGCTCTACACCATGCGCCGGGTCGATTGCCCGGAGTGCGGGGTGAAGGTCGAGCAGGTCCCGTGGGCCGAGGGCAAGCACGCCACCTGCAACGTCTTCCGGCACTTCCTGGCGACCTGGGCCCGCCGCCTGAGCTGGAAGGAGACCGCCCGCTGTTTCCACAGCTCCTGGGACACGGTGCACCGCTCGGTGCGGTGGGTGGTCGCCTACGGCCTGAAAAACAGGGACTTGGAAGGCATCGAGGCCCTGGGAGTCGATGAGGTCGCCTACAGCCGCGGCCACCACTACCTCACCCTCGTCTACCAGATCGACCAAGGCGTCAAACGCCTGCTCGGCGTCATCGAGGGCCGCAAGATCGAGTCCCTCGCCAGCTTCTTCACCGAGTTCGGCCAGCGCCGTTGCGCCGCCATCAAGGTGGTCTGCTCCGACATGTGGAGGCCCTACCTCAAGGTCATTGCGGAGATGCTGCCCAAGGCCCTGAACGTTCTGGACCGCTTCCACGTAGTCAAGAAGCTCGGCGAGGCGGTCGACCGGGTCCGCAAGGACGAGGCGGCGCGGCTCCACCAGCAAGGCTACGAGCCGGTCTTGAAGAAATCAAAATACTGCTTCCTGAAGCGGCCCTGTAATTTGACTCCCGGTCAGGCCGACAAGCTGGCCGAGGTTCTGCAGTACGACCTGAAGACCACCCGCGCCTATTACCTCAAGGAAGCCTTCGACGCCTTCTGGCAGTACCGCAGCCCGCGCTGGGCGCACTGGTTCCTCAAGAAGTGGTGTGCCCGGGCGATGCGAAGCCGCCTTGAGCCCTTCAAGAAGTTCGTGCGCACCCTGCGCGAACACGAGGACCTACTCATGAACTACTTCCGGGCCGGCGGGGCCTACTCGTGCGGAATCGTGGAGGGGCTGAACCTGAAAGTGAAACTGGGCATCAGAAAAGCCTTCGGCTACCGCAGCGTCGAATTGCTCAAAACCGCCTTATTTCACGAGCTCGGAGCCCTCCCTCAGCCGAAGTTCACCCACAGATTCTGCTGAAGAGCCGGAATTCGAACAATGGTGTCACGAATGCCGGGGGTCCGGTTCAGGAAGGGGCAGAAAGGACAGCGCGTGACCCGGGCCTGAAAATCCGGGTTGTTCGTGCCCTTCCCCGGCAAGGAGGCCGGGCGGCGGTGCCCGTAAAACTGAATCGAATTCCAGCAAAACCGAACCAATGACCACCGAGACAAGAACACCCGTGATGAAAATGGATCCCCAAATCGCCATGATGGAAATGATGGCCGCGATGCAGGCAGAGGGCGTGGTGCCCCGCGCCGGCGCCCGCGAGGCCATCCTGCTGCAGGATGAGGACCTGCCCCACGTCGAACTGCCCGATGGCTCCACCCTCCAGCTTCTGCAGGTGGACCTGAACCAGAACCTGTGGATCGTCCGCAACCGCTTCCGGCCGGGCTTCGGGCTCGACACCCATTACCACACCGGTCCGGTCTTCGCGGTGACCCAGTCCGGCGAGTGGTTTTACCGGGAGTATCCCGACAAGATCAACAAGGCCGGTTCCTATCTGTTCGAGCCCGCCAANNTGCGGTGGTCTGGTTCGCGATCTTCGGCAGCAATGTCGATGTCGACCACGAGGGCAATGTGACCGGCATTCTCGATGCCCGGAAGGTGCTGCATTCGTATCGCGCCCTTTGCGCGATGGCAGGCAAGAGCTGCGACAAGGTCATCGTGATCGGGGAGTGAAGCCATGAAACGACTGAAGGCAGCGTTCGTGACCGGGGCCGGGGGATTCATCGGCCGCCACCTCGTGCGCCGGCTCCTGGCCGAGGACGTTTCGGTGGTGGCTCTCATGATGCCCGGCGAAGCGATCCCGCGCGAGTGGGACGGCCGGGTGCGCATCCTCGAGGGCGATGTGCGCGAGCTCGGCGGGCTCGCCCCGCAGGTCGGGGAGGTGGAGGCCCTTTTCCACCTGGCGGCCGTGGTGGGCGATTGGGGTTCGCGGCAAGCCCACGTGGATGTCACGGTGCGCGGCACCGAGGAAGCGATCGAACTGGCCCTGCAACAGGACGCCCACTTCGTGGTCACCACCAGCATTTGTGCCTATGGCAGCGCGCTGGGCCGGGGACGGCTCTGCGAGGACGACCCGGTCGGCCGGCCGGCCTCCGCTTACGAGTTCTGCAAGCAGGAACAGGAGCGACTCACCCGCGAAGCGGTGACGGAACGGGGGCTCCGGGCGAGCATCGTGCGCCCAGCCAATGTCTACGGGGTGGGGAGCGTGCCGTGGGTTAACCTGGTAGTGGAGGCGATGCGGCGGAGAAGGCCGTGCCGGATGGGGAGCGGGCGCTGGGATGCCGGGCTCTGCCACGTCGACAACCTGGTGGAGATCCTGATCGCCTGTGTCCGGACCGGGAGCATCGACGGCCAGGTCTTCAATGCCGCCGATGCCGACGGTGTGACCTGGCGGGAGTACCTGAACCGCCTCTCGGTGGCGGCCGGGGCGCCGGAACCAGGGAGCATCCCGAATGGGTGTGCCCGCTTGCTGGCGCCCCTGCTGGCGCCCCTGCTGGAGGGGTTTGGTAAATTGCTAAAGCAGAAGTCCCGCCCTCCCGTCACCCGCCTCTCGGTTCGTCTCATGGGTGGCCCCAACGAGTTCCCGATCGAGAAGGCCCGCCAGTTCCTCGGGTACCAGTCCAGGGTCGGCCTGGACGAGGCCATGGAGGAGCTTGCCGAGCACTTTCAATTCGCTGGCGACCCGCCCACCGAATTCTCAACAGGAGCGATTCCCACCCCGGCGGGAGACTCGTGATTCCGTGGGCAATCCAGCAACCACCGAAAAAATGAGAACCACCAGAATCGTCACGATTCTTGAGGCAGGGGCCCTGCACAACGCCTGTGCGGTTTGCAACCGCACAGCCGATAGAGACGATCGCACCAGGAAAGAGGCGTCCGTTCAGGGTCCAGGACGGCCGCCAGGTGGTTCTCACCCGGAAAGGAGTTCACCTTCGCATCTCAGGCCAATATACTGATTGTTCAATCCATGACCACTTTCAGAACCATCGCAATCGCCGGGACCGCCGTCCTGCTCCATGCGGCTCCGGCCTTCTCCGGCGAGGAGTTCTCCTTCGTCCAGATGTGCGACACCCAGTTTGGGATGGGAGGCTACCGGCACGACGTGGCGACCTTCACGCGGGCGGTCGACCAGATCAACCGGATGGAGCCCGACTTCGTGCTGATCTGCGGGGATCTCGTCAACAAGGCCAACGAGAAGTCCTGGGCCGAGTTCAACCGGATCAAGGCCGGCTTCAAGATCCCGTGTCACTGCGCGGCGGGAAACCACGACGTGAAAAACAAGCCGACCGCGAAATCACTTGCCCGCTACCGCGAGCAGGTGGGGAAGGATTATTACACGTTCGAGCACAAGGGCTTCACGTTTGTGATCGCGAACACCCAGCTCTGGAAAGCACCGGTGGCGGGGGAATCGGAGAAGCACGATGCCTGGTTCCGGAAGTCCCTGGCGGAAGCCAGGAGCAAGAGGCGTCCCGTCGTGGTGGTGGTGCACTATCCCCTCTTCGTGGAAGGCCCCGACGAGAAGGAAACCTACTGGAACCTGCCGGTCGCGAAACGCAGGGAGATCCTCAAGCTCTGCGAGGAGAACGGGGTGGTGGCCTTCCTGTCCGGACACCGGCACCGGCTGGTGGTCAACGAGTACAGGGGGATCCAGCTGGTCACCGGCGAGNNCGGCGAGAGCACCAGCAAGAACTTCGACCGGCGTCCGATGGGCTTCCGGTGGTGGGACGTGAGCGCCCGGGGCAAGATGAGGCACCGCTTCGTCGAGCTGGAAAGGTGGGAGGAACTTGGGAGCGGCTGGAGGCCGAGACTCCGCCAGCGGAAGGTCGGCGGCCGACGATTGGGCAGGCGGTAGGATCGCCCCTGCGGAGCGGATCGATCAGGGGGGTGGAATTCCCCGTGCTTACCGGAAACCGCGTCGCCGGCCCGGTAAACATTGCAGACCTGGATGTAATCGTGCCTGTTTGACTTTCGCGAGGCGGGTATCGCTTGGGGCCTTCTTTCTTGACGGGCCCCCGTCCGGATCGTGACGGTGGCCCACTATTCGGACGAGGAGTCTTCTTGATTCCGTTGTTCGGGAATGAACTACAAATCGATCAAGGCATGAAGCACGGGAAACACCTCACTTGTTTGGCAGTTGTGACAGCGATCGGTATGGCGTTCGCCGGCAGCGGGCGCGCCCAGTTAAGCACGCCCAGCGGGATCGTGGTCTTTGAAGCGGCGGATCCGGGGAATGTTGTCACGCGGGCCGGGGCGGCGGATGCCATCGACGGCGATACTGGCACTGCCAACTTCCTGACCCCGAGCAGCACCACCGGCCCGCACGTCGTGGCGCTCGATTTGGACGGGCCGGCGCTGGTCAATGCCATCCGGGTGGCAAAGGGTGGCGATACCGACCAGGCCGGGGGCGGGAGCGGAGCCCCGGGGCTGGCGCCGATCGACAACATGGATCTCCAGATCCTGGTGACCAGCGACGAAGGCGACTTGAACGCCCGGACCTACACGCCGGTGACGGGCTTGTCCAACAGCGCGGGCGAACCGATCAATGCCGACGCGGTCGATGCCGCGACCGGGACGGTCGACAACGACCATCACGACTTCGCGAGCGACGGGTGGTATACGCTCCACTTCGATTCCACCGAGGCTACCGGGGTGGCGATCCGGTTTGCGCGCGATGCGGGCGACAGTGCGGCGTGGACCCACTACTTCGCCTTCGAGTTCGAGGTCGGCGAACTGGAGGTGCCGCTTCCGCCGGCCGTGACGATCAACGACCTGGTGGTCTTCGAGGCCGCCAATCCGGGTAACGTCCGAACGCGGGCCGGGGCCGAGGCGGCCATCGACGGCGACACCGGCACCGCCAACTTCCTGACCCCTGGAAGCACCACCGGTGCCCACGTGGTGGCGCTCGATCTTGGCGGCGCGAAGAGCGTGGAGGCGATCCGGGTGGCGAAAGGGGGTGATACCGACCAGGCCGGGGGCGGCAGCGGGGCGCCGGGGCTGGCACCTCTAGACAACATGGATCTCCAGATCCTCTTCACCACGGGGGCCGGCGACCTGAATACGCGGACTTATACGCCGGTCAACGGTCTGACCAGCAGTGCGAGTGAACCGATCAATGCGGATGCGGTCGATGGCGCGACCGGCACGGTCGACAACGACCACCACGACTTTGCGAACGACGGGTGGTACACCCTGCATTTCGACGCGGTGGAGGCGACCGCGGTGGCGATTCGCTTTGCGCGTGACGAGGCGGATGCCCATCCGTTCACGCACTACTTCGCGTTCGAACTCGAGGTGCTCGGGGTGCAGGAAGGGGACTCGGACGGGGACGGCCTGCCGGACGCCTGGGAGCTGGGATTCGGCGAGCTGGGTGACTTTGCGTCCGGGTCCGACGCGGACGGGGACGGGCTCAACGACGAGGACGAGCTGCTTGCCGACACCGACCCGACCATGGAGGACAGCGACGGGGACGGAGCGAGCGACGGCGAAGAGGTCGCGGCCGGCACTGATCCGCTTGATCCGGCCGACGTTCCGGCCGTCAAGCTGCCGGTCACGGACATCGTCGTCTTTGAGGCGGCGAATCCGTCCGTCATCACAACCCGGCCGGGAATCGGGAACGCGATTGACGGCAACATCGCCTCGGCCAATTTCCTGACGCCCGCCTTCACCGATGTTCCCAACATCNNCGAACGGTCGGGGGTATCCGGGTGGCCAAGGGAGGCGACACCGACCAGGCCGGCGGCGGCAGCGGCGCTCCCGGGTTGGCGCCCATCGACAACATGGATCTCCAGATCCTCGTGACGAAGGATGGCGGGGATTTGAACACGCGCACCTATGTGCCGGTCACCGGATTGACCAACAGCGACGACGAACCGATCAACGCCGATTTCGTCGACAGCGCCACCGGAACGGTGGACAACGATCACCATGACTTCGCGAGCGATGGGTGGTTTACGCTGACTTTCGATGCCACCGACGCCACCGCCCTGGCGATCCGCTTCGCGCGGGACGCGGGCGACAGCCAGGCCTTCACGCACTACTTCGCCTTCGAACTGGAAGTGCTCGGGGGCGTGATCGTGGACATGGACGGCGACGGGCTGCCCGATCCCTGGGAGCTGCGGTACGGCGAGCTGGCGGACTTTGCCAGCGGGGCGGATGCCGACGGCGACGGACTCAATGACGACGAGGAACTGGCGGCCCGCACCGATCCCACCGAACCGGACACCGACGCCGACGGGCTCACCGACGGCGACGAGCTGTCCGGCACGCAGAATCCCTGGTCGGGGGGTGAGTTGGGAGCCGTGCCGGGCGAGCCCACCAATCCGCTCGAGCACGATTCCGACGGCGACGGTCTCGTCTCATCGACGGCGAGGAAGTGGACGACTCCAACGGATCTGTTTCTGATCCCAATTCGGAGGACACCGACCTGGACGGCCTTCTTGACGGGTTCGAAGTGGCGGGGGGGCTCGACCCTACCGACTCTTCGGGCGACAACGGGGACTTCGGGGATCCCGACGGCGACGGGCTCGATAACTTCGGTGAGCAACTGGCCAGGACCGATCCGAACAATCCCGATACCGACGGCGACGGGTTGGAAGACCTCGTCGAGGACGGAGCAGGCTTGTGGGGTGGCGATCAAGCCACCGGCACCAATCCTCTCAACCCGGATAGCGACGGGGACGGGATTCCGGACGGTGACGAGAACCCGGACCTGGGAGGAACCGATCCCAACCTGGCCGACACCGACGGGGACTCGCTGCGGGACGGCGACGAAGTGACGGAGGGAACCGATCCGCTCAATCCCGACAGCGACAACGATGGAATTGGCGACGGTACCGAGGTGGCGCTTGGAAGCGATCCGCTCAACCTCGCCAGCGTCCCGCCTGACCCGCTCACCATCACCGGGGTGGAGGTGTTCCGGGCGGATGATCCCGGCGTCATTACCACCCGTGATGGGGCCCCCGATTCCTTCGATGGGAACATCGACAGCTGGAACTTCCTGACCCCGGCCTTCACCGACTTTCCCAATATCGTGGCCCTCGACCTCGGGGAGGCGACGTCCATCAGCGCCCTGCGGGTCGCCAAGTGGGGCGACACCGATGGGGCCGGCCCGGGCAGCGGTGCGCCGGGAATCGCCCCGCTCGACCACATGGACATCCAGATCCTCTTCACCACTGACGGCGGGCCGCTGAACGAGCGGACCTACCTGCCCGTCAGCGGACTGGCCAATTCGGTGGGCGAGCCGATCAATGCGGACGGAATCGATGCCGCCACCGCCACGGTGGACAACGACCGGCACGATTTCGCCAACGACGGCTGGTACATGCTGACCTTTGATTCGGTGCCGGCCACCGCCCTGGCGGTCCGGTTCGAGCGGGACGCCGGCGATTCCGCGCCGTGGACGCACTACGGGGTCCTCGAATTCGAGATTCGGCAGGTCGCCGCCCCCGGTCCGCTCTTCCTCACCGGGTTTGAGCCGGACTTCGAGGCCGGCACGGCGGTGGTCACCTGGGAATCGAGTCCCGGGGTGGACTACACCATTCAGCGCTCCTCCACCCTGGTGCCGGAGGGCTGGCTCGATGTGGATGACTTCATCCCATCCCAGGGCACCATGACCAGTCATACCATCTTTCTCCCGAAAGAGGGCGGTGAGTTGCTCCCGGATTTGTTTGTGCGGGTCGTCGAGTCCAACTAGAGCTGGTGGCGGAGCAAATGATCGACGGAAACCGGATTTTCACGACTCTCGCCCTGACCGGCGCATGGTCGTTCGCGGGCCTCCTTCCCGGGTGGGCCGCCGACGGCAATCGCCTGGCCCACCTGGACGAACCGAACAACCCCTGGCAGTTCGACCGCGAGTCGGCCAGGCTCATCACTCCGCAGTGGATCGGCGAGAAGGGAGTGGAGGCCGTGGTGGTGCTTGCGATCGACGACATGTCGGGCGACGGCCAGCACTTTCGCAATTACCTGACTCCGATCATCGAGCGCCTCAAGGTGATCGACGAGCGGGGACCGGTCAGCATCACCTGCAACCGGCCGGATCCGGCGCACCCCAACATGCAGTGGCTCCTCGGCGAGGGCGTGTCACTCGAGACGCACACCCTGAGCCATCCGTGTCCCCTGCTGCAGCGGCTCGATTTCAATCGTGCCAGCGCGGATTATCACGGCTGTGTCGATTTGCTGGCGAGGATCCCGAACAACCGGTCGGTGGGATTCCGTTTCGGATGCATGGACGGCCAGAACACGCCCAGCCCCCGGGCCTACGCCGAGATTCTCAACCGGGTCAGTCCGGAGGGCCGATTCATGTCGATGAGCACGAGCGTGGGGGTGGTGTTTACCCCGCAGGATCCGGAACTGCCCGGGGATCTGTTTGCGGAAGAGGCGGGAGGTCCGCGGCGCTTCACCCGCTACCTGATGACGGGCTTCGTCAACTACGTGGAGAACTACCCTTATCCCTTCGTGGTGGGGCGGAAGATCTGGGAACTGCCCTTCGTGTATCCCAACGACTACACCGGTCAGGCGCTGTATGGACAGCAGAGTCCGGTCTTCATCGCGGACTTCAAGGGAGCGGTCGACGCCGCGGTCGCCAAGCGCGGGGCGGTTTCGCTGTGCTTCCACGCCGGCGGGTGGATGCGGAACGATCAAATGGTCGAGATTGTCGACCATGCCGACCGCACCCACGGCAGGAAGGTCAAGTTTCTCAATATGCGCGAGATGCACGAGCGCATGGTGAAGCACCTGCTGGCCGGACATCCGCTGCGCAATTCCAAGGGTGACGACAACGGGGTGCGCGTCCTCGACATCGACGGTGACGGCTACATGGATGTCGTGATCGGCAACGAGAAAGGCAAGTTGTGCCGGATTTGGAACCCCGGGAAGGAGACCTGGAGCGAGAGCCCGTTCCCGGTGAAGGTGACCCCGGCCCTGCGATTCGGGATCGTCGAGCGGAGTGGGCGGGCCGCCGCGATAGCCAGCGATGCCACGGGAGCGAACCGGGCCTGGCGATTCGACGGGAAACGGTGGGTGGCCGATCCGCGCCTGGTGGCCGGTCTGGAGGGCGTCTCGACCCTGCGTGGTGGAGCGGATGGCGGGGTGCGTCTGCGCGACCTCGATGGTGATGGCGTCTGCGAGTTGATCGATGGCCGGGCGGCTGAGTCGGCGGTTTACCGCCTCGAGCAGGCTGGCTGGCGGAAGCTCCCCTTCGCCTTGCCGGAGGGAACCGCCCTTGTCGCGGAACAGGGTGGTGATGCCGGCTTGCGATTCGCCGATCTCGACGACGATGGACGGGAGGACATCATCTTTTCGGACGGGGACAATTATGGGACGTGGATGCTCGACTCCATGAAGACGGGCTGGATGCGGGTTGGGCTCAAAGGAAAGCGCGAGGGCGACGGTGTGGGGGANNCGGGAACGCACCGTCCTGCCGCCGATCGTCCGGGAGGACGGGACCAACAACGGGGCGTGGGTGAAGCGTGGGCACGTCTACTGGCAGAACGAGGATACCGGCGCGGTATTCCCGCACCACATCGACCAGCGGAGCTTCTCGGATCTTCTCGGCGAGCAGGTGAATCAGCCGCGGAGTCCCCGGGCATCGCTGCGGACCATGGAGACGCGGCCCGGGTTCCGGGTCGAGTTGGTGGCGGCCGAGCCGCTGGTGATGGATCCGGTGGATGTGGCCTGGGGCCCGGACGGCCGGATGTGGGTGGCCGAGATGGCCGACTACCCGCTCGGGATGGATAACAAGGGGAAGCCCGGGTCGCGGATCGTCTGTCTGACCGACACCAGCGGCGACGGGGTCTACGATCGGCGCACCCTCGTGGCGGAGGGACTCGAGACCGCCAACACGGTCCTGCCGTGGCGCCCCCGAACATCTGGTTCTTGCGTGACACCGACGGCGACGGGAGCGCGGATGAGAAGACTGTCCTCTACGAAGGATTCGGTCGGGGTAACGAGCAGCACCGCGGCAACGGATTGGTGTGGGGGCTCGATGGCTGGCTCTACGTGGCCAACGGTGACAGCGGGGGGACGATCCGTTCCACCAGGACCGGCAAGACGCTCAACCTCGGCGGGTTCGACCTGCGGATCCGGCCCGACACCGGTGAGATGGAACCCGCGACCGGGGTGACGCAGCACGGCCGCAACCGCGACGACTGGGGAAACTGGGTGGCAGGCAACAACTCGAACGGCTGGCAGATCGCGCTGGAGGACCACGAGATCCGCCGCAACCCGAAGGTGTCGCAGCCCCCGGCCCGCCACGGTCTCCACGGCGTGATTGACCTGTATCCCATCAGCCATGTACTCAGTCACTGGAGCGGCTACCGGCCTCCGCCCGCCGGTTCGCCGGGGAAACTCACCTCCGGGTGTGGTTATACCTTCTACCGGGATTCCCTTTTCGAAAGCCTGCTGGCAGAGCCCTCGGTGTATTTCTCGTGTCCGGTGCACAACTGCGTGCATCGCGATGTGATTCGGTGGAATGGTGTTTTGATGCAGACCAGCCGCGCCGGCGATGAGGCCCGTAGCGAGTTCCTGCGGAGTTCCGATTCCTGGTTCCGACCCACCGCGATTCGCACCGGTCCGGACGGCGGCATGTATGTGGCGGATCTCTACCGGCTGGTGATCGAACACCCGGAGTGGATCGACGACACCCTGGAGCGGGAGATGATCGCCGACGGACGCCTGCGGGCGGGCCACGACCGGGGGCGCATTTACAAGGTCTTCCCGTCCGGCCCCGGCCTGCGCAAACCCGTCACGTTGTCGGATCTGACGCCGGTCGAGTTGGCCGCCGCCCTCGATTCACCCAACGGCTGGCAGCGCGACACCGCCCACATGATGCTGACCTGGCTGGTAAAGGAGGAGAGAGGTCGTGCGGTCGCTCCGCTTCGCACGGTCCTGCGCGGCAGTGAATTCGCGGCAGCCCGGGTCCAGGCCCTGAGTGCCCTGGCGGACCTGGACGCCCTGGCCGGGGCCGACCTGCGAATCGGTCTTCACGATTCCCACCCGGGAGTTCGTCGCAATGCCCTGCGCGTCGGGTCATCGTTGTTCGGCAACGATCCCGCCCTTGGCGAGCGGGCCATTGCCCTGCTCGACGACCCGGATGCCCACGTCCAACGGCAGGCGGCCTACGCCCTGGGTGGGTGGCACGACCCGCGCGCCGGCCAGGCGCTGGGCCGCTTCCTGGTGGCACAGGCCGGCCGGCCCTACCTGCGTGCGGCGGCCCTGGTTTCGGGGGGCCAGTTTCCCGACGAAGTCCTGCTGGCGGTGCTCGGGGCGGAGCGGACTCCCACCACCTCGGCGCTGGCCAACGAACTGATGGGGATGCTGGGGGGTGACGCCCGCAAGTTTGTTCCGCGGGTCCTGGCGCGCATCACGGCGAAGCCGGCGGATGGCAAGCGCTACGAGGGATGGAAGCTCACCGCCGCCGCGCGGTTGGTGGAGGCGGTCGGCCAGGACGAATCGTTGCAGGCGCAGGTGGAGCCGATGCTGGCGCATGCGCGCGCCATCATGGAAGACGCGCAGGCGGACGTCTCCAACCGGCTGGCCGCCATCCAGCTGGTCGAACGGGCGGCGGGCGGATCCGGGCCGGACGCGAAGCGGCTCGGCTCGCTTCTGGAGATCACCACCCCGGTCGAATTGCAAGTCGCCGCCGTCAAGGCGCTCCTGCGCGGCGGCGACGAAGGAGTTGCCCGGGGGTTGTTCGCAGAATGGCCGGGATACGGCCCGGCGGTGCGTAGCGCGATCATTGATGCCACCCTGGCGCGTCCGAAACTGACGGAGGCCTTCCTGACCGCCCTCGGAGAGAACAGGGAACTGGCGGTTTCTCTCGATGTCCCCCGCCGGCAGTTGTTGCTCCGGCACGACGACGAGTCGATCCGCAAGCGGGCCGAGAAGCTGCTCGGCGGAGGCAGCCGGCCCGATCGGGCTGCGGTGATCAAGAACTACATCCCGGCCCTCTCGAAGGGCGGCGACCGTCAGGAGGGGCGCGCGGTCTTCGGGATGCACTGCGTGGCCTGTCACCGGCTCGACGGGGCCGGCAACGCAGTCGGCCCGGACCTCGCTGCGCTCAGCAACCGCACGCCCCAGACCTACCTTGCCGGGATTCTCGATCCCAACCGCGCCATCCAGGAGAACTGGATGCTCTTCGTGGCCCGGACCAGGGACGGTCGCACCCTGGCGGGGGCCGTCGCGGAAGAAACCAGTGCCTCCGTCACGCTGGTGGGGGTCGACGGGGCCCGCACCAGGATTCCGCGCTCGGAACTGGTCTCCCTGCAATCGACCGGGCGTTCGCTGATGCCGGAAGGACTCGAAGCGTCCATCGATGTCGAACAGATGGCGGACCTCCTCGCCTACCTTCAAGTGGCCGGTGAGCCGCGCAAGAAGTTCGACAACAACGAACCGAAACTCATCAACCAGGCGGACGATTACACCGTCACCCTTCCCGCCGCGGCTGCGGAGATCTACGGCCCGAACGTGGTTTTCGAGCAGAGGTATCGCAACCTCGGCTACTGGAGCAGCGAGCGGGACCGGGTGGAGTGGAGTNNTACGATTTGTGGGTCGATTGGGCCCTGCACCAGAACAGCGACGATGGCCGCATTCTCTTTGCGGTCGCCGATCGGTCCCTGAGCGCCGACGTTCCCAATACCGGGACCTGGGACGACTATCGCTGGGGGCGGGTGGGGTCCATGGCGCTGGTGGCCGGCACCCACCGGCTGGTTGCCAAGAGCGACGGGCCGTTCCAGGCGGGATCATTGATCGATCTCCGCACCATTCGCCTGGTGCCCAAGGGCCGCGACGATCCAGCTGACGGGGTCGAGTGGGCGGGGGTCAAGGAGGGCGCCGTCGCTCCCCGGGAGGAACCTCCCGTGGCTGCCGGCGTGCCGGCTCCCTACGGTGGAAGGCCGCAGCGGATTCCCGGTACGATCGAGGCCGAACACTACGACGAGGGGCCGGCCGGGGTGGCTTATCACGATAACGATCCGCAGAACCAGGGCGCCGATTACCGGAAGAACACCCAGGTCGACATCGAAAAGCGAGACGACGCCTCCAACGGGCACGGGATCGGTTGGACCGGCAAGGGCGAGTGGTTGAATTATACCGTGGAGGTCGATGCGGACGGGGTCTACAAGCTCGAGATGCCGGTTGCCTCGAACAAGGAGGGGGGGCTCTTCCACCTCGAGATTCGCGGCAACGACCTGACCGGCCCGATTCGCATTCCCGACACCGGAGGGTGGACCATTCTCAAGCGGATTTCGCACCCGGGCGTGAAGTTGTCCAAAGGAAGTCACATTATCAAGGTGGTGATGGATGAGGTGGGCCCGTCCAACAACATCGGAGACATCGATTACTTCAAGTTCACAAAGGTGGAGTAGGAGTGAATGAATCGGCCGATCACTCCCGGGCTTGCGCAAGGAGCGGCGGCGGCCCGGCTGTCTTCCAGCTCCGATGGCGTTGCCCGGGACGCGGGCGGGATGCCGTCGCTGCGTGAGTGGGCCGCCCGGATCGCCCTCGCGTTCACGGTCGCCGTGGCGTCACCGCTTCAAGCGGCGGATTCCATCGTGGTCTTCAACGAGATCCACTATCACCCGGCGGATAACGACCACGCCCGCGAATTTGTCGAACTCTACAATCAGAATTCGGTGGACGTGGACATGTCGGGTTGGCGCCTGTCGGGAGGGATCGACTTTGATTTCCCGGAAGGCACCACTATCGGCGGGCAGTCTTGGTTGGTGGTGGCGGCCGACCCGGTGGCGGTGGAAGGAGCTCTCGGCCCCTTCACGGGACGACTGGACAATGGCGGGGAGAGGTTGCGGCTCCGTAACAACAACGACCGCATCATGGACGAGGTCACCTACAATGACCGGGGATCCTGGGCCGTGGCGCCGGACGGATCGGGNNGTCCAAGATCACGCCCCTGACGGCCAGTGGGCCTGCCCGCAACTGGAGGGCCAGTTGGCGGGTGGGCGGCACCCCGGGGCGGGAAAACTTTCCGCCCGCCGGGAGCCCGCCTCCGACCGTCCCGGTGCCGCTGGTGGAGTTTGGAACCGTCTGGCGATACAACGAATCGGGCGGGGACCCCGGGGAGGACTGGGCGACCGTTTCTCATGAAGGCGCCGGCGATTGGCAGAGCGGAGCCGGGCCGCTCGGCTTCGAAACCAATCCGGCGCGTTTGCCGGTGCCGCTGGGCACGACGCTGACCTCTCCCTTCGACAATTCGCCCTTCGTGGTCACCTACTATTTCGAGACGGAGTTCACCTTGAGCGAGGCCCAGGTGGATGCGGTCCGGGGGTTGACCATGACACACTCGATCGACGACGGGGCGGTATTCCACCTCAACGGGGTGGAGGCCGGGCGGTTCAACATGCCGGGGAGTTCCGATGCGGCGACCTTTGCGGTGAGCGGACGGGAAGCCAACCTGGTCGGGCCGGTCGCACTTCCGGTCGTCGGACTCATCGCGGGAGTGAACCGGTTTTCCGTCGAGGTTCACCAGTCGAGTCTCGGAAACAGCGACATCGTGATGGGACTCGAATTGGTCATGACCCAATCCTTGCCCGACCCAAACGCCCGGCCGGCATTGAGCATCAGCGAGGTGGCGGCGGCAGGCGGCCCGGATTGGTGGATGGAACTGGTCAACTCCGGCGTGACACCCCTGAGCGTGGATGGGTATGTGGTTTCCACCGGCGGCGGGGCGAGTCCCGACCACGTTCTCGAACCGGGCACCCTCGGGGCCGGTGAGTACCTGGTGCTGACCTCCGCCCAACTCGGCCTTGTTCCTGCGGATGGCGACCGCCTGTTTCTCCAGACGCCGAGCCGGGCCGGTGTGCTCGATGCGGTGGTAGTCAAGAACCGTCCCCAGGCCCGCCGGGCGT
>JABAHR010021707.1_pt4 | contig 19124 bp, 15 predicted proteins | sample 7062101 | NCBI WGS metagenome assembly JABAHR01 (sample SAMN14534553, study PRJNA622989) | marine sediment metagenome | biome: marine biome [ENVO:00000428]; feature: marine pelagic biome [ENVO:01000023]; material: deep marine sediment [ENVO:00002113] | place: India: Gulf of Kutch | collected... | reverse complement strand
CGCCAGCGCGTTGCCGCATGGCGGGGAATCGCGACGAGCTATACGAAGTTCGCTGCAGAATCCTTTGTCGACGAGTGCGCAACGGCGCGAGGCACCGATCCGCTGGAGTTTCGCAAAGCGCTCTGCCACAACACACCGCGTGCGCTGACGCTGCTCGATACCGTCGCGGAGATGGCCGACTGGTCGCGGCCGCGAGAAGGCACCGGGCTCGGCCTCGCATTAGCCGGCTACCACGCGTCATACGCGGCCGGTATCGCTGAGGTTGCCGTCGACGAGACTTCGGGAAACATAGACGTCCGAAATTTCTGGCTCGTGGCCGACGCGGGCTACATCGTCGCGCCGAGCAACACGGCCGCGCAGCTCGAGAGCAACGTGATCTTCGGTATCAGCAACGCGCTCATGGAACGCGTCGACATCGTCGACGGGCAGGTCCAGCAGTCGAACTTCGACGACCACCCGGTCATGCGGATGAACGAGGTGCCGAATATCGAGGTGCGTGCAGTCCCGACGGATAACCCACCAACAGGCATCGGCGAGATCGGATTGGCTGCGACCGGAGCGGCGCTCGCCAACGCAGTCTATGCGGCGACGGGCGCACGCGTGCGGCATCTGCCGCTGACACCGGAGCGCGTGCTGGCGGCGCTGCGGGCTTAACTCACCCAGCGAAGCCGGTTAGTGACCCGCGGGCTCGATGCGTACGACGGCGCCGCTTGCTTCGTCGGTCGTTAGATAGAGGAAGCCGTCGGGCCCTTGCCGAATATCGCGGATGCGACGGCGCCAGTCGACGAGCAACGATTCACGACGCAGCTCCTCCATGTTCTCGTTGAACAGGATGCGCTCGATGTGCCCGGTGCCCGGTACCTCGCCGGTTCGCATGCTGCCGACGAACACGTCACCTTTCCATCGCGGCAGCGCGTCACCCGTGTAGAACGTCAAGCCGGATACCGCGATCGAAGGCATCCAGAACACGACGGGTGGCTCGAAGTCTTCGTGGTTCGGATACTCCGAGCGCCATGGCCCCGAGTACGTTCGACCGAAGCTCACGATCGGCCAACCGTAGTTGACGCCCGGTCGAATGATGTTGAGCTCGTCGCCGCCGTTCTCACCGTTCTCCGCTTGCCAGAGCGCGCCCGTTGCAGGGTGCACGGCTAGACCTAAGCTCGTGCGTGTCCCGTAGGCGTAGACCTCGGGCGCGTGGCCCGCCATGCCCACATAAGGGTTGTCGGACGGCACGGATCCATCGTCGTTGAGGCGTAGTATCTTGCCGCCGTGACTGGCCAAATCTTGTGAGACCTCTCCGTTCGTGGACATGAACAACGTTCCGTCCGGCGCGAACGCAATGCGCGAACGGCCGCCGCCGTTGGGTAGGAAGATGTCCTCGACATCGACGAGGCCGTCGCCGGTCCAGACGCCACGCGCAAGAGCCAGCACCTTTCGGTCGTCCTCGAGCAGCTTCGTGTAGGTCAGATAGATGTAGCCGTTGTCCTCGAAGTCGGGGTGCAGCGCGATGTCCATGTAGCCGTGATAGGCACCGGGAACGCCGGACTTACCCGTGAAGTAGGCCGGCGGCCCACCGGGCACGGGCTCGGGATCGAGCACACCGTCGCGGATGATGCGTATGTTGCCGACGCGCTCGGTCACGAGAATGGCGCCGTCGGGCAGGAACGCGAGGCTGTAGGGCCACTCGAGTCCGCTCGCAACGACCGAGACTCGGATGTCTTGGCCCTCTGCAGTCTCGTAGACGACTGGCTCTTTGGGCATCGGTGGTATCGGAATCCCACGCGGTAGGACCGGGCGCCCGCCTTCGAACGGCACCGTCTGTTGTGCGAATACGGCGCCGCTCACGGATACCGAGGCGGCGATGAGGGCGAGCAGCCACGCAGGCCGGTGCAGATAGCTAGGGTTCTGACGCATCGTTCTTATATCCTCGTCCAAGCCATTGCAGTCGATATCGTACTAGAGATTAGTCGTGCCGGGAGCGCGTGGCATAATCGATTGCCTGACGTTCGAGGCCGCTGAGGGGGGAATCGATGCGCTTCAGAACTCGCGCTCTAGCCATCGCGGCGATCGCCGCGGCCGCGCCCGTATTCACCTCGGTCCAAGCCCAGTCGATCGACGCGCTCGCCGAGCTCGGCCGCCAGCACGAATCCGCGTGGGCGTTCTACGAGGCCCTGAGAGAGGAGGCCGGCGGCGGCCAGCGACTGGAATGGACGAACCTACCACCGTGGACCGGCATCTACTCGAGAATCGGTGGCCTGCCTTACGACGTCGATCGGGCTGCGGACGTGCTGACGACGGCGAATCTAACGCCGGAGTATCAGGCCAGGTTCGAGGAAACGCTTCGACTTCGTGAGCAGGGCATCGAGTACGATCCGTTTGATGCTGCTATTCATCGGAGCGATTGCGTTCTCGCCGGTGCTCGTGAACGCACATCACTCCGACCGCATGTACGACCTGCAGACGACGATCACGCTCGAGGGCGTCGTCAGCGAGTTCCAGTACACGAACCCGCACTCCTGGCTCCTGGTCGAAGTCCAGAACAACGACGGCTCGGTCACGACGTGGGGTTTCGAGGGTCCGTCTCCGAGCAACCTGCTGCGCGCGGGCGTCCGACCAGTCGACCTCGCGCCCGGCACGCGGGTTGCGGTCACGGGTCATCCGATGCGTGACGGGCGCCCGGCGGCCGAATGGATAACGACGGTCCGCCAGGAAGACGGCAAGGAGCTCGACCCGAGACTCGCGCAGCGTTGAGAAGCCGTCGCAGGGCTCAATACTGGGGTCTTCTGGAAAGACTCGCAGGCCCAGGTCTATATAGCAATTCCTAGGCGGATTGGGGCCTTGCGGCCTTTCTGACTTCGTATTACGTAACCCGCAAAACGTGACCGAGGCCACTAAAGTGGGCGGAATCGGCTTGGATAATAGGCCCCAAGCTGCTGTAAGGAGTGCAGACAATGTTTGGGCCAATCACGCGCGCGGCCGTCGCGGCCGTTGTCGGGTTTTTCACCGTCCTTCCTGGGCTCGTATCGGCACAGGATCTAGAGCGTTCGCGGCATATCGCGAGCTCGGACGTGCTCAGCCAGATTTCGATGTTCACGTTTCAGGAGCGACGCACGTCGGACCTGATTCTTCGCGCCACACCCGTCCTCTCGGCGGGCCGAGGCGAAGCCGAGGTTCGCTACCAGGACGGTAACGCGGACATCGCTGCCGAGGTCAGCCGGATGCCGCCACCGGGGTCGCTCGGCCCGTTCACGACCTACGTGCTCTGGGCCCTGACGCCTGACGGACGTGCGTCGAACCAGGGCGTATTGACCGGTCCGGAGGGCGGACGCGGTGAGGTCGAGACGCAACACCCGACCTCGCAGTTTGCGCTCATCGTCACGGCGGAGCCGCACTTTGCCGTCAGCGCACCGAGCACGATGGTCGTCATGTACAACGTGCCGGATCGAATTCGGGGCGTAGAGACGAAGATCTCATCGCTTTTCGAGCGCGCAGACTATTCGTCGTTGACGCCGGGCGAGCTCAACGAGCGCCCCGTCGAGCTCCTTCAGGCCGAGTACTCGATCGAGATCGCGCGGTCTGCGGGTGCCGAGGAATTCGTGCCGAATATGCTGTACGCAGCCGAGGCAAAGCTCGACGCAGCACTCGTCGCTTGGAGCTCGCGCCGTCGCAGCGACCGTAGAATTGCGCCGGGTGTTGCACGTGAGGCCGTTATCGCCGGCGAGGATGCGCGACGCGCTGCACTCGTAGCCCGCGTCGAAGCCGATATTCAGGCAGAGCGCGAGGCTGCGGCTGCCGCTGCCGCCGCAGCGGAGCGTGAGCGTGCCGAAGCTGCTGCCGCCGCCGAGCGCGAGCGCGCGGAAGCTGCTGCCGCTGCAGCAGCCCTGCAAGCGCAGGCCGCCGCGGAAGAAGCCGCGCGACTCGCCGCCGAGCAAGTCGCTCTAAGAATGCGGGCCGAGCGCCGCGCCGAGTTGTTGAACAGACTCAGCACGGTGCTGCCGACGCGTGACACCGATCGCGGACTCGTCTCGGAGATCACCGGCGTTCAGTTCGCGACAGGCACAGCAAGCTTGAATCCGCCTGCGCGTGAAAGCCTCGCGCGGTTCTCAGGGATAGTGGCTGCGTATCCGGATCTGCGTTTCACGATCGAAGGGCACACGGACAACGTCGGGGCCGACAGCATGAACATGGATCTCTCCATGCGGCGCGCGATCAGTGTTCGCGATTATCTGACCGGGCTAGGCGTGCCGGCAGTGCATATCGACGTGCAGGCTTACGGTCCGGCTCGGCCCGTCGCCGACAACGCGTTCGCCCAAGGTCGTGCACGCAACCGTCGCGTCGAGATCGTGATCTCCGGCGGTATGCTCATGGCGGGCATTCGATAAGCGCAGAGCACTCGACCTACCAGAGTCCCGGCACGAGCCGGTACCGCACGCGCGCAGCGTAGGCCTCGTAGCCTGAGAGCTCTGCACGCAGCGTGCGGTCCTCGAGCGCCGTTCGCACGATCGTTGCGATCGATGCAAGCACAGCCGGACCCAGTGCGCACCAGGAACCGAGCAATAAGGGTGTTCCCAGCATCCACCCGAAAAGCCCGACGTAGCCGGGATGGCGAACGTGGGCGTACGGCCCCGTGTCGATGACGCGATGGCCGCGTTCGGTCTGAATGCGTACGGTCTTCTCGAAGTAGGGATTCACGCCCATCGACCAGGTGAGAAGCCATGCACCTGGTACGAATAGCGCGAGGCCGAGCGGCCACAGCCAGCCCGGCATCATGGACCACTCGTAGCGAATGGCGTCGAGTCCCGCAACGACGTAGACCCCAATGAACAGCGGGCTGAATACGATCAGCCAGACGATGTCCCAACGCTTCGTACCGGCGCCGCCGCCGAAGCGCATGCGGTGCACGATGACTTCGGGATTGACGCGATTGAGGTAGGCGATGGTGATCCAGTAGTACGCTGCAATAATTCCGAGATAGGCCCAGCCGGCTGGCCAATCGAGCGTTCCGGCCGGCCAGAACACGGCGACACCGATCGTGCCGATGCCGCCGGCCACTGCAAGCAGCAGCTTCGAGGTGCCGACACGCTGCCGCGCGCTCATACCTCGGCTATCACTTTGCCTCGCCACAGACCGCCCGTGTTGTAGGCACGCCAGGCCCACGGCAGCCAGCGCAGCAGTGCGAAGCTGAGCCACAATGCCCAAGCGAGCATCGCGCCGCGGTAGAACCATAGCGAGACCGAGATCGCACCGGCACTCGGCGTCAGTCCACTCGAGCGATCCTCGAACCAGCTCAGCGTTCCGAAGCCAGCCGGTGAGACGATCTGCATATCCGGTGCGCCGAGCAGACCCGTCGGAATCGCGCCGAGCAGTGTCGTCAGCGCTGCGATCGTGAGAAAGCCCAGCGCGAGCTGCATGCCGTTGAACGCGCGATCGTCGAGCTCTGGCTTAATGCGTTCGCGCCAACTCATCACGAACGCCCAGACGGCGAACAGCAGCAGCGTCGGCCATGCGAACGTCGAGAGCCCCAGACCGACGAGCAACCACTCGTGCGTGCGCAGCGGGCTCCACGCAAGGCGCCCGAGCACAAAGGCCGCAACCGCGAACACGAGTAGCTCCGACCAATAGAGAATTGCCGAGCCGAGTCTCGGTCCGAAGCTCCAGAGCACCCAGCGGTCTTGCGGCAAGCTCAACGATGCGCGCAAATTGCTGGCGCCCGCGCCGAGATCGATCGTATCGAGTCCTTCCGTCGTGCCAATCTCGCGCGCGATACGCCAGGCTATCTCGACCTCGTGCTCACCCGTCGTGACGGGCAACTCGAGCTCACGACCGTCGAGTCTCAGCGGGACATTACGTCCGTCGATTGTCACGTTATCGAGCTCGCTGCCTTCGGGCAGGGTCACGATGTGTTGCTCGGCTCGGGTGCTGCGATAGGTGAAGCTCAAGCTCGATTGCGTCAGGCGCTCGCCGACGCTGGCTCTGTAATCGACCTCGTCGATCGCGATGGTGTCGCCGCCGGCAGGCTCGGGTCGTGTGAGCTCGGCCGTGAGCATCTCACCGGGTCGCGGTAGATATTCGAGCACGAACGTTGACGTCAACGACGGTACGCGCGGAAGACCTTCGAACTCGGCGCGCCACGACGGACTGACGCCAAACACCCAGTGCTCGACCCACGGGGAGTCGTCTGCGGCCGTGAGTGCTAGCTCCGCGACCGCCGGCAGACGCGACTCCCAGCCGACGTTGGGCACACCCGCGGCAAACGCCGCTGTGGCCACGCCACCCGCGACTTCGACGCCGGGTGTGAGCACGGCTTCCTCGGCGAGCAATGGAATCTCGATCGTAAACGCGCTCTCACTCGGTGCGATGCGCTCGACGAGCGTGAACACGGACCACTCGAGGTCGAACTCGATGCGTCGCGTGACGCGGACGAACGGCGGAAACTCCGTCACACCGAGCTCTTCCTCAGCCGCGTCATCCTGTTGCTGCCTGACGAGCTCGAGGGCGCCGGAAGGTAGACGCCCTTCCGTGACGCCGGACACGTCCCAACCGGGTGCATCGACCGTGATTGCACGCGGCGATAACGGAAAAGGCACGTTCACGCTGTTCGCGGCAGGCAGCAGGCCGCTCAACTGAACGCTGTGCACGCCTTCGGTCAGCGGCAGCCAATACCGCTGCGCGTCGTCGGCGTATAGCGCTGCGGTTGCGACACCATTGACGGTCACGGTATCGGCTCGCCAGCCCTGTGCGGTTCCCGGCAGCGGCACGGCCATGTCCGCTTGATTCGCGAACTGCAACTCGATGGTCAGCACTTCGCCGGAAACTTCAGCCGCCGCGCTCGTGAGCTCCGCGCAGCGAGGCTGGCACGGCGCGGGCTCTGTAAGCCTGGCTTTGAGCTCGGCGAGCAGGTCGGGTGACGGGAAGTTGTTCATGGCCTGCGCGTGACCCGGCTCGGGCGCGATGAGCAGTGCCGAAAGCACAACCGCCGCGGCTTGTCCGCCACCGCGCAGCAGTCCAGCCGGCATACGCACGACGCCGCGCGCGAGGAACCACAAGAGCCCGAACGCCGCGAGCACGCTGGCTAAACGCCAGACCGCAACAGTTGTCGGTCCAGCAATCACGAGCCGATAGCCCTGGCCGGGCTCGACGGGGCTCGTCCAGTTCAATTGCGCGCGCGTCCACGTCCAATCCGGAAGGCCGGGGCCGGTCTGAACGAGCGTACCCGGCAAATAACGCGAAATGCTCGGCTCTTGCTCGAAGCGCGGCGCAGTCGCGACCACCGATTCCAACGGAGCGGCACGGTCGACAATCTCGTCGGCTTCCGGGATCACTGCACCCATCAACTCGATCTCGGGCAAGTTCCGCATCGCCGGCTGAATACGACCGGGCACCATGTTGCTGCGTACGAGCACGGGGCGCTCGAGCTGCGGAAAAACGAAATTCTTCAGTTGAATGGTCGTGAACGGAACGAGCAACAGCAGGAGTGCGGCTAGGCTCGCGTTGCGATACGTCGAGACGAACCGCCGCAGGCGTCCCTCGGGCGCGACACTGAATAAGCCGATCGCTACCAGCAGATTGAGCCATGCCCAGCGCGGCGCGGCGGGCTCGTGAAAGACGAGCACCATCGTCAGCGCTGCAAGCAACCCCGGGCCGATGCCGAGCAGCCGCCACGTTGCCGTTGCGACGATGAGCGCCAGGAAGATATCGAGCAGCCGCCAATCGTTGAGCCAGGCACCGACGACCGAGTCAACGCCCGGCGCGGCCATGAGGCGGTAACCCGGCGGAAGGTTCAGCGTCGTGCCCACGCTATCGAACGCATCGAGATAACCCGTGACCGGCAGCGCGCCGCCCGCCTCGACACGCGACGTCGTTTGAATGTCCGGGCGGGTCGTTCTGAGCTCGATGCCCTGGACGCCCTCCCCATCGCCTTCGGTGATGAGGAGGTTGTTGGCCGGGGTCGGGTTGCTGAGATCTTGCGTCGCCATCGTCATGACGTAAGGCGGGGCCATGTCGAGGCGCCAGTTCGAGTTCAGGTCGCCGCTCACGGCGTCGAGCGTCGTGAAGCCGTCACCCGAGAAGTCGAGCCAGAGCTGTCGGCCCAGCACGAGCCGGTTGGCCTCATCTGCGTCATTGCGGCTTCGCTCCGTCAATGCGAGCGTCGTGTCGGCAGGAACGCCATAGCTCGGCAAGCCCTGCCAATCGCCGGGCACGCCGGTTGCGAGCGCATCGATGGCAGGTGCGCCCTCGAGCACGGCGACGCGCAGCCGCGTCTCGGCGGCGTAGCTCCAGATCTCCTCGGCCGGCCACGGGGCCGTGGCATCCGGTAGAACGATCTCGGTCAGGAACGACTCTGCGTGACTCGTCAGACGCACGCGCCAATCGCCCGGGCGAACCTGCACGCGCAGCGTGCCGTCGGCGTCGAGTTGCACGGGAAGCCCGGACTGCAGGCGTTCGCCGACGAAGCCGGGTAGCAACGCGCCCGAGAGCTCCACCTCGCGGCTCTGGCCCGCGACGTCCAACTGGATCTCAGTCACTGAGCCAATCGGAATCCCGTCCGTGATGAGCCGATAGACCGCCACGTTGAGCCGGTCCTCTTCGACCGCGGCCTCGGGGATGAGTCCAAGCCAGAGCGTGCCGCGGTCGATCTCGGGACGTGCGATCTGCTCACCATCGACGGTCAAGCTCACGAGCACGGTCTGTACGGGGACGGCCACGGACGCGGGCCGTTGAACCCAACTCAGCGTACCCGCAATGTCGTGTGTGCCAGCCGTCACGCGCACGGCCGGTCGTCCACCGCGCTCGACGACGGCGGCCGGCGTGCCGTCCAGCGTGACGTTGGCCGGCCAATGCGCTGCGTTGCCTGGCAGCGCGAGCCAGTCCTCAGCGTGCACGTCCCACGACTGGGTGAACTGCGCACCGGTCTCAGTGACCGTGAGCGACAGCTCGCCAGGCCATGCGCAGACATGCGAGGGCTGTAGCCCCGGCATCGAGCCGCTCAATACCGGACAGGCCCGGTATTCCTCGCCATGCAGGACCCAGTCCTGCCACGGTTGCAGCGCATCGGGGATGTCGGGCTGGCCGACAGACTTCGTTGCCGCAAGCATCGTTGCGACGGCGATCAAATAGCTTAGGACGCGGCTCGCTTGCATCGTCGGTCCCTCGTTCGAGATGAGTTCGGCATCCTAGAACGCGCGCGCGGCGCCGATGGGGTTAACCGCTCGGCAATCGCGACAATGACGCTTGAATCCAATCTACGCCGCGCCCACGGCCCGGGCAAGCTCGCGCAAGCATTTGAGCGATGCGATCGTGGGCGCGGCTGGGGCCTGGGCGGCGCTCGACGGCGTCGTCGAGCTCGGCTTCGGGTTGATGCTATTCGACGGCCTCATAGTTGAGTGGTTCGGCACCTGATTCGTGCGCAGAGATTGCCAGCGTTTCTTTGACCGGCTACTCTCGGCCCCAAGACTAACGGCGGTCCGCGCTCGGGCTCTGTCTGCGAGATGGCCGTCGGCTTGAAGGGGGACGTTCATGAGAATCCTTACACTCGTCCGCTTGGTCGGCGCATCCATATTCGGTATCGGCGTTTCCGCCCAGGCACATCATTCACACGCGATGTTCGACCACGATCGCGAGGTGACGATTACGGGCAAGGTTTCCGAATTGGTTTTTACTAATCCGCACGTATTTCTCTATGTCGACGTCGAGGATGAGCAAAGCGAGGTCGTGAAATACTGGATCGAGATGTCAAATATCCCGAACATGATTCGCCGCGGCATCGGCGCCAAGACGTTCAAGCCCGGCGACGTTGTAACCGTGAACATGTATCCACTGCGCGACGGTCGCCCCGGCGGTAACTACACGACGATCATCGGCCCCGACGGCAGGACCTACGATTGAGCAGGCAGACTTCGCGATGAGCGCCCGTATGCGCACTGGCGGATCGCAGGGCCGCTACGTCGCCGTCGCGCTCGCGATGCTCTGCACGAACGCGGGCGCGCAGACAATTTTCACGACAGAGAACTTTCACGCGGATAATGAGCTCTGGACGGATCCTGCCTATTACCTCAACAATACCGTCGACGAAATCCGCGGCATGGCGCTCGACACCTATGTCGACGGTGCCTCCGGACAGCTCGGTAGCGCCAGAGTCTACGGCGGCGAGGGCACCGGCCAGATCGGCGCACGTGCGCTCGTCAGTCCCTATGAGTACGCGAGCGCACAACAGCATTACGCGGCGTGGCGGGCGGCCGCCGGGGGCGGGACGGCGCACACGAGCGCGACCTTGCCCGATTGGAGTGGGCGCTGGGCGCTGCGCGGTGGCGCGTTCGGCGGCACGTTCCGCGGCACGCCGAATCCGGCGAGCGACGTCGCTGCGTTACTGACGCCACGCTATCGCGAGTACTTTGTGCAGAACCTAAAGGCCACCGCCGAAGGTCGGCCTTGGGCGGCGGGCGCGTTCTGTCTGCCGGGCGGCTTCATTCGCTCGATCACGGAGATGGAGGAAATTATCCTGACGCTCGGGCGCGTCTGGACCTTGGGCGCTGACAACGCGAGCAACTACATCCGCCGGATCTATACGGACGACAGCGGTCATACCGATCCCGACTTTGCGTATCCGAAATGGCACGGTGAGTCGATCGGTTTCTGGGATGGTGACGCGCTCGTCGTGCACACCAACCAGATCCGGGGTTGGTATGGCGGCTACATCGAGTTCACCGACGCGCTTGAGACCGTCGAGCGCTACCGGCGCGTCGGCGACCGTCTCGAGGGAGAGATCACGCTGTATGATGCCGAAGTGTTCGTGCGCCCGGTCACGGAGCAACTGTTGTTCGAACTCGACACAGAGACGCGCCCGGAGCTCAGGCCGCTTTTCAACACCTGCAGCGATACGAACGGCCCATCGAACCACGTCTACCTCGACGAGCAAGGCTTCTTGAACGAGCGCCTGTCCGACGATCCGCTCTATTGGGACGTGACCGACAAGCGCCCCTGGGGAACGTTCTACGACGAGAGCGACGCGCGCTACCAACGCTACCGCGATTCGCAGCCCGCGCCCGTGCGCTGATCAGCCATTCCGCGAGCGCGAGGCCGCTGGGGCTGATCCCTCGGCGATCGCAGTAATGGCGCTGCGCGTAAGCCTGAGGGCCGTTTGCAGTCCGGGCAAGCTGGCGCCGAAGCGCAAACCCTGTTATCAAGGCGCGCATGATCGGCGCGCTCCGGGACTTCTTAAAGCTAGAGACGGCAAGTGGTGCGATTCTCGTCGGCGCTGCCGTCGTCGCCATGGTTGTCGCGAACTCGCCCCTCGCGGGCCTGTACGGTGCGCTCATCGATCTGCCGGTCGAAATCAGGGTCGGCAATTTCGAGATTGCCAAGCCGCTGCTGCTGTGGATCAACGACGGGCTCATGGCCCTGTTCTTCCTGCTCGTCGGGCTCGAGCTCAAGCGCGAGTTCGTTGCGGGTCATCTCGCTGACAAACGCCAGATCGTGCTTCCGGGCTTCGGCGCCGTCGGCGGCATGCTCGTGCCGGCCCTGATCTACGTTTGGTTCAATCAGGGCGACGCGGTTGCACTGCAGGGCTGGGCGATCCCAGCGGCTACGGATATCGCGTTCGCGCTCGCGGTGCTTGCGCTACTCGGCGATCGCGTTCCGTTGAGTCTGCGCATCTTCCTCGTCTCTATCGCGATATTCGACGACGTCGGCGCGATCGTCATCATCGCGCTGTTCTACACGAGCGAGTTGTCGCTACTAGCGCTTGCAGTCGTCGCCGCGTGCTTGCCAGTGCTCGTGTTCTTGAATCGGCGCGGTGTGTGTGAGCATGGGCCGTATTTGTTCATCGGCGCGATCATGTGGGTCGCGCTGCTGAAGTCCGGTGTGCACGCGACGTTGACGGGTGTTTTGTTGGCGTTCTTCATTCCGATCGGCGACCCGGAGCACGGCGAGTCACCGCTGCACGATCTCGAGCACGATCTGCACACGCTCGTGGCCTTCTTTATCCTGCCGTGTTTCGCGTTCGCAAATGCTGGAATACCGCTTGGCGGCCTGAGCCTCGAGCAAGTCGCGCATCCGGTCACGATCGGCATCGTCGCCGGTCTGTTTCTCGGCAAGCAGCTCGGCGTGCTCGCAGCCTGTTGGATCGCGATCGTGCTCGGTCTCGCGAAACTGCCCGACGGCGTCAGGTGGAGTCATCTCTACGGCGTGGCGATGCTGTGTGGTGTCGGTTTCACGATGAGTCTGTTCATCGGCTCACTGGCGTTCGAGAACACGGGCGTGAATCTGCTTTTCGATGAGCGCCTCGGCATCATTCTGGGCTCGCTGCTTGCGGGCCTGTCGGGCTACGTCGTTCTACAACTCTCCCTTCCGAGCGCGGACAAGGCGTCTCAGCCGACATGAGCGCGGAGTCCATGGGACAGCGGTCTCTGGGCCGCGAGATTCTGCGCCTACTCGTTTTTCTAGCGATCACATTCGGTGTCGCCGCGTTCGGCGCGCAGTTCATGCCGGGGCCGTGGTATGCGGCGCTCGCCAAGCCCGCATGGACGCCGCCGAATTGGGTCTTCGGTCCGGTATGGACCGTGCTCTACGTGATGATTGCCGTGAGTGGGTGGCTCGTCTGGCGAGCGCAACCACGTTTCGGCTTAGCGCTTGGACTGTGGTCGGCGCAGCTCGGCCTCAACGCGATCTGGTCGTGGCTGTTTTTCGGGCTCGAGCGCCCGGGCTTGGCCGCGATCGACATTCTCGTGTTGCTCGGCACGATCCTCGCAACCGCGTACGTGTTCGCACGCATCTCGAAGACCGCCGCGCTGTTGCTGCTGCCCTACGCGCTCTGGGTCGGTTTCGCGACGGCGCTGAACATCGCGATCTGGATGCTCAATGCCTAGCGCGCGCGCGCCGGGCGTGGTTCGCTGGCCGGTCGTTTAGAGGCTAGCGAGCCACTCGTCGTCGGAGCCCTCGGCGATATCGTCGAACAGATACGCGCCGAGATAACGCTCGCCCGTGTCGGGCATCATCGCCAGCATGACCGAGCCGGGCTCGGCCGTCTCGGCAGCCTTCAGCGTCGCAGCGAGTGTCGCGCCGGCGGAGATGCCGACGAAGATGCCTTCCTCGGCTGCGAGACGTCGCGCGCAGGCCTTGGCTTCCTCATCGCCGACCGGTATGAGCTGGTCGTGCAGATCGGTACGCATGACGTCCGGCAGGAAGTCGGGCGTCCAGCCTTGAATCTTGTGCGGTGCCCAGTCTGCGCCGCTGATCAGCGAGGCACCCTCAGGCTCTGTCGCGATGATCTTGACGTCGGGGCGCGCAACCTTGATGACCTCGCCGGCACCCGTTAGCGTGCCGCCCGTGCCCCAGCCCGTGACCCAATAGTCGAGCTGACGCCCGGCGAAGTCGCGCAGGATCTCCGGCCCGGTCGTCTGCGCGTGGTAGGCCGGATTGGCCGGGTTCTCGAACTGACGCGCCAGGAACCAGCCGTGCTTCTCGGCAAGCTCGTTCGCGAGATTGACCATGCCGGTGCCTTTCTCGGCGGCCGGCGTCAGAATGACCTTCGCGCCGAGCGCGCGCATGATCTTGCGCCGCTCGACCGAGAACGTCTCGACCATCGTCGCGACGAAGCCGTAGCCCTTGGCTGCCGCAACCATCGCAAGGGCGATACCGGTGTTACCCGAGGTCGCCTCGACGATCGTCTGGCCCGGCTTCAGCACGCCGCGCCGCTCGGCATCGTCGACGATTGCGAACGCCAAGCGGTCTTTGACCGAGCCGAGCGGATTGAATGCCTCGACCTTGACGTAAATCGTCACGTGATCGGGGGCGATGCGTTGTAGCTTGACGACCGGCGTCTCGCCGATCGTGTCGAGGATGCTGTCGTAGATCATGATGTCGGCCCCTAAGTTTGCGTTGTTGTTTAAACGGCGCGGGCGCTGAGCGCCGGCCGCTGGCTCTGAGTGCCTTTATAGGCCACGTGTCGCTCGGGCGCAAACCAACCGTAACGCTCCGCGAGCTGGGTCGTCTCGCCGACGAGCAAGAGCGCGGGGCTTTCGATCTCGAGTGCGGGCGCCGCTTCTGCGAGATCGGCGAGCGTCGTCGTGACGACGCGCTGCTCGGCCAACGTGCCGCGCTCGACGATCGCGACGGGCATCTCGGGCGAGTTGCCGGCCGCGAGCAGCGTTTGGGCAATCTGCCCGTAGCGCGCGACGCCCATGTACAGGGCAAGCGTTTGCCCACTCGGCACGAATCCTAAGTCCAAATCGGTACTCGACTCCGTATGGCCCGTCGTGAGCAGCACGGTCTGCGTCACGCCGCGTAACGTCAGGGGAATGCCGGCGTAGGCCGCGCATGCAATGGCAGCGGAAACGCCCGGCACGACCTGAAACGGTAGCCCGGCCGCCGTCAGCGCCTCGAGCTCTTCTCCGCCGCGGCCGAAGATCATCGGGTCGCCGCCCTTCAAGCGGCAGACGCGCTTGCCGCGCTTGACGGTTTCGACGAGCAGGCGGTTGATCTGCGCCTGGCTGATTGACGGGCGTCCGGCCTGCTTGCCAACGCTGATGAGCTCGGCGTCGCGGCGTGCGAACTCGAGAATCTCGGCGGGCACGAGGCGGTCGTAGAGCACGACCTCGGCTTGACTCAGGAGCTGACGCCCGCGCAACGTCAGAAGATCCGGACTCCCGGGGCCGGCGCCGACGATGTAGGCCTCGCCCGTGCGCGCGCCGCTCGACGTGTGCCAGCGCTCGAGCGCTTGCTCGAGCGCAGCTTCGGCGACGGTTTCCCGTCCTGAATACACCTGATCGGAAATCGGGCCTTCGAGCACGGACTCCCAGAAGCGCCGGCGCTCGTCGATGTCGGCAATCGCGCTCTTCACGCGCGCGCGCCAGCGTCCAGCCAGCGTCGCGAGCGCGCCGAGCTGTTGGGGTACGAGTGTCTCGATGAGGCCTTTGACCCAACGCGCGATGACGGGTGCGTGACCGTCGCTCGAGATCGCGATCGTGACCGGGTCGCGACGCACGACGGCCGGCATGATGAACGAGCAGCGCTCCGGATCGTCGACGACGTTGCAGAATGTATGAGCTGCCTCCGCGGCCTCGAACACGCGGGCATTGAGCGCCTTGTCGTCGGTCGCCGCGACGATGAGCCAGTACCCTGCGAGCGACTGGCTCGTGAATGATTCAGCGCGCCAATCGATCAGGCTGTCGCGGGCGAGTTGCTCGAGACCCTTCGTCGAATCGGGGCTCAGCACGGTCACGCGCGCGCCGGCACGCACGAGCTCGCGCGTCTTGCGCTCGGCGATGGTGCCGCCGCCGATGACGGCGCAGCACCGGTTCTCGAGCCGTGCGAACAGAGCCAGATTTTGCGAGGGGGTCGTGTCCATGCGCTCCAATCCCGAGCCGCATCCAAGTGCGGCCCGCAACGATAACGCCGCGGGTCCCCGGGCCCCAAGACCGTGTCATTCTTCGCTTATTCCAGGCGGGCATGTTGACGAAAACCGTGAAATTTCGCGGAACCCTGCGGTTGACGGCCGTTCTAACGGATGGTTATATGGCGGCCAACGAGGCCGCCGACTCTGCCGAGGAAGCGGCTTTTTGGTACTCGGCTGAGGTAGAAAGCCACACTCGACACTGCAATGACGCTCAAGCAACTTAAGTACCTGATCGCGATCGTGGACAGCGGCCTCAACATCACCGCGGCCGCAGAACGCCTCTATACGAGCCAGCCGGGGATCAGCAAGCAGCTCAAGCAGCTCGAGGGCGAGCTCGGCATGCAGCTGTTCACGCGCAAGGGCAAGAGTCTCGCCGCAGTCACACCGGCGGGCGAGGAAGTCATCGACCGTGCGCGGCGCGTACTGCGCGAGGTCGAGAACATCACGAACCTTTCTCGTGAGCTCAAGGGTGAGCAGACCGGCACGTTGTCCATCGCGACGACGCATACCCAAGCGCGCTACGTGCTGCCTGAGGTCATCCAGGCGTTCTCCGAGCGCTATCCGAAAGTCGATCTCGAGCTGCATCAGGGAACGTCCNNCAAGTCGATTTCGCGATTGCGAGCGGATCGCGCAAGCTGTTCTCGAACCTCAAGGTCCTGCCTATCTATGACTGGGATCGAATCGCGCTCGTGCCGAAGGGTCACGAGCTCGCGCTCGACAAGCGCGAGCTGACGCTGCAGACGCTTTCGGCTTTTCCGCTCGTGACCTACGTATTCAGTCTGACGGGCGAGTCCTCGTTCAAGCAGGCCTTTCAGGCCGAGGGTCTCGATCCGCGCGTCGCGTTCACGGCNNCATCGTTCAAGCGAGCGTTTCACGAGAAGGGCCTCGAGCCGCGCGTCGTCTTCACGGCGCGCGATGCGGACATCATCAAGACCTATGTGCGCATGGGCATGGGCGTCGGCATCATCGCCTCGATGGCGTACGAATGTCAGGATCAGGAAGACTTGAAGGCCATCGACGCGACCGGGCTCTTCCCGCGCATCACAACCTGGCTCGGTTTTCCGCGCGACATGGTCCTGCGCAGCTACATGCTCGACTTCATCCACCTGTTCGCGCCGCATCTGCCGCTCGGCATCATTCGCGAGGCCGCGAAGGCCGAGACGCCCGAGGACCTCGATGAGTTGCTCGGCGACATCGAGCTGCCCGTGCGCGGCGGCTGCCCCGAGGATTCGGCCGCCGCAGCTTAGCCCCTCTCCGCGGGCGTCGCGAGACATCACGCGGTAGTGGGCGCGCTTGGGGTGGGCCGGGTCAGTTCCCGCTCACTATGCTCCGCCCGAACCCCTCAACGCGATACTTAGCCAGGCGGGGCCTAGGCGTGCCAGAGGGAAGCGGTTCCTGGTAAGCGAGCGGCAGTGCCAGCCGAACAGAACAGGGCTTCTTCTGCGGCCCCGCGGTGCGGGCCTCACTTCGCTCGACGCGAACTGTACCCGTCTCCCCAGCGCGATCACTCGGACCAGGAGACTGCCGCGCGAAATCGGAAAGTTTACGCCTCTGAAGGCGCAAGTGTGCGTAGTGCGTCGAGCGAGCTCTCTTCCGCGAGTGAGAGGCGCTGCGCGCGATTGCGCCATTACTCAAGATCCGGGTGCCTAACGAGCGATGATCTCTCTCGCGACGCGCTCGGCCGACTCCATGGCCGCTTCCATGCCGCGGCTCTTGAACCCGAGGTGCTCGCCGCAGAAGCGGATGCGGCCGTGCGCGGCGCTCATGCCGGCGGCGAGCTCGTTGACCTGGCCTGGCCTGAAATAAGCCCAGCCGCCGAGCGCGTACGGGTCCGTGCCCCACGACTTGAGCTCGATGAACTCGAGCTGGCCCTTGGCCGCCGGTCGCAGCGCCTCGATCTCGTTGATGACGTAGCGCCCGGCGTCGGCGTCGGGCAATGCATCTAGACGGTGACCGTTCGGTCCCATGGCCCAAGTCGTGAAGCTCGTGACCTCGTCGGGGTCCTCGCCGTTGCGTGCAGCGATGACCATGCCCGCGACACCGTCGGTGTACATGCTGGCCGCGTAACCGTCTTCCTTCCAGAACTCCGACTTATGCGCAAGATAGACCTGAGTCATGGCTTGATACGGCACGCTCTTGACGGCCTGTGCCTGCGTGCCCGTCAGCGGCGGGTCGATCGTGATGGCCTTGAGCACGGAGAACGGCAGCGTGCAGATCACGTCCATAGCTTCGTAAACAGAACCGTCCGCGCACCGCACCTCCGTCCTGTTGTTATCCGTCGTGATGGCCGTGACGGCCTTCTCGAAATGGACTTCGTTCGACAGCGCCTCGGCCATGGCTTCGGGGATGCGCTGAACGCCATCCTTGGCCGTGAAGCCGAGACTGCCTTCGGGCGCTACGGCGCGCTGCTCGATCGAGAACGCCGCGCGCAGGAACATCAACAAGGTCGAAACGTCGGCGGCATCGTCGCCGAAGCTCACGTTGATGCCGTAGCCAATCTTGATGGCTTCATCCGAGAGGCCGAGACCGTGCATCCAATCGCGCATCGAGATATCGTGAACGGAATGCTTGGGATCGAGCCACTCGTCGGGGCTCGCGAGCGGACATTCGCGCATTGTGAGCACACGGTGATAGTTCCACGGCAGAAGCTCGCGATCTGCATCGGGGAATGGATTCGACGCGTGCTCGGCCCACTCGGATTGGCGAATGATCTCGTTGCCGAGCACGAAGTCCTGCTCGCGAAAGAACTCGAGCATCGGTGTCACGTCGACGAGCTCGACACCGAGGCGCTCGGACATCCCGATGAGCCGCGCGTAGCCCGCGCCGATGTACGTGCCGCCGGCTTCCTTGTTGTTGCCTAGCTGGCGCATCGAGTGCACGCGCCCGCCGACGCGATCCTGCGCCTCGATGACTTGCACGTTGACGCCGGCGGCTTCGAGCTCCAGCGCTGCGGTCAGGCCAGAAAGCCCTGCGCCGATGACGATGACGTCGTGTCGTTCTGGAGCCGTCACAGTAATAGCTCCTCAGGCCGTTTCCGCGCCGCACAGCGATGGCTTCGGCTCGCCCGGACGGCCGGACAGACAGCAGTCGACCGGACAGAAGTCGTGGCTTGGACCGTATTGGCCGAGCGCGCGTTGCTCGGTACCAGCCATGCGTTCCTCGATCAGCTCGCGGACCATCGCGACGAACGCCGGGTGCGTGCCGACCGTGCCTGCACGCACCATGTTGATGCCGTGCTCGCGTGCGATCTTCTGCGCGTCGACATCGAGATCGAGCACGACCTCCATGTGATCGCAGACGAAGCCGATCGGCACGACGACGATATCGGTGATGCCCTGCTGGGCGCGCTCGGCGAGCACGTCCTCGATACGTGGCGTAAGCCAGGCTTCACCGTAGGACGCGTTGTTGCTCTGATAAGCGAGCTCCCAGGTCGCGCGCCCGAGTGCCTCACAGACGAGCGCTGCAGCTTCGCGAATCTGTGCCTCGTACGGCGCTTTTTCCGCCATCGAGTTCGGCAGGCTATGCGCCGTGAAGACGAGCGTCGCCGCGTCCCGGCGCTCGGCCGGAAGCTCCGCGAATGCGTCGCGCACGCGATCGGTGACGGCCTCGATGAATCCCGGATGGTTGTAGCCGTAACGCAGCTTGTCGATGAGAGGAGCGTTTTCGAGCTCGTGCGTTGCCGCGTAGAGGTCCTCGCGATAGCGCCGGCAACCGCTGTACGAGCTGAACGTGC
>JABAHR010002423.1_pt2 | contig 19156 bp, 28 predicted proteins | sample 7062101 | NCBI WGS metagenome assembly JABAHR01 (sample SAMN14534553, study PRJNA622989) | marine sediment metagenome | biome: marine biome [ENVO:00000428]; feature: marine pelagic biome [ENVO:01000023]; material: deep marine sediment [ENVO:00002113] | place: India: Gulf of Kutch | collected... | reverse complement strand
GCTCTACGGCTTGCCAGCGGAGAAATCAGGACAAGAAGTATTTAAGTAAGCCGCCGCTGGCTCTTAAGTGTGAATATTGTCATGCCAGGTTTGTTACGACAGCTAAGGCCAGGGGCAAAAAGAGGAGGAAATTCTGTTCACACACATGCCAGGCTTCATCGAGAATTATTGTTGATGGTAAGACTCCGTGTCGGCGTCGACTGGCGCAGTGCCAGTATTGCTGTAAGTTCTACTTACCTAAGCATGCGAATCGGAGAACGTACTGTTCGCGTGACTGTTCTTATCACCATGTTGGTGAAGATGTTCATGTTGCACGACCGGATATCGTGCGGAAACGCCCCCAGTCGTGGAGTAATGGTTGGATAAAACGAAGTGTCAATGTGTGGCGATCGTGTCAGGTGTGTGGAAATCTTTGCACGCAATCTTGTAGCTGGGGTAAGAATTGCCGTGCATGTAGGGAGATTATCGATGGGGGCGGCAACCCCAGGCCAAAATATGCTTTGTGCGTTAAATGTGGGAATCGCTGCCAAACAGCCTATAGAAGGCAGACAATTTGTGCGTCATGCAGGATTGAGGCTACAGAGCGGGAAAGACGAAAACACCGTGCTCGGGAATCTTTAAGGAAGAGGAATCGTGAAGAGGCGTATCGGCAAGGTGAGAGTTTTGATCCTAAGGAAGTGTATGATCGTGACAATTACGTGTGTCAGGAGTGCGGTAAGAAGACTAGGCCAGATTTGCACCACAACCACCCCATGTATCCATCGCTTGATCATATAGTGCCACTTTCGAAGGGTGGTGTGCACACGATGCGGAATTGCCAGTGTATGTGTCGTCAGTGCAATTCAACGGTAAACAATAGCTTGGACGGGAAGCAGTTGAGGATATTCTGATGGGCAGGCCAGCAGTACCTACAGCACTAAAAGCGATCCGGGGTAATCCTGGACGCAAGCCTCTGAACAAGCGAGAACCGAAACCATCAATCGGGCTACCTGCATGTCCAAAGCGAGTGACTGGAGAGGCAAGAAAACACTGGAATCAGATTGGGAAGTTGCTTGCGAAATACAGCATTCTCACTGATGTTGATTGTGATGCGTTTGAGCAATATTGCGAACTATGGAAGTTGTGGCGCAAGGCGGCAACGATGCTAGACAAGGAAGGCGAGGTACTGTTTAGCGACAAGGGCATGATGTACACAAACCCTTGGCACCATGTGTACCACGCTGCACTTAAGGCTATGCGGCCATTACAGGCGGAATTTGGGATGACGCCATCGGCACGCAGTAAACTCATGGTTGACAATGGCCAGCCCGAGATTGATGAGTTTGAGAGTGAATTTTTACGTAAGACTGGATAACTGATTTGACTACGGGGCTGCTCCTGCAGTCTCGTGTACTGGCTAGACCGCATTGGCCCGCGGTTAGGTGCCTGATCCATCGTGGCCCGACAGGGGGCTGCGGGAGTATTCCCGTGGTCCCTTTTTTGTTGGTCTAATGTCTGAATACTACTTCGATGAAGACGCGGCGGAACGCGTCAAACGGTTTTTCGAGAATCACCTTCGCCACAGTAAGGGTGAATGGGCCGGGCAACCGTTTCGTTTGCTAGACTGGCAATGGGACGATGTGGTCAAGCCGTTATTTGGCTGGAAGCGAAAGAAAGACAGCACCCGACGATACCGCAAAGCATACATCGAGATACCAAAGAAAAATGGCAAGTCTGCTCTCGCCTCAGGGCTGACTCTCTACTTATTGATTGGCGACGATGAACCTGGCGCAGAAGTTTACACTGCGGCCGCGGACCGTGCACAGGCTTCCATTGTGTTCAACGAATCCGCCAACATGGTAGAGAGCAGCCCTGCCCTAAAGAAGCATCTTGAGCTAGTTCGGTCGCAAAAGCGGATTGTTCATCATGGCACTAAGAGTTGGTATCAAGCACTTTCTGCTGATGTTCCCACCAAAGAAGGTTTGAATATTCACGGCTTGGTGTTTGATGAGTTACACGTCCAGCGGTCACGTGAGTTGTGGGATACGCTCACTTACGGTGGTGCAGCACGCCGGCAACCGTTGCAAATCGCAATTACAACGGCTGGCGTTTATGACCCGGAATCAATCGGCTGGGAACAGCATTCTTATGCTCATGCTGTCCTGAAGGATCCTGAGAGTGACCCAGCGTTCTTTTCTTACATTCGCTCAGCTGATTCCGAAGATGATTGGAAGGATCCAGCAGTTTGGCGGAAGGCAAACCCCAGCTTGGGAACCACCATCAAAGAGGACGACTTTGCCGAGGCTTGCAGGGAAGCATCGAATGAGGCCAGGAAGCTCAACAGCTTTTTACGGTATCGGTTAAACATTTGGACGCAGCAGGCTGATAGGTGGCTTGATGTCGAAGACTGGAAGCTATCCCAAACTGATTTGCCACCAATTGAAGCACGGGCTGGTGAGTCCTGTATAGCTGGTCTCGACTTAGCTTCGAAGATTGACATCAACGCACTTGTTTTGATGTTTGGCAGTCGAGACGAAGGCTTTGACGTTTACCCGTATTTCTGGGTTCCGGAAGAAGCAGCACGGAAACGAGAGAGACAGAATCAGCCTATTTATAACAACTGGATCCGCTCAGGCCATTTATCAGTTACGGCAGGCAACCAGGCTGACTATGCATTGATAAGAAGCAAGATCAACGCAATTCAGGATCTAGGCATCTACATTGATGAGATTGCTTTCGATCCATGGAATGCATCACATATGGTTCAAGAACTCCAAGATGAAGACGGGTTCAAAATGATCGAGTTCCGCCAAGGGTTCGGGAGTATGAACCAACCGTCTAAGGAACTCGAAGTTCTGATTAAGGATCACAAGATACACCATGATGGCCATCCGGTTTTGCATTGGATGGTGAACAATGTTGCGGTTGATGAGGATCCGTCAGGAAACATTAAACCCAGCAAGAAGAGGAGTACCGAAAAGATTGACGGTGTTATTGCGATGGTCATGGCTTTAGGTCGTGCCATGTTGGCGGAACAGAATACGCCAGAGATCATATTGCTCTGAGATAATCAATGGACTGGATTTCTACACATGATTTGGTTGTGCTCGATCCCGACGTGGAATATAGGTCTCTCGAGAACCCTTCGACTCCACTGAGCGATCCTGATGAGTGGCTGTTCGACGCACTGGGTGGTGGGAAGTCCGATTCTGGTATTCGGGTCAATCGCAAGTCTGCTCTATGCTATCCCGCGGTCTGGCAAGCAGTCAGGCTGATATCAAACGACATTGCGGCTACACCGCTTGACATTTATCGAAGGGTCAACGGTGGGAAGGAGAAGGATCGGAACCATCCAGCATGGCGTCTGGTGCGGCGTGAAGCCAATGAAGAGATGGCAGCGTCGACGTTCTGGACGGCAATGCTCGTGAATATGTTGCTGTCTGGAAATGGCATATCGGCTATTGAACGCAACAACCGCGGTGAACCTACGGCACTGCTGCCAATAATGGCCGAAGACGTTCACATGATCCGTGAGAATGGCCGGTTGTGGTATGTGGTGAACGTCAGTGATGAAGGTGAAGCGCCTGAGTTTATCCGGCTGCAGCCTTCTCAGGTTTTTCACCTGCAGGTTGAAAGCTTTGACGGTATCCAGGGTCTTGATCCAGTTTCCTTTGGCAAGGATGCCATCGGGCTGGGTATTGGTATGGCGAAGTATCAGTCAAAATTCTTTGCCAACAATGCAGAGGCGCGGGTTGTTCTTGAATCTGACCAACCGCTGAAGAAGGAAACCATTGAGGCGTTACGGAGTCAGTGGAATTCGATGCACCAGGGGCTAGATAACGCTCACAAGACCGCTGTTATGACTGGTGGCGTGAAGTCTAAGGTGTTGTCGGCTACTGCCAGGGAGTCGCAGCTGAATGAGGCTAGAGAGCATGAGATCCGCGTTGTGGCGCAACTGTTCAACCTAAAGCCCCATAAGCTAGGGGATCGCACCAGGACGTCATACAGCAGCCTTGAGGAAGAGAACAAGGATCATCTCTTCAGTACGCTCAACCCTATCATGGTTGCGATCGAAGATGAAGGATGGCGGAAGCTGTTATCTGATCGGCAAAAGCGTGCGGAATCGCACTTCCTGGAGTTCAACCGCGAATCGTTTGTGCGGACTGACTTCGATAAGAAGGTTGATGGGATTTCTAAGTTGCTGGCCGGCAATGCTGCGATCACTCAGGACGAAGCCCGTGGGTTCCTGAACATGAATCCGTTGGGTGGCAAGTCTTCGGAGATCCAGAGTCCGGTAAACAACTTCGGTGAACCTGCTGAACAGCAGGGCGAAGACAATAGTGAGCGGAAAATTGCGGCAGCACGCCGGCAGGTCCGCGATGCCATTTGGAGGGTAACCAATAAAGTGGCGATCACTGCACGGAAGGCAGCTAAGGATCCTGAGCGGTTCCATACATGGATGGCAACATTCCAAGCGGAACCGCGTGACGGACTTGTGTCTTGTATTGACGATGTGTTCACCCTGGCAGGCGTAACAGCCGATCCTGAGTCTGTAGTGGGCACAATGTGCACTAGTATTCACGCAACGCTTTCTGAGCGGTCTGAGACCGCCGTAGACGGCAACCAATTGTTTCAGTGGGTGGACGATGCCCTGGACGATTGGAGGGAATCTGAGCCCGATAGGGTGGTCAGTGAGGTGTTTTGATGGACGATCGACTTTATGCCACGTCAGAGGTCTCGTTTGAGACTCGAGATGATGGGCCAGGCAAGATAGTTGGGCTGGCTTCTGTGTTCTTTCGCTCAAACGATGATGGAACTGAGTTTAAGTTATTCGATGACATGTTCGAACGGATCATGCCGGAAGCGTTTGATGCGTCCCTGAACCGTCCTGACGACGTTCGGGCGCTCTTCAATCATAACGATATGGCTATCCTTGGGAGAACGTCAGCGGGCACTCTACGCCTTGAGAAGACGCGCAGGGGCTTGAAGTATGAAATTGACGTGCCTGACACCCAAACGGCAAAGGATGTTGCCGAATCCATCCGTCGTGGAGATGTCACTGGTAGTTCATTTGGGTTCCGGCCAACGGATATCACGTGGCGAGAAGAAGAGAAAACACTAATACGCGAGATTCGCGGAGTTGAGTTGTTTGACGTAGGTCCGGTGACGTTCCCGGCTTACGAAGCAACCACTACGGGTATCCGCTCAAAACTAAGGGATGAAGGCAACCAGTGGCGGGCGGAAAGTGCAAAATTCAAAATGCACCAAGAGCGAGATAAGAGATCAAAGAAAATGCGGGCAAGGCTGATTGAACTAGGGTTGACACGATCCTAGCTCCTAGCCTTAATGGACACTGACAACTGCCGCATGGTGAGTTGTTGACAGTTTGGAAGTTTTCCAGCCGCGTGGCGGAAGATTGCCAACGAATTGGTTTTAACCCATTCGCAGGTATCCTTCTGCCACGCGGTTTTTATTTTGCCCGTGGTTGATGGAGCAGCCACGAGGCAATAAAGATGACCCTTCAGCAGATGCTAGAAACGCGGGCACAAGCCGCGACTAAGATAAAGGAACTGGCGGACCGCAATAACAACGAAGATCACGAGTGGTCCGCAGAAGATGAGGAGCAGTGGGCGTCAGTCAATTCTGAATACGACTCCCTAAGTCAGAAAATTGAGCGGGCACAGCGCGCCGAATCGATCGAAAAGGCTCAAGAAGAGAAGTCAGAGATTGATCGTCGCGTCGGTCGTAAGGCACTTGATTCTGATGGTGGTAAGTCTAAGGGCACTGATGGTGCCGAAGAGATCCGCGACGAGCACCGCATTGCTGCTCTGCAGTCGTGGTTTCGGTATCACCAGGGTGAGGATCTGACGGACTTTCAGGAGGAATCGTGCCGGTTACTCAAATTCAAACCTTATCGGCTCAACCTTGATGTGCGGTCAAACGTCAACTATGACGAGATTCGCAGGTCATTTTTCGCTAACAAGAATGATCCTAGCATCGAGTTTCGTGCTCAGTCCGTAGGAACCGCTACCGCTGGTGGTCACACAGTCCCAGAAGGGTTTGTGAATGCTATTGAACGCTCGCTGTTGGCGTTTGGTGGTATGCGCCAGGTTTCTACTGTGTTCCGGACTCCTACCGGTAATGATCTGCCGTGGCCAACTGTCGACGACACGTCAAATGCTGGAGCGATTCTGACCGAAAACTCTGCGGTTAGCGAGCAAGACGTGACGTTCGGGCAGATCGTCTTCAATGCTTATAAGTACAGCTCGAAGCTGGTTCGGGTAAGTATTGAACTTCTCGAAGATGAGGCCATCCAGCCTTCGTTGCCCGACTTGCTTGGTTCGCTTCTCGGTGAACGTATCGCCAGGATCGAAAACACGCACTTCACCACGGGTACTGGGTCTTCACAGCCTAATGGCATCATCACGGCTGCAAGCGTTGGTAAGACCGCAGCTAGTGCTACGGCGATCGCGTCAGATGAGTTGTTCGACCTGATTCACTCTGTGGATCCTGCTTACCGTAGCCAGGCGGGTGCCGGGTTCATGATGCATGACAACGTTTTGTTGGTTGTGCGCAAACTCCAAGACGGCCAAAACCAATATCTTTGGCAACCAGGCTTGACCATGGGTCAGCCTGATCAGTTGCTGGGTTATCCCGTCACGATCAACCAGGACATGGCTTCCTCGGTTGCGACCACTAACAAGACGATTCTGTTTGGTGCGCTTCGTAAGTACCAGATCCGTGACGTTGCTGGGTTCCGGGTTCGCCGTCTGGTTGAGCGCTACGCTGACAACGACCAGGAAGGCTTCATGGCTTTCCATCGCGCTGATGGCGACATGCTCGATGCTGGAACTGATCCGTGCAAGGTGTTGCAGCAGGCATAAGGAGGTTTTGTGAAAGTTCGCATGCTACAGACCCAAGCGGGTGATCGCTTTGTTCGCTCGGTGGGTGATGTTGTTGAAGTGGACTCTGAAGAAGGCAAACGGCTGATTGAAGCCAGGCTTGCTGAGCCTGTGCGACAGCAGCGAAAGGAAACGGCAGTTTCACATGCCAGCGGTAGTAGTAAGCACAGCACCGACAATTGAGCCGATTCAGCTCACTGATGCAAAGGTGCATCTTCGCGTCGAGGATGATGAGGACAACACCTACATCGAAGGACTGATCAAGAAGGCTCGGTTGATATGCGAGCACGAAATACAGCGTGCTTTCATTACGCAAACTGTTGATTACTACCTTGATGGCTTCCCGGGTGGATCTGCCACACAGCTTTACAACCTGGGGGACAAGCGGGCGCTATACGTCCCTCGTCCCCCGTTAATTTCCGTAAGTTCGATCACTTACACAGACACAGACGGCAATAGTCAAACTCTGGCAACTACGGAATATACCGTTGACGCCAATATGGAACCGGGACGGATTGTTGAGGCTTGGGAAAAAACCTGGCCGTCAACGCGATCCGTTCCAAATGCGGTGAAGGTGACTTACACAGCAGGGTATGGAGCAAATAGGCGGAACGTTCCAGAGACAATCAAGCAGGCAATGCTGCTTCTAATTGAAGGTTGGTACAGCAACCGATCACACACAGTTGCCACGGGTGCAGTCCCGCAGGCACTGCCGTTTACGGTACGTGACTTGTTAGCCACAGAGGCGTGGCTGGTGGGTGTCTGATGGCGATGTCATGGCTGGAATCACCTGTTGAAGCTGGCGAGCTACGCCATCGGGTGGACATTGAGCGGCCAGCAATAGACGGATCAGGCAACCTGACGGGTGACTGGATCATCGTTAAGGCGGCAGCACTGGCAGCAATACGACCGTTATCCGGTCGTGAAGAGTATGTGGCAATGCAGGCTAGGCCGATGGTGACGCACAGGATCAAGATGCGGTGGGTCGATGGGCAACTAGTTGAGCCTGACTATCGGCTGACAATGGCACCATCGAAGTCAGGAAAGATCACGAAGAAGTTGCGTGTTTTTAATGTGGTTTCGGTCGTCAATATTCGTGAGTCAAACCACAGCGCGATGTTGAAGGTTGTTGAGAATCCCCAGGAACTGATATGAGTCTCGAGGATTCCATAGTTACAGCTTTGAAGGCACAGGCAACTGTCACGAAGTGGACGGGTAAGCGGATATACAAGGACAAAGCACCACAGAGAGCAGGTTTTCCACGAGTGGTGATTGAAAGACTGGACTCAGAGCGTCAATACGATTCGGGGGCGTTACCGTCTAATCAGCTTGTGCGAGGCGAGTTTGATGTGTTGTGCCAGGGTAGTGATTCAAAGGCTTATAGCCTGGCTGATGCTGTCCGCAAATACATGAACGGGTTAACTGGGACCATCCAGGGAACGGTGATCAGACGCACCACGATGGAAGACAAAACAAACTTCACACAGTTCAAAGATGGTTCAGAAGACGGACTGCACGAAGTGGCTCAGACTTATTCGATCTGGCACATGGAGGCAACCAGCTGAATGGGCAAAGGCTTATTCACAATGAAGCTCGAGGGTGATGCGGATCTCAAGAAACTGTTCCGGTCAGCACCCAAGAAGATAATCAACAGGATTGCACGGGTTGAGATTAAAGACGCGGTCAGACCCATGCAGCAAGATGCCAAGTCGCAGGCACCTGTTGATGAAGGAGACTTAAGGAAAGCCATCGTGGTAAGGGCTGGCAGACGCAGCCGGCGACGTATTTCCAGAGAGGTTCGGGTTGAAGCAAAGAAGTTGAAGCGAACTGGTGACCATCCCAAGAGAGTGGCGGGGCTGTTTCAGGAAGAGGGCACAAAACACCATAAGGAACAGCCATTCATGCGTCCAGCGTTCCGTAGGCATTGGAAAGCAGCTGCACGCAAAATCACGAGAGGTATCAAAGCCAAGCTAGCTCAGGAAGCGGCGAAGGCACACGTCAAAGTTCGGTAATGGAGAACAGAAATGGCACTTGGTGACGCTGATACTGGCTATGGCGTGACAGTCACTTTTCAGAGTGGCTTGCTCGCCAGCATAAGAAACATTGAGTTCACGAGTTCCCGCGGATCCGTGGATACCACGCACGCCGGAACCACAAACGGCTGGATGACATTTATTCCATCCGACCTAATCGATCCGGGTGAGGTATCAGGCACGCTGATATTTGATCCGCAAGGTGCTTGGAAAACGGCGATCGGCAATGCGGCTGAGACTGTAACGATCAACTATCCCAATGTAGGCACATCGGGTGCAACCGACGCAACCAGCGGTTTCCTAACCGAGATCAGCCGCGCGGTTCCCTATGACGATGTGATGACCGCAGAGTGCACGATCAAGCTCAGCGGTGAAACCACATATACGGCAGGAACGTGATGAAGGTTAAGTTTATCCGACAAGTCGTTACCCCAGAGCATCGAGCTGGCGAGCCCGGTGAAGTTAAGGAGTTGCCAGACTTCGATGCTCGGGAGTTGATCAAGTATGGCTATTGCGAGTGTTTAGATGAGCTTGCTGGAGGAACTACTAAGTCAAACACAGAAGGCGGAGAAGCAGCCGATCCGGTTCTGTAATCGGGATCTCTTCATCAAGATTGCTAATGGTGAGGAGTATCAAGACATTATGACCGCTTCCGTGTCAAAGAATGGTTCTGTGCCAAGGTTTGCTTGGGCAACCATCGTATCGCGATGCATTGTCGATTCAGAGGGAAACCGAGTGTTCAGTGATGCTGATGTTCCCGACCTGAACAAGTTGCCCGGCAAAGATCTGCTGGATGCTGCCAATGCAATACTCACAGTGAATGGTATGACTGCTGGTGCGGCTGAGGAAATAGCAAAAAACTCGGAAGAGATACCGACGAACAATTCTGGATCAAATTAGGTTTTGAATTCGGGATTCCTCATCGGTATCTCAAGAAGATTCTACCCGCTAAGGATTTCGTTCAGTACCGCGAGCATTACAAGATTGCACCGTGGGGAGATGACTGGCATAGAACTGCAATGATTTGTTGCATTCTGGCCACGTGCCTAGGCGGCAAGAAAAATGTACAGATCGAAGACTTTCTACCATTTGGCAGGGATCCATCGAAATGGAAGTCAGTTGATGAAGATGTGAAGCTCATGCAGTCAATCGGGGCAATGATTCGGAACAATGCCAGCAGCTAGCCTTAACATCAATGTCGGTGTGAATCACGCCAAGTTCAACAAGAACATGGCGGCGATGTCCAGGAGCCTTAACAGGTTTACCCAGACCACTAGTGTTCTCAGCAGAACTTTAGGGACAGTGTTTGCTGTTGGGGCTATTGTTCGGGGTGCCAAAGCGTTGGGTGGTGCTCTAGCCGCTCCGATTTCCAAATTTGCTGAGTTCGAGCAAACCATCCAGGAAGCCAGCCAGTTAACCGGCACTGTTGATAATTTCAATAGCTTAAGTTCTGCCGCACTCAAGCTGGGTGAAACGACAAGTTTTACGGCGAATGAAGCTGGTCAGGCGATGCAGAACTTCGCCCGCGCTGGGTTCGAACTGAATGAGGTTCTTGCAGCAACTGGCCCAGCATTGAACTTAGCCACAGTTGGTGGCCTAGGCTTGGCGCAAGCTGCAGACTTCATGGCCAGTGCATTGAGGAGTTTTGGCTTTGACGCTGAAAATGCCCAGCGAGTCTCGGATGTTTTCGCAAAGTCTGCATCGATGGCTAATCAATCGGTTGAGGATATTGGGAACTCCATGAAGTTCGCAGCCCCAATTGCATCGAAAGTGGGAATTTTGTTTGAGGAGTTGGCTGCTGCTGTTGGTTTGTTGGCCGACCAGGGAATCAAAGGGGAGATGGCTGGAACCACGTTGCGGCAAGTAATGGTAAAGCTCGAGAATCCTTCGAAGAAAGCGGCGGCGGTTCTCGATAGGTTAGGAATTGTCGTTAATGACGCCAAGGGCAAGATGTTGCCTTTGGCTAACTTGATTGGACAGTTCGAGGACAAACTTGGCGGGCTGGGTGGTGGTGAACAACTTGGCATTTTGTCAAAGATATTTGAAGCGCGGGCCGCGAGTGGTTTTGCTGCGCTGCTAGGGCACAGTCAAGAATTGATAGATAACACCAAAATCCTAAAAGACAGCTTCGGGTTTGCTGGTGAGTTCGCCGCAACAAAGCTGGACACACTGAGTGGTGCCTTCATTAAGCTCAAGTCGTTGTTTGACAGTTTCTTGATTAGTGTCGGCGGAAGATTCGCAAAGGTGTTTGATCTGCAGAAGGTCATTGAAGGGTGGACTACGTTGGCATCGTTGCTCAAGGGGCCGATTTTTAAGGTTTTTGATTCGCTCAAGCTGAAGTTCGAAGCTATGGACAGGTTCGACTTCGCCGAGTCTGTGATCAATAGCTTGGAGTCTTTCGGGAAGGGCTTTCTTGCGTTTCTCGATCTGGTCGTTGGTGCATTTCAGAATATGAGTAATGAAATGCTCAAGACGATGGCGTCGATTAATGCTATGGCCGAGGCACCAAATACTATTGGTGGTTTCTTGGGTCGCAGGTTTGTTGATCCGTTTAACTTGACGGGTGCAAGCGGTCTACCTGAGACCGACGCGCCGCAAATCAACATCCCCAAGCCGTCAGAAACGTTGGGGAGTGCTTTTACTGCCATGATGGACGGTATTCGTAAGGATATAACAAGCCAGCGGGCTGTCGGAAACATTAGTGCCAAGATGCTGAAGGTAATTGAGAGCGGTATTTCTGTGGCAATGGGTGCAGCATTTTCACGTGGTCGGTTCAATCCACTCAGCAACTTAACTCCAGCCCAGCAATTGGCATTACTTGCTCCAGCACAGATGCTGGGGCTCGCTCCAATGGGGGTGATGGGAAGGGGAGTTCAGGAAATGCAACCACAACTAGCGCCGGCACTACTAGCCGGATCTAGTGAAGCTGAATCATTCATTTCCCGTGTTCTCGCAGGCAAGCCGAAGCAAAAGGAAGAGCAGAAGCAAACCAAGCAATTGGAGAAGTTAAACAAGAGTAACGATATCATCGCTAAAGCGATGCAGAATCCGAAGACTGTACTCAACGTGGCGAGTTTAACCTGAAATGGTGATTGTCCAGATGATGAAGAGCGATAGCACAACGGATGTTGCTGAGCAAAATGCAGCGACCGCAGAAAGGGCAATAATCATTTCCAAGCGTTTATCCATCAGGGCTCCAATTCTGCTGGCAACGTTTATTCGTAGCAACCTAGCAAATATTTGAGAAATGGCTATTACGGTAACAGAGGCCAGAACACCGAGACCTGCATCTCAAGAGATCCAGGATGGGCGGATTGTCCGTAACTATACGCGCACCTTGCTTGCCACAACCACGGATAACAATACGGGTCCAAAGTCTGTTATCGATGCCGGTCTGTCTCACCTAGGTATCAGCTTTGGTGATTTCTACGCCACGAGCACTGAAACCGATACGGGTGCAGTGCTCCACAAAGTCACGCCTGATCTGCGTTCCGATGATGGGATGAATTGGACGATCACTTGCGAATACACATCCGCACTCAAGGTAGATCCCGCCCAATTCAATGTCAATCCTCTTCTCAGGCCACCACGGATAAGCCTGGATTCACAGTTCCAGAATGAGACGAAACGCCACGACAGCACAGGCGCTGCTTGCGTGAACTCAGCTGGTGAAAATCTCGACCCGTTGCCGAATGTGTCTGTTGTGATTCCGACTATCTCTGTCACTCGCAACAAAGCTTTCGGGGATCACACGCTGGTCAAACGATATGTTGACAAATACAACGACGGGTCTTTCCTGGGATATGACACAGGTGAGCTTCGTTGTGTCAAGCTAAAGCAGGATGGTCCGAACTGGGAAAACGGGATCCTTTATTGGGTTTGGACCCTGGAACTACATGCAAAGGAAAACGTAACCAGACGAGTATCACAAGGCACACCACCAACTGGGGCAGGGCAGCAAACGGTTAAGGGTTGGCAGGATGCTTATGTGGATGCGGGAACTAGGAAAACAGACGGGGGAGTTGGGAACGAGAAAGCTAAGGACTCAGGGAATGTCGACTACACCGAACCCATTCCGTTGAATGGTTCGGGAACACCATTGACGGCTCAAGCAGCTACGGTAGCGGCCAACATCGTTTATCGGGTTTTCGATTTTCGGGGCAGTGAAGATTTTAGCGCATTAGGGATGATCTAACATGGCACAGTTTCGCATTTCTGGTGACGTGAATCTGACCCTGCCGAGTGGTTCAGTCACGAATGAATCGTATTCGAGCACATCAGGTGATGAGCTTGACGTCGATAAGCAGGAACATCTCTACAAGCCGGGAACAAACTTTGATTTGGCTATCGGGGGCACACCCGCAGCACTCGAAGAGATTGTTTTTGTGGCGTCCACCACGGGTGTGATCCGCAGCTTCCATGCATTNNAACCAGCACCGATGTGGATTTTGACTGCAAGAAAAACGGCACAACCATTCTCAGCTCGGTTGTGAATATCACGCACTCTGATGCGGATCGAGCGGTGAAGGATGGGACGCTAAGCGTTACCACAGTTGCGGCTGATGACGTGATATCGATATCGCTGGCGGTGACTAGCTCTACAGGTGCTCAAGGCCCATTTGCCTGGGTGGAGATCCAGGAGACAGCACAGTAATGGCAAACGTTCTTGATGATGCGTCGATTGAACTGCTTAGACGGGTTGTGCGTGAGGTTCTTGTTAACGAGTTCCCGCACCTCTCTGGTCCGAATCGATCCCGTGAACCGCGGCAGTTCATCGAGGGCATTCTAGACGTGCCGTTAAATACTGGCGGTTCCGCAAACATGAGCATTTACACAGGTCCGCAAGGAACCTGGACGGATACGACGGAAACGGTGGAAGTTGAATTCCCAGCTGGGCAAGGCGTGGATGTCGCTGTGAGTTCTTACTGCATAGCAGCCCGAATCAATGGTGCCTGGCGACCGATCGCAGCGGTGTGTTGATGGTATGCAACCCGTACGGATATTTTGGCCAGTGCTGTGTTCCGCCACCTGAACCATCAAGCGCGTTGGCAAGGGTGTTATGCAAGAGCAGCGAACCAACCTATACCGATTGGGACATTCTTGGTGGACCAGATCAACGTAGCACGAACTGGAGTGACACCACGAATGCGGTGTGGACTGCATGCCCTGGCTGTGATTGTGCAGCTACGACGAGCAATAAGACTAATACCAAATCGGTATATACCGCTGCTAATCGGCTGCTGAACTCACCCACATCACAGAGCGACACGCAAACACCCGGGGCATTTGGTAATGTTGACCGCGGCGGTACTGCTGATTGGTCTAATGTGTCAAACGCTGGTGCATCCGATGACACCTACGCCACAAGCTCACCTTCAGCTGGTCAGACCTGTGATTTCCTTCGTGGTGTCCAGTGCGGTTTTGCGATCGATTCAACCAACAACATTCTAGGCGTTGAAGTTGATGTAGAGCGCAAATCAAGCGGCGCATCTCAGATCGATGACAGCATGCGGTTGCAGGTCGATGGATCATGGGAAGGCGATGATAAAGCTGGCGTGATCAACTGGACCAATAGCGACCTAGTATTCACTTATGGTGGCTCATCTGATTTGTGGAATACCACAACGTCACTCACGCCGGCAATAGTCAACCAAGCAAACTTTGGTGCGGGTCTATCACCTCGAAATGATGGTGGCGGCGCTGCGACGCTCTCGATCGACCACATGCAGATCACAGTTTACCACGAAGGTGATGAACCTTGGCAAAACCTGGCACTGATAACCGCATCAGATAACCTTTACGCTACATCAACCAACCTGATGAATTCAGGTGAAAAAACCAACTATGCTTTGTGTCGTTTCATTCTGAAACCGGTTGGTGTGCACTTTGACGACTACTGTCGCTACAACATTACAGGCATCGAGGTGACAATAGAGCGGAAGTGTATAGCGGGTAACGTCAAAGACCACGAGGTAAAGATTGTTCTCGCTGATGTTGTGGGTGGAACATCGGACACGAACAAGGCATCAGCGAGCGCCTGGCCGACTAGCGACGGAACCGCAACTTATGGCGGCTCAACTGACTTGTGGGGCGAGACAAGTATCAGTGCGGCTGAAGTTTTCGATCAAAACGGTTTTGGCGTGGCGATATCAGCAACCGCGACCGGATCAAGTGAGCGACCGTCAATTGATCATGTTACATGTAAGGTGTATTACACTGAAGAGAGTGTGTCATGTTGGGAGATGCGGTCACTGTCAGCTGCACCAGTTCCAGACCGTGGCGATAGTGGTCTAGAAGCACCGATATTATCCACGACAAGCGAAAGCGAATCTGAGACAGTTCGCAACCATCATCACGCTTATACATATACTGTAGTGGCACAGAAAACCGGCACCTTTGTGGGCGACATCTTCCCAATTGATTGGCGTGGTCAAGTGCATTACGGACTGCAGGCCAAGGCAGAATGGGCTAATGGTATCTGGATGATCTGGTGGCCTGTTAGCGAAGGCCAGTCACTCAGTAGTGAGTACGGCATCTCAACCATTACGGTTAAATACAAGTTTAGTCACGCACTTGACAATAATGGTGCGCTATCCACGGCTAGTGCACTTAACGAATACGTCAATGAGGATTATCGAAGCGCCTACTGTACTACTGAACTGTTGAATGATCCGCCAAGCCCACCTGCACGGGTCACGAATTACACAACGTTCAGCAACGGAAACCTGGAACGGTGGTACGGAAAAGCTGAATGCCATTGGGATATATGGCAGGACATCATTGACAGTGTGGGGACATCGGAAGGCACTTTCAGCCCAAACGTTAACAATACGCAAAGTTCGTTTGACAGTACGGCAGCCTGCACGCTGGTGGCTGGTACCGGTGATGACATTATTTGGTATGCCATTGCGCCTGCTGCGATGTGTCCAGCTTCCGATCCGTTCCCGTCATCGCCNNAGCATCACGTTGGATCCGACACCATGTGATCCACAATATGGGATGGTCCACCATTGGAGCCTTATCAACGACATATCGAATTATGCTGCATGTGTGGTTGAATGCGTTCAGGTCAAGAACTCAGGCGGAACAGTTCTTGAGTCCTACGAAATCGGTGGAGATGGTTGTTAAATGCTTACGATCCCACCCCGCGGCATGGAGTGCAAACATCGGGGGGAAATGACCCGGTACCAGGAATGCCCGTCATGCAAAGGCAAGGTCAAGATATCGGTATACCAATGCAACTGTGATCAAGTCACGGAGTCGGAATGCGTGATGAGGCATAAGGTTGCAAGGCTATTCTCTGGTGTGGCGTCGTGCCAGGGATGTGATCACAGGAAAGATTATGAACAATGCCGAACTGACCGAAGTAGTCAACGACATGAGGGACAGGATGAGTGAATTGGAAAGCGCCATCAAGGCTCATGTTGCTGTGTGTGCTGAACTCCGCAAACAAGATGTCGGGCGGGAAAGTCGCTTGCGTAACCTGGAAAAACGATTCTGGATTGCCACTGGGATCGTTGCAGCACTGCAGGCCGTTGGTATAGCTGGCATATACAAACTGGTGATCGGTTGACTGATTGCCATAACGAACAAACAATTCAGAGAGAGGTGCATAATGAAATGGATTTCGTCAGTTCTATTGCTCTGCCTATCAACGGCAGCGTTTGGCCAGTCCACGGAACTTGACCCTCGGTACTATCCACCGAAGTTGCAGATCTCGCAGACTCCTAAGGCTAAATATACCTGCTTTCTGTTCCGCAGATGTTCAAGCGGCATGGAATGGCGGCTCTACATCATTGAGCAGATGTTGAAAGACCAGAAGACGCAAGCAATGCTCGATGCGTTGATGAATCGCGTGATGGAACGGGTTGATCAGAATCAAAGCCAGCCGGTTCAATTTGTTGAGCGGGGACAGTCGCAGCCGGTTATCGTGGTGATTCCAACACCGCAACAGCTGCAAGCAACTCCGATCCCGACACCAAACCAAGTCGTTGCAACGCCAATTCCTGCACCACAGCAAATCATTGCAACTCCGATTCCGGCTCCGGCTCAGATCCAGGCAACACCAATCCCAACACCGCAGCAAGTTGCACCTACGCCGGCTCCACAACCTAATCAGGTGAACCCAACACCAGTACCGCAAAACACATTGATACTTCCGACCAGGCCAATAGGGACGCAGCAAAGGAAACATGTTCCATGGCCACAGGTTTACACGATCCAACTCACTCGAACGCCATGGAGGCCAGTTAAGAAATGAATATGACAAAGGAACAGGCGGAAAAGATGCTTGAAATGCAGAGACTTATCTTCGTTGCAACTCTGGCGTCGAGTTCGCAAAGCATGCAGAAGCGCCTAGCTGATCTGAAGGGGCTGGCCGGTCCTGAGTTCTTGGGAAGTCCAGCTTGGCAGGAAGTGTTTAAGGCAATGGCACCGCTTACCGCAGATCCGAGCGGTGCGGAAGGGATACCAACGCCATGATCAAATCACTGGTTCTGCTACTGGCAACGTTACCATCACCACGTGATTTTGTCCTGACACATGTTCGGGTAGTGGCTGCCACGGGATCATCCCAGGGTGTCGGAAGCGGTGTTGTTGTCTGGTCGCAAGGCAACCGCAGCCGCATCCTGACAGCACGTCATGTGGTGAAGGGTGCACGCAGAATCAGGCTTGAAGATGGAACAACATACTGGCGTGGCGTGCGTGTCTGGTTCATCAAGAGTTCTAGCAACCAGGACTTGGCACTCCTGGAAGCAGACAAGAAGGCGGCTCACGTCGCACGGATTGCCCCTTATGGTCACACGGTGGTGGGAAGTCTGATTGCGGTCGGTGGTCCGCATGGACGCGCGCCGATCGCGTCAGAGACTGAGATAATACCCAAGAGTTGGCCAGGCAAGCGCCTTACTGTTCGTGGTGCGTTCCGTCAAGGTCGCTCAGGTGGCGGATTGTTCGATTCCCGGGGATACCTTGTCGGGATCCAATCCGCCACCAATTTTGGGGAACGCTGGACCATCTTCGAAGACATTACCCGATCATCGGGCTGGGTTGATGACCTGAGACACAACCGAATCACCTGGGCCAAATCATCGCCAGCTCGAGCGGAACCCGTGAGAAGGCACCAACCAGCTAGGGTTCGACAAGTGTACTGCGTGGGTGGCACCTGACCGTAAAGGAGACCAACGCCGTGAGCGTTGCACCAAGAAGCATATTAAGCACAGGAAACTGGGCATCAGCCATCTCGGTCATAGTTGGCGGTTTTGCGATGCGTCCAGAATGGTTGCACGACCTGCCACCTGAGCACCTCAACACGGGGATCATCAACGCTGCTTGGGTGCTAGGTATGGCTTATGTGCTGGCTTCGTTTGTGCGTGCTGTGATTGCTAGATCAGGGCAAGTGGATGCTGCCAAGGTAAGGGGAGATGGAACGGTCCCAAGTCCTGACTGATGATGAAAAGCTGGACCTGGCTATTAAGTCAGCCAAAACCTACGGGCGTAAGATCGGTAAAAATGTCCTTGGTGAGGCATGGCTAGCAGTTTCGAAATATAGCGAACGGATCAACCCGCAACTCAAGCCAGAACGATATATGCAGAGTTGCTTGCGCTGCCACTTTCTCGATTTCTACCGCAAGGAACGCCAACTTTTTTCAAGAATGCCGCGGCTGGCTGATGTTAGACAGGGCATGCCAGTTGGATGGGATGATGAGCAACTATCTTACGTAGAAGATCCCAGTGCCGACCTGCAGTCTCAGGAGTTCTGGGAGAAAGCACTGGATGGACTCACACCATATCAGCAGGATTTGTATCTGGCCTACTACGTTGATGGATTAAACATCACCGAAATAGGTGCAGAGTGCGGTGTGAGCAAACAGGCTGTGCATAAGGTCATGGCCCAGGTAATGACTAGGGTCAAACGGAACCTAGAAAGGTGGGGATATGATCGCGATTGATATAACCACGGATCGGACGCCCGACTTTACGGGTATTGATGAGATAAATTACGACACCAAATCAGCAGTAGTGACACATCGATGGCGTGATGATTCAGGCAACACGACTTTGGGAATCTGTTGGAAGGTCACCTTGGCTGATGATGTCGTGCAATTAATCAAGGACAACGAGCCGAAGATCAACGACGCGCTCCGCAATGCGTTCAGTGTGACAGAACCATAATGGGTGCAGTCTGCGAAACACTCCCTGATGGTCGCGATTATCTCGTTGAGGATTACGAGATAGAGATCAGTT
>JABAHR010005769.1_pt1 | contig 19167 bp, 19 predicted proteins | sample 7062101 | NCBI WGS metagenome assembly JABAHR01 (sample SAMN14534553, study PRJNA622989) | marine sediment metagenome | biome: marine biome [ENVO:00000428]; feature: marine pelagic biome [ENVO:01000023]; material: deep marine sediment [ENVO:00002113] | place: India: Gulf of Kutch | collected... | reverse complement strand
CAGGGATTCTCTAATTTTATTCCATTCTTTTTCTGCGATTTGTAGAGTGAGATCAAGCTGTTCTTTGTCCTTATTCTCATCGCTTTGTATTAATTGCTCAAGTTCCATTTAGAATTCCTCATTAATGCAAGAGCAATATACATGTGTAAAGTTCTAAATCAATATATTCAAATATTATCGTTTAACTTAATCAATATTGTTCTGATATTATAATTCAATAAAATAAATTGATTGTCAGTAGAATTTTTTATAAAATTGTTAGCGATTTATAATTCAACCAAGGAGGACAATAATGAGAGTATTGCTTACAGTTTTAGTGCTACTATTTGTTGTACAATCTGTAAATGCTGATGGACTTAAGAGTGAGGCTGAAACAAAGGCTATGTCTGACAAGATCATGCAGCATTTTGTAAAAGAAGAATTTAAAACAGGTCTTGGTATCGCAAAAACATACTGGCCCCTACCTGTAGTGGAAATAGATAGTCTTGCTAATACTATTAATACGCAGTGGGGTATTGTAAGGAATAGATATGGCAATCCAACAGGGACCGAGTTTATAAGGCAGGAAAGCATAGGGAAATCGTTTTTAAGATATTACTACCTCCACAAGTTTGAAAATCATGCTATTTATTGGAGATTTACATTTTTTAAGCCAAATAATGTATGGAAGGTAAATGGTATTACATATAAAGATGAACTTGATTTTCTGTTTGAATGATAAACTAATTTATTTTAACAAAAAAAATGATAGTTGATTACTCAAAACTATTTGTTAAATTTTTATACAATCAAAATAAGGGAGGAAATATTATGAAATATCTATTTATACTTTTTGCTTTTATGTTTGCGGCCATAGGAAATGCCGCTCAGGTGGATGTTAAAGGTAGTGAGTTTGGATGGTACGGTTCTAAAATTGGCGGGGAGCATTTTGGTAAAATTATGATTAAGGAAGCAACATTAAACGAAACTGACGGAAAAGTAACTGGCGGCGAGTTTGTTATGGATATGAGCAGTATTACTGTTGAGAATATAGATTCTCCAAAGTATGAGAAAAAGTTTTTAGATCACATGAAAAGCACCGATTTTTTTGATACAGCTAATTACCCTACAACAACGCTAAAGATAAACAAGATCGAAGGTAATAATGTTGAAGGCACTTTAACCATAAGGGGCAAAACTCATCCTGTAGCTTTTCCAATCGAAAGAAAAGGAGATATGGTATCTGGTAAGATGACTTTTGACCGCACAAAATACGATATTATCTATAAATCAAAAAACTTCTTTGAAAACCTTGGTGATAAAATCATATATGATGAAGTAGTTCTTAATTTTAAGGTTAAGCTTATTGAGGAGTGAGTGTATTAACTTACTTTAAGAATAGGATAAACTTAATAATATTGGGGATTGAAACTAATGGATAGGTAAGATTTTGGTTCATTTTACAAACCAAACTTCTTACCAATACTCTCATAAACTTCATTAAAGTCATCTGGGTTTTTAACCAGTTCAATACCTATTCTAAAGGTCTTGTTATCCTGATTTTTTTGTACACCAAGCTACTTTACCCTCAAGTTCGCACAGTTTTTCAGAATCAACAAGAAATCTGGATATAATTTCTGTACCTGCAGGGATATCTATATCTGTTGATATACAAACACCGGTCTCGGATATGTTAACAAGTGTGCCCCTGCAGTACTGGCCAGCATTGCCAATTAATTCGATTTCATTTTGATATGGAAGCCGTCTGGATCCTCTTTTAATATTCACCTTATCCATTTGAAATATAACCTATTTAATAATTATATAACCAATTAAGTCTTAATGAAAGTTTATCAAACCTAAAAAGTGGAATACAAGATTAGTTTATCGTATTTTTTATAAAAGATTCTATTGTATTATATCTATCTATTTATAGATAGACAATAATACAGCATCATATATTTACCTGGTTATATATATTATCTATATTAAATATTTATTTAAGAAATCTAATCAACCATAAAAGGAAATGTGTAAAGCTGCATTCATCTTATTAATTAATAACTGTGAATAATAGAATTAGAGATGCCAACTGTATGTAGAATATATTTTAAGATCATATCCCATACTTCTATAAAAGCTGTGATACTGTTTTCATAGTTGCTCAGTACATAATACAAATGAACCACTATAAATATTAATATAACAAAAAATATCAGGTGAGGTTCAATATCTTTATAACGAATTTTTGTAAATTGAAATCTTTGCATTTTCTACCTTGAAATCAAATATATGTTTTGGATTATAATTCTTATTAATATGATTAATTGTATAGAAAGAGCTTAATTTGTTGTGTTTAATAATAGTCCCTATAAAGCTTTCTGGTACTAAATATAGTTTGTTTTTGATAGTGTCTGACAACTTAAGATATAAGAATACAAAACCTATATAGCTTGATGTAACAATAGGTGAATTGTCATCAAATATATGAACAGAGTTATTTAAGATTTTAATTTCATCGGAGTAATAATTTCTATAATGTTGCAATAAGGATTGTTTAATTTCACTATCTATATTTAAAAAGTTTCTATTAATTATTAAAAACGAGCTTCCAGCTTTATCGATCATTTGATATTGCGGGTTCATCAAAGTTTCATCTAACGTTATTATCTTTCTCAAATATTTAATAGGAGCACCTTTTTTAAACTGATAGACAAAAGCATCAGGAGGGTTATTGATATCAGATCTAAAATTCCAGATATTATTTTTAAAATTACTTCCGTAAAATGGAGTAGCGAAATCTTTATGAGTCATAGCGAAATAGATGTTTAGTCCCTCTTTATAATCTTTAGTTATAAAATCCAGAGTTTCCCAGATATATGCCATATCCATTCTTGTAAAGAGAAGGTAGCGCTGCTTCGAATATTCCTTTTTTGATGACATCCTGTCTTTTAGTGGAACATCTATTCTGTAGGATGGAATTTCTGTGTTAGCTAGATTGATAAAAGAAAATAGTGCAAATAGACAACAAGCTGTAATGATAAGGTTTTTGTAAATTTTATGATCCTTATAATAATTGAGTACTTTTGCAAGTGCTATAAGTGCGATTGCTATAATAAATATCGAATATCTTGTACGGAAATAAAGCCTGGACACCGGGGAAAGAAATAAAAATACAAATCCTAACAGTATCTGCATCCATATGTATATTGGAAATAGTTTGTTTTCCCTTTTTAGCTGGAATGATTTAATAAGACAAAAAACCCAGCATGGTAGCGCAATAGTCCAGAAGTTGATTCCATAACCCCCGTTTAAACTTCCTATACCTGTATCATGTAAAAATAACAGTTTTAATTTTTCGATTAATACTGTGATGAAATATTGTATATTTATGGGATTTGAAATCTCAGAGTCTGTGGTTCGGAGGATAGAATCCAGAAAAGGGAATATACTTCCAAAAACAAGTAAATTTCTTATGTACCAATACCCGCCAAAGATTAATATTAGTACAAAGTATGTGATAAGAGTTTTCTTATCAGATCTGAGTATGTTTGGGATTATTAAAATTTGTAAAGATAATGCCAAAAGTAGTATGTTGTATTTCATACCCGATAATAAACCGATTGAGATTGCAGCCAAATATAGATATTGGGTGTCTTTAGTTAGATAATATTGGGTGGAGAAATAGAGAGCTATTAAAAAAAATACAGATACTATTATATCGATATATGCTGCACCAGACTGAGCTAAAACAACTGGGCTAAATATGAATAGGAGAGACACAAATAATGAAATCTTGGATCCAATAGAAAACAATCTGGAGAATCTGTATATAACAACTATTCCTATAAGTGCTACGAAATATTGGACTATCCCTATAGAATGATCATTTTTGAAAAATATTAGAGGCCACATAAATATAAGTTCGGCATTTAACGGCATGGTCACATGAGGCCTGTACTCGATTGGTAAAATGAAAATTTTATTCTGCTTAATAAACTCGATGATAGTGGTTAGGTGGTAGGTAATATCGTCAATTGCTCTTGGAGGTAACAAATATGCGGCAGCTGCTATCCAAAGGGTAGTCAAAGTTAACATCAATATCAAAAGCAAGTTGTATGGGGTATAAGAGTTTCTTATCAATGATGAAAAAATCTTGTAATCATGAGATGCAAAACTCTGAATGTTTTGAATATGATTTCTAGATAAAAATATAAAAACGCTGGATATAGTGATATTAAAGATTAGTAAATATATATCTGTAAGAAATCCTAAAACACCTAATATAAGTTGAGTAATAACGATCTGCGCAATAAGAAGGGTACAGATAGATAATATTGATTCTGAAAGTGGCTGAGCGAACTTACGTTTAGTAAATAAATAAAAAGCTAATAATATATATAGATTTAAAATTACAAATATCATTGTATAAAATTTGCAAAATCTAATGGTATATCTCTATCTATACATAGATAGAAAGTACCTATATTCTATAAATCAAGATCATAAAGTGATTCTGGATTTATGCTCTCACCATCAAGCTTTACACTTAAGTGCAGATGCGGACCACTCGCACGCCCGGTACTTCCAACAAGCCCAATAATATCTCCCTTATCAATTTTCTCGCCGGTGGATACACTGGTTTTTGATAGGTGCAGATATACTGAGTAAAGCCCAAGTCCGTGATCGATTAGAACAACATTGCCGCCATAAAACTGATTGTCCGTTAGTGACACAACACCGCTATTTATTGCTTTTATAGGGGTTCCGATTGTACCTTTATAATCGGTTCCTCTGTGTCTGCTCTCTTTTTTTTGATTGATAATTCTTTTTACGCCAAAGGGTGAAGTTATTTTATCGCTTATTGGTCTCATGAAATTTTCTGTCCATAAAGGATATGGAGTAACATTGTTCCAGATAGATTTTAATAGTGCCGATTCTTCGTTTGCTCTTTTTTCATCTTGAGAGCTCAAGAACACTTTTTCTGATTTTAAAGTTATGTTTTTAACCAAAAACTCCTTGGGTTTAACATTGATACTATAAGTGCTGCTCAATTCTCCAGAACTCAATACAAACGGGTACTCGCCGGGTTTGGTATTTATGTCTACATAAGTGATTGCCTTAAATCCACGCTCTGTTTCATAAAATCTTATTTTTCTTTTCTGAAATAGACCTGTAGGCTTTATTGGTGTTTGTACATGGATTACAAAAGCATCACCCGGTGATATTTTATCCGGGCAAATAGCAATAAAAGCCTTAGTCTGCTCTGCCGGTATCGGTGATGATAAGGCTAAAAGAATAATTAAACAATATAATTTTTTGAACATTTGGTTATAATACTTAGCCTGTATGAATAAGAAAGTGTATTTAGATTATAATGCTACCACGCCTGTTGATCCGCGGGTTTTGGAAGTAATGATACCATATATAAAAGAGGTATATGGGAACCCCTCGAGCGTACACTCTTTTGGGGGAGACTCAAAGGGTGCGCTTGATGATGCGAGGGAAAAGGTTGCAGAACTTCTTGGTGCAAGGCAGAGAGACATTTGTTTTACAGCCGGAGGAAGTGAGAGTAATAACTTTGCCATAAAGGGAGCTGCTTACCAATTAACAGAAAAAGGAAAGCATTTAATCACAACTGAGGTCGAGCATGCATCAGTATTGGAGACCTTTAAATATCTTGAGTCAGAAGGCTTTAATGTGACCTATCTATCCGTAGATAGAGATGGCATGATTTATCTTAATGAGATTAGAGAGTCGATAAAAGAGGATACAATTCTTGTATCCATAATGTATGCAAATAATGAAACCGGAGTAATATTTCCACTTGATCAAATATCTGAGATTACTCAAGAAAAAGGTGTACTGCTCCACACAGATGCTGTGCAGGCAGTGGGGAAAATAGAGATTGATCTTAAAGAATTACAGGTGGATTTACTGTCATTGTCCTCACACAAGCTTTATGGCCCTAAAGGAGCAGGAGCACTGTACATTAGAAAAGGAGTAAATTTAAGTCCTCTAATTCACGGCGGTGGTCAAGAAAGAGGTATGCGTTCCGGGACAGAAAATGTTCCCGCAATTGCCGGATTTGGAAAAGCTGCAGAGCTTATAAAGAATGATATAGAAGCAGAAAATAGCAGGTTAAGAATCCTGCGGAACAAGTTACATGATAGAATTGTTGGTAGTATAGATTGTGTAAGCCTTAATGGTCATGCTGAAAAAAGATTATCTAACACTCTCAATCTAAGCTTTGATCACACAGAGGGTGAGTCGCTTGTTATGAATCTGGATTTGGAAGGAGTAGCCGTATCAACCGGTTCAGCCTGCTCCGAAGGTAACGTTGATCCTTCTCATGTGCTCCTTGCAATGGGTCTTACAAAAGAACAGGCAGTTTCATCCCTCCGGTTTAGCCTGGGCAGGTTTTCAAAAGAGAGCGACATCGATCTTGTCCTTAAAAAACTTCCCGCTATTGTAGAACGAATAAGAAATGTTACCAAAACCTAAGGAAAAACCGGTGCCAGATTAAGCCCGTTATCTTCCGGATATCCCATCATTAGGTTCATGTTTTGCACAGCTTGTCCGGAGGCGCCTTTTACAAGGTTATCAATTACTGAAACTATGATTGCCTTGTTCTGTGCTGGTATGACCTTGCATCCTATATCACAATAATTAGACCCGCGGACCTGATGCGTGGAAGGATAGATACCTTCAGATATGATCCTTACAAATTTTTCCCTGCGGTAAAACTTTTTATATACTGATATGAGGTCGGATGTATCCATCCTCTTTTTGAGGTCAACATAAATAGTAGACAAGATACCCCTGTCCATCGGTATGAGATGGGGAGTAAAATTCAGAGCTACTCTCTTGCCGGAATACTTTGCCAGCACTTCGGTGATCTCGGGCATGTGCCTGTGTTCTCCTACCTTATACGCTTTTAACCCTTCATTTACTTCACAAAAGTTATAATCAAGCGCTGCAGATCTGCCGGCTCCTGAAACCCCAGATTTGGAATCAATGATAATGGTGTTCTGTTGTATTAAATTATTCTTGAGAAGTGGCGCTAAAGGAAGTGTGGACGATGTTGGGTAGCAACCGGGATTTGCTATTATCTTAGCCTTTTTTATCTTAATCCTGTGAAGCTCAGGCAGACCGTAGACTGCTTTAGCAATAAGCTCAGGGCATGGGTGTTTGCCGTACCATTTTTTATAAACATTATGGCTAATCCTGAAGTCAGCACCGAGGTCTACTACTTTAATGCCCTTTTCATAAAAATGCTTAACTATGTTTGCTGAAGTCCCATGCGGTAATGCCGTGAATACAAAATCCGTTTTCTTTGGTATCTTATTAAGCTCAAGAGGATGAAGCTTAAGATCGACGATGTCTTTTAATACCGGCAGCACAGCAGAAAGCTCCTTGCCGGCACTTCTGTCCGCGGTAAGATGATTAATCTCTACATTTGGATGGTTAACCAAAAACCGCAGCAACTCACTGCCCGTATAACCGCTTGCACCCAGGATTGCTACTTTTATTTTCTTAGCCATTATAAGATCAAGCTATCTGGTAAATGGATGGTTTTCAACTACTTAGTTTAATAAACAGTAAGCCGCTGTATGTAGATAAAGTACAAAGTGCTAAATGAATACAGCTATTAAAAGTTTATAGATAAAAAATACAGAATATTATTGAAGTCTATTTTTGAGCTTCAGCCAAAATCTCTACATTCTTTTCTTTTTTAAGCTCTTCAATTATTGATGCATATTCAGTATCGGCTTTTTCTTTTATGAGAAAAATTGCGATTGTGTCTTTTAAGTCGTCAAAACCAGGCTCCGATTTATTTATAACCTTTTGTACAATGAACTGACTGCCGGAGTTAATTACCTGACTTACCTGACCGAGATCAACTGCTTCATTAAACACTCTAACTACATTTGAAGTCTGATTGAATGCTACTGTTGCCCCTTGTTCAGTAGTATTCAACTGAACAATCTGTTTAAAATCAGTACCTTTAAGAGCTTCCTTTCTTACCTCTTCAGCTAAGTCTCTGGTTGTCGTAATAAGTTCTTCTACTTCAACAAGAGTATATTCATGCTTGTGGTTATTGTAGTAATCAACCGTTTCCTGATCGGTAACTTTTGGCTCAATGCCTCTTCTAAGCTCGTCCTTGATCATTTTAAGAACAAGATTTCTTTGATAATTGGTAACTTTTGGTTCTACAATCTTATCAAACCCTTTTTCCACGCCAACCTGATATAAAACCTCATTTTTAACAGTTAAATCAAGGTTACCATTTTCTAAGTCTTCAGCAAAAATCTCTGTACCATTTACAATTGCAACTGGTTTTTTAGTGCTCTTTGTCTCTTTATCTTTTGTAGCCTCTTTTTTTGCAAAATGATGCTGACTAAGAACTTCTTTTTCGCTATAATCTTTTGTCTTTTTATCCTCCTTGGAACATGCAAGAAAAATTATAGGTAAAATCAATATAGCTAGTATAAATTTAATCATTGTTAAAATATCTCCTTAAATATAAAAATGTTTTTGTATTTTCCTTATATAAAATTATTAGTCAAGAAAGGGTAGTAATTAATGTAGTATTACCCCAAAAACCCCTCCCAACACTATATTTAATTATATATTAAATATAATTGGAATCTACTATAATTTTTTGATAGTCTAAATTTATTATGGATAGTGCAGAATTATGGTTAACTCCACTACTTCTAGTTCCGGGTGTGGCACTGCTTGTAATGTCTACATCAAGCAGGTTTGCGCAGGTCCATTCTGAAATACATGATCTTGCAAGTCATAAACATGATCATGATATTCATAATCTGGCTATAAATCTGGATAAACGAGCTGTTATTTTTAGAAATGCACTTGTAAGCCTGTATTTAAGCATTACGTTTCTTGCAGTAGCAAGCCTTGTGGGTGGTATTGCGGTAATATGGTTGGGCGATTTATTTTACTTTGTGATGGGGCTTAGCTGTCTTGGTATTGTATGCCTGGTTTTTGCAGCGATTGAACTAATAAGAGAATCGATGATTACACTGGAAGTTATAAAAGAACATTGTCATCAGATTGAAAAGGAGTAAAAACAATTTATAATTGCTTTCATGGATCCTGATAAAGTAAAAGAATTGATAGAAAACGGCATGAGCGTAGAACATGTAAATGTAACAGGCGACGGCGCCCACTTTGAAGCGGTAATCGTGTCAAATGAATTTGATGGCAAGAATCTGATACAAAGACATCAGGTAGTATACGGTGCTCTTGGTGATGCGATGAAAGAGGATATCCATGCTCTTTCTATGAAAACATATACACCTGGACAATGGGAAGAAATGGGGCAGGAAATGGGAAATTAAATAATTAGGGAGTAAAACATGTCAGAAGAAATACAGCAGGCAATCAAAAAACAGATAGAAGATAATAAAGTTATCCTTTTCATGAAGGGAAATAAACAATTTCCACAATGTGGTTTTTCTGCACAGGTGGTACAGATATTAAATTCATATGACGTACCCTATGAGACTGTCGATGTTTTACTCGATCCCGAAATAAGGCAGGGAATAAAAGATTTTTCCAACTGGCCAACTATCCCCCAGCTCTATGTAAACGGTGAGTTTATTGGCGGCTGTGATATCTGCACAGAGATGTTTCAAAATGGTGAGCTTGAGCAAGTCGTGAAATCAGCTGCTGAGTAAAAAACAAACAATTTTATAATATTATCTAATTATCCTTATACTCAGGGAAATATTCGCCTAGCCTCTTTTTAAGCTGATTCCTCGCCCTTAAAATCCTTGATTTTACAGCTGGAAGAGATAATTCGAGAATATCTGCAGTCTGCTGATTAGACAGGCCTTCTACATCTCTTAGCTGAAATACAACTCTATATTCTTCGGGCAACTCACTTATTGCTTTATCTAATATTTGTTGTTGCTCCAAATTATTTACAGATTCATCCGGACCAAAACCATCATATTTGAGTTGCAAACCTTCATAGTATGAGCCGCTTTCATTATTATTAAATTCTTCTACGCTTATTTCCTTAGAGCTGTTTTTATTTTTTCCTCTCAGGTACATAAACGCTTCGTTTGAGCTTACAGTGTAGATCCAGGTAGCAAGCTTTGATTCTTCTCTGAATGTACCAAGCTTTTCTATGAGCTTAACAAACACATTTTGAAGTACTTCTTCTGCACTTTCGGGATTTTTGGTAATCCTCATTGCAAGTCTGAAAATCTTCTCACCATATCTGTTTACAATTTCATTATATGCATTGTCATCTCTATTTTTAACATACAAAGAAGCAAGCTGTTCGTCCTTAAGGTCTTTATAATTAAGTTCTTCACCAAAATATTCAATATTGCCGTTTAGTATTGGAATCACTTTGTTATCTATGAAAATTGGTTGTCTTAACATTTTCTACACTCCTTACCGGCTAGTTGACCAGTCAGTAAATACTTGTTTAAATTTTTTTTATTTTCTTACCATTAACATATTAAATGCATTGTCACACATGGTTTTCATAATCTCTGGATCGTTGTATGTTTTACACACAAGAAGTGCGCCTTCTACAAAAGCCAGCAGAGACTGAGCCGAAGCCCTGACATTTACTTTTGAGCTTATCTGTCCTTTGGATATTGCCTCCTGTATTAGTACTTCCATCAATCTTGTCCATTCATCAAATATTGATGCTATTTTTAATCTAATTTCTTCGTCCAGAGTGCTGAGTTCTACAGCCAGGTTTCCTATGTTGCAGCCAGAAATACAGCCTGTACATGATTTGGAATCCACAAGATGTTTGTATCCCGTGTCAATAATAGTCTTCATTTTATCTATAGGTTCTAGGTCACTATCGAGTACTGGAAGTAACATGTGGGTTTTAAAATTTTCCCAAATGGTATCGAGTGCAACGATCGTGAGATCACGCTTTGATGGAAAAAAATGATAGAAGCTGCCTTTTTTAACCTCTGCATGCTCACACAGTTCCTGAACGCCAACAGAGTTATAGCTTCTGGTTCCAAGTAACTGAATTGCGCTGTCTATTAATTTTTCTTTTGTTGTCATCTTATTAATTGATTAATCTTATAACATTTCGGTCTAGTTGACCAGTCAGTAAAATAATAAAGTAGTTTATAGAAGATGTCAACAGTTTTTTTTAAAATTAAAAAATATTTTAAAAATGAAGAATTGTTCTTATAATAAAATTATTAATTATTAGAAGGAGGGAAAATGAAAATAAGATCTATTTTCTTTTTATTATCTGGGTTAATTATGCTCACTACTGCGGCTTATTCTGCTCCACAGTCTGCAAAAAATATTGCGGATGCATACGGGTATGCAAATTTCGAAAAGGTTATAAAAATTTCATATACATTCAATGTTCATATAAACGGCAATGATATTCAGAGAAAGTGGATATGGTATCCAAAGTCCGGCCATGTGATATATGTTAACGAGAAAATTAAATATAGAACAAGCAATGTTACAGACGACGTGAAGGACACAGACCACAAGTTTATAAACGATAAATACTGGCTGCTTTTTGCGTTCCATCTTGTCTGGGATGAAAACGTAGAATTTACTGAAACAAAAGGCAAACAGACCTCACCAATTAATAAGGAGAGCCTTAATCACCTGATTGTTCAATATGTAAACGACGCAGGCTACACCCCAAATGATATCTATGAGCTGTACTATGATGACGACTTCATAATAAAGGAATGGGTATTTAGAAAAGGCGGCTCGGTGGATAATAAAAAAGCCATGACCTGGGAGAAGAACAAAAACTACAGCGGAATAATAATTTCAGAAAACCATGACGGTGCAAATAACTTCAGGTTATGGTTTACAGATATTGTAGTTGAAATGGAACAGTAAAGGTATTGTTAACCGTTCATATTTTTTATGATCTGATAATAAATCTTTACAGCCCTTATATATTCGTCTACGTATAGTCTTTCATTGGTGCCGTGAAACCCCTTCAGATCATCAGATGTGAGTGTAATGCCTATGAACTTATAAATATTACTTGTAAGCGGAATGAAGTGTCTAGAGTCTGTGGCACCGACTACAAGATAAGGGGCAGTTATTACGCTTCCCTGTGTGTGTTGTTTTATGGATTTTTCTAGCACTTTATAAAATGGTGTGGTTATATCCGAAACAGGGGACGGATTTATTTGTAATGTGCCCGGGCTAACTATTACCCTCTTATCGTTTACCACTTTTGTAACCCTTTTTATCACAGTGTCAGTAGTATCCCCTGGAAGCACCCTGAAATTTACAACCGCCTTTGCTTTTGCAGCAAGCACGTTTTCCTTGTTGCTGCCTTCCAGCATAGTGGGTGCAGTGGTGGTTCTTACCATTGCGTTTGCGCTCTGTGACTGTGTTATACGATTTAGAGCAAAACATTCAAAAAGCCACAGATTAGATAATCCCATCCGTTCATAAAACGGCATATAGGGAGCTAGTTTTTCAAACATAAGCCCTGCTGCGCCGTCAATGCGCGGCTTGAACGGGTCGTTTTCAAGTTTGGTAATAGCCTTACTCAGTATACCTACAGTTGTTTCTTTTGGGGGCATTGATGAGTGCCCGCCCTTGCCCTCGACTACAAGCTCAAGCGAAATATACCCCTTCTCAGCAATTCCTATTATTGCCACCGGATCAGAAATTCCCGGAAACATCTTGTCAGTGATAATACCGCCTTCGTCAAGCACATATTCGAGCTCTACTCCTCTTTTCTGTAGAAGCTCGACTGTTTTTTTCGCCCCATCATTTCCACCAATTTCCTCATCGTGGCCAAATGAAAGATAGATCGTCTGCTTTGGGGCAAAACCGTCAACTAGCAGATTTTCAACAGCCTCAAGTATTCCCATTACGCCTGATTTATTGTCTATTGCTCCCCTTCCCCATATATAGCCGTCAGATACCTTTCCGCCAAAAGGAGGATGAATCCACTTATCCAAGGTGCCGGGTGCAATTGGCACAACGTCCTGATGGGCCATAAACAGGATCGGCTTCTTTGTGTTGTCAGAACCCTGCCATGTGTATAGCAGGCTGTAGCCTCCGACCACCTCTTTTTTGAGCCTTGAATGAACAAGTGGGAATGAGTCTACAAGAAACCTGTGAAACCCGTCGTATTCTGATCCGGGAAACTTGAGCGGGTCTTTATTGGCAATGGTTTTAAAAGTAAGCGCTTTTGCAAACCTGTTTGATGCTGCTGCGTGGTCTATGCTTATATCCTCTGCGCTCTCCACTTCTACATAGGCTGGTTTGGAATTAATAGTATTAAACAAAACTATAGCTGTAATTATGAGCAGTATTGCTATCACAGCTCCTGCAATATATTTTATTGTTTTCATATTATTGTTAGCCGAAATTTATTGGAATTGGTTTGCATTAGATTTAACTTTAATATCATAGATTATCAATAATTTAATAACAGTAATATTTAATGTGTATTCTATGGTTCTATCATTGCGAGTAGTTCTACCGCAAATTTAGATTAAGTAGAAATTTCGCCGTTAAAAACTGCTTTTAGAATTGGGGAAGGTGGATATGTGTAATGCTAAAAGAAGGATATTAATAAAATTCCTGTTCCCAATGCAATTAGCCATAGTACGAAATTAGATAGCTCTCTTTTATACCAATACCGTTCCCAGAAATGTTTAATTTCTTCTTGTTGTATATGCGATTCTGCATTGATTAAAGCTTGCTTCTCTCTTGCATTAGTAGAGTCAGTAGCAGAAATGTTGTTAATATTTCTCTTATAATCCCTCACAATAGTAATTATACATAATAATTAAGCTCTCTGCCTTTCTAATACCACTAAACCATAAATCAAACCAATAAAGTAAAATTACATTCTACTCGCGGCTGACGTGAGTACTCACTTGCGGAGTGATGGTGCTTTAAAAGCACTTCTCCTTTGAAGCAATATATGTGAATATAAATATTATATTACTGTTAGGGGAATGGTTATAAAATATCTTTTTTGACTCCCTCCTATCAAACTATCAATTTTTGGGGTACAGGGACTGGGATATGATAGTTTCAGTTGAATTCGTAGGTTTCTCTTTTTAATTTTAATAAGTTTAATTCATTGGGTTAGATTTGCGTTTGCCCTTCTTAATACGAGATCCTCACGTCATGCATTCTTTAATCTATTCTTGCGGTAGCACGACCAAGAGTGACGGGGGGTGATGGTATTGTGTTTGTCCTTAGGGGATTACTTTAACTTTTTTAATTCACTCTCATTTTTTATTGATATAACTTTGATATCATAGATTATCAATAATTTAATAATTGATAAAATTATGGTAACAGAATAACAGTAGATATGTGGATCGATGTATTAATAGTTGCCTCATACTTTGTGATTATCATGGTAGTGGGAATAATGGCAAGGGTAAAAAAGGACGTGGGGGCTGAAGAATATTTTCTAAGCTCACGCTCACTCCGCTGGCCTTCTATTGCCATATCCACCATTGCCACAAACATCCATGCAAACCATTTCATAGCGGTTGCGGGGTCTGCATACCTATACGGTCTTGCTCAGGCAAATCTAGAAATAAACGCCATATTCGGAATCCTGATGGCGGCTTTCATTTTCGTACCGCTCTATTTGCGTATGAAGGTTATGACCATCACACAGTTCTTTGAAGCCAAACTGGGCCCGAGGGTAGCGCTTATGTATTCGGTACTTATGATTGTGTTATACGGGTTTATGTATCTTGGCACGGCACTGTTCTGGGCGGCCTATGCCATAGACGGCATATTCGGAAGCTACCTTTCATTTATCGGCGATTCGCGGATAACGCGGATAATTGTTTTGATTCTCATCACCGGATCGTTTTCTGCAATATACACTTACCTCGGGGGTCTAAGGGCCGTAGTACGTACCGATATTGTCCAGTTCTCCCTTCTTATATGCGGCGGGTTTATTACACTTGCCTTTGCCATTGTTCATCTAGGCGGTGTAGATAAGCTCTGGACTGTAACGGGTGACCTGATGCACCTGCACCTGCCAGCAGATCATGAAAAGCTTCCCTGGGTGGGAATATTCGGCATGCTTCTTCTAAACCTGAACTACTGGGGAGCTAATCAGGTGATATTGCAAAGAGCGCTTGCCGCAAGGAGCCTTCGTGATGCACAGATCGGGCTTATAGTGGGAGGGTCATTAAAATATGTGATTGCGCTTATAATTATCGTACCCGGGATTGCGCTTGCCGGAATATTAAAAGACCGCCCGCTTGCAGACCCTGATCTTACTTACATAACCTTGCTAAAAGAGTATATCCCTGTGGGACTAAGGGGCTTGATCCTGACCGGCCTTTTTGCATCGCTTATGAGTACGCTTGATTCTATTTACAACTCGGTCTCCACTCTCTGGTCTATAGATATATATAAGCGGCACTTAAGGCCCCAGGCTTCTGAGCAGCAGGTTGTGAGTATGGGAAAAACCTCTATATTCGCAGCACTTTTTACAGGTGTAGCGTTTAGTCTCGTGGTAGCATTTGTAAAGTTTTCTGACCCCACTTTTGCACTTACTCACTGGTTTAACGACCTGTCTTACTTTGTTAAAAACGGATTTGTGCTTCTCATAGTGTCTGCCGTATTTCTTTACAGGCCATCCAGAAGTCTTGTGTTCTATGTTCTAATTCTTACGGTTCCATTTACCTACTATCTAAAGAGCGCCTACCCTGAGATGAACTACTTCTTGAGATCGACCACTATTATCATGCTTGCAATTACAGCCGTAGCGGTTCCTACTTTTATTAGTAACACAAAGGAATTTTTAAACACGAGCCTTCTTACTATTTCAAGTAAAAATGTCTTAAACCTTGGGCTTGCTCTTGCCGCCTCTTGGATTGCAAGCCATATAATCTTTCATTAATAGAATCTATTTTTAATCTGCGATTATAAGCCTAGAATTTTACAATATTACTATTGTGCGCTAATATCAAATTTAAATTGAATATTTATATATTGTTATGAAGTATGCAAGGAATTTATTACATCCAATATTATTTGGTATATACCCTCTAATTTATCTCTTCTCAGAGAACTTTTCTGATATTAACTACCAAGAAATGATCCTGCCATTGTTAATCCTATTGGTTATTCCCATAATATTTTTCTTAGTGTTTAAAATTATCACAAAAGATGATGCAAAATCATCCTTAGTTACATCATTAATATTAATTACAGTTATATTTTATGGTTACTATTATGAATTCATAATACAATATATTTATATTAGTAAATCTGATATTGCATTTTTCTTTATAACCCTACTGGCAATCTGTTTGTTAGTTATTTATAAGAATAAAATAATACCTTCCACTTCTATCGTTATTCTCAACGTAATAGCTTTATCCTTTATTATAGTTCCTACGTCTAACATCTTAATGAAATCTTATAATTATTATATCCCTGCTAGAAATCAGACAACACACTCGAACAATCAAAGTTTACAGAATGTTAATAAAGAAAAAAATTATAGAGATATTTACTATTTAATCTTTGATCAATATTCACGTAATGACATGTTAAAAAAGTATTATAATCATAACAATGATTACTTTACTGACTATTTAGTAAATAAAGGTTTTTATGTCGCAGATAATAGTTATGCTAATTATCCCCATACCGTACAGTCTATAACTTCGTCTCTTAATATGAAGTACTTAAATTACCTTAGTAATAATGATGTTTCTAAAAATAATGATCCTTACATTTACTATAATCTTATAGAGAACAACCAAGTAATAAAGTTTCTAAAGACCCATAACTATAAATATACACATTTTGGTTCTGAAGCAGCTGCTACCCATAGCAATGATAACGCAGATGTTAATTATACCATTTACAGTTTTTCAAATAATCTTGGCACTTTATTGAGCATCATTTACAAACAAAGTATTATTTCTCCTGTAATAATTAGACTATTAAAAAAAGATATTATTCAAGATAAATTAGTAAAAAGTGTTCGGCAACTTAAATACGAAGCAAATTTGTATAAATTGAATAAGCTAGCTGATATAGCAGATGACCCCTATCCCAAATTTGTTTTTATGCATCTCCTTATACCCCACGCACCATTTGTATTTGATCAAGATGGGACTTATGTAACTTTGATAGAAGAAAAATCTAAATCAAGGCAAGCTAACTATATTAATCAAGTGAAATTTCTGAATAAATAATTGATGACTATAATTGATATTATCTTAACTAAGTCTAATCCAAAACCTATTATAATCATTCAATCTGATGAAGGTCATTACGCAAGAGGGTATTCTTATTCTGAGCCAAATTTATTAAAATATTCGGCAGAACAATTAAAATATAAATTTGCTATTTTTAATGCTTATTATTTCCCCGATGTAGATCAAAATGAGCTATACCCAACAATTACTCCGGTAAATTCTTTCAGGTTGTTATTTAATACATATTTCGGGCAAAACTATGAAATGTTGGAGCGCAAACATTTTAATAAGAATTATTATAAGTATTACAAATTTTTAGACGTTACTGCTAAAATTACAAATTAGGTAAAAAGTGAAAGATTAAATAAAACTATATTTTTTCTTAATCCTCAAAAAGAGAAAGATGCAGATCGGTATTAAAATCTATCTGTACCGTGGGGTCTTTGATATTAAGCTCGAGCACATGGCCACCTGTGGTTTTATCTTCTGTTATGAAATGAAAATGGTAGCCGGGCACGTTAATATTTTTCATATACTTTGGAACCCAGAATCCTACTGCTGTTCCCTTTATATCCTTAAAATTGAAAATCTTCTGCTGTTTTACCACTTCTCTCAGCGGCGGATATGGCTTTTCCTGCTTTGGGACGCTGCGGGTCTGTAAATACTGGTATTCGCCAATGATCTTAATTGCATAAATAATGTCTCTTGAAGGCAGAATTTCATCTATAGTGGTTTTAAGAAGCTTATAATCAAACTCTCCAGTAAGCTTGATTGACTTGTCCGACTCAAAAAATGTGACCATGGCAAATGGGGTCTTAACCTTCTCGTTTACGTTATTTGACTCTCCCTGATAATCGACCTGAAAGAACTCTCCGTCAAGAGCAACCATCTCTCCATCAAGCCCGTCAAAAGTGCCTATACCAAAATCGCCGTGCTTTTTAAGGTCACCCATGGACAGCATTCCCTCCATCTCTCCGTCATCCAGCTTTCCCAGAGTCGATTCCTGATAAACCAGATCACCTGAATGCTGTACGCAGGAAAGCGTAATAAGACCTATTATTAGTATTGATATTAATGTTACGAAACTATTCATCTTCCTCATCCTCAAAGAGTTTATTGTACTCACTTTCTGTTATGATCTCCGAATTGTCTCCGAGTCTGTCCAAAAACACTATACCCTCGATATGATCGTATTCATGCTGAAAAATTCTTGCTACAAAGTCCTCCAGTATACCCTCATACTCTTGGCCTTCCCTATCGAAATATTTGATTTTGACTTCTTTGTGTCTAAGCACTGGGGCTCTGATCCCAGGGATGCTGAGGCAGCCTTCCCAGCCTTTAACAAGCTCCTCGGAAGTTGAAATAATTTGTGGATTGATTATTGGTACAGGGACCATTTCAGGGGCTTGGGGGTATCTGTCGTTTGAGTAGGATGAGATTATAAAAATCCTAAGAGAATGCCCGACCTGGGGAGCTGCTATTCCTACTCCGCTTGCTTCCTTTGCAGTAAGTATTAGATCATCAATTAGTTGCTGTACTATTGGATCAGATATATTCTCTACCGCTTTTGCCCTTTCTCTTAGTACAGGATTTCCAAGTTCTACTATTTCGAGTACTTTTGCCATTTTACTATAAGTTAATGAATTTTATGAAAAAATAAACCAACTCAAAAAAACATTGAAAAACTGAGACTTCAATGCAATAATTAAAGAGATTGTTTTCCCTTTACTAAGTAATATAAATTCATCTTAAAAAGAGGTTTAATTACCAACTGAATAATTTATTAAGCACAAAAATCATTTATATAATCTGTGTACAGCTTGTCATTATAAGCGCTAATTTGTCCTTAGCACAGACTTCTATTAAAAAAAATATTTTTTTTGATTATGACGATTCATCACTGAGACAGGAATCAAAAACTACGCTCAATCTTTATATTAAACAATTAAACAATAATCCTGATTTATATATAAGGGTTACG